>Ga0209016_1000175_pt1 | contig 89509 bp, 75 predicted proteins | sample EPASupsiteSAE305_FD_187265 | JGI IMG/M metagenome (GOLD analysis project Ga0209016, IMG submission 187265) | Bioremediated contaminated groundwater microbial communities from EPA Superfund site, New Mexico - SAE3-05 (SPAdes) (version 2) | ecosystem: Environmental > Aquatic > Deep subsurface >... | reverse complement strand
TCGTCAAGAGCTGTTGCGCTCCCAATGTTATGCCGACGGTAAGTGGATTGAAGGTGCGGATGGCAGGCGGATCACGGTTGTCGATCCTGCGACCGGCACACCCATCGGCTCGGTCCCGGCGCTGGGCGGTTCGGAGACCGCCGCCGCCATTGAAGCCGCCTATCGGGCCTGGCCGGCCTGGCGGGCCTTGACGGCCAAGGAGCGGGCGCGCCTTCTGCGGCGTTGGTATGACCTGCTGGTTGCCCATCATCAAGATCTGGCAAAGATCATGACCATGGAACAGGGTAAGCCGCTTGCCGAGGCCAGAGAGGAAATCCTCTATGGCGCCGGCTATATTGAGTGGTATGCCGAGGAGGGCAAACGGGTCTACGGCGACACCATTCCCATGGGCCAGCCGGGCAAGCGGATCATTGTTCTCAAGGAGCCGGTGGGAGTCTGCGCCGCCATCACCCCCTGGAATTTCCCTTCATCGATGATCGCCCGCAAGGCTGCGCCCGCTCTGGCCGCAGGCTGCACGGTGGTGGTCAAGCCGGCGAGTCAAACCCCTTTCTCAGCCCTCGCCCTCGCTGTTTTGGCTGAAGAAGCCGGTCTTCCTCCAGGAGTCTTTAATGTGATCACCGGCCCTGCCGTCGAAATCGGTGGCGAGATGACCTCAAATCCGCTGGTGCGCAAACTCAGCTTTACCGGTTCAACCGAAGTTGGGAAATTGTTGATGCGGGATTGCGCGGCCACGGTGAAAAAACTTTCCCTGGAACTCGGGGGGCATGCCCCTTTCATCGTCTTTGACGACGCCAATCTTGACGAGGCGGTCCGCGGAGCAATCGCCTCAAAGTATCGCAACTCGGGGCAGACCTGTGTCTGCGCCAACCGGTTTTTTGTCCAGGAAGGGGTGTATGAGCAATTTGCCGCCAAGCTGGTTGCGGCGGTACAGGGGCTCAGAGTGGGCAATGGCTTCGATGAGGGGATACAGCAGGGACCGTTGATCGATCTCAATGCCGTATTGAAAGTAGAGGGACAGATCAACGATGCCGTGGCCAAAGGCGCCCGCGTTGTCTGCGGTGGCAGGCGGTTGGCCACTGACGGCTTCTTTTTTGAACCCACGGTGTTGCTCAACGCGACCACCGAAATGCTGATTGCCAGGGATGAAACCTTTGGGCCGGTTGCTCCGCTGTTTGTTTTCAAGGAGGACCACGAGGCCGTGACCCTGGCCAACGCCACTCCCTACGGGCTGGCCGCCTATTTCTACAGCCGGGATATCGGTCGGATATGGCGGACCGCTGAAGCCTTGGAGTACGGCATGGTGGGCATCAACACCGGCAGGATGTCCTCCGAAGCGGCGCCGTTTGGTGGCGTCAAGGAATCAGGGATCGGACGCGAGGGCTCAAAGTATGGCATCGAAGAGTACCTGGAGTTGAAGTATTTGTGCCTGGGAGGCTTGGGGAAATGGGCCTGATCGGGAGGCGTTAGGTCCCGGTTCTGGCGGGTTCCAGGTCGCGGCTGTCGACAAAGGCGTAGGCGCTGTGTTTATGGATAGACTCAAAACTCTCGACCCCAACCGAAAACCAGGCGATGTCGGCGTGAGCCATGGCCTGCTGGGCCACCTTGCGGGCCACGTCCTCGACAAACATCGGCTGGGCATAGGCCCGTTCGGTCACGTGTTTTTCATCGGGTCGCTTGAGCAGGGCATAGACCTCGGAAGAACCGCAGGCCTCTGTCATAACGATCAGATCCTCCAGCCAGATCAGAGCCAGTGGCCGGACCGTGAAGGTGATTTCGGCCCGTTGGTTATGGGCGCCACACTCGCTGATCTCTTTTGAGCAGGGACAAAGGGTGGTGACCGGGACGACCACGGTCAAGAGCGGCTCGCCGCTTGTTTCCGAGGAGGCGATGAACGAGCACTGATATTCCATCAGGCTGACCGTGCCGCTGATCGGTGCTTTTTTGGCGATGAAATAGGAGAAACGCATTTCAATCCTGGCCTCGACAGCTTGCAGTTGCGTCCGCACCTGGGTCAGCAGGTCGGGGAAGTTGCCGGAGTGAATGTCCGGCAGGAACTGGGCCAGGAGTCCGGTCATGACGCTGACGCAGGATTCGAGCCGGTCTTGCGGCATTTGCGCCAGCAGATTGATCGTGGCCACGGTGTGCTGGATGCCACCACCCTTTTCAGGGATGCGGACAGGGCAGGTAAAGTTGTTGATGCCGACGGTTTGCAGGGACATAAGCTGGTCTCAAAGAGGATGATAGCGTCACTTACCCAATTTTACCGGGTTCGGCAACCCCATAAACCCCTGTGACCAGTGAGCCGCAGGGGTTGCCGGTAGCGAACGAGCGGCACCCGCGCTTCTTTGTTTGATCGATCCGGAGAATCGTGGTAATTGGACAAGATAAAAAGGGCTGAAAATATCAGACATGGAACCTGTACGCATCGATAAATGGTTGTGGGCGGCCCGGTTTTACAAGACCCGGTCCTTGGCGGCACAAGCGGTGAACGGCGGCCATGTGGCCGTCAATGGCAATAAGGTTAAGCCGGCACGGCTGGTGCAGGTCGGCGACATGCTGGTGATCCGGCAGGGTGTTGTTGAATACACGGTCCAGGTTCTGGCGCTCAGTGAGCGTCGCGGTCCGGCAGTGGTTGCCCGCACCCTGTATGAAGAAACCGAAGCATCTCAGGCCAAACGGGAACAGGTGCTGGCTGAACGAAAGACTCTGAACCTGCAGGGAAGTCAGCCTGATCGCCGGCCGGACAAACATGAGCGGCGAAAGATACGCCAATTTCTTAAAAAAGAATGAGCTGGGGAAGAACAAAGCATGAGACGAGTAGAACGGGCGCTGATCAGCCTGACCGATAAATCGGGATGTGAGGATTTTGCCGTGGCGCTTGCCGCCATGGGAATTGAAATCCTTTCCACGGGTGGCACGGCCCAGAAGTTGCGGGCCAATGGCCTCAAGGTGACGGATGTGTCGGAGTTCACCGGGTTTCCCGAGATGCTCGACGGCCGGGTCAAAACTCTGCATCCCTTGGTGCATGGCGGCATCCTCAATCAACGGGGTAATGCGAATCACCAGGAACAATGCCAGGCGCACGGTATCAAACCCATCGATATCGTGGCCGTCAACCTCTATGCCTTTGCCAAAACCGTCGCGGTTCCCGGCTGTACCTTGACGGATGCTATCGAGAACATCGACATCGGCGGGCCGACCCTGTTGCGCGCCTCGGCCAAGAATTTCCAGGACGTCACCGTGATCGTCGACCCGGCCGATTATCCGCAGGTGCTGTCCGAGTTGCAGGCGCATGGCAATACGACCCTGGCCACCCGGTTTCGTCTGGCCCGCAAGGTGTTCGAATTGACCTCCGCCTACGATACCGCCATTGCCCAGTGGCTGCGCACCGTCGATTCGGGAACGGATCCTTATTTTGCAGGAGCAGACGATCATGCGTAAGATGGCGGTCTTGCTTTCGGGCAGCGGCAGGACGCTCGATAATTTCCACGAACGGATTGCCGCCGGCACGCTCCAAGCCTCAATCCAGGTGGTGATCTCCAATGTGGCCAGCGCCCTGGGGTTGGAGAAGGCCAAACGCTACGGCTATCCTGCCTTTTACGCCAGCAACAACGATGAGATCAACCGGATTCTGGCTGGCTACGAAATCGATCTTATCGCCCTGGCCGGGTATCTCAAGCTTTACTCGCCTCCCGAAAAGTTGCGCCGCGCGGTGCTCAACATCCACCCGGCGCTCATTCCCTCCTTCTGCGGCGAGGGCTTCTACGGCCATCATGTCCACGAGGCGGTGAAGGCCAGGGGGTGCACAGTGAGCGGCTGCACCGTCCATTTTGCCAATGAGTGCTACGATCAGGGGCCGATTGTGCTGCAGCGATGCGTAACCTTGGAGGACAATGACACCCCGGATGATATCGCCGCCCGGGTGTTTGCGGTGGAATGCGAGGTGTTTCCCGAGGCGATCAATCTGGTGGACGCACAGGGTGTTGACTATTTTTGGAACAGGGTGAAGCTATGACGGCACGGACCATTATGATCGGCAGGGACATCGAGCGCAGTCTGGATCGCATCAGTCTGGAGATTGTTGAGCGCAACCATGGCGTCGCGGGTCTGTCAATCGTCGGCATCCATACCGGCGGCGTTTTTCTGGCACAGCGGATCAAGCAACGGATCGAAGAGCGGGAAGAGGTGACCCTGCCCGCGGGCAACCTCGATATCACCCTGTACCGGGATGACTGGAGCCTCATCTCTCAAAATCCGATCGTCAAGAAGTCGGATATCGGTTTTCTCCTCGAGGATAAGCGGGTCGTCCTGGTCGATGATGTCATTTTCACCGGCCGGACCATTCGCGCCGCCATGGATGCGATCATGGATTATGGCCGGCCTTTGTCGATCCAACTGGCGGTGCTGGTGGACCGCGGCGGCCGGGAGTTACCGATTCAACCCGATTATATCGGTATGAACGTCAGCGTGGCGGCCAACGAACGGGTGGATGTCCTGCTCGCGGAAAAGGACGCCCGTGACGCGGTGGTTCTCTCCAAACGATGAGGCCGAAAGCGGGGCCACGGTTCAGGTGCCTTCGATGCATACAACCCTTGTGATCGCGACTGCCCATGAATGAACAAGCGAACAGTCCCGCCATCCCTTCGGATCTGGAATTGGTGTGCCAGCGCATCCGGGAGAAGGCGGAGAGTTATGAACAGTATAATTTTTCCAAGGGGCGCAACGATTTTCTCAAGGCGTTTTTCGATCTGGCCCAGGAGTACGATTCCCTGGACGATTTTTACCGGATCTGTGTTTCCGTGCCCCTTGCCCTGGTCGGCGTTGCCAGCGCCCTGTATCTTTGTCAAGGGCAGGAGCGCGGGTTGCAGCTGGTCTGTTCCAGTGAACAGGGCGTGCTGCTGGAGCCGAAACCCGCCGCTTATCCGGTCCAGCTGCAGGAGACCCCTTATGAGTTGGGCGGGTCGTATGTTATTCCCATCTTTAGCAAACAGCCTTATGAACAGAAGGAGGGTGCCGGCCGCAATTCAGAGCGGCAGATGATGTTATGGGATGATTTGCGCGGATTGTGCGGCGGTGGCAGGACCTTGGGTGTGTTTGAGGTCCGGCGAAACGAGGGGTTGACCGAAACCGATAAGTTCTTTTTTGTCAAATATGCCAACCGGATTGGCTACAATCTCGACAACCGTTTGATTGCGCGGCAGAACATTGATCGCTTGAAATTTATCAACACCCTGGTGATCGACATTGAGCATAACATTATTGTGCCCAATATGTATTTTCGCCATCTGTTCAATCAACTCAAAAAGAAAATCAACCTGATTGAGGAATTGAAACGGGAAATCGCAGAGACGCAGGGGGTGGAGGCGTTCTCCGGACGGTGCGGGCATTGTACCGGTAAATTGCAGGCCCTGCAGGACGATCTGCTCAAGTATTATCAGGAAATTGTCAAGCATCATGCCAATATGAGTCTGTTTATCGAGAGTTTGTTCCGGCGTGAGCATTTCGAACGAGGTCACCTGGTGCTGCATCCCAAGCGCTGTTTTATTGAAAAAGAGGTGATCATCCCCCAATTGGAGCATTATGCCAGCCGGTTGCGAGCGGCCAATGTCACGGTCGACCGGCCGCAGAACATGCAAGAGGAAGAGTTTCCGATCCTGGTTGATATTGGCCTGTTGGCCCAGGTCTATGCCAATCTATTTTCCAATGCCGCCAAGTACACCAGGGAAATTGTCGACCATCAGGGTAGACCGCGCAAGGCCATGGCCTATGGGCGCGAAATAGTCAACAATTTCCCGCGAACAGGACAAAAAGGGATTAAATTCAATGTGTTTACCACCGGGCCGAGCATGTCGATGGAGCAGGGGAACAAGCTGTTCCAGGAGGGAATGCGCGGCGACGACAGTCGGGATGTCCCCGGAACCGGTCATGGTTTGTCGTTTATCCGGCTGGTTGTTGAGATGCATGGCGGCATTGTGGGGCATGAACCGACGCCGGAAGGCAACAATTTTTATTTTATTTTACCCTTGCCACCGGTTGATTACCCTCTGGCTCTCTGTTTGCCGGACGAGTAGGCGCATCGTCGGCACCTCTTTGGCACTTTCTCGAGCCTGGTTTCTCCAGGCGTTTCCCTCTTCACGATCCTTGCTGTGAACATTTGTTAATGACAACCGCCGAACCATTGCCTACTCCCCGTCAGTCCATGGAACTGCTCGCGCCAGCTGGCACCTTGCCGGCCTTCGAGGCCGCCTTTGAAGAGGGGGCAGATGCGGTGTACATCGGTGCGCCCGGCCTCAACGCCCGCGCCTTGGCGCGGGACTTCACCTTTGCCGAGATCGCGGCTATGACCGGTTACGCCCATGACCGGGGGAAAAAAGTATATGTGGCCATGAACAGCCTGGTGAAGGAGAACGAGATCCGCCTGGCCCTGGAGACGCTGTCCATGTTGACCAGCATTGGTCCCGATGCCTTGATTATTCAGGATCTGGGAATTCTCTATCTGGTACACCGTTTTTTTCCTACATTAAAGGTGCATGCGTCGACCCTGATGACTGTCAATACGGCCATGGCGGCCGAGTATCTCAAGGGGCTGGGGTTTGAGCGCATCGTGCTTGCCCGGGAGCTTAGCCTGGAGGAGATTGGGACCATTCACCGTCGTACGGATGTTCCACTGGAAATCTTTATCCACGGTGCCATGTGCTTCAGTTATTCCGGCCTTTGCCGGTTTTCCAGTTTGCATGGAGGGCGGTCGAGCCTGCGGGGACAGTGTGTCCAACCGTGCCGCCGCCGTTATGACTGGCTGGCATCGGGCAAGCGTGCTGCTACCGGCGGTCACGGCGGCAGGGACGGTGGGTATCTGTTTTCCATGAACGATCTCAGCGGCATCGATTACCTGGCTCAAGCACGGGCGGCCGGGGTGGTCAGTCTCAAGATCGAGGGGCGGCTCAAGTCGGTGGAATATGTGCGCAACACGGTGCGAGCGTATCGCATGGCGCTGGATGCGCTCGATGCCCCAACGGAGCAGAGGGCCGGGATGCTTAAGGAGGCCCATCGGTGCCTGGACGCAGCCATGGGACGGAAACGGTCTTCCGGATTTTTTATCGCCGGCAAGGAAGACCGGCAGATTGTCCCCCGGCTTTCCGGCAGTACCGGAGAGGTTATCGGCAAGGTGGTCCGGTTGGATGAAATCAAGGGGAATCGGGCGGAACGCGGCGTTTCCTTGCAGGTTGTCCTGCAGGCTCCGGTCAAGTTGGGTGACCGGTTGCGCTTGTATGAGGAACGGACCGGCGATCGCCGCAGCTTCACTCTGCGGTTCTTGGAGGTCAAGGGCAGAAAAGTTGAGCAGGCGAATGCGGGGCAGATGGTGACGATCAAACCAACCGACATCGAACCAAGAAGTCTGCGGCAGCCATTCCACGGGATCCTGTTCCGGGTTGATGTCAGTGGGAGGGCCGAAAAAAAGTCCTCGGCCCTGGTGCGCAAAGCCGCTCACCAGCCCTTGCCGCCACCTGATCTCTTGAGTCTGGAAAAGCAGTTGTCGGCTCTGGCCATGGATACCGGGGAGAAGCCGGATGCGAGTGCCTGGCGGGGGGGGCGGCAGTCCGGTCGAAAAAGTCTGGAGCGTGAGCGTTCAGTGTCTCCGGAATGGTGGCTCAAGGTAACCTCCCTGGAAGCGCTTTCACTCCGCTATCCCTTCAAGGTCGCTAAAGTGCTGCTTGATTTGGATAAACGCAACGTCGAGCAATTTTTCCAGACGAGGCAAAGGAGCAAACCTTGGCATGCATCGCTAGTCTGGACCCTGCCCCCTGTCCTCCATGAAGAACAGCTTCCCTGGTACCGCGATGCCGTGCGGCAGCTCCGGCTTAACGGGGTGAACTGCTTTCAGGTCAGCCATATCGGCCAGATGGCCCTCTTTGCCGATGTCAAGCAATCCATGGACGACGCAACTCTCGAAATCTATGGCGATTATTCCTGCAACGTGCTCAATAGTGCCGCCTTAAGGATGTATGCAGCGAGCGGATTGTCCGGGGTGCAGTTTTCCATTGAGACCGACCGGGCAACCCTTGCCGCCGCCTTGACCCATTTCTCTCGGTCAGGGCATCTGCCCGGCCAGGAGAGGATGCGGGTCGGGCTCTATGTGCATGGGCGACCCCCTCTTTTTTCCGCGCGGTTGGATGCGCCCCATTTTCAAGGGCAGCGCACCTTTGCCAGCCCGCGCGGCGAGCGGTTTTATCTCGACCGCAGAGATACAACTCTGTATGCCTTTTCCCACACTACCTTTTCCTTGCTGCCGCATGTGGATGAAATTTCTCAGATGGGGGTCGATTACCTTGTCGTTGATGTCAGCCACGGGCAACCAAAAAAGGAGTGCGCCGAAGTGACCGCGCTGCTTAGTGGCCGGGGCGACGTGCCCCCAGTTTTTTCCGGTAATTATACTGGCACGCTTGCGTGAAAGCGGGTGGCTACAGTTTTTGTAATGAATCATTTTGTTGGTGATTTAGGTGATAAAAGCAATGAATAACATTTCTGGCAAGGAACACTGCAAAAGTGTTTTTTTAGTGCCATTTTTTGGGTTGTTGCCAGGGTATTTCCCGTTTTGGGCGAAATCATGCGAGGGTAATCATCATAACTTTCACTGGTATGTTTACAATGATAAGATAGAGAAGAAGGTATCTTTTAATAAAGCTGTCACGTTGATACCATATTCGTTTGATGAAATGATTTCAGATTTTAAGAATTATTTAGGTATAGATATTTCTTCTGGTTATGTCAGAAGAGTATGTGATTATAGGCTGATGTTTTATTTTTTAAGGAGAGAAAAAGAGGATATTGATCAGTGTAATTTTATTGGATATACTGATATTGATATGATATATGGTAAAATAATTAATTTTATTCCACAAAATGCTAATAATTTTTCTATTATTAGTGCTAACAGTGGGAGGCCATGTGGACCTTTTACTTTAATGAACAAATCTTGTATGGACATACTTGTTAAGTCTAATGTAGTAAAGTATAATTTGGAATCGTACAAACACAATTGTTTTGATGAGTCTGTTGAGTTGATGAATATTCTGTCAATGGATAAGCCTTGTTTTTGTACTTGTGATCCAATGCAGCCAGCTATAAGTTCTGGGTTTAATCATAGAAAGACGTTTTCTATCTGGCATGATGGAATTTTGAAAGTCTTTGATAATAGGGGTAATGTAAAAGAAGGTGGATTTTACCATTTTTCTCGATATAAAAATAGAAAGAGGTTTAAGGTTAAAGAAAATTCTATACCAAATGACTACTGGGGGTGCTGTAAATATGGCATCATTCCTATCCAGTCGAGTTGGGCAAACCTGTTACTCCGGTTCTCTCTTTTTTTCTGATACATGAACAATAAAGAAATAGCCACAAGGCTCCTGGAAGTTCTTAGGCCCTATCGTGCGCAGTTGCTGGTCGCCATGGTAGGAATGGTCATCATGGGGGGGTTGAGTGCTCTCCAAGCCTACATGGTGAAACCGTTGCTTGATGAAATTTTTATCAAACACAACGAGAGAATGCTCAAGTTGCTGCCTTTGGGGCTTTTGTTGGTTTTTTTGGGCAAGGGTTCTTTTTATTTCATGTATTCGTATCTACTTGAAAAAACGGGTCAAAGTGTCATCCGCGATCTGCGCAACAGAGTGTATGCCCATCTCAATGAGTTGTCGTTAAGTTTTTTCCACAAAACTCCAACGGGCGAGCTTGTATCGAGAATCATAAATGATATAAGCATGTTGCAAGGGTCGATTTCAAACGCGCTGGTTCGGTTACTCAAAGATTTCTTTTCCGTGATCGGCCTTCTCGGGGTCATCTTTTACATGGATTGGCGCTTGGCTTTGGTTTCACTCATTTTTATTCCCATGGCCACCGTGCCCATCGTTGTTTTTGGCCGGAAATTCAGAAAAATTAGCACGAATTACCAGATCGTGCTGGGTGAGGCGACCAGTCAGCTGCATGAAACTATAGCTGGGGTACGGATCGTCAAAGCCTTTTGTACGGAAGAGTTTGAAAAGAAACGATTTGCGGGGAAGTTGCAAAAAATAATGGACATCTTGATGTCGGAGACAAAATATAATTGCCTTTCCCATCCTCTGAACGAATTCCTCGGTGGTATTGTCATCGCAATGATTATCTGGTTCGGCGGTGTTCAAGTCCTCCAAGGTCATTCCACTCCGGGGGCCTTCATGTCTTTTCTGGCCGCCCTCATGATGCTGTATGAACCGATCAAAGGGGTTAGCAAGGTAAACGCCACGATTCAGCAAGGTTTTGCGGCGGCTGCGCGAATCTTTTTTCTGCTCGATATCCCCCCTGATATCAGAGAGGTGCCGGATGCTATCGAAATGCCTCTGTTCAGTCGAAGCATAGTCATGTCCGATGTCAACTTTAAGTATGAAAAAGAACAACTGGTGTTGAAAAATATCAATCTTCGGGTGAATCGAGGTGAGGTTTTGGCTGTTGTTGGGCCCAGTGGCAGCGGCAAAACAACACTGGCAAACCTGATTCCACGGTTTTACGAGATCAATGAAGGGACAATAAAAATTGATGACGTGGATATTCAACGGTTCACCGTGTCCTCCTTACGCGGACAATTGGCCCTGGTAACTCAGCAGACTATTTTGTTTAACGATACGGTTCGCAATAATATCGCGTACGGCCGCAACGATTGTCCGGAGGAGAAAGTCATCGAGGCGGCACGATCTGCCTTTGCTTTGGATTTTATTTTAGAGCTGCCCCAAGGATTTGACACCGTCATTGGCGAAGCGGGTGCGCGGCTTTCAGGTGGGCAGCAGCAGCGAATTTCTATCGCTCGGGCGCTCCTTAAGGATGCGCCTATCCTGATTCTTGACGAGGCTACCTCTGCCCTTGATACCGAATCGGAACGCGAGGTGCAAAAAGCGTTGGAAAATCTGATGCGTAACCGGACCACCATTGTCATTGCCCATCGTCTGTCGACGATTCAAAATGCCGACCGGATTATTGTGCTCAAGGACGGATGCCTGGTCGAAGAAGGGAGCCATGAAGAGCTGCTAGCTCTCGGGGGCGAGTACGGTTCTCTCTACCATCTACAGTTTGCCGGAGATCCGGAAAAAAATCAGGGGCAGATGTGAAGCAGCAAACGATGGCGCAAGTGCATTTTTGGCTGCTCATGCTGCTGGCCTTTTCTCTGCCTCTTTCAACCTCAGCGGTCAGCGTGACCGCTGTGCTGCTTATCGCTTGTTGGGTGGCTGAGGGAAGGTACCGTGAAAAAATTCAAGAGATTGTCACTAGCCCGCTGTGCATCGCCGTTTTTGTCTATCTGGGGGTGTTGCTCATCGGTCTCTGCTGGACCGACTCCTTTGCAGACGGTGTGCAGGCAATCCGAAAGCAATGGAAGATCCTTTTGGCCCCTATTTTTTTAACGGCCATACGTTGGGAGCGGCGCTGGTGGTATATCGCAGCATTCATTGCCGGAGTGACAGCGACCATGGCTGTGGTTTCTCTGGATTCTTTTGCGCTGTTGCCTACGATCACTCTTCTTTCCCATCCGATCCAGTTTGATACAGCGACTGTTCAGCTGCAGTACACGCCGATGCTCGCTTTGGCCATCTATCTGCTCATTCACCAGTTCCTATGGGGGGGGGCGAAAGGGGCGCGGTGGTGGGGGGTGCTTGTCTTGGCCATTGTACTGATCATTCATCTGTTCGCTACCCGCGGGCGTGCAGGGCATGTGGCCTTTTTTGTACTCATGACCTTGCTTTTAGTTCAGTACTATCACCGGAATGTGATCAAGGCGGTCATGCTTGCGGCGGTGTTGTTTCCCCTTATCTTCTTTACCGCCTATCGCATCAGTCCGGTTTTTCAAGGTCGGATGACAGCAATGCAGCACGATCTTAAGACGATCGATAAAAACCCCGACACCTCTGTTGGGCAGCGGCTGCATTATTGGAAAATTTCTTGGGGTTTAATCAAGGAGTCGCCGTGGATCGGGGTGGGGACCGGGGATTTTGCCCGCGCGTTTGCCGAGATGAACACCAGGGTGTTGTCCGCTGTCCCCCCTACCAACAACCCCCATAATCAGTATGTGTTCGCAGCCGCTCAGCTCGGGGTGCTGGGCCTTTTGAGTGTCTTGGGGCTTTTTTTCGTTCATTTCCAGCGTGCCGTTCAGGTGGCCGATGGATGGGAGCGTGTCCGGATTGCCTTTCCGGTGTTCTTTTTGGTGATCATGTGTTTCGAGTCCTACCTCAGTCTCGTCGGCACCGGCTTCATGTTTTCTCTGGTGAGCGCAATTCTTTTTAAAGAGGCGTCAGCCCAACAGGGGCACGTTTCCGGCTCGCGGCCTCCGGGTGACCGCAAAAGATACTGGCTTATTCTTTCCTATCGTGTCAATGTCACCGGATCCGCCTGCTCGCAGCACATCGATGATCGCTTGCCGCTTTTAGAGCAGGCGGGGATTACACCGCTACTTCTCAGTGGGCCGATTGGCGGGCGATTTAAAGGGCGTCGGCATTATCAGACCTGGTCCATTGCCCCTTCCGGCATCCGATTTGAACTTCGCCATTTTCTCCGGCGACATCTTCCCCGCCAGTGGCAGTTCAATCTGGCAGAAGTGCTGCTGTTTCCACTCCTGCCATTCTATCTTCTGGAAAAAATGCTGATCAATTTGGAGAGCGAGTGGTCATGGTGTGTTGGCGCCACGGTGCGGGGTTTTTTTCTTCAACAGCGTTACCGGCCTGAAGTGCTCTATTCTACCGGCGGCTCGGCTTCAGCTCATCTGGCGGCCCTCATGCTCCACAAAAATCCTTCGGTGAAATGGATCGCCGAGACCCAGGACCCGCTGGTACACGGTGATTGGCCCCGCAGCCAAAAGGTTTTACGGCTGTATCGATGGCTGGAGCAGCGAATTTCCTCCAGATGCGATACTTTTGTCTTTCTGACTTCGCAGGCCATGGAGAACGCCCGACAGCGGGCCGGCTGTCGTTTTCCTGGGGTTGTTATATACCCGGGAGCAACGATGCGCCGGTCGGGGAAAGCTTTTATCAAAGACGAGGTGTGCCGGTTTGCCCATTTTGGATCACTGGCCGGAAGCCGTAATCTCGAAGTGTTTTTGGAAGCACTGCACCAGCTCCTTCTCTCCCATCCGGAGGAAGGACGAAAGGTCCGGCTCGATATCTACGGTTCGTTTGACACCGCATCAAAACAAAGCATGTACAAGCTGCAACTAAACACCCTGGTGGCCTATCATGGACTGGTTGACCGGCAAAAGGCCTTTCTGGCAATGGAGGCGGCGGGTTGCCTGCTCCTCATTCAGAATATAAGTGACTTTTCTTCCGAAACCATTCCTTCGAAGGCGTATGAATATTTTCTTAGCGGTCGACCAATTCTGGGTCTGGTTCATCAGAACGAAGAACTGGTATCCATGCTCGAGGCGCAATCCCATTTTGTCGCGCCAGCCGATGATCCCGGTGCATTGAAGGAAGTCCTGCGGAAGATTCTGGCATTGCACCGTGCCACATCCTTCTGTTGGGAGAGCCACGGTACTCCCGCCTATACTACGGAGCGGGCGGTCAAACAATTACTCGCCCTTACCGGGCAAAGCCAACCAACTGACCTTCCTGAATTGGTCAATTAAAGCAAAGGAATTTAGGCAAATGGATGATGGAGAGATTCCATGGGCGCTCTTGCTCCCTCCTCGGTTCACTTCTTTTGCGGCAAAGGGCTGCCCTCTTTTCACAACGAAAGGGTTTGTTTTGATAAGGAGAGTATCTCTATGAGCAGACCCTTTGACCATAACGGCGTCCAATGACACGACCCTTGGTCCTGATAGTTTTCGGAACACGACCAGAAGCCATTAAAATGGGTCCGGTGGTCAAGGCATTGCAGGCCTTGCCCGAGCTGCAGGTAAAGATCTGTGTCACGGGGCAGCATCGAGAAATGCTTGATCAGGTGCTGGATATCTTCGCGATCACTGCGGATGATGATCTACATATCATGGAGAACGATCAGAGTCTGGTTGCGCTGACCGCGCGAATGTTGCTCAAAATGCAGGCCGTGATCGAAGAGAGAAGGCCGGCATTGATTCTTGTCCATGGAGACACCACGACTAGTATGGTGGCCTCGCTTGCCAGCTATTATGCCGGCATCCCTGTTGGCCACGTTGAAGCCGGACTGCGGACCGGTAATAAGCTGCAGCCCTTTCCGGAAGAAGTGAACCGGCGGCTTACCGCGGTTCTCGCCGACTTGCATTTTGCCCCAACGGAACAGGCAAGAAACAACCTGCTCCGTGAGGGGATAGCGGAACAGCGGATCAAGGTGACCGGGAACACGGTGATTGACGCCCTCTACGCCATGGTCAGGCGCATTGATGGTGACCTTGCGCTTAAAGCCGCGCTCCGATCGAGATTCGCCATGGTGGACAACTATGACAAATTGGTGCTGATTACCGGGCATCGGCGGGAAAATTTTGGCCAGGGATTTGAGAACATTTGTAGAGCGATCGTTCGTCTGGCGGATGATCACCCGGAGGTCGTTTTTATCTATCCCGTGCATCTCAATCCCCATGTGCGGCGGCCTGTGGAAATGATAGTCGGTGCGGAGGCACGGAGAAATATCTTTCTCATCGAACCTGTGGATTATGTCAGTTTTGTTGCATTACTGCGACGTTGTTACCTGGTGCTCACCGATTCCGGTGGAATTCAAGAAGAAGCTCCGGCCCTGGGAAAGCCGGTGGTGGTTATGCGTGCAACCACCGAGCGCCCTGAAGCTGTACTTGCCGGGACGGTTGAACTGGCTGGCAGCGACGAAGAACAGATTGTCTGTTCCGTGTCCAGGTTGTTGGCAGATCGAGTCCGCTACCAACGGATGAGCCGGGTTTCCACTGCCTATGGCGATGGGCAGGCGGCCATTCGCATTGCCACCCATATCAGTGAATTCTTGCAGTGCCATGAGGCATGCTCCTGTGATCAGAGACGTGGATAGCATGGAACTGAACGAAAAACGCGTATTGATCATCAAGCAGAGTTCACTGGGGGATGTAATTCACACCCTTCCCTTGGTTCATGCCTTGAAACGCCGATATCCTGATGTATTCATCGGTTGGGTGGTGGAGCGGGGGTTCGCTGCGCTGGTAGATCAGGATGACGCGGTGAATGTTGTTTATCCCATTCATATTCCGTCCACCAGTGACCCGCAAGCGGGTAGATGGACCTATTGGCAAGCCTTTGCCGCCACACTGGCGACCTTGTCCCGGCTGCGGCGGCAATTCCGGCCACAACCCTATGACATAATCCTCGATCTGCATGCCTCTTTCCGCAGCGGCCTTCTTGGACTAACAAATCCGGGGGGGATCCGGGTCGGTTTTGCGGATGCTCGGGAAGGCAACACCTGGTTTCAGCATCGGTTGGTGGACAATATCGATGGCCATGAACATGCGATTGCCAGGAATTTGCTCTTTTGCAAGTTATTCGATTGCGAGGCGGATGCGGAGGATTTTTATCTCTGCTCAAGTCCGGAGGACCAGACCCGGGTTGATCGTTTTCTGGGAGAGGCAGGACTCGGCCCCGATGACCAGGTCGTCTACGTGAATCCCACCGCTCGCTGGCAATCGAAGTTCTGGCTGGCGCCACGCTGGAGCGAACTCTGTGATCAACTCCTGGCGGCGGGGGTCCATCCGGTTTTCGGCGGCAGTGGCGGTGATGTGCCCTATATCAGCGAGATCACCAGGGCAATGGCCGGAAAGGCCGTGGTCGCTGCCGGTCGGCTGAGCCTGACAGAATCGGTTGCCTTGATGAAAAGAGCTGCCGTGTACGTCGGCTTGGACACAGGTCCCATGCATATAGCCGCAATGGTTGGAACACCTGTGGTTGCCCTGTTCGGGCCTACGCATCCGGAAAGGGTTGGACCGTATGGGGTGGAAAATGCGGTGATTCAGGCGGAAAATCTAGAGTGCCTGTGCTGCCGGAAAAGGGTCTGTGACCATCATAGCTGCATGCAGGGGATTGCAGTCGCAACGGTCTTTGATCGGGTCATGGCGCTCATGAAACAGGTCACTGCTCCGTGAGGCGCCGGAGTGGCGGGGATGGCGGTGGGGTCCAGTTGGATTGGAGCTCGTGGAACTTGGCGTATTTGTAGAAGGTTCCTTCAAAATTATACAACGCGATGATGAACCCCGGCCAACCGTCCAAGATACCCCGTTTGAGGATATACATGTGACAAAACGACCAGAGGCCATGCAGCAGGGCGGTCCATAGAGAGCAACTGCCGCGTTCATTCAGTGCCAATTTTTCTGCTCCCAGCGTGGAGTATTTATTGGCTTTGTGCATCAGTTCTTCAATTCGTTTGAAGGGAAATTGCCAGATTGCATTGCGCAGATAGGCGACCGGCCGTTTGGTGACCACGGTGAATTCCTCGTGCACCGGATCATCCTTAAACACGAGCGTCCCTTTCTTGAAAAGCTGTGGCTGGCGGTAATCAGGGTAGAATCCGGAATGACGGATCCATCGGCCCATGAAAAAATTTCTTCGGGGAACATAGTAGGCATCTGCTTGCGGGTTTTGCAGACAGGCGAGCATCTCGTCCCGCGCCTCGGGCGTGCAGCGTTCATCTGAGTCCAGCGAAAAGATCCAGTCATGGGAACAGGCCGCCATGGCCTGGTTGCGCAGATCACCAAATCCCTGAAAAGGTATCTGCACCACCCGGGCGCCAAGTTCTTCCGCAAGGATTGCGGTATTGTCCCGGCTATACGAATCGGCCACCACGATTTCGTCAGCCCAGAGCACCGAATTGATGGCATCGCGAATTTTATCAGCCTCGTTGTAGGCAATGATGTAAACGGAAACTTTGTTCATGCTTGACGAACCACCTGAGGCGGACGGGCTTTATTGGCGCTGGCCAACTGGACAACAATGCGGTCGGTCTTGTGCAGCCGCTCCACCAGAGTGCGAAATAGATGCTTGGAGACTTCCGGATATTTTTCGATAAGCTCTGCCAGTTTATTGCCCGGATATCGTTTGATGGTGCATCGCCCTACCGAAATGATCGAGGCGGATCGCGGCTCCTCCAGGATCGCGGCCATTTCGCCGAAATATTCCCCCGGTTCAGTGATTTCCGCGATCTTTTTTCCCGAGCGGAGTACCGCCACCTTGCCCCTGATCAATTTAAAAAAATCCTTGTCCTTGTTTCCTTCCTGGATGACCACATCCCCGTCTTCATACTCCTCGACATCCGGATTGACCAGATAGGCAGGCAGGCTGTCTTCGTGGGCGACAGTGCGTTTCAGGACCTCTTCGAGACTGGTGATGCCTTCACGGGCTTTTTGCAGACCAGCCTCTCGTAAAGTGAACATGCCTTCCTGCACGGCGACCTTGCGCAACTGCTCTTCGGAAACCTCGGCCTGGATGGCTTCGGCCACCGCTTCAGTCACCTCCATCAGTTCAAAAAAACCGACCCGGCCCCGGTATCCCAAGCCGTTGCAATCCGGGCAGCCTTTGGCCTTGAAGAGGTTGAGCTCATCCAGTTCGTGTTCCTTGAAGCCGGCGGCAAGCAGGGTTTGGTGGTCGTATTGCTCCGGAGTCTTGCATTTCGGACACAATCTTCTGGCCAGTCGCTGGGAAAGCACCATGGTGAGCGAGGAGGCCAGGATATAGGACGGGATGCCGATGTCGACCATACGGCTGACCGTGGCCGGCGAGTCATTGGTATGCAGGGTTGAGAAGACCAAGTGGCCGGTCATGGCGGCTTTCATGGCGATTTCGGCGGTTTCGATATCGCGAATCTCGCCGACCATGATGATGTCCGGATCCTGACGGAGAAAGGCTTTCAGCGCTGCGGCAAAGGTCATGCCCACTTCGGCGTTGACGTGGACCTGGTTGATGCCCTTGAAGTTGAATTCAACCGGATCTTCCGCAGTCAGGATCTTGATGTCCTCAGTGTTCAACGAGTTCAAAGCGGAATACAGGGTGACGGTCTTGCCCGATCCGGTCGGTCCGGTGACCAGCAGCAAACCTTGCGGTCGATTCAGGCATCGCCTGAGGGCGGCAAAAGTCTCAACGGTGAAACCGAGTTTGGTCAGGTCGACATTAAGGGAGTCCTTGTCGAGGATACGAAGGACGATACCCTCGCCGTGGAGGAGCGGCAGGGTGGAAACACGAAAATCAACCGCCCGGTTTCGTCCCAGGCGGATTTTGATACGGCCGTCTTGGGGAACGCGGCGTTCGGTAATGTTGAGGCCCGCGAGGATCTTCATGCGGGCGGCCATGGCGTTCTTGATGGTCAGGGGCAGGTTCATTGATTTGAACAGGGAGCCGTCCTTGCGATAGCGAACCTGCATGGTTTTTTCAAACGGCTCGATGTGAATGTCGCTGACGCCTTCCTGGACCGCTTTCACCAGAATGCCGTTCACCAGTTTGATAATCGGCGCATCCGAGGCGGAAAACTGCTCGAAGCCGCCATCTTCAGACCCGCCACTGTCAATCTCGAAATCCTCGGCGGCATCGGATACCAGGGCGCCGAAGTCGTCGACCTGGGTGACCGTCTCGTCTTCACCTTCCGGCTCGAATTTGAAGAAGGAGTGATACTCTTCGTCATTGATATGATAATATTTTTTATATGCCTCAATGATGTCCTTAGCGGTTGAGACGCAAACATTGAGATTTTTCTGAACAAGATCCTGCAGCTGCTCAACGTCCAGCGTATCGGTGGGTTCCGCCATGGTCACTTGCAGGGTGTTGCCGGCAAGGCGTAAGGGGAAACACATAAACCGCTTGGCGGTTTCGTACGGGATGAGTTGCAGCGCTTCCTTGCTCGGCGCTTCCTGTTCGATGACAACCAGGGTGTAGTTGTGCATTCTACTGAGAAAGTTGGCGATGGTGTCCCGCTCAATTGCTCCGGTTTCGAGCAGGATCCGGCCCAGACGTTCCCCAGTTTTCTTTTGAGCAGCCTTGGCTTCCTCAAACTGTGTTAACGTTATGTAACCGGCTTTACTTAGGAGTTCGCCAATTTTCAGCTTGCCGGCTCCCGACTGGTCCTTGACCGTCCTTTTCATGGAGCTTTTCTGAGCGTCTAATGGTGGTTGTCCTGGTCTAAGAGCCATTGGTATCGTGATGTCCCTGGAATCGAATGGAATGTAGTTTTGTAGTATTGTACAACAAATAAAAGAAGGGGTCAAAAAAGAACACGCCTTTTAGGCAATGCGCATACTGGAGGGGAAAAGCTGTGCGCTTTTCTCCATTTTTTGGGGAAAGCGATAGTCTCCGGCTCTGGGGCCGCGCCCGTGAAGGCCGGCCGCCGTTCCCTGGCTGTCAGGAAAAGATAACTGGGTAGCGGTGCTGCAATTCGTGAAAAAGCGGAATCATTACCTCGCGCATGGATGGTTCGGCTGCCTGGGATGTGCGAAGGAAGAGAATGTGGCGCCATTCAAGGAGATTAGCATACACGATAATTTCGGTTTTGCAGGAATTGGGCAGGACGGTTCGGGCCGCCTGGGGGGTGACAGTTTGGAGAAGACGAAGGTACTGGGTTTCCATGGCCTCCATTGATTGTTTCCACACAGCGAATTCTTCGCTCTGCTCTTCGAAGAACACAGGCTTGATAAAGGTCACTTCGTTGCCAAATTTGTCGGCGGAATAGCGGCAGTAGCGTTGACTCTCCTGGAGAAAGGTGCAGGGCCGATGGCGAACCAGTTCATGGGTAACCGCCCGGTTGACAATGAACTTGACCGCCAGGTATCGATGCTTGGCGCACAATGGCGCGGCAAGTTGCTCGACGGCTTTGAGGGGCATCTTGTCGATGGCGATACCGGTGGCGCTTGCCGAATCGTCTGCAAAGGGCAGCGTTTCGAAAAAATAAGGGTGCCGCTTGCTTAAGAACAGGACAATGGCTCGGGAAATGGCGTCTTCAGGGTGGAACGTCAGCATTTCACGAAAGCTGCGGATGGAACCAGTGACCAGCAACCGGTTATCCTGGAGGCGGTCGATCTGCAAAAATTTTGGCTGGAGAAAAAAGAGGGCGTGGATCGGGTCTGGAGTGGTGCAGGTGACGGTGAGGGTAACCACACCCATTTCCAGGACCGAATTGTGCCCATTTTCGGCCATCTTTCTGACAAAGGGGATGGCGGATTCGCTGTCGATCCGGTTTTCGCTTTTGTAGCAAATACGGCCGCAGTATTCGATGCGGACCGGAAGGCTTTGCCGGTCAAGTTCATCAAGAATTGTGAAGCTTGGCTCAATGATGCGCATGGTCGGTTCGAGAGGAAAAAGTTGCACAAGAAAGGCGCCGTCTTGTTTAGGCGGCACCGGAATGAACGCTCTTACTTTTCGTCCCAGAAGGGAGACATGGCTCGCAGCTTAGCGATGATGGCCGGCATTGTTTTGAGAATAAAATCAACCTCTTCTTCGGTGTTGTACACCGACAGGCTGAAGCGGATGGAACCGTGCGCCGCAGTGAACGGCACACCCATGGCCCGGAGCACATGGGAGGGTTCCAGGGAACCGGAGGTGCAGGCGGAACCGGAGGAGGCACAGATGTTGTGCTGGTTCATGTGCAGCAGGATGGACTCGCCCTCGACGTATTCGAAACTGATATTGGCGGTGTTGGGCAGCCGCTGCTCAGGATGGCCGTTGAGCAGGGATTTAGGGATCGAACTCAGGAGCCCTTTTTCCAGTTTGTCGCGGAGCGCCCGCACCCGGGTGTTCTCTTCCTCCATTTTGGCGGCTGCCAGGGTGCAGGCCTTGCCCAGGCCGATAATGGCGGCGACGTTTTCGGTGCCGCCCCGGCGGCCATGTTCCTGGTGGCCACCGTTCAAAAATGGAATAAACGGGGTCCCTTTGCGCACGAACAACACGCCGATCCCCTTGGGGGCGTGCAGCTTGTGACCGGAGATGGAAAGGAAATCGATGGCGGATTCCTTAAGGTTGATCGGAATTTTGCCCACGGCTTGGACGGCGTCGGTATGAAACAGAATGCCGCGCTCTTTAGCGATTTTGGCCATTTCCTCAACCGGGAAGATAACTCCGGTTTCATTGTTGGCCCACATGACGCTGACAATGGCTGTCTCGTCGGTGAGGCTGTCCTTGTAGCGTTGCAGATCCAAGGTGCCGTCCGCGGCAACCGGCAGACGGGTGGTGTGGTACTTGCGGCCGGTGAAAATCTCCAGATTGTCGCATAAGTTTTTGACCGCCGGGTGTTCCACCCTGGTGGTTACGACATGGTTCTTTTCGGGATGACTCTGGATGGCTGAGAGGATGGCGGTGGAGTCGCTTTCGGTGCCGCAGCTGGTGAAGACAATTTCACCGGCATTGGCACCTAAAAGATTGGCGATTTCCTGCCGGGCTTGGTGGATTGCCTGACCGACCTGGCCGCCGAAGGTGTGCATGGAGGACGGGTTGCCATAGAAATCGGTCAAATAGGGCATCATCGCATCCAGCACCTCGGGGGCAACCCGGGTGGTGGCATTGTTGTCCATGTAGATTACCTGCTCGGGTAAAACAGCCATCACTTGTCCTCCTCAACGATCAGGCTGTCGAGCACCTGTTCACGCAATTTTCGTTCTACATATTCCTTGAGGGTTGTTCGCGACGAATAACAGTTGGCGCAAGCCCCCCGCAACGAAACCGTAACAAAATCACCGTCGACATCAATTAGCCGGATGTCGCCGTCGTCCTTTTTTAGGGTAGGCTTGATCTCTCGCTCAATAACCTCCTCGATTTTTTTGATTTTTTCCAGCGTAGTCATGCGTTTCTTCTTGGCAATGCCTGCGGACTGAGCGGGTAAACCCCCGACCGTTTCAGCAAGGAGTTCTCGCAGCTTGCCTTCGCACTTGCCGCATCCGCCGCCGGCCTTGGTGAAGTTGGTGATTTCCTCTATCGAAGTCAGCGAGTTTTCTCTGATTGCCCGAATAATTTCCAGATCGGTGACGCCGAAACACTCACATACCACCTCGCCTTGGGCCATGGGTAGAATGGCACCGGTATAATCGGCGATTGCCGCCTCTAAAGCCTCGCGTCCCATCACCGAGCAGTGCATTTTTTCCTTGGGTAGACCACCGAGCGCCTTGGCGATGTCGTCGTTAGTCAATTTTTTGGCGTCTTCCAGCTTCATGCCCTTGAGCATCTCGGTGAGCATGGAGGATGAGGCGATGGCCGAGGCGCAGCCAAAGGTTTTGAATTTGGCGTCGGTGATCACCTGGTTTTCATCGACCTTAATCGTCAACCGCAGGGCATCACCGCAAGCGATAGAGCCGACATTGCCGACACCATCGGCATTCTCGATCTCGCCGACATTCTTCGGGTTTATGAAATGTTCCTGGACCTTATCTGTATATTCCCACATGACAACTCTCTGTGTTGATGGTTTTCGATGATCGTCTTGACCCCTTGTTGATTGTTAATACAGGGGGAAGAATACAAGTTTCTACATTAGGGCAGGAGTCCTATTTCGGCAAGCATCGATTTGGCACTTTTTACCAGCAAGGAGGTTTCTTCCCGGTTGCGGGCTTCGACATAAAACCGGACCTTGGGTTCGGTGCCCGAGGGGCGGATCATAATCCAGGAGCCATCGTCGAGAATCATCTTGCGGCCGTCTATGTCGATGACGGAGGTGATGGTTTTTTGTCCTTCACCCACCTGGACCCGGCTCCCCTGGCCATAGGCCCGGAGTTGATCCAGCGTCCGTAACAGGTTTTCACCTTGTTGGGAAACAGTGACGCCGTCGCGGTCGGGATAATATTGCCCGAAGGTGGCCTCAATCTCGGCCAGGTAGTGCCCTAGCGGCTTTTTCAGGGTCAGAACCATGTCGATGGCCAGGATCAAGCCAATAAAGGCGTCTTTTTCCGGGGTGTGGCCAATGATGGAGATGCCATCCGACTCCTCGAAATAGACCAGCGCCTTGTTGATCACTGGTTTGAATTCCTTGAATCCAACCTTGGGTTCAAAGATGGCCTCCCCTAACTGGATTGCCACGGCATTGGCCAGGTTGCTGGAGGCCACGGTCTTGGCGACCATGCCCCGTTTACCTTTGATCTCATGGAGAAAGTGATAGGCCATGGCCCCGAACTGATTCATCGAAATCTCGATGGTGCCGTCGGTGAAACGGATGCGATCGCCATCCGGATCAATAATCGCCCCAATCTTCAGCGGTTCGGGCCGGGCCGCCAAGGCTGCCATCGCCGGTTGCAGGTTAGTTGAAGACGGTTCCGGGGCAATGCCGCCGAAGGTTGGATCCTCGGTGTTTCGCAGCACCAGCAGCCGTTCCGCGGGCGGATTGTTGAGCAGCCGGCCGATGTAGGAGCGGGAGGCGCCATGCACCGCGTCGACGCAGACCACCACTTCGTTGCTGGCGGCAAGGTTGGCGAGCAGCAGATCGTAATCGATGCCATGCAGGGGCACGCCTTCGCGGACCAGTTGTTGCCAACTGGCCAAGGCGTCTTCCATGACGAGCCCCGCGAGCCCCTCCAGGGGCCTGTTCAGGTCCAGATCCGCCGGAATCAGGGGTACCTCGTCCATGCGCGCATATTTCCCGGCCAGTCGGGTGATGGTGTCGGTGAGGATTGGGGCGGCAGGACCGGCATCGGCGGCGTTGTACTTGAAGCCGCCATATTCGAGGGGGTTGTGGCTCGGGGTGAGGTTGATGGAAAAAGCAGCCTTGCGGATCAGGACCGAGGCCGACAGCGCGCCTGTGGTGGCCTCACCGGCGTAAAATATCTTGACGCCGTTGGCGTGGAGGACATTGACCGCAGCACGGGCCAGCAGGGGGCCGCCGAAACGGTTGTCAAAGCCGACCACGCAGCCACGCTGTTGCATTTCAGCAAAACTGCCGATGCCCAGGGCCAGGCGCAACTCCTCGCTGTCTTCCGCCTCCCGGTACAGATTGAGGATGGCGGCGGTAACCACAGCCACCGATCGCACGAAAAGATCCTTCCCTAAAACACCGCGCCAGCCAGAGGTGCCAAATTTGATGGGTTGAGCAGGTTGTCCGGTGCGGGTGAGCATCTCGTCCTCGACCCATTGATAAACCTGAGTAATTCCGGTTTGCCATTCTTGCCGGACCGAGGTCGTCGTCGCTGCGTTTCGGCCTTTGACGAGTTGCTTGATCGCATCGAAGTAGCAACTTTTATCGTGATTTTTTTCAACAATATACCGGTTGATTATCTCGTGGATTTCTTGCTCGGCGGTCATGTTGGCTCCGATTAGGTGCTGGGGTTCGGCGGACATGGAAAAATGAAAACATTACATTAATATAGCCCGTTACCCTTTTCTTGGCAAGATGCTACCGTCCAGGGTTTTATCCTAGCCATCGTCAGGAAAGAAAAGGGCGGACGTTTCGGTTGACCGGGCCAGGAATTTTTTTTACTATCATTATCTTACAGATCAACACGCCGGTTGCCGATAACGGAGGGTTTGAGGATTGGGCCTGGCCCAGCCGACGGTTTCCTTTCACAAGGGAGTACGCAATGAACAGCAAACACGAAACAGCTCTCATTCTCTGGTTTGATGAAATCGGTATCGAGGATGTGCCGATGGTGGGCGGTAAAAATGCTTCCTTGGGTGAAATGCATCAGAAGCTCACCTCAAAAGGGGTGGCGGTACCCAACGGCTACGCGATCACTGCCCATGCCTATCGTTACCTCTTGAAAGAAGCAGGGGTTGAGGCCGCTATTCGTGACGCCCTCGCTGGGCTCGACACCCACGACCTGCGCAATCTTCAGGAGCGCGGGGCCAAGGCGCGGGACATCGTCCGTACCGCCGAGTTCCCCGCCGAGCTGCGCCAGGCGATAATCAGTGCATATAACAAGATGGAAGAGGAGTACGGCAAGGATGTCGATGTCGCGGTCCGATCGTCCGCCACCGCCGAGGACCTGCCGGATGCCTCCTTTGCCGGGCAGCAGGACACCTATCTCAATATTCGCGGCCCGGAAGCCCTGATCGACGCCTGCAAGCGCTGTTTCGCCTCCCTGTTCACCGATCGCGCCATCTCCTACCGCCATGATAAGGGGTTCGGTCAGTTCGATGTCTATCTCTCGATCGTGGTCCAGAAGATGGTGCGCTCCGATTCCGCCTGTTCCGGGGTCATGTTTTCCATCGACACCGAATCGGGCTTTAAGGACGCCGTCTTTCTCACCGGCGCCTGGGGCCTGGGGGAGAATGTGGTTCAGGGTGCGGTCAATCCCGACGAGTACTACATCTTCAAGCCGACCCTTAAGGAGGGCAAACGGCCGATTGTCGGCAAGCGGGCGGGTTCCAAGGAAATCAAGATGATCTACAATACCGATCCCGGCGCCGAGGAGCCGGTAAAGAACGTCGAGACCACGCAGGAAGAGCGTGGTTCCTACATTCTCAGCGATGATGAGATTTTGCAATTGGCCCGCTGGGCTTGCATCATCGAGGATCATTACAATCGGCCCATGGATATTGAGTGGGCCAAGGACGGCGACGGCAAGACCGTGGGCACGGGAACCCTGTTCATTGTCCAGGCCCGGCCGGAAACCGTGCATTCTCAGGCTAACACCCGAACCATGGAGACCTATGTGCTCAAGGAGAAGGGCACACTTCTGGCCAGCGGCCTGGCGGTTGGCGCTAAGATCGGCCAGGGAGTCTCCAGGATTTTGAATAACGTCAGTCAAATACACGATTTTCGGGCCGGTGAGGTTTTGGTCACCGACATGACCGACCCAGACTGGGAGCCGATCATGAAAACGGCTGGTGCCATTGTCACCAACCGCGGCGGCCGGACCTGTCATGCGGCAATTATTTCCCGCGAGTTGGGTATTCCTTGTGTGATAGGTACGGAAAACGGCACCAAAATGATCAAGGACGGGCAGCAGGTTACAGTCTCCTGCGCCGAGGGCGAATCCGGGCATGTCTATGACGGGCTCCTCAAATTTGTTGTCCAGACCCTGGACCTCGACAACATCCCCGCCACCCGGACCAAAATCATGATGAACGTCGGCCTGCCGGAGAAGGCCTTTGTCGAGGCGCAACTGCCCAACGAAGGGGTCGGCTTGGCGAGAGAGGAATTTATCATCAACTCGCATATCGGTATCCATCCCATGGCGCTGATTAATTACGAGCAGCTTCGTGCGCAGGCGAACGATGACGATGAAATTTTCGACATCATCGAGGAGATCGACCAGCGCACCTCGGCCTACCCCGGCGACAAATGCCAATATTTTATTGATAAGTTGGCCGAGGGCGTGGGCCGGATCGGGGCCGGCTTCTATCCCAAGGATGTCATTGTCCGGCTATCTGATTTTAAATCCAACGAATACGCCAACCTGGTTGGCGGCCATCTCTACGAACCCGAGGAATCGAATCCGATGATCGGCTGGCGCGGCGCTTCCCGCTACTACGATCCGCGCTATCGGGCGGCCTTTGATCTGGAATGCAAGGCCCTGCTTAAGGCCCGCAATGACATGGGGCTGACCAACATCAAGCTGATGGTGCCGTTCTGCCGCACACCGGAAGAGGGGCGCAGGGTTATCGAGGTGATGCGGGAAAATGGTCTGGTGCAGGGCGAAAATGGCCTGGAGGTCTATGTGATGTGCGAGATCCCGTCGAATGTTATCAGCGCCGACGCCTTCTGCGATGTCTTTGACGGGTTCTCCATCGGCTCCAACGACCTGACCCAGTTGACTCTGGGGCTGGACCGGGATTCCGACCTTGTGGCCCACATCTACAGCGAGCGCGACGAGGCGGTCAAGACCCTGATCAAAATGGTGATTGCCACCGCCAAGCGGCGGGGCCGCAAGATCGGCATCTGCGGTCAGGCACCGTCGGATTTTCCTGACTTTGCCACCTTCCTCGTCGAAGAAGGCATTGATTCGATCAGCCTGGTATCGGATACGGTGGTGAAAACCCGCCTGGCCATTGCAGCCAAAGAGCGGGAATTGGGCATAAACCCGTAAGCACGGTCACAAGAGCAAGAAAGGCCTGGTGGGATGCTGTTTCCGCCAGGCCTTTTTTCATTGTGGAGCCTCCTCCAGCGGTTTGGCTTCATCGATCAGCATGATCGGAATGTCCTCGCGTATGGCAAACAGCAACCGGCAGCTGCGGCAGATAATGCCGTTCTGGTCTCCGTTCAGCTCAACCGGCCCCTTGCACTGGGGGCAGGCCAGAATCTCCAGCAATTCTTTTTTGATCATTGGTGTTTTCCTCGTGGGTGTTTCGTCTTTCCGGATCAGGAAAGACCGTGGGAGAAAAGTTTCTTTCTGGGCGGGACCTATTCTACAGCATTGCCCCCAGCGGGTAAAGGTGCTAGCCGGGAGTGCATGCATTAAAGGCGCTGGTGCAAAAGATTTGTGCTCTTTTCGTTATTCTGATAAACATAGGTCGGTTGCTGGTCGCGCAGGGTGCCGGCAAGCAAAGGGTGCATTCGCGAAAAGCTCTGTCCGGAATCATTGCGCCCCCAGGTGAGTGGGGAGAGTGAAAAAGCATGGTGGCTATGTCTAAAACATCATTTAAAAAAAGTATCCCGGTGGACGAGGCTGTGGGCATGGTCATGCCCCATGATGTCACCGAAATCGTTAAAGGGACCTTTAAGGGGCCGGCCTTTAAAAAGGGGCATGTGATCCGGCCCGAGGATATAGAGTACCTCCGCAGGCTCGGCAAGGAACACATTTATGTCCTGCAGCTGACCCCCGAAGAAATCCACGAGAATGAGGCGGCTTTGCTGATGGCCGAGGCCCTGGCCGGCAGCGGCGTCGGCTATTCCCCGGAGATTGTCGAGGGTAAGGTCAGCCTTGCCGCAACCGTGGATGGTCTGCTGAAAATAAACCGGGAGGCTCTGTTCCGGTTCAATATGCTGGGGGAGGTGATGTGCGCCACCCTGCAGGACAATACTCCCGTCCGCAAGGGCGAGCAGGTGGCCGCCTCCCGGCTGATTCCCCTGGTGGCGGAGCGGCGGGTGGTTGACGAGGCGGTCGCCATTGCGGCCTCCGGGGTGCCGATCATCCGGGTGCTGCCGCTGCGCACAGTGAAGGCAGGTCTGGTGATCACTGGCAGCGAGGTCTTTTCCGGTCGCATTGAGGATAAATTCGAGCAGGTGCTGCGCGAAAAGTTGAGCCAATTGGGGTCTTCGGTTGGTACGGTGCGCTTTGCCCCGGATGATCCTGCGTTGATCGCGACAGAGATTCGTGCCTGTCTGGAAAATGGGGCGGAATTGATTGTCACCTCCGGCGGCATGTCGGTCGATCCGGACGACGTGACCCGTCAGGGAATCAGAGTTGCCGGAGCAGAATCGATGATCTACGGCACCCCGGTCTTGCCGGGAGCGATGTTCCTGGTCGGCCGGATCGGCACGGTGCCGGTGCTGGGAGTGCCTGCCTGCGGCATGTTTCACAAGATCACGGTGCTGGATCTGGTGCTGCCGCGCATCCTCACCGGTGAGGCCATCGGCCGTGAGGAACTGGCCGCACTCGGTCATGGCGGACTCTGTCGCAACTGCAAGCAATGCCAGTATCCGGTCTGCAATTTCGGCAAGACGTGACCGGCAAGCCATATCAGCCAGCCCTTTTTTTTAGGAATCCATTGTATTCGGCTTCCTTGATGAATAGAGGCTGTGTTTCTGGTTTAAATTGCGGTATAATATTAGTATATTATTTATTATGAAACGGATGCTGTCCCTGATTTATCCCTAATGCGAGGCTCGGTCATGCTCAATCGATATCCCTTGATGGTCGGAATATGGATTTTGCTTGGATTTTTTTGGAGTGCTCCTGTTTCTGCGGTTCCCCGTCTTGATGCCGGTTTTGGGCTCAACGGCCGGGTGGCTGTTGAGCTGGGCGCGAACAATAGCGGGCATGCGGTGCTTGTCCAGCCGGATGGCAAGATTGTGGTTGCCGGTTCGTCTTCCAAGGGGAATGCCCTTAATTTCTCTCTGCTTCGTTTTCATTCCAACGGTTCTCTTGATACCACTTTCAATGGCGACGGTTCGGTGATCACCTCGCTTTCCCCCGGGAATGACGAAGCGCTGGCGCTCGGTCAGCTCTCGAACGGGCGAATCATCGCCGCCGGGTATATGCACAACGGCAAGGATCGGGATCTGGCCATGATCTGCTATCGCCGGGACGGTACCTTGGATCCGACCTTTGGCGATGCGGGCGTCGTATTGACCGCGATCGGCAACGGCAATGAAGAAATAGCTGCGCTGACCATCAATGCCTCCGATATGATCACGGTCGTCGGGTCAACGGAGGGGACGGTTGGCCGGATTCTGGTGGCGGCCCGGTATTATGGCAACGGTGAACCGGATGCCACCTTCGGTGAGCAGGGGATCAGCCTAGTCGGAGTCGGCGAGGACGCCTCCGCCGAGGGTGTTTTTGAACGGGAAGATGGAACGTTGGTCATTTCCGGCTCCTACGAAGAGAAGAAGAAATCCTCGGCCATGCTGGTGGGGTTGAACGGCGACGGAACGGTTGATGTCGGTTTCGGCGAGAAAGGGGTCGCGGTCCCGGCCGGTGATTTCGTCTCCAGCGAGGGGTATGGATTGGCTGTTGACGGCGACGGCATGATCTATGTCGCCGGGTCGGTGGGGCTTCCGGGCGTGAGGGAAACCGCTCTTTTTCGTTTTACCCCGCACGGCAAGGCTGATCCGGACTTTGGTAAACAGGGAGTTATTGTAACCAAAATCAGCAAGGAAGACGATGTCCTCTACGATGTGGACGTCAGCAAAAGCGGGGTGGCCGCCAGCGGTTTTACCACCGACGCCGGTACGCGTCAGTTTTTGCTGCTGGACTATTCTCCAGACGTCTACACCGCTGAAGCGGCTGCTGACGGGAAAAAAACGGTGGCTGGTGCTGAAGACGGTGCAGCGGAAGGCGCGCCTATTCAGGAAGTATGGGTGAATGGCAAAACCAGGGTCCAGATCAGACGCTTGCAGCTGTGGGAAAGCAATGTCCAGATTCGGGATTTGCAGATGGCGGATTCCCTGTCCGGCTCCTCAGCGTTCTTGCGGCCGCTCCTTGAGCCTTTTCCGCCTCCCAGCATTGCCCAGCCGCCGGTCGCCCCCCTGGTTGACCGCGTGCTTGCCGGAGCCGGCGGACGAATCGGCTCTTTTTTCCTGCCCGAAGCCCACGCCACGGAGGCTTCCTTGGCCGAATCAGCCGGACCTGGCTCGGCTTTTTCGTCGCGAGTTATCACCACCACCTTCAGCGAGGGCGAGGCGGTCAGCTATGCCCTGACCTCGGATGACGAGGGGAACCTCATCGTTGTGGGTACTGCCGACGGCAACGATACCAGTTCGATTGTTGCTGCCCGGTATGAGGTCGAGGATCTGGTTGACCGCATCACTGATCAACCAGGTCAGCGCAGCCGTCACATTGCCACTACCGCACCGGGCGAGATTACCCGAACTACGATCACCATCGGCGGTGAGATCGCCAGTGCCTTGGGCAAGGAGGTCGTCCGTCGAGGTGTAGTGTTCAGCGTCAATCCCGGCCCTCTTTACAAGGGGCAGAACCCTTTCGGCGTTCCGTCCATCTCTGGCGTTTCGCGAAGCGGCATTGATACCTTGGCTTCTTTTTTCCTGTCTGAGGCGATGGCCGCGGATTCGCCCGTATCCCGGCCGAAAGATGCTATGTCTGGGCCATCTGGTTCTTTCGCACTCCAGTCCGTGGAGTCGGGAGAAGCGGCAAGCGGCGCGGGAAACGGTGGATTTGTCGCCGTCATGGACCATCTCCTGGCCGGAACCGTGTATTATATCCGCGCCTATGCCCTCACCACCAAGGGCGAAGTGTACTACGGCAATCAGGTCAGTGTCAAAACGGCCGATGCCTGTTTCATTGCTACCGCTTCTTTCGGGACGTTCCTCCATCCCTCGGTTAACGTACTCCGTGATTTTCGCGACTCCTTTCTGGTCAACCACGGTTTCGGCAAATGGCTGGTCGATTTGTATTACACCCTGTCGCCACCCCTGGCCGACGTCATTGCCGGCAATCCCGTGCTCCGCTGCACGGTTCGGATGCTCCTGCTCCCCTGTGTCGGTTTTTCCTGGCTGGCGTTGCAAACGGGGCTGGGTGCGGCTTGGTGCTGTGTTGCGGTCGCGATGGCGTTTTTGGGTTGGCTTGTGGCTCATTGGAGGCCGCGCGGCTGCATGAGTAGAGATGTGAAGAGCCCGCAGGGCTTTGAGCGATGATTGGAGAGCAGTTCAAGCCAAAGAGGAACCGCATGGAATTGGGACAAAGAAAAGCGCGTGCTGTCACCTGTGCACAGGGATTTACCCTCATCGAATTGATGGTGGTGATGGTGATTCTCGGCATCCTTGCCGGGCTCATCGTACCGCGGATCATGGACCGTCCGGAAGAGGCTCGCCGGACCAAGGCCGGCGTCCAGATTCAATCGATCGAGCAGGCGCTGAAGCTGTATAAACTTGATAACGGTCAATATCCGACCACCGAACAGGGCTTGCTTGCCCTAGTCGAGCCACCGGCAGTCGGCACGCTGGCCAAGAAGTGGCGCACCGGCGGGTACTTGGAAAAGGGCAAGGTGCCCAAAGATCCCTGGGAGAATGATTTTGTCTACATCTCTCCCGGGTTGCACGGAGATTTCGACCTCAGTTCCTACGGCCCTGACAACCAATCCGGCGGGGAAGGCAAGGATGCGGACATTAACAACTGGGAACTGCAATAAAGGGCCGGGATGCGCGGTTCGGCCACCTCCATGCGCTTCTGTCCATTGAACTGTAGAGCGTTTACCCTGGTGGAATTGATTGTGGTGATGGCGCTTATTGGCTTGACCGTCTCGTTCGCCGTACCCCAGATTGCCAGTTTTCTCTATGCCGATCAGTTGAAGGTGACGGTGCGCAAACTGGTTGGGCTTATCCACCGGTCCTCGCAGTTGGCCCAGCAACAGCAGATTCCGTATAAGCTCACCTATAAATCCAGCGAGCGATCTTTTGTGGTTGGTCCGGAAACCGTTGAGAAAAAAGAAAAGGACAGGGTTGAAAAAAAAGAGAACAGGCTGCAACTCGCCGATTCGGTGACCGTTCGCGATCTTTGGTCCTGGTATGGTGGTCCCCGCTCCAGCGAAGAGGTAGTCATCCGCTTCAACAAGAACGGCTATATCGAGCCAACAATCATGCATCTGCGCAAGGATGACGGTCAGGAAATTTCCGTGGTACTGTCTCCGTTTCTCGGAAAAGTGCGCATTGTCGACGGCTATGTTCTCCCGGAAAAAGAAGCCTTGTTCCAGTGACCTCCCGCAGAGGCGTGCCTGCCTCTCCGCGGGATTCACCTTGCTTGAGGTGATGGTTGCCGTTACCCTTATTGCCATTGCCCTGGTCACCCTGATCGGGGCGCAGTCGCAAAGCGTTGCCATTGCCACTGGTTCCCGGTTCGATGCCATGGCGTCGTTGCTGGCGCAGTGGAAACTGACGGAGCTGAGTCTCCAGGATTTTGCGCAACTGAACAGTGACACCGGGAATTTTGGCGAGGAGTATCCCCATTTTTTTTGGAAGGCAGAGGTGCGGGAACTTGCGGAAGACGAGACGGGCATCAAGGGGGCTCGCGATCTGCTCAAGGCCGTTGACGTGACGATCTCGGTCGATCAGGACAAAACCCAGACCTACACCGTGCGAACCATTGTCTATAAAAAGCCGGCCGGGCAGGGTGCCGATGCGCAATAAAGGATTTACCCTGCTCGAGGTGCTACTGGCGACCACCGTGCTCGGGGTGATCATGGCGATGCTTTCCCTCTCGCTCTCCGTGACCCTGAGAGTGGTCGAAGCCACCAAACAGCAGGAGGAGGTCTATTTCCTGGCTCAAACCGCCTTGCGCCGGATCACCGAGGATCTTGCGGCTGCGGTTTCGGTCGCCAACAACCCTTTTTCCGGTCAGAAAAAAACGCTCCGTGACCGGAGGGTCGACACCCTGGTGTTCACTTCGCAGGCCCACTTGGTGTTGAACCCGGAAAAGCAGCAACCGGGAGTGGCGACCATCCGCTATACCGTGGTGGCGGACCCGGATGATGAACGCCTGCTGCATCTGCTGCGCTCGGACAGCCCCGTCTTGCCCGGCGTGGTCCCCGCCACGGAAAGGACCAACGATGCGGCGGCCGAACCGGCTTTTTTGCTGGCCGACACCTTGCGCGCCGTGCGATGGAGATATTTTAACCACAAAGGACAGGAATTTGACAGTTGGCAGGAGACCGCCAGTTCTGGAGGGGAGGAAGAGACGGGCGCATTGCCGGCGGCCGTGCACTGCACCTTGGAGTTCTGGATCGACCCGGACAAGGATGTTTGGCAATCGCTGAGCACCAGGATATTGATACCCACGGAGGGCAAGGATGCACGGTGACCCTGTTGGCGGCAACCAGTCGGGCCTGGCCCTGGTGCTCACCTTGCTCACGATTAGCTTTCTCGTGGCTGTCACCATTCAACTAATGATCACCACTGACCGCCAGGTGACCGTGTCGACCGCCCAGCGTGAACAGGTGCGGCTTGACGGCATGGTGCTCGCCGGTTTGAATCTGGCACGGGCGGCCCTGGCGGCAGACCAGCAGGAAAACGCTCATGATTCCAACCATGACGTCTGGGCCACCCTCGATCCCGACAAGCTCAAGACGTTGACCGGTGATGTCGCGCTCAAGGTGGAAGTGAACGAGCTCGGTGGACGGTTGCAGGTGAATGCCCTGGGCGATGGGGCCAAGGAGGCGTATCGTGAGATCTGGCTACGGTTGCTGCTCTCCGGCCGTTTTGCCGTTGCCGGCGAGGATGAGGCCGAGGATCTGCTCGATGCCCTGGCTGACTGGATCGATCGAGATGATGACGAGCGGCAAGGGGGAGCGGAGGAGCCGTATTATCGGGCGCGCACCCCGTCCTATTCGTGCCGCAACGGTCCTTTCGCCACCGTTGAGGAACTGCTGCTGGTTAAGGGCATGACCCCGAAACTTCTGTACGGCGATGATGGCCATGAAGGCTTGGCCAAGTATATCACGGTCATGGGAGAGAACGGCGCGGTGAACCTGAACACGGCGCCGTTGCCGGTCGTGCAGGCGTTATCTTCGGAAATGTCGTCCAAGCTGGCACAGGAATTGATTAACTTTCGGGAAGACCCGCGGCATGTCAAAGCGTTGGCCACCGCTGGCTGGTACCGGGAGGTGACCGGTTTTCCGCCTTCAATCGAGTTCAACAATGACCTGCTGGTTGTCGAGGGGAAGTATTTCGAGGTCAAGGTCAACGCCGCTATCCATCAGTTCAGCCGCACCGGGACCGGAGTGCTTTTCCGCAACGGCGAGCAGTGGCAGACCCTCCTGCTGTGGAAGCTGGAGTGAACGCGGGAACCTGTACCTATAACTACATGCGAGACTCACAGGCGTGCAATCACTGGGCATCGACATAAGCGACAGCCACATTACCGGGGTGGTGCTTGAACAGCAGCGGAAGCATCTGACGGTGCGCGCCTGCCTCAGCATAGCCTTGCCCGACGGCGCTGATCCGGCGGCGCAGATGCGCCTGCTGTGCCAGCAGCTCGACTGGCGCGCGGGAGTGTGTGTATGTGGCTTGCCGCTGTCGCAGCTCAGTGTGCGCAATCTGACCCTGCCGTTTAAGGATGTCAAAAAGATAACGCAGATCCTGCCCTTTGAGATGGAAGAGCAGTTGCTCGTACCTCTCGACACCCTGATCACCGATTTTTTCGTCAGCAAGAAAAAGAAAGCAAGCACCCTGATCGTCGTCTTCTCCTTGGAAAAGGCCTTTCTTGGCGGTCTGTTAGATTCATTACAGGGCGCCGCTGACCCGGATGTGGTCACGCCGGCGATGGTGCCCCTGGCCGCGCAGTTGGCCAGGCACAGCAAGGACCGGCCGAATTTTCTCCTGATCCACGCGGATCAGTATTCCAGCACCATGGTCCTGGTGTTGGACGGCCAGGCGGTGTTTTACCGGCGGCTGCCTTACCCGGAGCAAATGATCCTTCACCCTCCGTTCCATTTTGCAGAAGGCCAGGTCGAGCTTTCCGACCCAGTGGCGACCGCGGAGTGTATCCGCCTTTTCAGCCGGTCGATCGAGCAGAGTATGGAGTTCTACCGCATGGAAAATAAGGAGGACGGGCGGCCGGAACGGATCGTCCTCACCGGTCCTCTCGCCGGGCTGACTCTTTTTCCCGAGATCATCCATGCGGAACTTGGTCTTCCGGTTGAGGTGATGGATCTTCTCGCAGCCAATGCCATTGCCTGCCCTGAGGAGGTGCGGCACCATTGGCATGGTCAGCATTTTGACCGCGCCCTGTCATTGGCCTTGCAGGGGTTTAAACGGGCTGAGATCAATTTTCGCAAAGAGAGCTTTGCGAAAAAACGGTCCTTGTTGTCGTTCAGGAGACAGCTGCTGGGGGCGATAGGCGCCGCGGCGGTTGTGGTGGCCTGCCTGTTTGGCTTCTTGTGGTACGACTATCACCAGTTGCAGCAACGGGACCGGGCGCTGGGCGAGGAAATGGTCGGTATCTTTAAACAAACCTTCCCCGGAGTGACCAAGGTGCAGGACCCGTTCGCCGAGATGCAGGCACGGATCAAATCGGCGCAGGGACCGGCCTCGCCCCTGCCGTTGCTGTACGGCGATAAACGGGTGCTCGGTCTGCTGGCCGACATCTCGGCGCGTATCCCCGCCACTGTTGCCCTGCGGGTCAGCCGCCTGGCCATTGATCGCGAATCGGTGACGCTCAAGGGAACAACCGCCACCTTCAATGCGGTGGAAATCATCAAAAGCGGTTTGGCCGCCTCACCAAAATTCAAAACAGTGCAGATTGTTTCGGCAACGGCGGACAAGGAAAAAAAGGATGGGGCCATCCGTTTTGAAGTGCAGTTGCAGCTTGAGGGCCTATGAAGCAACTGAATCAGCGTGAAAAAATTGCGGTGGGCATAGGCGGCGGCGCGTTGCTTGTGTTTATCGTGCTCCAGTTCATGGTTTTTCCTTTGATCGACGGCCGGGCGAAGTTGAGCAAAAGGTTGCATGCCCGGGAAAAAGCGGTCGTCGAGATGCGGGTTTTACAGGAGCGGTATCAGAAAATTTCTCAAAAGTCCGGATCGCTTTCGTCGCTGCTCAGCGAGCGGGAGCCCGATTTCAGTCTTTTCTCCTTTCTCGAGAAGAGCGCCGCCGATAGCGAGGTCAAGGAGCAGATCGCCTATATGAAACCATCCGAGTCGATGGAAAGCGATCAGTTCAAACTGAGTCAGGTCGAAATGAAGCTGCAAGCCGTTAGCTTGAAAAAACTGGTACAGTTTCTCGAGCAGGTGGAATCTCCCGCACAGCTTGTCGGGATCGACAAAATCACGATCCAGGACAATACCAAGGAGACGGGAACCCTTGATGTGACCGTGCAGATGGTGAGCGTCGATCAGGCCAGTGGCTCCCATTAACAGGGGCGGGAGATAGGATGCTGAAGGAAGCGGGGAGATGGCTGGCCACCGGTATCGGCTATCTGCTCTATGGCACAGCGTTGCTTGTCGTTTTGCTGTGGCTGCTTTTTCCCAAGGAGACAGTGCGCCGCCACCTCGAGGAGTCACTGGGCCGGGCTTGTCCGGGTCAACGCTGGCAGATCGGGGCGGTGGCCTTGGACCTGTCTACCGGGTTGACGATTCGTACCATTGCAGGCTCTGAGACGGGAAAGGAGGACAAGCCGCTGGTACGAATAGATACCTTGACGCTGCGTCCGCATGTCATCGAATCGCTGCGGGCCGGGAAAATGCAGTTCGGATACCGGATGGGCCTTGGCAAAGGCAGCATTGCCGGCCTGATGCGGTTGGATGGCGGATACAAGAAGATGCATTTGGAAGGTACGGCCCTGGACGTCTCGCTGGAGGATATCCCTTTGTTGAGCCGTCGTTTGGGGCGAACAGTGCAAGGATTGGTCTCGGGAACCTTCACCTTCACTGGCAGCACAGCGCCGGAAGGGGAGCACCGGATTGTTCTGGAAGCACAGGTGCGGGTGGACAACGGCCGTGTGGGGTTGAAACGGCCCCTGCTCGGCCATACAGAGTTGCCTTTTTCTCAGGGAACAGTCATCCTGCATGGCAACAACAAGACGCTGCAACTCGAGCAAGGTGTGGTGGAGTCGGAACTGTTCGACAGCCGGTTTTCAGGAATGCTTACGGTCCATCGCGATCCGGGGCTCAGTCAGCTTGATGTCCAGGGTGCCATGCAACCCAAGAGCAAATTATTCAGGGGGCTGGACAACACAGTGGCTTTGCAGGCCTTTCGCGTGCAGCTCAAAGAGAACACCTTGCCATTCAGGATAAGCGGCGAACTGTCCAATCCTGGCATCCACTATCAAGAATTTTCCATGCTTGTTCAAAACCTGGAAAAGGAGTTGAAATAACGCCGTGACAACCCTTGTGCTCCGCCTGACGGTCATCGCTCTGCTTGTCTATGCCGGGGTTACCTTCTGGTATGGCCGGGTCGAAGAGCAACTGCAGGGACAGCAGCCCGCGGAAAAGAAAGAAGCTGTTGCAACTCCGGCGCAGGAGGAAGGGAAGCCGGCGCCCGTTGAGGCAGACTATCGGATTATTCTGACCAGAAACATTTTTCAGGCCGGGCAGGAATCGGGCGCGGGCGGCCAGTCGCAGGCGAATGTGGACGATCTGGCGGAAACCAAGTTGCACCTGGCGCTGCTCGGCACGGTGACCGGTGGCAAGGATGATGCCCGGGCGATCATCCGTGATGAAAAGACAAAGCTGGAAGACCTCTATCAGGCCGGCAGCGAGGTGCAGGGCGCGGTCATCAGCAGAATCAGCCGGGGCAAGGTGGTTTTGCTGGTCAATGGCCGCGAGGAGGTGCTTACCATCAAGGATCCCGAGAGCAGCGATCAGGGACGGAGTGTAGCGCCGCGAGCGGAGGGTAGGCCGACTGAAAGGGTTATGGGGGGGCAAGGGACGCAGGCGGCTCCGGCCAGAGAAATCGGGAACAAGGTGCCCGAGGCCCAGCCCCGGCGGCGCATCAGCTTTCGCAATGCGGGGCCACAGCCACCGGCGGTTGAAGAACCGGCTAAGCCGGCACCGGCGGAGGAGGGGCAGCAGCCGGAGGTACAAAACCTGCCCGATGATGCTGCGCCTGTTCCCGATGAGGGCAAGGAAAAGGCGGCGGAGCAGCAAGAGCAGTAGGATGAGGATATGGTCTCGGCCAACAGTTCGAGCGGAACAATTACTTTGGATGAGCGGCTATATCCCAGGCGCTCACTTGCCATGTGAACGATTATGAAAAAATCCTGTGTGTACGTCGGCCTCCTGTTGGTGCTCTCCCTGCTGTTTTTCATGCCCACCCTGGATGCCGCCAGTCCGAAGGTGGCGCAGCAGGGAGGAGGGGCGCAGCGGTTTGTCACCATCGATTTCAACGATGTCGACATTAACCTGTTCATCAAATATATCAGCGAACTGACCCAGAAAAATTTCATTGTCGACCGGGAAGTGAAGGGCAAGGTGACGATCATCTCGCCGACCCGGATCTCCGAGGAAGATGCTTACCGGGTGTTTGAATCCGTTCTGGAAGTCCACGGGTATGCAGCTGTGCCGAGCGGCACGGTTGTTAAAATCGTGCCGGCGGTAGTGGCGCGGTCGAAAAATATCGCCACCTTGCATGGTGGCGGTTCGCCCTCTGAGGATGACCGGGTGGTCACCCAGATCATCTCCCTCAAGTACGCCAACGCCGAAGAGGTAAAAAATCTACTGACGCCGCTAGTGTCAAAAACCAGCGTGCTCATCTCCCATGCCGGATCGGGCATGCTCATCCTCACCGATGTGCATTCCAACATTTCTCGCCTGCTCGAGATTGTCCGGGCCGTGGATGTGCCATCGGACGGGGAAGAGATGGTGGTCATCCCGCTGCATCGCACCTCGGCGGAAAGCGTGTCCAAGGCGGTCACCCAGTTGTTTGCCGCTGCTCCGGCGCAGAAAGGAATGCGTCCGGAGGTGGTCAAAGTCATCCCCTTCGAGCGGACCAATGCGGTGATCGTCATGGCGTCCAAGTCCTCGATGCAGCGGGTGCGGGCCCTGGTGGCCAAGCTGGACGAAGATACCCCTAGGAAAGAAGGGAATCTGCGGGTGATCTATCTGCAGCACGCCAATGCCGAGGAACTGGTCAAGGTATTGATGAACCTGCCCAATGATGCAGCTGGGGCGAAGGGGCCCGCTGCGGCCGGGTCCGGCACACCCTCCGCGCCCGCCATCTCCAAGGAGGTGAAGATCGTCGCCGACACCGAAACCAACGCCCTGATCATCACCGGGCCGCGTGAGGAATACGAGGTGGTCGAGGATGTGGTCAAGAAGCTCGACATCCCCAGGCGGATGGTCTACCTGGAGGCCCTGATCATGGAGGTCAAGGTGACCAAGGATTTTGCCATTGGCGTGCAGTGGGCTGATGGGAACGGTTCCGTGATCGGTGGCTTCAGCGGCAAGCCAGGTGCTTCGGCCTATGACAATCTGACCATGATGACCACCGATCCGGGGCAATTACCCGCCGGTTTTGCCTTGGGTGTGCTCGAAAAAGGGATAAAAATCGGTGATGTCACCTTCCCTAATCTGGGCGCGGTGGTCAATGCCTATAAGAGCGACGATGACGTCAATGTCATTGCCACCCCGCAGATCCTGACCACGGATAATAAAAAGGCCACGATCAAGGTCGGCGAGAATGTGCCCTATATCACCAGCAAGAACACCACCTCCGGTACCCAGCAGGATTACACCAATTATGAATACAAGGATGTGGCCACCAGCCTGACCATTACTCCCCAGGTCAACCAGGCGGAGGTGGTGCGGTTGGATATTGGGGTTGAGGTGATCAAACTCAAGGCCGGGGCCGCGACTGGCACCCCCACGACCTTCACGCGTACGGCGGACACCACCGTGGTGGTGCATAACGAGCAGACCGTGGTCATCGGCGGCATGATCGGCCAGGACACCACCACGGGAGAATACAAGGTGCCGCTGCTCGGCGACATCCCTCTTCTGGGCTGGCTGTTCAAGTCGCACAGCAACACCCAGGAGAAGACCAACCTCTATATTTTCATTACGCCCCGGATCGTGGAGAACCCAGCCGAACTCGCCGATTTGTACCAGAAACGGCGGGACGTGATGGAAAGCGTGCACAAGCAGCCCGGCGATACCGCTGACCAGTTCTTCCATCCGGTCGAGAATCCGGCACACAGTGTGGCGTTGACCGACATCGGTTTTGCCAAGCTGCAGCAGAATGATCTGGTCCGCGCCCGGGAGTATTTCAACCAAGCGCTGAAGATTGATCCCAATAACGGTGCCGCCCTAATCAACCTGGCCACGGTCTGCGAAAGGGAGGGGAAAAAAGCGGAGGCGGAAGCCCTTTACCGCCGGGTTCTGACCCTGCCTGCCGCCAAAGACGGCAATGGCAATCCTGCAACCGAGGATCCACTCAAGGGCATTGCCCGTGCCGGATTAAAGCGCCTGCAACTCGGCCAGGGAACAAGGCAGTGAAAAGGAGCTGACGATGCGCCTGTTAGGTGAAATCCTCCAGGACACATGCGGGGTTGCCGCCGAAAGCATTGAGGCCGCCCTTGCCCTGCAACGGGAAAAGGGCGGGCGGATCGGGGAAATACTGATGCAACTGCGCAAGATCAGCGAAAGCGATCTGCTCAATGCCCGCAGTGTGCAGTGCGGGCTCGAGGTGGTGCACACTCTGCCCTTGGACTTCGAGCCCTTTTTCGTGCCGCGGGTGCCTATCGGATTTCTCAAGAAATTCAAGATGGTGCCCATTGCTACCCCCGCCGGAGCCTACATAGCGGTGGCGGAGCCGTTTTTCTTTCAGCCGCTGGACGACCTGCAGCGCCTGCTGCACTGGGAAGGGATCAAGACCGTCCTGACCTCCCAGAACGAGGTTTTCGTGGCCATCAACGCGGCCTACGACATGACCCGGCAGGAGGTGGCCGATCAGGTCATGCAGGATATGGACGAGGACAATCCTGAATCCATCCTCTCCGAGATCGAGGAGACCTCAGATCTGCTCGACGACACCAGCGACGCCCCGGTGATCAAGCTGGTCAACCTGGTGCTCTCCCAGGCGGTGCGCGACAACGCCAGCGACGTCCATATCGAATCGTACAAGGATCGGGTCAAGATCCGCAAACGGGTCGACGGCATTCTCTACGACATGTATTCGCCGCCCCGCCATGTCCAGGGCAAGCTGATCTCGCGCATCAAGATCATGGCCAAGATGGATATCGCCGAAAAACGGCTGCCGCAGGACGGGCGTATCGAGATCCGGATTGCCGACAAGAATATCGATATCCGCGTCTCAACCCTGCCGACCTCCTTTGGCGAGCGGGTGGTGATGCGGTTGCTTGACAAATCGAGTTCGCTGGTGCCGCTGGAGGAACTGGGATTTTCGAAAGAAGATTTGCAGCGTTTTCTTCAGCTGATCAAGGCCCCGCACGGGATCATTCTGGTCACCGGGCCAACCGGCAGCGGCAAGACCACCACCTTGTACTCGGCCCTTGGGATCATCAACAACGCCGATATCAACATCATCACCGTCGAGGATCCGATCGAGTACCAGATGCAGGGCATCAGCCAGGTGCAGGTCAATCCCAAAATCGGGCTCACCTTTGCCAACGGCCTGCGCACCATCGTCCGCCAGGACCCGGACGTCATTCTCGTGGGCGAGATCCGCGATCTGGAGACTGCTGAAATCGCCATCCAGTCCGCCCTCACCGGCCATCTGGTCTTCTCCACTCTGCACACCAACGATGCGGCCAGCGCCGTCACCCGCCTGATCGACATGGGCGTGGAGCCGTTCCTGGTTTCCTCGGCGGTCAACGCCATCCTGGCGCAGCGGCTGGTGCGGAAGATTTGCCCGCACTGCCGCGAGGCCTATGTGCCGTCCAACACCTATCTGGAAAAAGTAGGGTTGTCGCCGATTAAGTTTGCCGGCCGGGAATTGTATCGGGGCGTTGGTTGCGTCCAGTGTCTGCAGACCGGCTACAAGGGAAGGATTGGGATTTTTGAGCTGATGAGCCTGACCCCGGCGATGAAGAGCCTGATCCTCACCACCTCGGATGCCGGCCAGATCAAGAAGCAGGCGCTCTCTTCCCTGGCCACGGGGATGATGACCCTGCGGCAGGACGGCCTGCGCAAGGTGCTGGCCGGGATGACCACCCTGGAGGAAATCTTCCGGGTTACCTGATCAACTGGTTCATCTCAAAGATGGGCAGCAGGATCGAGACCACGATAAAACTGACTAGCACCCCCATGGTCAGGATCATCACCGGCTCGATCATCGAGGTCAGAGCCAGGATCTTGCTCTCCACTTCCTTCTCGTAGCTGTCCGCCGCCTTGGCAAGCATCTTGTCCAGGGCGCCGCTCTGTTCCCCCACCGCTATCATCTGCACCAGCATCGGCGGAAACCATTGGTTTCCCCTGAAGAACTGGGACAGACTCGATCCTTTTTCCAAGGCATCGCAGGCCTCGCTCAACAGCTCAGCCAAAAGGACATTGTCGACAATATTTTTGACGATCTGCAGCGAGGTGATCAGAGGGACGCCCGACTGCAGGAGGCTGGCCAGAGTGCGGCTGAAACGGGCAGAGGCGGTTTTAATGTTAAGGTCCCTGATTCCGGGGGCCGAGAGCTTGAGCCCGTCCCAGCGCCGTCTGCCGGCAGGGGTGCTGATGTACCAGCGCGCCGCAGCTATTCCCCCCAGGATGAAAATCAGCACCGCCCACCAAAACTGTTTCAGCACGGAACTAATCCCGATGAGGATAATCGTCGGTGTTGGCAAGGCCTGTTTGGTGCCTTCAAAGACCGAGGTGATGCTGGGGACGATAAAGGTGATCAGCAAAAACAGGACGATGATGCCAACAATCCCCATGAACAACGGATAGAGCATGGCGGCCTTGACACGGGAGCGGATGGCGTGCTGATTTTCACCGAACTCCGCCAATCGTTCAAGCACAACGTCAAGCGAGCCCGAGGCTTCGCCGGCGCGGACCATGTTGACGTAGATTTTAGAGAAGAGCCGGGGATGGTCGGTGAGAGCCGAAGTGAGAGAGTTGCCTTCGTTGACCGCATCCTTGATCTGGGCGAATACGGTTTTAAAGGCACGGTTCGTAGTCTGTTCGATCAGGCCGTTGAGGGCGGGAACCAAGGGGATGCCGGCACCCAGCAGGGTGGCCAGTTGTCGGGTGGCGATGTGCACCTCCTGCTGTTTGATGGGCTGGCCCAGGTGGAGTTGCCGCGAGAAGAGGGAGGTGGCCGCAGTGGCGGCCTTGCTTGAAGTCTCCTTGAGTTCCACCGGATAATGCCCCTGGCTGCGAATTTTTTGCCGGGCAGCGGTCAAGGAATCCGCGTCGACGATCCCTTTTATTTTTTTGCCCGCACTGGTCAGGGCAATGAACTCATAAACAGGCATCCGTGTTTGGCACCTTCCGGGAACGTGGAAAAGAGGTACCCCTTGCACCGGTTGTGGGGTATGCTAAAATAATTGCTCGGAAGCAGATGGCTGCTGTGCCCATCCAGTCCGGTTTTCAGTTGATGCGCCTTCCTGCTTGCCCGTCCATGCAATGGGAAATGCAGTTAGCGCAGTTTTCAGAGGTCTTACCCTGCTGACAGAAGTTGGCAAAACCGGCGATCAGATCCTTGCCGCCTCGAGGACAGGCCTCAAGAAATTTGATGAAATCGACCATGCGGCCGATGATTTTCGGTGGCGCGGTATGCTCTATCTTGCAGGCTCCCTCCTCGGCAAGGGGCTCCTCGATAGCAAGGACATCAGTGAAAAATTGCTTGAGCGAGTTATGGCGGCGAATGACATCCTCAGCGATCTCGCGGCCTTGGCTGGTCAGCGTAATGACCTCATAGGGAGCATAATTGATCAAACCTCTCTTGGACAGGGCCCGCAAAGCCTCGGTCACTGAAGCGCCGCTCACGGCCAGGCGAGCGGAAATATCCTTGCCCCGGGCTACCTGTTTTTCGGTAATGATATGATAAATGGCCTCGATATAATCTTCAAGGCTGGCGCTGAGATGTTGAGGGTCAGTCATTTCAAACCTCCGGTCTGCTTATTTTTACATGTATCTTCAATACGATACATTCTTAAATCTGGGGCGTCAAGGAGAATGTCGCCAATTGCGCCCAGTTGCTGAACGGTAAAAAGAACCATGTTGCAGGAACTTCGAGTACATAATCTGGCCCTGATCGATGCCCTTCATCTCGATCTTTCGGCTCAGAAAACCGGTCTGATCGTCCTAACTGGAGAAACCGGCGCTGGCAAGTCCATCATTCTGCAGGCCATCAATCTGTTGACCGGCGGCAGAGGGGCCGCGTCGTGGGTACGCAACGATTGCGAGCAGGCCGGAATTGAGGCGGTGTTCACGATCCGTCCGGATCATGCCGAGATGAATAGCCTGCTCAGCGAGCATTCACTCAAGGATGGGGCGACCTGTATTGTCCGGCGGGTCCTGAGCCGGGAGGGGCGCTCCAAAGCGTATGTCAACGATCAGTCGGTCACCACCCGTCTGTCCGGTGAATTAACGGCGGGCCTGATCAACGTCGCCAGCCAGCACGACCACCAGCAACTGCTTAACGTCCGCAATCACCTTGATTATCTCGACACCTTCGGGGAGCTCCGGGTGCTGCGACAGCAGTTCAACAAGCTTTTTCATCGCTGGCAACAGGCCTCCTCGGAGCTGCGGCAGCTGCAAGAAAAAGAACAGGACAAGGAGCAGCAACGCGATTTTCTCCGCTTCCAGCTTGAGGAGATCCGCAAGTGCAAGCCGGTGGCTGGTGAGGACGAACAACTGCTGCGCGAGCGTGAGCAGCTCAAGTCCGCGGATACTTTGCTCCGTCTGGTCGGAGCCTCCAGCCGGCAACTGATGGACACTGTTGCCGGCACCCTGGTGGATATTAGGAAAAATATGGAACAGGCTGCGACCCTTGATCACAATCTGAGCACCCTGGCTGAGCGGATAGCATCCGCCGGGTTTGAGCTGGAAGATCTGGCCGGAGGCCTGCGCGACTATCTTGAGGCCCTTCCCACGGATACTGCTCGTCTCGATTCCATTTCCGAACGATTGGCCGAGTTAAAGCAGTTGCAGCGCAAGTATGGGCCAACGTTGGAGGAGGTGATTGCCTTTGCCGACAAAGCCGAGTCCGCATTGGCACTGCTGGAGAGCCTAGAAGAAGAAATTGCCCGGACGGAGGTCAGGGTGGAAGAGGTCTCCACCGAAGCTCTGCTCAAGGCCGCCGAATTGACCCAGGCTCGCCGGGAGGCCGCGAGAAAATTGGCGAGCAACATGGAAAAAGAGTTGGCTTCGCTCAGCTTTCCCCAGGCGGTTTTTCAGGTGGCCGTGACCGAGCCGGAGGGGCTGGGTATGGACGGGATTCACAGCACCGGCCGGGATAATGTCGAGTTTCTTTTTTCCGCCAATCCTGGAGAACCGGCAAAACCGCTTGCCCAGATTGTCAGCGGCGGAGAATTGTCACGGCTGATGTTGGCCATGAAATGCTTGTTGGCCCGCAGGGATCAGGTGGATACGGTAATCTTTGACGAGGTCGATGCCGGCATCGGTGGCCAAGCCGCCGAGGCTGTGGCTGAGAAGATCAGCGAGTTGGCCGGTCATCATCAGGTGGTGTGCATTACGCACCTGCCGCAGATTGCCGCCTGCGCCGATCTCCATTTCAAAGTGGAGAAAAAAGTGGAGGATGGGCGTACCCGCACGGTAATCAATCCCTTGCAGCAGGAAGAGCAGGTGGCTGAGTTGGCGCGGATGCTGGGAGGCGATCGACCGACGGCGCAGACGCTGGCCCTTGCTGGTGAATTGATTGAACGCAAATCCAAGAGAAAATCGGTATGAAGGACCGGGTGGCGCTGGGACTTTTTTCAGGAGGCCTGGACTCTATCCTGGCCTGCCGGGTGGTGGCTGATCAGGGGGTCCGGGTGGTGGCGCTCAAATTCGTCACCCCCTTTTTTGATCATGATCTGCTGTTCCGATCCACCGAATATTCGGAGTCCATGCGGCGCTTGTACGGACTGGATGTGGCAGTAGTCGATATCAGCGAGGGATATCTCCGTCTGCTCGATAATCCAGCCCATGGCTTCGGCAAGCATTTCAACCCCTGCATAGATTGCAAGATTCTGATGCTGACGAGAGCCCGCCAGCTGATGCCGTCCTACGGCGCCTCCTTTCTGATCACCGGCGAAGTGCTCGGGCAACGGCCAATGTCGCAGCGGCGGGACACCCTGCGGGTGATTGAACGCGATGCGGGGTGCGAGGGTGTGCTCCTTCGGCCGCTCAGTGCCAAATTGATGGCCCCAATTCAGGCGGAGCTGGAGGGACTGGTGGACCGGGAACGACTGTTTGCGTTTTCTGGCCGAAGCCGCAGAAAGCAGAAGCTGCTGGCGGCGCAACTCGGCATCATCGAATATCCTACGCCAGCTGGCGGCTGCATGCTCACCGATCCCAACTTGGCGGTGCGGATCAAACACTTCTATAACGGACTTTTCTCCTTCGGCGAGCAGCGCGCTGTGGGCGACCTCCGCCTGCTGGCGGTTGGGCGTCAGTTTAAGCTGGACGATAAGACCTGGTTCATCCTTGGCCGCAATGAGCAGGAAAATGAACGGTTGGAAGCGCTGCGCGGTCCCGAGGACTGGCTCCTGCGCATGACGGGGCATCCCGGTCCGCTCGGCCTTCTACGTCATGCCCGGGTGACAGTGGCCGGTACGAATCGGGAGGCGGCCTTAGTCCGCCAACTGGCTGGCCTGGTGGTCCGTTTTGGCAAGAAGGTGGAAGGCGGTACGCCGGATGCTGAAGTGCTGATTGACAAGGGCGACGTGTGTGAACACGATGTGTTTTCCGCGCTGGTGGATGACGAATTCGCCTCCTGGCGGATCTAGCCATGCGGGCCGTTTCTGCTCCACTGCACGCGCGGCAGGTGCTGGAACTCCTGCCGGCTTGGCTGCGGCAGCCATTGGGTGCGGTGCATGGCGAATTGGGCGGCGAGCTCTACCTGGCTGGCGGAGTGGTGCGTGATTTACTGTGTGGACAGTTTCCGGCGGATATCGACCTGACTGTGGCAAAAGGAGCGCGAGTCTGGGCCGGGAAATTGGCCGCCCTGACCGGTGGCGCCCTAGTGCCCCTGGGGCGAGATGAGGATGCGGCCCGGGTGGTCAGCCGAGGGTTGACGGTCGATTTTTCCTCGTTCCGCCAAGGGGCGCGGACGCTTGCTGAAGATTTGGTTCGTCGGGATCTGACCGTCAATGCCCTGGCTTTCCGGCTTGACCCACTCCTGACCGGGGCTCAGACCGGCGACGGAAACTATTTGGTGCTTATCGATCCCACAGGCGGCCTCGACGATCTGCAACACGGCTTGATTCGCGCGGCGAGCGACGAGAGCTTCAGCGGCGATCCTTTGCGCCTGGTGCGGGTCTTTCGCTTTGCCGCAACTTTGGGGTTTGCCGTTGAGCCGGCAACCCTTGCCCTGGTGCAACAGCAAAGCACGCTGGTGGAGCGCGTCGCGCCCGAGCGGATCACGCATGAGCTGGATCTAATCATGGACGCAGCCGATTCGCATGGCGCAATACGGCTGATGGCCGCGAGCGGGCTGCTCTGGGCCATCATTCCTGAGCTGGCAACCGGAATCGGCATGGCGCAGCCTAAGAGTCACCATCTGGACGTCTGGGAACACAACCTGGAAACACTGCGCCAGATGGAACGGATTCTCGTCACACCGGATACGTATTTTCCTGGGGCGATGGCAGCGATAAAGGCATACCTGCATACCCCGCAGCAACCGCGCTATTTGAAATGGGCAGCCCTGCTCCATGACCTGGGTAAGCCCGCTACCTACGCCCGGCGGCCAGACAAGGGAGAGCACATTACCTTCTACAACCATGACCAGATCGGAGTCCGGATGTTCAACGCCTTTGCCTTACGGCTGCGCTGGAGCAATGAGGCAAGAGAGCAGGTGGGGAGCCTGATTGCGGGGCACATGCGGCCTTTTCATCTGGCTAATGTCGTCCGGACCGGCACTCTGACTCTCCGGGCAGCCATCCGGATGATCCGTACAGCCGGAGACGGTCTGCCTGGATTGTTTCTGCTCGCCATGGCCGACAGTCTGGCCGGACAGGGCGTCGAGCGGCCTGAAGGGATGGAAGGTGAGGTGGTTGCATTGTATCGTCATTTGGAACAGGTTCGGAGCCAACACGTCGAGCCGGTGCAATCCACTCCGCCGCTGTTGACCGGCACGGATTTGATTGAGCGACTGCATCTCCAGCCGGGACCGGTGTTCAAGCGGATTCTCGCCGCGGTCGAGGAAGCGCGGATGACGGGTGAGGTGGGCGATGTCGACAGCGCCCTGCGGCTGGCGAGGAAATTGGTGGCGGATGTTGCCGTTGCCACCGAAATGAAGACAAGGTAGGGCCTATGCGCGACGAACAGGATTATTATTTTAAAAAAGCGAAAAAAGAAAACTATCCGGCCAGATCCGTCTATAAGCTGGAAGAGGCGCAGCTGAAATACAAGTTTCTGAAGTCCGGCCAGCGTATCCTTGATCTCGGCTGTCATCCCGGCAGCTGGAGCATGTATGCCGCCTCCGTGATCGGCGAGAAAGGGACGGTGGTGGCCGTCGATCTCCAGCGCACCGAAATCGCTGTGCAAAAACCCCATGCCGAAATCCATTGGCTCTGTTATGATGTATATTTGGCGGAGTTCGTCGATTATGTGCGGCAACATTGGCCGGGATTTCATGTGGTGCTGAGCGATATGGCGCCCCGTACCACGGGGAGCCAGTATGCGGATCATCAGCAATCGCTCCGGCTGGCGCGGCGCGTTCTTGAATTAGCAGCCTTGTTTCTCCATGAAAATGGAACCTTGTACTGCAAGGTTTTTCAGGGCGAGGATTTTCCCGAATTTTTGCGGGAATGCAAGCCGCTGTTTACGACCGTCAAGGTGGTGAAGCCCAAAAGTTCGCGATTGGAAAGCCGGGAAGTCTTTGTTCTCGGCCGAGGCTTTCGCCGGACGATTTGATTTTTTTACAAGTAACTGGACGATATTTTTATTGAAGGAGTCAGACCGTGTCGGGACATTCGAAATGGAGCACGATCAAGCGCAAGAAAGGGGCCAATGACGCCAAGCGCGGCAAGATCTTTACCAAACTGATCAAGGAGATCACCATCGCTGCCAGGATGGGTGGCGGCGATCCCGAGGGCAATCCCCGCCTGCGGAGCGCAGTTACCGCAGCCAAGGGTGAAAACATGCCCAAGGAGAATATCGACCGGGCCATTAAGAAAGGTACCGGCGATCTGGGCGGCGCGGTGTATGAGGAAATCCTTTACGAGGGCTACGGGCCCGGCGGGGTAGCGGTGCTGGTTGAGACCATGACCGACAACAAGAATAGAACCGTGGCCGATATCCGCCATTTTTTCGCCAAGAGCGGTGGTAACCTCGGTGAATCCGGCTGCGTGGCCTGGATGTTTGACAAGAAGGGGACCCTTTCTGTCGATAAGGAGGGCATGACCGAGGATGCGTTGATGGATCTGGCTCTCGAGGCCGGAGCCGAGGATGTGGTGGAAGAGGAGGACAGTTTTCAGATCATCACGGCCCCCGAGTCGTTCAATGATGTGGTTGACAGTCTGGAAAAGAGCAATGTCAAATTTTCCGAGGCCAGTCTCTCCATGGTGCCGAAAAACAGCATTGAGGTGACCGAGGAAAAAACCGCGCGATCTCTATTGCGGTTGCTTGAAAATCTCGAGGATCACGATGATGTCCAGAAGGTGCATGCTAATTTTGACATTGCCGACGATTTGATGGAGCAGCTGTCCTGAACGCCCGATTCCATGGCCGCGGATGCGCATTATAGGTATTGATCCCGGCTCGCGGGTCACGGGGTATGGGGTGATCGCCACCAATGGTCACGAAATCGGTTTTGTCGCCTGCGGCACCATCCGTACGGCAGCGGAAACTGATTTTTCCCGGAGGCTGCTGATCATTTTTCGGGATTTGTGCGAGGTGATCAGCATCCACGCCCCCGAGGTGGCTGCGGTCGAGGACATGTTCGTCGACCGCAACCCCCGTTCGGCGCTCAAGCTTGGGCATGCGCGCGGTGCAGCCGTGGTTGCGGCCCTGCACCACAACTTGGCTGTCTATGATTACACTGCCCGCAAGGTCAAGCAGTCCGTGGCAGGGTACGGACAGGCGGAAAAGGGGCAGGTACAGCACATGGTCCGGTCCCTGCTGGGCCTGGATTCAATACCTTCGCAAGATGCGGCTGACGCCTTGGCTGTTGCCATTTGCCACGCCCATCATGCAGCCTTTCACCGGGACGTCGCGCCCCGGTCCTAGCCCGAAACAGCAAGCCCCTCTCGCCTAACCATGTCTTCTACCTTCCTTAATCGATGATAGCCTCTCTCAGTGGTCAGGTTCTCGCCAAAAGTCCGAATGCCGTTATTCTTGATGTGGGCGGAGTAGGGTACGAGGCCTTTATCTCAGGTCGAACCTACGATGCCTTGCCGGAAACCGGGCACTCCTGTTTTCTTTTTGTGCAGACGGTAGTTCGCGAAGACGCGATTACTCTGTTCGGATTCCACCAGAAAGATGAGAAAGACTTGTTTTTGCTCCTGGTCACGGTGTCCGGAATTGGACCGAAACTGGCGCTGACCATTCTCTCGGGCATCGGGGTGGATGAGCTGTGCCGGGCGATTACGGTAAAGGATGTGTCGCGGTTGATGGCCTTGCCCGGCATCGGCAAGAAGACTGCCCAGCGTCTCTGTGTGGAGCTGGCGGAAAAGGTTGGCGGATTGAGCGGCTTCTTGGCGGATGAGGCTGATTCTCGAGCAGTGCTCCCAATCGGGGAGCCCAATGCGATGGCCGATGCGGTTTCCGCTTTGGTCAATCTCGGTTATCCTCAGGTTACAGCCTGGCAGGCCCTGCGAGCGGTCGAAAAGCAACTCCCCGAGGGGGCGGAACCTCTCCGGGTTGAGGAACTGATCCGGCAAGCCTTGCGGTGCTTGGCCGCACGATAGGTGTGGCCGGTAACAGTACGAAGTGGCATAAGAGTGCGATGAAATACGAAGAGAATCTGACCGGAAAACGGCTGGTCGCCGGTGCGGCGCAGCAGGAAGACCTCCAAGCAGGGGGCGAGATCCGGCCACGCCGCCTGGATGAGTATATCGGCCAGGAGCAGGTTAAGCAGAGTCTGCGGGTTTTTATTCAAGCAGCCCTGCAACGGGGCGAGCCGCTGGATCATGTGCTGTTCCACGGTTTTCCCGGTCTGGGGAAGACAACGCTCGCCTATATCATCGCCAATGAAATGGGAGCCGGCATTAAGGTGACCTCTGGTCCGGTGATCGAGCGGCCCGGCGACTTGGCGGCTATTCTCACCAGTCTGCAGGCCGGGGATGTTCTTTTTATCGATGAGATCCACCGGCTCAATCACGTCGTGGAAGAAATTCTCTATCCGGCCATGGAGGATTTTCAGCTTGACCTGGTGATCGGCCAGGGACCGGGTGCCCGATCGGTGAAGATGGATCTGCCGCGGTTCACCCTGGTGGGCGCAACGACCCGGACCGGGTTGCTGACGCCGCCGTTGCGGGATCGGTTCGGGGTAATCCTCCGCCTTGACTACTATAGCCCGGAGCAACTGGTCACTATTATTCAACGCACAGCTCGATTATACAGGATCGAAATCGATGCCGAGGGAGCCATGGAACTGGGACGACGTTCACGGGGCACCCCCCGGATCGCCAACCGGTTGTTGCGACGCGTCCGCGATTTTTCCGAAGTGGGCGGTCATACGATTGTTTCCCGAACCGTGGCCGACGAGGCTCTGACCATGCTCAATGTCGACCGGCTTGGTCTGGACGAGATGGATCGCAGGATTCTGCTGACGCTGATTGAAAAATTCCAGGGTGGTCCCATTGGGCTGGAAACCCTGTCTACAGCGGTCTGCGAAGAAAAGAACACCCTGGAAGATGTGTATGAACCCTTTTTGATTCAGTCCGGCTTTTTAATTCGTACTCCCCGGGGCAGGATGGCCACCGTCGCCGCTTACGAACATTTTCGTTTGCCGGTCCGCTCCAGCGCTTTGCACCAGCCAGGCCTGTTTGACGATTCTGACAAACGATGTTGAGGGGCGAACTTCGTTTAACCTGAATACTTTCCATTCCACCTTTTTCCCTTCATTTCAGTTCTTGAAGCCTTTCTCCTTGTTGCTGAAACGCTATCCACTGTAACGGTTCGGGCTGTGGCCATGCACCGATGAAACAGCCGCTGGCGTATACGCTTGTCTGCTTTTTATCGGTATGATCTTTCGTTATTTTATTTTCTTGGCGCAACGAGGGAAATCGCGCCGGTCGTTCTTCTTCTCCTTGTATTTTTTCTTGACTCTCGTGACCGGTTCGTTTACTAATGAGCCATAGAGTGGTGAAAAGTGGTTTAAAGAGGTTGAAAGTGGTGTGGCTGGCCCCGGTGTGGCCGGGCAAGGATAAAGGAGCGTTGTGCTGCGATTTCGGAGCCATTCGGAACATAGTCTTGACCCCAAGGGGCGGTTGAACATACCGACCCGGTTCCGTGACGTGCTCCGGGAACAGTACAGTTCCGAGGAATTGATCGTCACTCACTGGGATAAGTGCCTGCGGGCTTATCCGGTTGCCGAGTGGGAGGCTGTTGAGGAAAAACTCCTTACCCGAGGGGAAAATCCTCCTGGTTTCGACAAGTTTGTTCGTTACGTTATCGCCGGTGTCAATGAATGTCCGGTGGACAAGCAGGGGCGTATCCTTCTGCCGTCGACGCTGAGAACCGGAATGGGAATTGAAAAGGACGTAGCGGTGGTCGGCATGCTCCGGCATTTTGAGATCTGGGATAAGAATGTGTGGGACGAGGAAACCCGGAGCACCCGGCAGAATTTTGGTGACTTCAGGGATGGCTTGGCGAATTTAGGCATTCTGTAGCCCATGAGCTCGCATGGCGCAAGATCATAGTGCCCTCCACGTCCCAGTGTTGCTGGACGAGGTGCTTGCCTGGCTGCAGCCGCGACAAGATGGTTTGTATGTCGATGGAACCTTGGGGCTGGGCGGGCATGGGCAGGCGATCCTGGAAAAGTCATCGCCAACGGGTCGGCTCATCGGGTTTGAATGGGATGAGGATGCAGCTAGAAAGGCTGCGGCGCAATTGGCCCAGTATGCTGAGCGGTTGCGGATCGTGCGAGCCTCGTATGCCGATCTGGTGCCGGAACTCGCCAGGTTGGAGGTGGGGCAAGTTGACGGCTTAATAGCCGACCTCGGCGTTTCCTCGCTGCAGCTTGATCGGGCGGAGCGAGGTTTCAGTTTCCGGACCGAAAGCGACTTGGATATGCGCATGGACCGGCGCAATCCGATGACAGCTGCTTCGCTGGTTGCTAGGCTTACGGAAGAACAGTTGGCCGATATTTTTTATCATTATGGCGAGGAGCGACAAGCCCGGCGTATAGCAAGATTTCTCGTTCAGGCGCGACAGGAGGAACCGGTGGCGACAACAGGCCGGCTGGCGGCGATCGTGGCCGAGGCTGTTCCCCGGAAATATCATCCGCAAAAAGTGCATGTTGCCACCAAAGTCTTTCAGGCCTTGCGGATTGCAGTGAACAGCGAGCTCGATAACTTGACAAGGCTTCTGGCGACAGCACCGGACGTGTTGAAGAGGGGAGCCAGAATCTGCATAATTACTTTTCATTCGCTGGAGGATCGCATCGTGAAACAAACCTTTGCGCAGAACCCCGCGTATAGAGTGCTCACTAAACGGCCGATTGAACCGTCGGCTGAGGAAAAAGTACGCAATCCAAGGGCGAGAAGCGCAAAGCTTCGGGTTGCGGCAAGAGATTGAGGTATTCCGGGGGCCGTACCGGGGAAGCAGAACCAGGAGGATTGGATATGATGCCCAACGTGAGTGTTCGAACATACAAACCCCGCCAGCAGTTGTTTTCTAAGGAAAAACCTCGGAAGCGCTTCCCGTTTCCGCTGCATCTGTCCGTTGAACAGGGCAAAATTATTGGTGTTGTGTTTGCGGTAGCTTTGGTAACAAGCTTGGCGCTTACCCAATTCTTTCATGGTCAACTGTCAAGCATGCAAACCCAAGCGGAAAAATTACAGGCCAGGAACAATACAATCGCCAACGAAAATATTCGTCTGTTGGCCAGTCGCGCGCAGGTGGCCTCAAAAACGCACATAGCGGCCCTCGCCAAAACAAAATTGAAGCTGTTTGAACCTGACCAAGGACAGGTACGTCGGATGTAGTGTGGCGATGACAAAATCTCTCCGGTCCAGAAAGAAAAAACGACGATGGCTTATTCCTTTACTTATCCCTGTTATTTTGCTGACAGCAGCTGGCACCGTTCTGTATAAAATCCATCCCTCCCTCCAGGATTTCGGCAGGATACTACAGTCTGCTGTCGGCAAAATCTCCACTCGTTCAGCGGGCCAAACGCCCGCTGAACCTGTTTTAAGGGGAGCCGTTTATGATCGGAAGTGGCGTGAGCTGGCAGTATCCTACCGGTTGTTTTCCCTGCAGGTGAACCCAGTTGAAATCAGCGATCGGCGCAAGGTCGCTGAAGAGCTGGCTCGGTTGATCGGGGACAAACCGGAACATGTCGAGGCGCGGTTAAAAAATTCGCAGGACTCCATTGTCTTGGCCGATGATATCGATGAGAATCAGGCTGAGCAGATCAACGCGCTGCAACTCAAGGGGGTGTCGTGCAAAGCCGAGGAGGTCCGGTTTTATCCCGGACACACCACCGCCTCGCATGTACTTGGTTTCATGGGGGATGGCGTCGGGCTCGCCGGTGTGGAGGGGAAATACGATACGGTCTTGCAAGCCGGCGGGTTCCGGAAGAGCAATATTCCGGACATCGATTTTCAGGGGCAGGAAATGTTAGGGGCTACCGGGTCGGACCTGGTCCTCACCTTGGACATCGAATTGCAAAAACAACTGGAAAATCGGTTTCGCGGTTACTTAGCTGCCCAAGGGGCGGAAAAAGGGATGGGGCTATTGATAGAGCCTGGAAGCGGTCGGATCCTTGCTTTGGTGAATCAGCCGTCCTTCAATCCTAATTATTTCTGGAAGGCCAGTGAAATCAACAGGGTCAACCGCATGTACAACCATGTGCTGAATAAGGAACTGATTCGTCCTATCCTGGCCAGGGCAGCCGCCATCGAGCGCGAAGGCTTCGAGGGGCCGGCGCTTCTCCCGCCCACGGTGGCGGCGCAAAATTATGGCTTTTCCGGGGAAAAGCTGGATGCTTTTGAGCAGCAGATCCAACTGCACGGGTCGGTTTTCGGCAATTGGGAATCGGGTCCGGGCGGGCCGGAACGCGCGGAGGCCGAACCGGTCGTCACTGGCGTGCAGGTGGGGGTCACCTTGGCGAGCCTGGTCAACGGTGGTTGGCGGATAACCCCGTATGTGGTCGATTCCCTTTATGATCATAAAACAGCCAAGCGCTATTCCCGCAGCAACGAGGCCACGGAAAAAATCCATGTGCTCGATCCGGCCCTGGGGGTCAAGATCCGGAGAGACTTGTTCACCGAATGGCTCCTGGAGCAGGAAAACCTGGTCGCGTTTACCGCTGATTATGCACAGATGCGCAAGGAACAGAATGTGTCCCGTTTTTCCATGCAGGAGCTGTTCGTGGGCTTCGCGCCAGCAAAGCAGCCCAGATATCTTTTGCTGCTCGCTGTCGAACAGGAGGACTTGCTTCCACGGCCCAGTGAAAAAGGGACCGGATTGGCCGCTTTGGAGACTATGGGCAAGGAATTGCTGTCAGTCTTTGTCAAGAGCCAATCGCCGGATCAATTGCCGGATAAGCCACCGGAGCAGAGCAAGGAGAACTTGCGGCAGTTTTTTATCAGCAAGCGGTTGAATTTTCAAAAAACTCCAGGAAAAGTCAACGAACCGGTTCCCGTCATGCCACAGATGCGAGGCATGAGTCTGCGCAAAGGGTTGCAACAGATTGACAAGTACAAGATGAAAGTGCGGATCAACGGTAGCGGCCGGATTATTGCACAGTATCCGCTTCCTGGGCAATCGCTGCTCGGCGTCGATGAATGTATTCTCACTCTGGAAACAAAATGATCGAGTCAAGGCGATGAATACTCTGGCACAACTTCTCCAGGCCATCTCTTCACCCGATACGGCGCATTTGCCGCCGCCTGTTCTCGACAGGGAGGTCGCCTCGGTTGCCTCTGATTCACGAATGGTGATTCCGGGCAGCCTTTTTGTCGCTGTTCCCGGGGAAAAAACCGATGGCCGTCTGTTCGTTGCCGACGCGATCAGCAAGGGCTGTTTGGCCGTGGTGATCGAAGGGCAGGGCGAGATGGCAAAACTTCCGGTTCCGGTCATCCGCGTCGATGACTGCCATCTGGCGCTCAGCGAACTGGCTGCCGCCTGGTACGGGTATCCGGCGGCGGGAATGCAATTGATCGGCATCACCGGGACCAATGGCAAGACCACCTGCAGCTGGTTGATTGAGGGCATGCTGGTAACCGCTGGGTATCGGCCAGGAGTGATCGGCACGGTCAACTACCGGTATCACGATGGTGAGGGGGTGCGTATTCTCCAGGAAGCGCCGCTGACCACGCCCGATCCCCTGACCTTGCAGGGATTGTTTCGCACCATGGCTGACCAAGGCGTCACCCACGTCATCATGGAGGTGTCGTCGCACGCCCTGCATCAGAAGCGACTGGGGCGAACCTGTTTCGATGTGGCTTTGTTCACCAATCTCAGCCGCGACCATCTCGACTATCATCGCACCATGGACGACTATTTTGCCGCCAAACAACAGCTGTTCCAGCGGCACCTTAAGCCGAACGGCACTGCGGTGGTGGTAATGGGGCCGAAAGCTGAAGGGCCCGACTGGGGAGCAGCCCTGATGCGGTCGTTCATGGCCGGCGCCACGATTCGCTGTGGCCTCTCGGCGCAAGCGTGCGACATCCGTGCCGAGGAAGTGCGGCAAACCATGGAGGGCTTCCGCTGCACTCTTAATTTGAACGGCGACCGGGCGGACTTCGTCTCATCGCTGACCGGGGGCTACAATGTCCTCAATGTGCTGGCCGCGGCCGGGGTCGGGGTGGGACTCGGCCTGCCGCATGACCGGATCCGGGAAGGGTTGGCCAAGGTCGGCCATGTACCTGGCCGGTTGGAGCGGGTGCGGCTTCCGGGCGAGGCAAACGCCTCAGGACCGGCAGTCTTCGTCGATTATGCCCATACCCCCGATGCTCTCGATAATGTACTGGCAACCTTGAAAGGGCTGACAACTCGTCGGCTTATCTGTGTGTTCGGCTGCGGTGGCGACCGCGATTGCGGTAAGCGGCCGCAGATGGGGGCGATCGCTGCTCGGTATGCGGATGTGGTCATCGTCACCTCCGATAACCCGCGCACCGAAAATCCGGAGGATATCCTCAAGGAAATCGCTCAAGGGGTTGCGGGAAGCGGCATGGGGCACCGCACGGTAACGGAGTTGTTCTGCGGAGCGCATCCGGTTAACGGGTACACGGTGCTCGGGGGCCGGAGGCAGGCTATTGCCGTCGCCTGTAGTCTGGCAGCCGCAGGCGACAGTGTGCTCATTGCCGGAAAGGGGCATGAGAAGTACCAGATCCTCGGCACGATCAAACATTTTTTCGATGATGGTCTGGAGGCCATTAATGGCCTGCTGCGCTGGAACGAGCGCCATCTGCTCGCAGCCACTGGCGGCACAGTAATGGCCGGCGGCCAGCAGACAGTGCTGGGCGAGATATCCACCGATACCCGAAGGTTAAAGACCAGCGATATTTTCATTGCCTTGGGTGGTGAAACCTATGACGGCCATCAGTATATCGAGGCCGCGGTGGCGGGCGGTGCGGGGGCAGTCATCGCTGAACGGATGCCGCCAACCATAAGCGACAACGTCTTATACATTCAGGTCGAAGACAGCCTCCGGGCATTGGGCAGCCTGGCAGCGTACCGTCGCCGGCTGCTCGACGGTGCGGTCAAGGTGGCGGCGGTTACCGGCAGTTCAGGTAAGACCACGGTCAAGGAGATGGTAGCCGCTATCTTTGCCGAGGCCCTGCGCGAGACCCGCACTGGCATCGATCCGCTGTTGAAAACGCAAGGAAATTTTAACAATCTGGTTGGGTTGCCCCTTTCCCTGCTCCCCCTTGAGGCAGGCCACCGGCTGGCAATTGTGGAGATGGGGATGAATGTACCCGGCGAGATTGCGCGGCTGACCGAAATCGCCGATCCCGATATCGGCTGCATTAACAATGTGCATCCCGCACATCTGCAAGGCTTGGGCAGCGTTGCAGGGGTCGCGGCGGCCAAAGGTGAACTCTTTGCAGGAATGCGAATCGATGCGATCCGGGTAGTCAACTGCGACGATCCCCATGTCCGGGCGCAGGCGCGTAAGGCGGGAGGTGTTCAGGTCGGTTTTGCGGTCACTCCCGCCGGTCGCAAGCACCATCCCCTGATTCGCGCCACCCATCAGGAGAATCTGGGTGAGCGGGGGATGCGTTTCACCCTGCACATCGGCCCGTCATGGCGGCGCCGGATCACCGTGCCGGTTTTCGGCGGCCATAATGTCAGCAACTGCGCTGCTGCCGCCGCCATTGCCCATGGAGCCGACATCGGCTCTGGGACTATCGCCCGGGGATTGGAGCAGTATGCGCCGGCGGTGGATAAGCGGTTGGCGATGAGCGAGCTGCCCGGTGGGTTGAAGGTGGTCAATGACGCCTACAATGCCAATCCCGCCTCAATGGCCGCCGGTTTGCGCACAGCAGCAGCGTTCGGCGCAAATTGCCGTCACGTGGCCGCCTTGGGCGACATGCTCGAGTTGGGACCTTCCTCGGCACAGTTGCACGCCGGTATCGGGGCGTTGGCGGCGAGTCTCGGCTATGACCGCCTCCTGATCACCGGAGCCCAGGCCGCCCATATGGCCGAAGCTGCGCTCGCGGGCGGCATGCGGCCGGAAGATGTGCAGATTTTCCCCACCCCCAGGGCTATGGCTGACTTTATCTGCCGGATGCTGGCCGATGGCAGCCTGGGCAAGGGTGACTGGCTCTTGATCAAGGGATCGCGCGGCATGCGCATGGAACAGTTGCTTGATGAATTGGAGCAACGGTTGAAAACAGTCGAGTAACCACATCAGGCGAACATGCTCTATAATTTGCTCTATCCCTTTCATACCGAGTTGAGCTGGCTCAACGTGTTCCGGTACATCACCTTCCGTTCCATCGGCAGCGCGGTGACCGCCTTTCTCATCCTGGTGATCATCGGCCCACGGTTCATTGCCTGGCTGCAGATGAAGCAAATCGGTCAGGTAATCCGGGATGATGGTCCGGAAACGCATTTTTGCAAGAAAGGGGTGCCAACCATGGGCGGGGTGCTGATCCTCTTTGCCATGACCTCTTCCGCCTTGCTCTGGACTGATCTGCGCAGCAGTCTGGTCTGGTTGCTGATCGGTATCAGCCTGTTTTTCGGAGCCATCGGATCGGCCGACGATATCAAGAAGATTCGCAAGGGCAATTCAAGGGGGCTGAGCGCCCGGGAAAAGCTGGTGCTACAGGTGCTCGGGGCTGCGGTGGTTGGTATTTTTCTCCTCCTGAGCCACAGCCACGACGGCATTCTCAGCTTGCCGTTTTTTAAATCCTTTCATCCCGATCTGGGCTGGTGGTATCTGCCCTTTGCAGTGCTGGTAATCGTCGGCGCCTCCAATGCAGTCAATCTCACCGATGGCCTGGACGGACTGGCATGCGGGCCGATCGTGATCACCGCCTCGACCTATCTCATTTTCTCCTATGTGGCTGGTAATGCGGTGGTTGCCAGTTACCTCCAGATTCCCTTTGTTCCCGGCGCCGGCGAGGTGACCATCTTTTGCGGCGCCATTGTCGGGGCCTGTCTCGGTTTTCTCTGGTTCAACTGTTATCCAGCGGAAATTTTCATGGGTGATGTCGGCTCCCTTTCCCTGGGCGGCACCCTGGGGGTGATTTCGATCATCACCAAACAGGAGTTTTTGCTGGTAATCGTCGGCGGCATCTTTGTGATGGAGGCGATTTCCGTCATTCTCCAGGTGGGCTATTTCAAGATGAGCGGCGGCAAACGCATTTTTTTGATGGCGCCCTTTCATCACCATTTCGAAAAAAAGGGCTGGTTGGAACCCAAGGTGGTGGTTCGTTTCTGGATCGTCTCCATCATCCTGGGCCTGATCGCCCTGGCAACCCTCAAGCTGAGATGAAAGACGTGCAAGTACAAAGCGGCATGCAGGTAGTGGTGATCGGACTGGGGGCAGCGGGACTGTCGACAGTGCGGTATTTGTTGACGCGGGGTGCGGTGGTCAAGGTGTCGGACCGGCGCAGCGTCGACCAGATTGAGCCCGCAACCTTGGATTTTTTACAGCAGGCCGGCGTGGCGATGGAAACCGGTGGGCACACGGCCGCCTTTCTCACCGGGGCCGATCTGGTCATTCCCGGCCCTGGTGTGCCGCTTGATCTGCCGGCTCTTCAGTCGGCCCGCCAGCAGGGCATCCCGGTTCTCGGAGAGTTGGCTCTGGCAGCGGGGCAGTACGAGGTACCGGTGATCGCCGTCACCGGTTCCAATGGCAAGACCACGGTCACCAGTTTGATCGGCCATCTGCTGCGCGCAGCCGGCAAGAAGCCTTTTGTCGGCGGTAATATCGGTACGCCTTTGCTGGTCTATTTTGCCAATCCGGGCGCCTATGATGCGGTGGTGCTGGAGCTTTCCAGCTTCCAGCTCGATCTGGCCGGCACCTTCCGGCCCGATATCGGCCTGCTGCTCAACATTTCGCCGGATCATCTTGACCGCCACGGCTCGCTGGCCGCCTACACCAACGCCAAAATGCAGCTGTTTTGCTCCCAGGTGGCGGGCGATGTCGCCATCCTTGGTGCTGATGATCCAGTCGCTGCGGCTACAATGCTGAATCCCGGCATCCAACGGTGCACCTTCGGCCACACAGCGGGCTGTGATGCTCGGATCGCCAATGGCCATGTGATCCTCAACGTGGAACGGGCTGGCGTGCTGCGGCAAGAACGCTATGATCTTGGTTCCACCACCCTGCATTCCTCGGTTAACCAGCTTAATGCTGCCGCCGCCCTCTTGGCGGCAGCGCGCCATGGTTGCGGGTATGAGGCTTTGGTGCAGGGGCTGGCTGATTTCGAACCGCCGCCCCACCGCATGGCTGAGGTCGCGACCATCGACGGAGTGCGGTTCATCAACGATTCCAAGGCGACCAATATCGGTGCCCTGGAAGCGGCTTTGGGCGGCTGCGAGACTCCGGTCGTGCTCATTGCCGGCGGCCGTGACAAGGGCAGTGACTACTCCCTGCTCCGGGAAGTCGTGCAAAGAAAGGTAAAACACCTGGTCCTGGTGGGCGAGGCGGCCGGGTTGATGCGGGCGGCCTTAGGACCGGTCGTGTCGACGGAGATGGCGGCTACCATGGCGGATGCGGTGCGCAAGGCAATGGCGGCGGCGGCCAGCGGCGATTTGGTGCTGCTGGCTCCGGGATGCGCCTCGTTTGACATGTTTTCCGGATACGAGGAACGGGGACGAGTGTTTGCCGGGCAGGTGCTTCAGTTGCGTCGGGAGCGGGAAGAGGGAATGCGGCCATGATGCGTGTGTGTTGTGTTTGTCACAAGGTGGAGCGAGATGGAGTCTGGGAATTCGTCACCTGCTTATCTGAGAACGAATTGGTGACCCATGGCTATTGCCCTGAGTGTTTTGATGAGGCGATGGCGGAAATTGATGAGGTTGCCGGTGCTCTAGTGGCAGGTGGACTGACTTCTCCAGACTGCGCTGCCATGCGGGGGTAGGAACAGATGCGTCTGATTGTAGCCGGCGGTGGCACTGGCGGACATCTTTTTCCAGGTATTGCCGTAGCCATGGCCATACGAGAACGAATTCCCGGATCACATGTGCTATTTATCGGCACGTCCCGCCTGCTCGATCAGCAGGCTCTAGCCGGGCTTGGTTTTGAACTGGCGGCCCTTGCATGTGGCGGAGTAAAGGGGCTTGGCCTTGCCGGTCGGATACGCAGCCTGTCGTTGATGCCCGGCGCGGTTATCGAAGCCCTGCAGATGCTGCGGCGTTTCCAGCCCGACCTGGTGTTCGGTGTCGGTGGGTACGTGACCGGGCCGGTTTTGCTGGCGGCTAAGCTTTTGCGGGTGCCCATCGTAATCCACGAACAGAATTCGGTGCCGGGTATGGCCAACAGGTTGGCAGGGAAACTGGCGGATAGGGTGTTAATCTCCCTGCCCTGCTCCCCGCCATTCCCGCCGAATAAGACGGTGCAGACTGGTAATCCGCTGCGGCGGGAGATTCTGGAGACTGCCAGGGTGGAGAAACAAGCCGGCGATCAGCCGACCCTGCTGGTCCTTGGCGGCAGTCAGGGAGCGCATCGGGTCAATGTCCTGATGATGGAGGCCATGGAACACCTGCAGGCTCAGGGCTTGCACTTTCGCCTGATCCACCAAACCGGCGCCGCCGATCGGGAGCAGGTGGCCCAATGCTATGCCCGGCTTGGAATCGACGCCGAGGTTTCCGCCTTTATCAGCGACATGGCCGGGGTCTATGTTCGTGCTGATCTGGTGGTGTCCCGGGCTGGTGCCACCACTCTGGCTGAACTGGCGGCCATGGGACTGCCGGCCCTCCTGATTCCCTATCCCTACGCTGCAGATGACCATCAGGTAACCAATGGAGAATTTTACGTAAAAGGGAATGGCTGCCGGATGTTGCGCGAATCCGGCCTGACGGGGGAAATTCTTGCCCAAACTATCAGGGAGCACTTGCAGAACCGGGAAGAGTTACATACAATGGCGGCCAACATGAAGACCATGGCAATGCCGGACGCCACGAACCGGATTGTGGACGAATGTACACGGCTTGCTGCCCGGACGGAGCGGCAGTGGTGACCCTTGACTTAACCGACAGCAGGCACCTTCATGTATAGAAAAACCAAACACATCCATTTCGTCGGTATCGGCGGCATCGGCATGTCGGGCATTGCCGAACTGTTGTTGAGCCTCGGTTATCAGGTAAGCGGGTCCGACCTGCGCACCACCGATATCACCAAAAGGCTTGCCCAGCTCGGTGGGGTGGTGCACCAGGGTCATGAGGCTGCCTGGGCCGCCGGAGCGGATGTGGTTGTGACTTCCACCGCTATTCCCGTCGACAATCCCGAGGTCGTGGCTGCCAAGGAGGCACATGTCCCGGTGATTCAACGGGCGGAGATGCTAGCCGAACTCATGCGGTTGAAAAAGTACGGTATTGCTGTGGCCGGCAGTCACGGCAAGACGTCAACCACATCGATGGTGGCCGCCATCTTGGCCGAGGCAGGGCTTGATCCGACGGTGGTGGTTGGCGGTAAAGTGCATGGGCTTGGCAGTAACGCCAAACTGGGAGAGGGCGAGTTTCTGGTGGCCGAGGCTGATGAGAGCGACGGTTCGTTTCTCAAGTTGTCGCCGGTGATTGAAGTGGTAACCAATATCGATCTCGAACACCTGGATTATTACCGTGATATCGAACATATTAAGGATATTTTTCTCGAATTCATCGACCGTCTGCCCTTTTATGGGGTTGCGGTTGTCTGCATCGATAACGACAATATTGCCCAGATCCTGCCCCACATCCAGAAACGAATCTTTACCTATGGTTTGACCGAACAGGCCGACCTCCAGGCAGTCAAGATTACCTCGGGCAACGGTACCTCCAGCTTCACAGTGCGCGGGCGCGACGGAGAACTGGGCGTAATCCGCCTGAACCGGCCGGGAAGGCACCTGATTTACAACAGCCTGGCCGCGATCAGTGTCGGTTTGGAGCTGGAAATTGACTTTATGGTGATCGCCCGGGCGCTGGAGAAGTTCCAGGGAGTGCAGCGCCGTTTGCAAGTGAAGGGCGAGGCCGGGGGGGTGCTGGTGGTGGACGATTACGGCCATCACCCCACGGAAATCAGGGCCACGCTTGACGCCGTGCGCGAAGGCTGGCCGGACCGGAGGGTGGTGGTGGCTTTTCAGCCGCATCGCTATAGCCGGACCCAAGGGCTGTTTGCCGATTTTGTCACCGCCTTTCGCCGCACCGATGTCCTGGTCCTGACCGACATCTACGCAGCGAGCGAACAACCGATCGAAGGGGTCAGTTCTGAGGTGCTGCAGGCGGCCATCAAACAGCACGGCCAGCGGCAGACCCATTTCATTCCCCAGCTGGTGCAGCAGCCGGAAAAACTGCTGTCCCTGGTGCAGCCGGGTGATCTGTTTCTGACCCTTGGCGCCGGTAATATTGTCCGGGCGGGCGAACAGTTGCTTGATTTGCTAAAGGCTCAGGACAGTTGAAGCGCGAGTCGGCAGGTTGCCCGCACCGATGACCGGAGAACGAGGATGAACAGCAGGCAACGCACCGAACTCGCAGCCCTTTGCCGCTCAATTCGCTGGGACGTCGATATGGCGGTCCATTCGACCTTTCGCACCGGCGGCGTGGTCGAGGCGATGGTGGAGACTGGTTCGTCCGAGGAGTTGGCGGCGCTGCTGCAATGGTTGCACCGGGAACAAGTACCGTGGCATGTGGTTGGCGGCGGATCGAACATCCTGGTGACCAACCGTTTTCATCAGGGGGTGTTTATCCGGCTGCGTGCGACGGTGCGGGAGAGCGTGATCGAATCGGCCGCGGGCAGCTGTCGGGTCTCTGTCCATGCCGGTTGCAGTCTGGCTGCTTTTGTCGGCTGGTGTGCCCGCAACAACCTCAGCGGCCTGGAATTCATGGCTGGCATCCCCGGGAGTGTTGGCGGCGCTATCAGAATGAATGCCGGCGCCTTCGGTCACGCGATCAGTGAGGTTTTGGAAACGGTGCATTGCATGAGCGGTCAGGGTGATCCGACGGCTGTAGCCAGGGAGGAAGCAATGTTTGCCTACCGCTCCACTCGCCTGCCAGGAGAGCCGGCGGGCAAGATGCTCATCACCGGCGGCGTGTTTCGCATGCAGCCCGCCGATGGGCGGCAGGTGATGGACCGTTGCCGGGAAATTATCGATCAACGCAGGCACAAACAGCCCCATGGTCTTGGTTCCGCCGGTTCCTTCTTTAAAAATCCGGAAGGGGATTTTGCTGGACGCCTTATAGAGCAGGCGGGCTTGAAAGGGCTAATGTCCGGCAAGGCGATGGTTTCACCCCAGCATGCTAATTTTATTGTCAATACCGGTGGGGCCATGCCCGAGGACATCATCAACCTGATGGAAGAAGTCCAGCGGAAGGTGTTGCAACATTCAGGCGTTCTTCTCGAGCCTGAAGTCCATATCTACTAGGAAACGGAAGTGAAGCCAGATGGCGATCTATACCCCCCGACAGGCGCCGTCTCGTCCCCGGAAAAAGGGGAGGAAGCCTAGATTCTTCAGCGGGTGGTTTGAAGGCTTTTTCCGGAAGAAAACTACCTCGCTGAAACCGGTCCGGCCGCAATTCATGGTGACCGGTGCCCAACGGGTGTGGAAATGGAAACGGTTGCTCAAAAACGGTCTGCTGGTCTGTGTGCTGCTCTGCATCATGGGCGCGGTTCTCTGGGGAGCGGCACAATTGCTGTTCCGGTCGACCATTTTTCGGCTGACCGATATCAGGATAACTGGAACTCGCAATGCCACCCAGCGGCAAATTCTTGATCTGGCGGGCTTGCAGCAAGGGGGCAGCCTGCTGCGGTTTGACGTCAAGGCAGCGGAAGCGCGAATTGCAACCCACCCTTGGGTGGAACGTGCGGCAATTAAAACCAACTGGCCCTCGGCAGTGGAAATTACTGTCAGCGAGCTCCAGCCCTTGGCTTTGGTGAATGTGGAGGAAGCCAAGGAAAAACGTCTGCGCTACCTCAACCGGTCCGGTCGTCTGTTTTCCGAAGCCGGCCAGGGGCAGGAACTGGATTTCCCGGTGATTACCGGCGTTCGCGCCGAGAAGGATATGGAGTCCGATCACCTAGTCAAGGGGAGCATGGCGGAAGCGGCATGCAGTCTTCTGATCCTGGCGGCCAAGGGCAACGCCATCCTTCCGATACAGGCCATTTCGGAGGTGCATGTCGATCAGCAGCTGGGTATTATTCTCTACTTGGTGGACCGGCCCTTTCCCGTTTACTTTGGCGCAGACCGGCTGCAGACGAAATACTACCGGCTGATCAGGGTCCTGGAACAGTTGTATGCAAAAAAACAGGTTGAAGCGGTTAAAGAAATTCGAATGGATTATTTAGATGATAAAGTCTTGGTTACCGGAGTCCAAATCGATGGATGAAGAGATGGAAGAGCTGGAACCGCGGGAACCCGGTGAACTGGTCGCTGGCCTGGATATAGGCACGACCAAGGTCTGCGCCATGATCGGCGAGGTCCTTGACGACCGGGTGGAGATTGTCGGCGTCGGCACGGCTGCCTCCTCGGGAATGAAGAAGGGCGTGGTGGTGAATATCGAGTCCACGGTCAAGTCAATCCGCCAGGCCGTCGAGGCGGCTTCGGACATGGCTGGCTGCGACATCGAGTCGGTTTTTGTCGGTATTGCCGGCAACCACATCAAGGGATTCAATTCGCCAGGCATCATTGCCATCAACAACCAGGAGATCAAGGAAAAGGAAATCGAGGCCGTTATTCAGGCGGCGCAGACGGTCAAGATATCCGACAACCAGCAGATTATCCATGTCCTGCCGCAGGAATACATGGTCGACGACCATACCGGCATTCAGAACCCGCTCGGCATGACCGGGGTCCGCCTGGTCACCAATGTCCATATTGTTACCGCCGACGTCACTGCCCTGCACAATGTGGTGACCAGCTGCAACCGGGCCAATCTGAATGTGGCGGAGATTGTGCTTGAGTCGGTGGCATCGTCGCTGACCGTGCTCGGCCGAGACGAAATGGAACTGGGGGTGGCCCTGCTCGATATCGGCGGAGGCACCACGGATCTGGCTATCTTTTGCAATGGCACTATCAAACACACCTGGGAACTTGCCCTGGGCGGCAACAATCTGACCAGTGATCTGTCCGTCGGGCTGCGCACACCACTCCAGGAAGCCGAGGAACTCAAGTATCTCTACGGCGGCGCCCTGTCCTCGATGATCAAGGACAACCACATCATCGAGGTGCCCACGGTCGGCGACCGTAAGCCACGCAAGGTTTCGCAGCGGATCATGGTGGAGATCCTCGAGGCCCGAATGGAAGAAATCCTGCAGATGGTCAACAAGAATATCTGCGCCTCAGGGTATCGCAATCGGATTAACGCCGGTATTGTTATCACCGGCGGCACCGCGCTCTTGGCCAATATCGTCGAGATGGCGGAACAAATATTTGATCTGCCGGTGCGGATCGGGTATCCGCAGGGGGTTACGGGAAGGGTCGAGGATATCCGCTCTCCCCGTTGCACCACCGGAGTCGGATTAGTGTTGTATGGCAGCAAAGCGAAAGCCTATGTACCAAAAGAAAGCGGTGGTATGGTCAACAGGTTGAAAAAGTGGATGAAAAATATCGTTTGAATTGACTGATTTTCCCCTTTGGCATCACCGGACTCGGTGGTATAATTAGGGGTAATTTATCGGAAATTTTTCTTGGGAGAGAATCATGCCTTTCAGGATGGCCGAAGAGGAAACTGTGGCAGTTATCAAGGTGATCGGAGTCGGTGGTGGTGGCGGCAACGCCATCAATACCATGGTGGAGAGCCGTTTGGCGGGCGTGCAGTTTATCGCTGCCAACACGGATATGCAGGCTCTGGAAAAATCCCGTGCTGACATCCGGCTGCAGTTGGGGCCGGGGATTACCAAGGGCATGGGAGCGGGTGCCGATCCAGAAATGGGACGGGAAGCAGCCCAGGAAAGTTTTGATGACCTTCAAGCTGTGTTGAAAGGGGCTGACATGGTCTTTGTCACCGCCGGCTTGGGCGGCGGTACCGGCACGGGCGCGGCGCCGGTTATTGCCAAACTGAGCAAGGAGGCCGGGGCGTTGACGGTTTCCGTTGTCACCAAGCCGTTCTACTTCGAGGCGAAAAAGCGGATGCGCAACGCTGAGTCGGGCTGGGAGAAGCTGAAAGAGTATTCCGACACCATCATTACCGTTCCCAACGACCGACTGCTCAGCCTGATGAACAAGAACTCCACCCTGGTGGATATGATGCAGATGGTCGACAATGTCCTGCTGCAGGCGGTTAAGGGTATTACCGACCTGATCAATCTGCCGGGACACATCAACGTCGACTTTGCCGACCTCAAGACCGTAATGAAAGAGGTTGGGCCGGCCATCATGGGTACTGGGTCGGCGGTCGGCGACAACCGGGCCACCGAAGCTGCCAAACGGGCCATCGACAACCAGTTGCTCGAAGACGTCGGTATCGACGGCGCCCGCGGCATCCTGATCAACATCTCGGCGGCCAAGGAAACCCTGACCATGAACGAATTCATGGAGGCATCGGCCCTGATTCAGGAAAAAGCGCATGACGACGCCAATATCATCATCGGAGCGCTTTTTGATGATTCGCTCGGTGAGGAGTTGCGGGTCACGGTCATCGCCACCGGCATCTCCAGCATCGAAGAGCCGGAGGTCTCGCAGATCGAGGTGAAGCGGCAACCCCGGGCTCAATCACCAGCGACAACGAACCGGACACGGATGCCAAGGAATCTCGATGAGGAGATCATGAATATCCCGGAGACCGCGGTGGTGAATATCGCCAAGCCTAATATGCTGCCCAAGGGGCTGCCGCGTATGCCCAAACCGATTTTCGACGACCACGAAATCAACAACGAGTACGACGAGCCGGCCTATCTCCGCAAAAAGGCCAACTAAAGGCCGGGAGCGGGCCGGTGAAGGGCTATCCGGCTGAAGTCTGTTTGTGTACGGGGGAATATCCAGTGGATATTCCCCCGTTGTGTCTGTGCGGGCCAAAACCGATGAACGCCCCTCGCTTCGCTGGCAACAGGGCGAGAGGCACGCCGTCAAACTGACAATATTAGAAGATTCTGCCACTTCCCTCAACCTCCAGGGTTAACTTCTTGTCCTCCGTCCTCACCACCGAAATCGGTACTGTCCGTAAGAAATGGAAGGGCAGGATTCCCGTGGCCCTGTTGTACCCGAACACCTATCCTGTCGCCGTGTCCAACCTCGGTTTCCAGCTGGTCTACACTCTGCTCAATCAGGAGGAGGCGGTGGTCTGCGAGCGATTTGTCTATCCCGAGGGGTCGCAGCCCTTGCGCTCGCTGGAATCTTCCCGGCCTCTGAAAGATTTTCCTCTTGTTTTTGGCTCGATCAGCTTTGAACACGATTATCCCCGCCTGGCTGCCATGCTGGCGGCGGGCGGCATTCCTCCGCTTGCGGCGGAACGAAGCCGGACCGTGGCCGCCGGCAATCCCCTGGTGGTTCTGGGCGGGGTCGGGGTGTTCATGAATCCAGAGCCGTTGGCTGTCTTTGCCGATCTGATGGTGATCGGCGAGGCTGAACCGTTGCTGGCGTCTCTGATGCAGGCCTTGAGCGACTTTGCCGTTACCCCCAGGGACGCCCTGCTGATGCGCATCGCTGCTACCCTGCCCGGATGTTATGCCCCGGCCTTTTACCGTTTCACCTACGCCGACAACGGTGAGGTGAGGGACATTGCAGCACCAGCAGAACTGCCGCCCCGGATTGCCAAGGTGATCGCCCCGGAGATGGAACGGGCGGCCCATTCTACCCTGCTGTCCCCCGAGGCGGAGCTCGGCATGTACATGGTGGAGCTGGGGCGGGGTTGCAGCCGGGGTTGCCGGTTCTGCGCCGCTGGATTTATCTACCGCCCCCCCCGTCTCTGGCGTGCGGAGACGATCCTACGGGGGCTGGAGAACCGGCCTCGGAAGGTCGACCGGATCGGCCTGTTGGGCATGGAAATGGCCAGCAGCGAGACGGTAGATGCCATCGCCGGCTATCTCCGCGAGCATGGTTGCGCGCTCTCCTTCTCTTCCCTGCGGGCGGACCGGATCTCCCCGCAGACCTTGGCCCTGCTCGCTGCCTCAAACCTGAAAAGCGTGGCTATTGCCGCGGACGGCGCATCCGAACGGTTGCGGACCTTGATCAACAAGGGGCTGGATGAAGAAGACCTCCTGGCCGCCGCCGAGCGCCTGGTCACCGCCGGCATCTACCATCTCAAATTGTATGTGATGATTGGCCTGCCGACGGAAACCCGGGAAGATCTGGACGAGCTAATTCGTCTGGTCGAGCGGCTGCAGGCGGTGATCTTGCCGGTAGGTCGGGCTCGGGGCCGGGTGTCGGAACTGGCGCTGTCGATCAACTGTTTTGTGCCCAAACCCTGGACACCGTTTCAGTATTGCTCCTTCGGCGGCTTGATGGCGGCCCAGGCTGCGGAAGAGAGTACGGCGCGGGCCTTGCTGGTGCTGAAGGAGAAAATCAGGTATCTTCGCACAATGTTGACCGGTAAAGCCAATCTCCGCCTTAAATTCGATCATCCCGAACAGGCTCTGCAGCAGGCGGTTTATGCGCGGGCGGATCGCCGCATCGGACCGGCCCTGCTCGATATCGGCTGTGGCCGCCTTTCCTTCAAGCAGGCCCTCAAGCGGCACCGGATCAATCCTTGGCATTATGCCATCCGACCGCGCCACCGGGAAGAGCGCATGTGCTGGGACGTGGTCGACCATTCCATCCGTCCCGGTTATCTTTGGGAGGAGTATGAACGGGCATTGCTCGGCCGCCCGACAAGCGCCTGCGAACCGGCCGTATGCCGCCGCTGTGGAGTCTGTCATGAACCTTCGTAGGCGCAATCCGGTCAAAAAGAAGGCGCGGTTTACGCTGCCGAAGCTGCCGAAACTCCCGAATCTGCTCAAGCTGCCGAAGTTACCGAAGCTGCCAAATTTGTCCAGACTGGCAGCGATCAAACCGCAACATGCTGATTTGTCAGTATTGTGGCGCCGGATTCGTTACCGCGGGCGTAGCAGTTTCCTGCTGCCCTTCGAGTTGGTCAAATACTTTTCGTTCACCTCGCTGCTGCTCATCCTGATCGCCTCCTTTCTCCTCTCCTGGATGATCGCCGCCAATGCTAAAACCGTGCTCCTGCAGCGCAGCGAGGCCTACTCCCGTTTATTTGCCGACCATGTCAACCGCCAGGTTTTCCTGCAATTCGTCCTGCCCACCGTGGTTCGTTCCGGTAAGATCGCGCTTTCCGAACAGGAGCAGTTCGAGCGTCTTGACCGGATCGTCAACAACATAACCCGGGGTATGCGCATCGAATCGGTCACCATCTATGAACCGCTGCAGAACAGAATCGCCTATTCCACCATCACCGAGCTGATGGGCAAGCGCGACATGGGCGGGCTGGAGTACCAGAAGGCGGCCAAAGGGGAGAGTAATTCGGTGCTGATCAGCGGCGGCAGCCTGTTCAGCCTCCTTCCCGCCACAGCGGAGATTTTCTGTACCCTGAAAACCTATGTACCCTTTCGCCAGGAAACCAAGCTGGGCGAGCGCACCGGCGAGATCATGGGAGTTATCGAGGTCGTCCAGGACCTTTCCGAGGATCTTAAGGCCATTATTCTGCTCCAGGGACGAGTGATTGTCCTTTCCCTGATGATCATGTCCATTCTGTTCACCATCCTCAGCCTGATCGTGGTGCGGGCTAACCGGATCATGGCTGAGCGTGCCGAGGAGCGGCTGCGGCTGGAGGAACAACTCAACGAGGCTACCCGGCTCGCCTCCCTGGGCAAGATGGTGGCGGCGGTTTCCCATGAGATTAAGAACCCGCTGGGCATCGTCCGTTCGACGGCTGAAATTCTTGGTAACCGGATCAGCAAGGTGGCGCCGGGCAATGAGCGGTTGGCTGGCATTATCGTTGAAGAGACCACGCGGCTTGACAACATCGTTCGCGAATTTCTTGATTTCGCCAGGCCCCGGGAGCTGCGCAAGTCTGCCGGCTCGCTCAACGCCATGGTCGAGCGGCTGCTTCGATTCATGGAACCCGAGCTTGAGCAAAAGACGGTACAGGTGCGGGCGGTACTCGACGAGAACCTGCCCGAGATTCTGTTCGATAGTGAGCAGATGTATCAGGTCATTTTTAATATCGTCTTTAATGCCATTCAAGCCATGCCCGAGGGCGGTGAGCTCTTTCTGAAAACAGCGGTTCTCCCGGCGGAGAAGGCCGTTGTGCTCGAAGTGACCGACAGCGGCATCGGTATTGCTCCGGAAAAGCTCGAACAGATTTTCACCCCTTTCTACACCGATAAAAACCGCGGTACCGGCCTCGGCCTGGCCATTGCCAAGAGTATTGTCGACAAGCATCAGGGGGCCATCACCGTGAGCAGCCGCCCGGGCGAGGGCAGCACCTTCCTTCTTACCCTGCCGATAGGCGCATGATTGGTTTCGTGAGGCTGGCGGGCTGATGAGCGGCAGGACGCGGTTGCGGATTGGCTGCTGTATCAGCGGCCATGGGTTCGGGCATGCCACCAGGACAATCGCGGTGCTCCAGGCACTGGGACAGCGGCTGGATGTGGATTTGACCCTTGTAACCACGGCGCCCGCGTGCCTCTTTGCCGAGTCCTTGTCCATGCCGTTCCATCTGCACAATCTGGCCGTGGATGTTGGACTTGTCCAACACAATGCCCTTGCTGAAGATCTGCCTGCTACTTTGGGTGCATTGGAGGAATTGTTTTGCCGGGCGGAGGAGCAGATCATCCGAATTGCTCCTCTCCTGGCAGATTGCAGCCTGGTGCTCTGCGATATCGCTCCCTTGGGCATTGCCGCCGCTCAACGGGCGGGCATCTCTTCGGTACTGATCGAGAATTTTACCTGGGACTGGATTTATGAGGGGTATGTCGACCGCTGGCCGCAACTCCGGCCTTATATTGATGCGCTCGGACAGCTGTTTCGGCAGGCTGATTATCACATCCAGACCAGACCGGTCTGCGTGTCTGCCAACTGCGATCTGGCAGTAGATCCGGTGGCCCGGTCTTTGCGGCAGCCTGAGTCGGTCCGCCAGCGGTTGTATCTTGAACCGGGGCAGCAACTGGTTCTGCTGACCATGGGGGGCCTTGGCAGTGGACGGGTTAGCCTCCAGCCCCTGCTGCAGCGGCCGGATCTGGTGTTCGTGCTCCCCGGAGGAAGTAGGGAAAACGAATTTACCGGCAATCTGCGCTTCCTTGGCCAGGAGGCTTTCTGGTATCATCCCGACCTGGTGGCCGCCGCTGATTTGGTGGTGGGCAAGCTCGGGTATTCGACGGTGGCCGAGGCCTATCAGGCAGGGACACCGTACGCCTATGTTCCCCGGCACGATTTTCCCGAGTCCGCGATACTGGCGGCCTTTGTCGACAACCATCTGTTGTCGTGGCCAATTGCTCCTCAGGAGTGGTACAGCGGCCAGTGGCTTGCCGCGTTGCCGTTTTTGCCAGCGGAACGGCTACCTCGCACCCAAACAGCAAACGGGGCCGAGCAGGCGGCCGTTTGGCTGGCCGCTCTCCTCGCCAAGGAATCCCATGCCGCCACTTGAGATCCGCAACCTGTGCTTCCGCAATCGCGGCCCCTATTCCTTTCGGATCGAGGGCGGCGAGTGTGTTGGCCTGCATGGGGCCTCGGGAGCGGGCAAAAGCCAGCTTCTCCGGGCCATCGCCGATCTTGACCCGCGCACCGGCAGTCTGCGCCTGGGTGATCTCGACGCCGACGCCGTGGCCGCGCCTCTGTGGAGGCGTGCCGTTGGCCTGTTGCCGGCGGAAAGTGGCTGGTGGTTTGATCTGGTCGGCGATCATTTTGTTGATTTTGGCGCGGTCGATGACCAGAACCTGGCTGCCGCCGGTTTTGACCGTTCGGTACGGGACTGGCAGATCAGCCGGCTTTCGACCGGTGAGAAGCAGCGCCTGGCCATCGTCCGCCTGTTGCACAACCAGCCCCAATGCCTGCTGCTCGATGAGCCGACTGCCAGTCTCGATCAACAGGCGGTCGCCCGGATTGAAACGTTGCTCCTGACCTATGGGGCGACCCATCAGGCCCCCTTGCTTTGGGTCAGTCACGATCCGGCCCAACTCGACCGGGTCTGCCGGCGCCGCTTGTTCATGGAGAGCACCGGCCACCTTGTCGCTACTGGAGGATTTTCCGATGAGCGTTCAACCGCTGTCGCCCGCTGACCTGGCCCTGGCCGCCTCGCTGGTGTTGCTGCTCGGGATGCTCTCCTGGAAGCTGCAACTGGGGTTGGGCCGGCAACTGGCCATTGCTTCAATCCGGACCACCGTCCAGTTGCTGCTCATCGGCCAGGTCCTGCGCCTGCTTTTTGCCCATGCCCATCCAGCGTATGTGCTGGCCATTTCCCTGGTCATGCTGTTGGCGGCCGGCCGGGAGGTGGTGGCCCGCCAACATCGCCGCATTGGCGGACTCTCCGGCTGGCTGATCGGCACCGGATCGATGTTTCTCTCCTCGTTTACCATCACCGTGCTCGCCCTTTTGGTCATTATCAACAATCAACCCTGGTACGCGCCGCAGTACGCTATTCCCCTGCTGGGCATGCTGCTTGGCAATACCATGAGCGGTGTAGCCTTAGGCATGGAACGAATGACCGAGACCGTCTGGCAGCAACGGACGATCATCGAACAGCGGCTACTGCTTGGCCAGACCGCGAACGAAGCGGTGCTGGAGATCCGCCGCCAGGCCATCCGCGCCGCGATGATGCCAATCATTAATTCCATGGCCACCACCGGCCTAGTGAGTCTTCCCGGCATGATGACCGGCCAGATTCTGGGTGGTTCCAGCCCTATGGAGGCGGTCAATTACCAGATCCTGATCATGTTTCTCATCTGCGCCGGCACCGGTTTCGGGGCAACGACCGCCATCCTTGGCGTGGAGCGCCGGCTGTTCGATACCCGCCATCGCCTGCGACTCGATGTCCTCCACACTGCCGGCGATTCCACCGGGCACTAATCAAGAAGCGGCGTCGCAGGCGATAAGCCGCAAAATGGTCCTCTCGCGTACAGTGCAATGCCGCAGGAAGCGATTGTTTCCCGCCGTATTCCCTGCTACAATTGAACACTGAGACGCAGGGTATCTCCGGGCGAGGGACAGTCCCGGATTTTTTTTGTTTTCAAATCAGCTCATAGCTAAACATAGCGAAAGAACATGGACACTTCCCTCCTGCGAGGCCAATCCCGTGGGCCGCTGAAGATCGCCGCCATCTATCTGACGGTTGCCGTTCTCTGGATCCTCTTCTCCGACCGGGTTGTTTCCTTTCTGGTTCGGGATGCCGCACTTCTTACCGAGATGCAGACCCTCAAGGGCTGGGTGTTCGTCATCGGCACCGCCTGGTTGATTTATATGCTGCTGAAGCGGGAAATTTCTACCTATCGGACCACCACCGAGCATCTCCAGAAGAGCCGTCAGGAACTCCTCGACATCCTTGATGCCATGCCCGTGGGTATTGCCCTGACCAACGGCGTGACCATTGAATACATCAATGTCAATTTTTCTGAACGGTATGGCTACAGCCTGGACGAGATTCCAACTGATGAGCAGTGGTTTCTCCTCGCCTATCCGGACCCGTCCTACCGGGAACAGTTGATCTGCTCCTGGCGGGCCGAGATAGCCAGGGTGCGGGAAAGCGGTGTGCCCATTCGGCCTTTTGAGGTCAAGGTGACCTGCAAAAACGGTCAGGTCCGGCATGCCATCGCCAATACCCAGCGGATCAATAACCGGATCATGGTTATTCTCACCGACATCACCGAGCGGGAACGCCTGCACAACGAGCTGATCAAGATGCAGAAGCTGGAATCCATCGGGGTGCTGGCCGGCGGCATCGCCCATGACTTCAACAATATTCTCACCGGCATCATGGGCAACCTCTCCTATGCCCGGTTGGTGCTTGAACCAGGACATGCCGCCCTTCATTCGTTGGAGTCGGCTGAAAAGGCGTCGGAGCGCGCGGCGGAGCTGACCCGGCAGCTATTGACCTTTGCCCGGGGAGGCGAGCCCGTCAAAACCGTGGTGGCCGTTGACCGGCTGATCCATGAGGCTGTTTCTTTGATGCTGCGGGGAACGAACGTCCGGGGAGATGTCTGGATCGATGATACGGTGCGGGCGATCGAGGCTGATGAGGGCCAGGTCTCGCAAGTGTTGCACAACATCCTCATCAATGCGGTACAGGCGATGCCCGAAGGCGGCATTCTTCGGGTAACCGCCGACAATCAGCGGCTTGACGCGGCTAATGGTGCCGTCGCCCTTCCGGAGGGCGACTATGTCCGGATCACCATCGCCGACGAGGGGTGCGGCATACCGGAAGAGAACCTGGAACGCATCTTTGATCCCTTTTTCAGCACCAAGGATTCCGGCAGTGGCTTGGGGCTCGCTTCAGCCTATTCAATCGTCAGCCGGCACGGCGGCCATATCAGCGCCGAATCCACGGCTGGTAAGGGAGTGGCGTGTACCATTCTCCTGCCCGCAACCGACAAGGTTCCACCTGTCGAGCCGTCCAGACCGGCCGCTCCAGGCACCACTGACCGACCCAAAAGCCAGATTTCTCTATTGGTCATGGACGACGAGAGGGCCATTCGCGACCTTGCCGTCACCATGCTGACCCATATGGGATACAAGGTTCATGCCTGTGCCGATGGTGAGGCGGCAGTCCGCCTGTACGAAGAGGCCCTTGCCGCAAGAGAGCCGTATGCGGCGGCTCTTATGGACCTGACCGTCCCCGGCGGCATGGGAGGGCTAGAGGCCTCCCGCCGGATCCTCGCCCTGGACAGTGCCGCCTGCCTCATTGTCTCCAGCGGCTATTCCCACGATCCAGTGATGTCGGAACACCAGGCCCACGGTTTTGCCGGAATGCTGTCCAAGCCCTATACCGTGGCCGAACTGGGCCAGGTGGTGCAAACGGTTTTGGCGGCACGGCATATCCCTTGATTGGGCGCCAGCACTTTGGGTTCTGGGTTTTGCTTGCACCTTTGCCGGATTTGCGGGATGATCACCCCTCTGTGCAGTCGGAGTTCGTGCCGGTCCACCTACGCAATCGTGTGATCCCAAGAGAGGAGTGTCCCGGATGGGTTTAGTTGACGAGATCAGGGAGCGCTTTCCCCCGATCATTTTGTTGCTGGCCCTGCTGTCGGCCTTCCCTCCACTGGCCACCGACATGTATCTGCCGGCCTTGCCCCTGCTGCAGCGCGAATGGCAAGCTCCGCTGGTGGCCATCAATCTTACTCTCGTCACCTTTTTCATGACCTACTGCGGCTTTCTGCTCATCTACGGGCCGCTTTCCGACCGCTACGGCAGAAAACCACCGCTCCTCGTCGGTGTGGGAGTATTCATCCTTTCCTGTCTAGTCTGTAGTTTTTCGCAGAGCCCCACCATGTTGATTTGCGGCCGGATTCTCCAGGGAGCCGGGGCAGCGGCGGCCTCGGCCATTGTCTTTGCCATCAGCAAGGACCGGTTCACCGGGCCGCAACGGCAGCGGGTGTTCATCCAGATCGGGGTGATCGTGGCCACCGCGCCGATGATTGCCCCGATCCTTGGCGGCTGGATCATCACCCTGTTTTCCTGGCGGTGGATCTTCCTGCTCCAGGCGATTCTAGGCACCATTGCCTTTTTCGGAGTGCTGCGCATGGACGAATCCCTGCGCCCGGAAACACCACCCAGCTTCATTGAGGTGGCCTCCAGCTACCTGCGCCTGTTGCGCAATAAGCGCTACATTGTGCTGCTCTTAACTTTGTCCTGCACCTGTGTGCCGGTTTTTGCCTTCATCGGCGGCTCGCCCGATCTTTATATCACCCGGCTTGGATTCGACGAGCGGCAATTCGGTTATTTTTTCGGCTTTAACGCCTTGGCTTTTGTGCTGGCGCCGCTGGCGTTTTCCCGGGTGGTGCGCCATTTCCCGATCACCCGGCTCATGCCCTTTGCCTTCACCGGCATGCTCCTCTCCTCGCTGCTCCTGCTCTGTCCCTGGATACCGGATCCTTGGCGGCTGACCCTACCGATGTTCTGTCTGACCTTTTCCTTCTCCTTTTGCCGGCCGGCGGGCAACAACCTGATCCTCGAGCAGGTGGATCGCGACACCGGCGCCGCCTCGTCGTTGATGGTCTTTTTTTACTTCATGATCGGAGCACTGGCCATGTGGTTTTTTTCGTTCGAATGGGATGATAAAATTGTGATGCTGGGGAGGATGGGGGTGGTTTCGGTGACCTGCACCCTGCTGCTCTGGCAGGTGGTAAAGAAAAACATCCTCATTTCGACCTATTCACCTCACGTTAAGTCTGATTGACTTTGTTCAGAAAATTTAAAAAATTAGTAATTGTAGCAGGTTACCGCTTTTAATGCAAGTTAGGGTCTTTTTTGTACCCCATCTTGTACCCCGGATTTAGAAACAGGAACATTGTGATTAATGGCACTTAGCGAACTGGCACTTCAGAAACTTGTCCCCAAAAAAAAGCGTTTTGATAAACCAGACGGCAATGGCCTATATTTACGCGTCATGCCGACAGGTATCAAGACATGGTTTTATCGCTACATGCTCGAAGGGAAGGCCCGGCGCATGACCTTGGGGAACTATCCCGATTTGGGATCAGCCGAGGCGCGGGAAATGGCGGCCAGGGCAAGGAAGCAGGTTAAGGAGGTCGACGCGGTAGCCGTAAGAAAGGCAGCCAAGGCCACCAGGAAGGCCGCTCCTGACGTTGCCGACCCTATCACCGAGTTTTAGCAAATGGAGTTGAGGAGTACACCATCCGGGAAAGAGCGAAACCGGCTTATGATGAAGGATGTGATGCCGGTATGGGGAACCCGTAAGGCGGCTGCGATCACCCGGCGTGATGCTGTTCCGCTGGTTGACGATATCCGTCTGCGGGCACCTGTAGTGGCGAACCGGCTTCAAGGGGTTTTAACTCGAATGTTCAATTTTGCAGCCGAGCGCGGGATTATAGAACACTCACCGTTGAACGATATGCGTCGGCCACCAGAGAAGGCACGGGACCGAGTATTGAACGACGAGGAGATACGGCTACTGTGGGCGGGCCTGGACCCTTGCCACAAACGAGGCATGTTCCAGGTGACGAGGTTGGCTTTGAAAATGATCTTGCTTACCGGTCAACGTCCCGGCGAGGTCTGCGGGATGACCTGGGATGAGATCGACGGCGAAGGTTTCTGGAACATACAAGCCGACAGGCGGAAGGGTAGGGAATCCCAACGGGTACCACTCAGCGGCATGGCGTTGGATGTTATCAAACAGGCCCGGGTGTATTCAAACATGACACCGTTTGTTTTTACATCTACTAGAGGCGGCACTCACATCGAGACACATACAGCTTCAACGGCGATTCTCCACTCATGGGAGCGAATGGGGATTAAAGAGCAGTTCACTCCTCACGATCTAAGGCGAACGGTACGCACCCGGCTTGCCGAGCTTGGCATAGATGATGTGGTGGCAGAACGTGTACTCGGTCACAAGCTCCAAGGGATTATGGGAGTTTACAACCGGCATTCCTGCGACACCGAGAAACGACAGTCCCTTGAGAAGTGGGCCAAGAAATTACAGCAAATCATCGGCATTGATAAGCCGTAGATCGGAAAGGTTATTCAGTTGCGGCAGGCGGTTTGATGGGCCACTTGTCGTCATGGTATTTTTTCACAAGTTGTAGGATTTCCAACGCTTCCTCCATGTATTCATGTGGAATATTGCAAAAATCTTCAATGAGACTATCATAATATTTCCAATTTTTAGGGTGTTTACCATCCCATTCCATTTTGGATAATTTCTCTATGGCCTTTGTTAGTCGGGCATCATCTCTTTCAAACTTTAAGATTCTTTCCCGCGCCTCCTCATAACTCCCGCCTTCTTTCCCGATTAACCACTCAATAACCATGACGGTACTAGTGCACCAAGGCAGCTAGCTTGCAAATAATAATCATATTTATAGGCTTTAGCCGGAGCCAGATCGAGTCAAAGCGAAAGCGCTTTGAGCAGGGAAAGATTGAGTATCCTATTTTAAGTGCCATAAACATTGGTGTTGCTGGTACTAGTGCACCAAGGCGGTTGGCTCACGAAAAATCACTGTATTTATAGAGCGTTAGGCAGGAAGCCGGATCGAATCAAAGTGAAAGTACTTTGAACTGGGAAAAATTGAGAACCCTATTTTGAGTGCCTTAAACATTGGTCTTGCTGGCACTAGTACACCAAGCCGGTTGGCTTGTGAAAAATAACCGTATTTATAGGGTGTTAGACAGGAAGCTGGATCGAATCAAAGTGAAAGTACTTTGAGCTGGGAAAAATTAAGAATCCTACTTTGAGTGCCATAAACATTGGAATTGCTGGTGCACTAGCAGGCTGTTGAAAAACTCATAAATAACGGGACATGCAAAACAACACCGAGTATTATTCAACCATTTGAAATAACTAACAAACAGGTGAAAATATGCGCGGTCATGACATTCAACAGCAAAAATTGTTCAGTTATCTCTCCCCCGAATCCCGGGTTCCGCAAACTCATCCCCTGCGTCCTATCCGAATCATGGCTGACAAGGCACTGAAGGAGCTCTCCCCAGTTTTCCGGGAGCTCTATTCACGAATAGGACGACCATCGATACCACCTGAGCAACTGCTTCGCTCCCTGCTGCTGCAAATCCTCTATTCGATCCGTAGCGAGCGGATGCTGGCGGAACAACTCGATTACAATCTTCTTTTCCGCTGGTTTGTCGGTCTGTCCATGGATGAAACGATTTGGGATCACTCAGTCTATTCCAAAAACAGGGAGCGCATTCTGCACAGTGATCTTGCCGTGATGTTCTTGCGATCCATCTGTTCCCAAGCCGAGGCGGCAGGACTTTTGTCCGGTGACCATTTCAGCATTGACGGCACGTTGATCGAAACGTGGGCATCGCTGAAGAGCTTTCGGCCCAAAGATGAGGATCCTCCGGTCTCTACTGGCGGCAACCGCAATCCGGAAGTGGATTTCCACGGTGAGAAGCGTCGCAATGACACGCACGCCTCAGTCACCGATCCTGAATCCCGTCTGTTCAGGAAAGGAAAAGGCAAAGAGGCCAAGCTCTGCTTCATGGGGCATGTCCTGATGGAGAACCGGAACGGTTTGGCCGTCGACACCCGTGTCACCCAGGCAACTGGGACGGCTGGACGCGAGGCCGCCTTTTCCATGGTTTCCGAAATTCCAGGTACCCATCGGGTCACCATCGGCGCGGATAAAGGGTATGACTGCAAGGAGTTCGTCGATGACCTGCGCAGCCTGACCGTTACTCCGCATGTGGCTCAAAAAGCCAAAGGTTCCGCCATTGATGGCCGGACCACCCGTCATGAAGGCTATGCCGTGAGCCAGAAGAAACGCAAACGGGTGGAAGAGATATTTGGCTGGATGAAGACCGTCGCCTGGTTACGCAAAGCCAGATACAAGGGAGAGGAGAAGATTGATTGGCTGTTCACGCTCTCGGCTGCCGCCTACAACATGGTCCGAATGCGCAATCTGGGGGTAGTTGCCTCTGGGTAAGAGGGGAATCCTCATCAGAACGGCTTAATGCGCCTCGGAAAATGAAAACCGGCAACGCACCATGACGAAAAACGGTCAAGTGATCACTGTCAAAGAGCTATCGAAGGGCAAACAATGAACCCTCGTTTCATAATTTCTACTTTTTCAACAGCCTGCTAGTGGGAGAGATACTGTTTATGCTTGGTTCAGGTGGATTTTGAGCCAAGTAAAGGTGGAAATGCTTTGAACTGGGAGAAGTTTCACCAGGATGTTTACCGAGAGAGAGAGAGGAGAGATAGTCTTCTCGTCATTTTTGATAGGCATCAGGACCGTGAAAGTTGCGCCTTCCCCCGGCTGGCTTTCAACTTGGATTTCTCCGTGATGTTTTTTGATAATGCCGTAACTAACCGACAACCCCAGACCGGTTCCTTTTATTTGCATTGGAAAGACAGGGCAAATCAGCACCCAAGCTCCGGAGGTCTAAGAATTTTCAATCCAATATTGCCCTTCACCTCCTGGCGATACCAAATTTTGATCACGTTACTTTTTTGTAACTCTTCAAGAGTTCCAAATCCATTGAATTCAGTCTTTAAATTCACCAGTACAGTGATTCGTGTACCATCCTTCTGCTGAATAGTTATGGATTGATTAGCAAGAGAGACATCGAGAAGCCTCCCTTTTGCAAAAAGGTACTCTTGCGATGAAGCTTCTTCTGTGTATTGAGCAGCGCAGAGTGGAATAGGAACTATACACAAAAATAAGATAATTGCGTGATAGATACGTTTCGAAATCAAAAGGGATAATAAATTCATATAAATAATCTCCTTTCAGGTATCAATGAAAACGAGTTCTATTCTTATTTTCCTGTTGTTTTTTAGATAAGCATCCCTGATCTTTTCGCAATAGTTACATTAGCCGTGATTGTAGGAAACAATGATAAAAAAAGAAGTTGTCCAACCTACTGTTATTGCTGCTTAATCTGGGCTGATAGGGACAAGAAATAGGGAAACAGGGTATCTTGTACTAGTGCACCAAGGCGGTTAGCTCGCGAAAAATAACGGTATTTATAGGGCTTTAGATAGGAAGACAGATCGAATTAAAGTGAAAGTACTTTGAGCTGGGAAAAGTTAGGCATCATACTTTAAGTGCTTAAAACATATTGGAATTGCTGTTATTAGTGCACCTTATCAGGGTTGTTCACGGTGAATGATATTGTCTAAACTTGTTTCGCGTGGCTTTTGAGCGAGGATCTTCCTCTGCAAGGAAGTGGCGATCGGAAATATTGCGGGGGAACCTCCAAAAGCACGATGAGGATCGAACGCTTATTGAGAAGTATTCGAACAAAAGGTTTGAAACTGGAGGCGTGATTTGGAATCCCGCCGCCCTTCCGAACGACGGGACCTTTGTTCAATATTCAACCTCACGAAAACTTACATTTCGTGGGAAGGCTTTTGGGGTTCACCAGCCTGGGGTGGGCCGATCCGGTACGGGCGCATCATCTCATTGTCCTCGTGCTCAACAATGTGGCAGTGCCAGACGAACTGTCCAGGGTTATTAAACTGCGCCCTGATACGAGTGACCTGCCCTGGATAGGCAATAACCGTATCCTTGAGGCCGGTCTCCCACGGTTCAGGCGGAGTTATATTACCATCCAGTTGAATCGGCTGCTCGACATCACCCGAGACATTGAGCACCAATCCCTCGCGGTTCACGACCTCGAAGACAACCTCATGCACATGCATCGGATGAGCATCACCGGTGGTATTAAACAATTCCCAAACTTCGACAACACCTACCTCGGGGTTCTCGGTGACGGGATCCATCCACTTCTGCTCCATTGCCATGCCCGCACCATCAACCGTGCCGAGAAGCGCTTCGACAGGCCCATCTACCGGGTTGCCCATCCCCATCATCTCGATAAGCGCCAGTGGTCGGGTTACAGAAGCCGCTGGGAGCGGGGTGATGGCAGGTAATTGCAGGAACATCGGCGGGGTCGTGGTGTCAACTGCCCCAATTGGCAGAGGTACAACACGAAATTCCATAACCTTTCCGGTGGTTGTTGGGTCAGCAGGTTCAAAATCGACTCCCGGCTCACCACCGCCAAACGGTTCATCTGGCCCAATGTTACCAAGGATATGCTTACCCACTGGAACGTTGGTAAAATCTACAATGATGTCAGCTCTCTCAGCGAGACCGAGCAACAATCTGTTCCTATGGTTAGCGGTGATGTTGACCGGAGCGGCAAGATAGCCACCCTCGTTGCCAACAGCCCACACTTCGACACCAGGAATTTGCGAAAAATCCAAAATTAGAAAACGTGATTGGCAACCGTTGAGCAACCTGAACCTGTACCGTCGTTGCTCCACGGTCTGGAACGGCCAAGTGTTGCCATTGACCATGATGAAATTGCCGAAGAATTCGGGATTCCAAATAGGCGAGAACTCGCCCTCAGGTATATAAGGACCGACGATCCCATCAAAGAACTCTCTGGAGTTGGGGTAGAACAGCGTTCCGTCTTCGTTGAATGAACGATCCTGAATAGCAATCGGAATTTCATAATAGGTCTTGTTCGGTGGGAACTTATCCCCTTCATTCGGCGCCGGACCAGGTAGCATGGCAGAAAGTCCTGTTCGACTGTCGAGCACAGAGTCGTCTGGGCCACCGCGAATGATGTAGAATCCTGCTGGACCCGCATAAACGTTTAGTCGGGTCATGCCGAGGGTATGATCGTGGTACCAGATGGTCGAGGCGCGGTTGTGATTGGGGTACTGAAACGTAGCGAATCCAGGCCCCCAAGTAACGCCGAAGTTTTGAGAGGCCTTTGCCTTGAAAAAATCGTACCACGTCCCCTCCTTAGCATAGCCTGTTGGGATGTTACCTGCTTCCGGCAAGAACCAGGCCTCGGGGTACCCGTCGCTCTCATCGCCAACACCAACGGCTCCATGGACATGGGTGATGATTGGGACTGGGCCGGTGTAGGGACCGGGTGTCGAAGTGAAGGTTGGGCGAGTATCTCTGCCCATTTCACCTCCAGGAGGATTGGCCCAATGGAGCGTTGGGTCAACCGGCAGCAGATGCGGCAGGAAGTTTCCGTCTTTATCCTTTAGCTCATTGACCCATTTGACGCGGACAGGCCGGTTCCATTTGGCCTCAATGGTGAGCGATGGAGCGTTGTGGAGCAGCAATGGGTTTTTACTGCCCGATCCATTGATCGAACCATACCCCCAGACGGTAGTTGAAGGCTGGCCTGCCGGAAGGATCTGCTGCTTGAATTGCCTCATCGAAATCTCGTAATAATCGATAACCTTCCCGCTCTGTTGTTTGATCACCCCGGCTTTTGGCATGACCGGTGGAATCAGCATGGGTGTTGTGAATTTTGGCAACGAAACTGGATCGAGGGTGCCTCCAGGGATTGGTAGAGCAAAGGCCCTGGGCAATTTGAAATGCATGGGCAGTGCCAAACCTGCCGCACTGATAAGCCCGGCTTTCAAAACCTGCCGTCGAGTCCAAGCAATTGTCACCGGGTTGTTAATCCTTTTGCTTCTTTTTCTTTTACCAGTCATGTTAGCCTCCATTATTAGCGTTTAACGATCCGATATTGATGAGGTTGGCACGAACCAATGGATTTAACCCGTTTATTGCCACGTAACTTGACGAGAACTCGACAATCCGGTGTTTGAGTTTTTTTACAATGTCATAAAATAAAAATAAATAAGCTAAAAATTAATAAGTTTATGATATAGAAAATATCATTTTTGCCTGGACGGACCTATCCCGCAGATAAAAAAATTAGAAAACAGAATGTTGATCGGCGGTTTATCCTAGGAAGAAGGCCAACCGCAAACTTGGCCTTTTCGAAAACGAGACGGTAATTTTTGTATGTCGGAAGAGATCAAGCGAAAGCGCTTTTGAGTTGGGAAGAATTGAGTATCCTATTTTAAGTGCCATAAACATTGGTGTTGCTGGTACTAGTGCACCAGGAAGGTAAGCTCCCGAAAAATCATTATATTTATGGCATTTTAAATAAGACATCGAGACGGCTCAAAGCGAAAGCACTTTGAGCTGGAAAGAATTGAGAATCCTATTTTAAGTGCCTTAAACACTGGTGTTGCTGGTACGGTCAGAGGCGAGATTAATGGTGGAGGACGCGGTGTCGAGTTGAGATAAGCCTGAGAGGTTGGGGGAAATCTCCGTTTTCCCGTTGACTTTACTTGTCATGGATTTCCACTCTTTCTGTACCAGGTCATTGCTTACAGGGTAAGTACCCATACATAAATCGCTGAAGCCGCCAACTGGCAGATAGTGACCGGAATGCCGTAGCGCAGGAAGGTCACGAAACTGACCTTGCTGCCCTGGCTCGCACAGATGCCGACAGCAACCAGGTTGGCGGAGGCACCGATCAAGGTGGCATTGCCGCCCAGGGTGCCGCCGAACATCATTGCTACGAACACCGGCAGGCTTTCGCTGGGCCAGGCGGTGAAGCCGATACCTAGCGCCTCTTCCGGCACCATCTGCAACAGGACAAGATATCCCTTGGTCATCAGGATGGCGGCAGCCACCACCGGGATGTTGGCAAGGAACCCGGAGACTATGCCGATGCTTGTCAGTAGAAACATCCCCGCCAGCAGCAGGTTGCCACTGAACATTTCGAACATCTGCCGGGAAAGGCCGGCCAGAACTCCGGTTTTGGTGATCTGTTCCACATAGCACATCATGCAGAAGATAAAGATGATCGTTTTCCAGTCGACATCGTGCAACACGTTGTCAATTGGTTCGATTTTAGCAGTGTGAATGGCTAAAAGTGCGAGGCTGGCGCCGATGATCGCCGCCGCAGGCGGTACGATCGGATGGGGAATACTTTCACCGATCAGAAAGAGGGTGACCATGGTGGCAAGCACCACCAGTGAGAAGACACAGAACGATGGCCGCTCAATTGGGGCCGGCCGCAGATCAGCGGGCAAAGTGGTACGTGCCTGCCAGACGTCACGTAGCAGCAGTGGCATCAGCGGAATGAGGACAAGAACCGCCAATACACCGCCGAGGCTGACTTTTTGCAGATACTCGCCAAAGGTCAGGCCCATGGCCTGGCCAACCATGAAGGTGGCCGGATCACCAACCAGGGTGAGCAGACCGGCGGAGTTGCTGAGCATGGCGGTGAAAATCATCGGCCCGACAAAACCGACCTTGAGTTCTCGACAGACCCGGATAACGATCGGAGCCAGAAGTATGACTGCGGTTGCATTGGGGAGGATGGCGCAGACCACAGACACCATCACCACCGTCATCAAGAGAAAGCGCTTGCCGTTGCCACCGGTGATGCGGAGGAAGCGGGTGCCGACATTCTCGAAGATACCTGTTGGCGTCAGCACCCGGGCCACCACCATTCCGCCGAAGAGGAGCGAAAGGGAACCCTGGGAGGCTATCACGGCATTGATCACATCCTTCTGGACGATAATGCCAAGCACAATCAGGGCGCACAGCCCCAGTAACGCCGCTAGGGTCATGTCGATCAGATTGCAGGCGATACAGAGGATGACTCCACCGAAGATGATATAGATGGCATAGGCATGCAGTTCAGGCATGGGGATGCTCCTCAGGTGGATGGTTAGAAGGGAACGGCGTAGAGCATACCGCCATCGCGCACCAGACGGTTTGGGCCCCGTTCAAGCTGCAGCGGCCCCTGGGCACCGAGATTACGCTCATACAACTCACCATAGTTGCCGACCGCCGCAATGACCCGCCTTGCCCAACCCGGCGTCAGACCCAGAGAGGTGGCGAGGGCGTCGGTCCGCCCCAGGAAGATGCGAACTTCGGTGCTGTCACCGGTTCCCTGAACCTTGCGTGCCATTTCCCCGGTCAGGCCAATTTCTTCGGCGGTGATCAGGGCCGAAAGTACCGCCCTGACGGTCACCAGCCAACTGGGATCCGCCTGGCGAACAACCAGTGATATCAGTTCCCGCGAGTGGATTCCCGGCAGGATCGTCAAGGGGATGCCCCGCTTGAAGCCCTGTACGCGGGCCGCGGCCAGCAGGGTTGCATCTTCGGTGACTGCCGTACAACGACCTGTGGCAAAGGCTTCCCACGCCTTGTCGCTGCTGTCGACCACTATAGGCTGGAAGCTCAAACCCCGATGTGCCGCCAAGTCTTCGATGTTCTGCTGATGGGTTGTTCCTTTGAATATGCAGATGGAAGCATTGTTGAGGCCGGCGAGGTCATGTATTCCCTGGTCGGGATGGACCGCGAAGGACTGGCCGGTGATGAACAGGGGGCCGGCGAACAGTACGCCCAGTTGCGATTCGCGGCCGATTGTTTGCGAGGTGTTGCGGGCAAGCAGATCGACCTCTTTGCCGAGCAGGGAAGTGAATCGTCCCTGGATCGGTAGTGGCAGTAGGCTGATCTTGGCGGTGTCTTCGAGGGCTGCGGCGGCCATTGCCCCGCAGAAATCAACCTCAATGCCCGACCATCTGCCCTGGCTATCCTGAATAGCCAGACCGGGAGCGCCCACACTGACGCCGCAGCGCAACAACTGCCGCGCCTTGATTTCGTTGATGGTATCACCGGCCCAGCAAGGCAGGGTGGTGAGGCAGCAGAACAAGGCAGCAAGCAACATGCGCATGGTCGTCACCCGTTATTAGAAGAGTTAATGGTTAGCCTGATGGGTGGAGATTTTTCAGGGGCAGTCATGTTTTCCGGATTGAGCATATCATTGAGGCCTTCTTTTAACAAAAACCCTTACTAAAGGATGAGTAGTTATTTTCCTATGCACCTTTTGCAGAATCATAAACCCCTGGGTAGCTTCTATGGGTTTTTAAATCACTATTACTTATGACTTGGGTGATAGGAAGGTGTGCCTATTGCATCTCTCCCAAGTTCACCGAACCATTTAGTGTACAATTCGGCCAGCTGCCCATTCTCAGATAATTTTAACAGTATTCGGTTTATGGGTTCTTTTAGTTCGCTGTTTTCTGGGTACAGAATTGCATAATTTTGCTTGTTAAATAATGTGTTTACGACTTTTGCTTTCCCTCTGCCAATAGTGGCAGCATAATAATGCAACGTGGGTGCGTCATGAACGATTGCATCGAATGAGCCTTGTTCGAGCCGCTTGAACAACTCCTGCGAATTTGTTGCTCTTTCGAGGATGCCAAGGTTCGCTCGTTGTAAGTATTCCTCACTGGTACTTCCTTTGACCACGCCCACCTTTTTTTCAGCTAGATCCTGCGGGCCGTCAATAACACTTTTCAATTCGTGCAAGGTTATATCTGAAGAAAAACTGGCTATAAAAACTGCCATCAAGGGCAGGGAAACAATGATGATCAAAATAGAAATTAATTTTCCAATGGAGCTTTTGGGTGTGAAATCGCCGTAACCTACTGTTGCGGCTGTTACGACGGACCAGTAGATCCCCTGAAAAATTCCACGGCTGTAGCTGGAATCAAAGGATTGCCGTTGCCTCCTTTCCGCCAGCCAAATGAGATGCGCTGCAACCAGAAGAAAAAGGAAAAATAAACCTATTACGATCAGTCGGTCCCTTGAAAAGAAAGAATAAAGGAGAGCGGAGAGGGAATGGGAACTGCTGGCAGGTATCATGATGCCGAGCCCGGTATGAAAATAGGAATGACTGAAATCAAAAAGTTGTTCCCTTGCTTCGGTTATGGTTATGGCCCCGATAGCAAGGTCCAACTTGCCGGCTTCCATATCCTGCAGGGTTTGCGCAATACCCTGACTGGGTAAAAAACGATAATCAAGATGGAGTTCTGAGGCGATAGCCTTCCAGAGATCGATGGAACAGCCGCGGGGTTCTTGACCATCTTGCAGGAATATGAAGGGCTGGACCTCACGAATTCCAACCCTGAGTTCTGCTGCCAAGGTATTCATGGTGTTTGCCATGAGTGCTAATAGAGAACAGCATGCTGAAAAAAAGAGTGATCTCCTGAAAGGCTTCATTGTCGCCTAGGATTGTCTGATGAGAAAATGAGCCTCTCCCCAAATTCAGACAGCCAATTGTAGAGATTTCTGGCTTACTTGAAATTGCTCCCTGAATTGCGCCGGGGTCAAATTGCCCAACGATGAGTGGGGGCGAAAACTGTTGTACTCGCGTCTCCATGCTTCTATCTTTTTCCTGGCGTCGTCAACAGACAAAAACCAATTCACGTTCAGGCATTCATCCCGGAAACGGCCGTTAAATGATGCT
>Ga0209016_1000174_pt1 | contig 90067 bp, 83 predicted proteins | sample EPASupsiteSAE305_FD_187265 | JGI IMG/M metagenome (GOLD analysis project Ga0209016, IMG submission 187265) | Bioremediated contaminated groundwater microbial communities from EPA Superfund site, New Mexico - SAE3-05 (SPAdes) (version 2) | ecosystem: Environmental > Aquatic > Deep subsurface >... | reverse complement strand
GGATAATGAGATTATCGGCGGTACTTACCGTCAGGAAATGGCTCGACAATTCAATAACATTGTTTATCCTCGAAGGCAACTCGTGGAAAATAAGTTCTCTGTCCTGAAAAGAAAATTCAGCGGCGATATCAAAGCAAGAAGATTCCGGATTCAGATGAAAGAAATCGCTAACAAAATGATTGTATGTAACCTTCACAGGTTCTTATTATATCTCTCTGTTGAGGTTTTCTACAGAGCAAAAAATTTAAAAAATCCCGGCAATCTGGAAGCCGGGCACGTATTCTCCGGATTAAACCGCGCGGTCAGATGTTTTTATTAGTGGAGATGATGGAATGATGTTTCCTCCCACATTATAACTCCCGCCGTATTTTCTTAGTTCACCGGCCTCCCTGCACCACAACAATTGTGAATGAGCATATATAGTTTAAACCAGTACGCTGGTAGTGTGAACGTTTCGCCCTCGCAGCCAGAGGCGTATCGTGTTGAGGCTCGCTGATGACTCCCGGATCAATTCAGTCTATGATAAAAAAACAGATCAAACCTGCGGTACTGATCTTTTTCCTGCTCACACTTATCGTGGGCATTCTTTACCCGTTTATTGTCACAGGCATTGCACAGGTGATCTTCCCGGTCCAGTCCAACGGGGATCTCCTCCTCCATAACGGCAAACTCGCCGGCTCGTCCCAGGTCGGGCAGCCGTTTTCATCCCCGCAGTATTTCTGGGGCCGGTTGTCCGCCACAGCGCCGGTTCCCTACAATGCCGGCGCCTCATCCGGATCCAATCTCGGGCCGAACAATCCTGCCCTCATGGTGCAGGTCCAGGCCCGGGCCGATGCTCTGCATACGGCCGATCCTAAAAACACGCAGGCAATACCGGTCGATCTCGTCACCGCCTCAGGAAGCGGTCTTGACCCGGATATCTCGGTCGCCGCCGCGTACTACCAGGTGCCCCGCGTGGCCCGCGAACGCAACCTCTCCGAGTCCGCGGTCTCATCGCTCGTCACCTCACAGATCCAGCAGCGCCAGTTCGGGATATTCGGTGAACCCCGGGTGAATGTCCTCTCTCTGAACCTTGCACTGGACGATATCAGCGCAGGAAAAATCTCCAGGCCGCAGCAGGCCGGGATCGACGCTGGGACCAATAACCCCCCGGACCTTGTCTTTGGCATGAGGATTGCCGACTGGATCCCGCTGCTGCTCTTCATCGTGCTCGTCATGCTCCTCGTGGTGCCGCTGGGCGCGTGGATGGGAAAGATCTATACCGGCAAGCCGAACTTCTTCTCGCCGGTCTTTGACCGGATCGAACAGAAGATCCTTGCACTGGGCGGCGTAGATCCCGGGGAGGAGATGGACTGGAAAGAGTTTGCCGTTGCCGTCCTGGTCTTCTCGGTCCCCTGTATCGTGGTCGTCTTTTTCCTCCAGCTCGTCCAGCAGTTCCTGCCGCTCAACCCGGCCGGCCTTTCGGCTGTTCCCCCAGATCTCGCGCTCAACACGGCGGTCAGCTTTGCCACCAATACCAACTGGCAGGCCTACGTGCCCGAGGTCACGATGAGTTACTTCACCCAGATGGCAGGTCTTGCCGTCCAGAACTTCCTCTCGGCTGCGGTCGGGATGGCAGTCCTCGTTGCACTCATCATTGCGTTCACGCGGAAGTCCGGTACAACCATCGGCAACTTCTGGGTGCTGCTGACAAGAAGTGTCATGATCCTGCTCCCCCTGTGCCTGGTCGTCTCCCTTGTACTCGTATCGCAGGGAACGCCCCAGACCTTCTCCGGTGCGGTTACCGTCCCGCTCCTTGACCCGGTGCAAGACAGCGCCGGGACGCTCGTCACCACCCAGACGATCCCGCTCGGGCCCGTTGCCTCGCAGGTTGCCATCAAGCATATCGGGACAAACGGTGGCGGGTTCTACAATGCCAACTCGGCCCACCCGCTCGAAAACCCCACCCCGCTCTCGAACTTTGTCGAGACCTTTGCGATCATCATCATCCCTGCAGCGCTCTGCATGATGTTCGGGGCCATGATCGGATCGCGGAAAAAAGGGGCCGCCCTCCTGATTGCCATGTCCCTCATCTTCCTGCCGCTCGTGGGTCTTGCCATCTGGTCTGAGGGGGCCGGCAACCCAGCGCTCTCAACGCTGGGCATCGACCAGGCCCCCTCGGACATCCAGTCCGGCGGGAACATGGAAGGAAAGGAGGTCCGGTTCGGGATTGTCCCCTCGGCCCTCTTTGCCGTGGTCACGACCGTGACATCCTGCGGAGCCGTCGATGCCATGCACGACTCCTTCATGCCGCTTGCCGGGGGGGTCCTGCTCTTTGACATGCAGCTGGGCGAGGTGGTATTCGGCGGGGTCGGCTCGGGCCTGTACGGCATGCTCATCTTTGCCATCATCGCCATGTTCATTGCCGGCCTTATGGTGGGGCGGACGCCGGAACTCTATGGCAAGAAGATCGAACAGTTCGAGATGAAGATGGCGACGATAGTCATACTCATCCCGATCATCCTGATCCTTGCCTTCACCTCGCTTGCGGTGCTCACCCCGGCCGGCCAGGCGGGCGTCTTCAACCCGGGCCCACACGGGTTCTCCGAGATCCTGTACGCATTCACGTCGGCCTCGCAGAATAATGGCAGCGCTTTTGCCGGGCTCTCGGCAAACAGCCTCTTCTACAACCTTGCCACCGCCTTCTGCATGTTCGTGGGCCGCTATGCCACGATCATCCTGACGCTTGCGCTTGCGGGGTCACTTGTCACAAAAAAGATCGTTCCCGCGGGAGAGGGAACCCTGCGCGATCACCGGCTGCTCTTCATCGTCTGGCTGGTCTTTGTCATCATCGTGGTCGGGGCACTTAGTTTCCTCCCGGCGCTCTCGCTTGGGCCCGTTGCTGAATACATGGGCATGATCGGGGGGATGCTTCATGTCTGAAGGAGAAAACCGCACCGCCCCGGCAATCCCGGGCCTCTACCGGCGTGCAGCGGTTGATGCGGTCCTGAAACTTGATCCCAGGACGCTCATTTCGAACCCCGTGATGTTCACCGTGGAAGTGGGGAGTGCGCTGACTACCCTGCTGTACCTCCAGGCCCTCACGGGATCCGGGGAAGCCCCGGCAGGATTCATCGGTGCCATCTCCGCATGGCTCTGGTTCACGGTGCTCTTTGCAAACTTTGCCGAGGCCCTTGCGGAAGGCCGGGGCAAGGCGCAGGCCGATTCATTACGAAAGATGCGGCAGGATACCTCGGCAAAAAAACTCAATCCCGATTACACGCTCGTCAAGGGCAGGGAACCCAATGAAAAATATATTGCGGTGGTATCCTCCTCGGCTCTGCGGAAGAACGATCTCATCTATGTCAAAGCCGGAGATACGATCCCGGTGGACGGAGAAGTGATCGACGGGGTTGCATCGGTCAACGAGAGCGCCATCACCGGGGAGAGCGCACCGGTGATCCGTGAGTCCGGCGGGGACCGGAGCGCGGTCACCGGAGGTACGAGTATCCTGTCTGACTGGCTCATCATCCAGGTCAGCGCGAATCCCGGCGAAGGGTTCCTCGACCACATGATCGGTCTCATCGAAGGAGCAAAGCGCCAGAAGACGCCCAACGAGATCGCGCTCAACATCCTGCTGCTCGGCCTGACCGTGGTCTTCATCGCGGTCGCAGCGGCACTCTATGCCTTCTCCTCGTACAGCGTCCAGGCCGCCAGCGCCGGGACAACGGTCACGATCACGGTGCTCGTGGCACTCTTTGTCTGCCTCGCGCCAACCACCATCGGTGGGCTGCTCTCCGCCATCGGCATCGCGGGTATGGATCGGCTGATCCAGAGAAACGTGATCACGACCTCGGGCCGGGCCATCGAAGCGGCCGGGGACGTGGATGTCCTCCTGCTTGACAAGACCGGGACCATCACGCTCGGGAACCGTCAGGCCGTTGAGTTCATTCCCGTTGACGGGACCACGATCCAGGACCTTGCAGAGACTGCACAACTGGCCTCGCTTGCCGATGAAACGCCCGAGGGCCGCAGCATCGTTGTGCTGGCAAAAGAGAAGTACGGACTTCGTGGCAGGACCGTGGGGGCATCCGAAACGAGCATTGAGATGCAGTTTATCCCCTTTACGAGCCAGACCCGGATGAGTGGGGTCGATCAGGGCACACTTCACATCCGGAAAGGTGCGGCAGATGCACTGTTCCGGTACATCGAGACGAACGGCAATACCGTATCGGATGAACTGAAGGAGGCTGTCGATACCATCTCCCGGGCCGGCGGAACCCCGCTCGTCGTTGCTCAGAACGGAAAGGCGCTTGGGGTCATCCACTTGAAGGATATCGTCAAAGGCGGGATCAAGGAGCGCTTTGTCCAGCTGCGCAGGATGGGCATCAAGACGGTCATGATCACCGGGGACAACCGGCTTACCGCTGCAACCATTGCCGCAGAGGCCGGTGTCGACGACTTCCTTGCCGAGGCCACGCCCGAGAGCAAACTCAAACTGATCCGGGAGTACCAGGCCGGCGGGCGCATGGTCGCGATGACCGGGGACGGGACCAACGATGCCCCGGCGCTCGCCCAGGCCGATGTCGCGGTTGCCATGAACACCGGCACCCAGCCTGCCCGGGAAGCGGCCAACATGATCGATCTCGACTCCAACCCGACAAAGCTGATCGAGATCGTGGAGATCGGAAAGCAACTCCTCATGACCCGGGGGGCACTCACCACATTCTCCATTGCAAACGACATTGCCAAGTATTTCGCCATCATCCCGATCGCGTTTGCCTCCACTTACCCGGCGCTTGCCGCACTCAATGTCCTTGATCTTCACCACGGGATTCTGGCGGCTGTGATCTTCAATGCCCTCATCATTGTCGCCTTAATCCCGCTCGCCCTACGGGGCGTACAATACCGTGCGATGTCTGCCGAGGATGCGCTCCGCAACAACATCCTCGTCTACGGGATCGGCGGGCTTATTACCCCCTTTATCGGTATAAAGATCATTGATATCCTGCTCATGCTGCTGGGTGTAGGATGATGCCCGTACCTGAATATCGCCCGGACCCCGATACGCTGCTCGCCCGGATCAAGGGTGAGGAGCGAAAGAAACACCGGGGCAAACTGAAGATCTTCCTCGGGTACATCGCGGGCGTCGGCAAGACGTACGAGATGCTCAAAGCAGCCCATCTCCGGCGGGCCGAAGGTGTTGACGTCCGGGCCGGCTATGTCGAGATCCACGGCAGGAAAGAGACGGAAGCGCTGCTCGAAGGTCTCACCGTTATTCCCCGGAGGATGATCGAGTACCATGGCGTCACACTCCCGGAATTCGACCTTGATGCTACCCTTCAGTGCAGGCCAGCCCTTGTCCTTGTCGATGAGCTGGCCCATACGAATGTGACCGGCTCCCGGCATCTGAAACGGTACCAGGATGTTGAGGAACTGCTAGATGCCGGCATCGATGTCTATACCACGCTGAATGTCCAGCATGTCGAGAGCCTCAATGATGTCGTGGCCCAGATTACGGGTGTTATTGTACGGGAGACGGTCCCGGACCGCGTCATCGATGAGGCGGACGAGATCGAGGTGGTCGATCTCGCACCCCCCGAACTGCTCCAGCGGCTGCGGGAGGGAAAAGTCTACGTGCCCGATATGGCTGCCCGGGCAATTGAGAAGTTCTTCAATGAAGGCAACCTGTATGCCCTCCGCGAACTGGCCCTCCGGCGGGCAGCCGAGCGGGTTGACGAGCAGATGCTCGCCTACATGCAGACCCGGGCAATCCCGGGACCGTGGGCTGCCGGGGAACACCTGCTCGTCCTTGTCGGACCCGGCCCGCTCTCGGAACGGCTGGTGAGAACAGCACGCCGGCAGGCCGATCGGATGGGGGGGGCACGGTGCACGGCCCTCTACGTGGAAACACCGGCCCACCACCGCCTCTCCAAAGAAGGGCAGGAGCAGCTGGCCCGTTCCATGGAACTTGCCCGGAAACTCGGGGCGGAGACCGTCACGCTCTTCGGGTTCAACATTGCCTCGACCGTGATCGATTACGCACGCCGGCACAATATCACCCGGATTGTTGTCGGCAAAACCCTGCGCCCCCGGTGGCAGGAATACCTGTTCGGCTCCATCGTGGACCAGCTGATCCATGACAGCGGGACGATCGATGTGTACGTGATCAGCAGCGAGGAGCATGCCCCGCCGATCATCGGGGATATGGAACACCTGCTCCCGGTTGCCCCGCCCCAGGATTATCTTGTAGCCGTGGCGCTTGTGGGTGCGGTTGTTGTGATCGGCTGGCTCATCAAGTCGTTCATATCCGCAACGAACCTGGCCATGCTGTTCCTTCTGGCCGTGGTCGTGATTGCGTTCCGCCGGGGCTTAAGGCCGGCCATATTCACCGCCATTATCGGCGTTCTTGCCTTTGACTTCTTCTTTGTCACGCCGTACCTGACGTTCCGGGTCTCCGACTCCGAGTATCTCATCACGTTTGCCGGGATGATCATTGTCGGCACACTCGTGAGCCTGCTCGTGACACGGGCACGGGATCATGCCTCTGCCGCCCAGAGCCGGGAAAAGGAGACGGGGACCCTGTATGCCCTGTCGCAGGATCTCGCCGTTGCAGCCGATGCGGGTGCGGTGATTGCAGCAGGTACCCGGCATATCCGTGAGATCTTCCAGTGGCAGAGTATTGTCCTCCTCCCGGTGGGGGACGGACTTGAAGTCCCACCCTCTCAATCCGGTATCGTCCTCAATGATGACGACATCGCGGTGGCAACGTGGGCATTCCAACACAGTGCCGTTGCCGGTTACGATACGGATACCCTGCATGGTTCGCGGCTCCGTTATATTCCCCTGACCGGTGCAGCAGGGGCTCTTGGGATACTGGGTGTGAAACCTGCTGATGCTGACGGAATTATCACTCATGAACAGGAGCGGATACTCACGGCGTTTGCCAACCAGATGGCGCTGGCACTCGAACGGGTACGGCTGACAAAAGAGGTCCGGTAATGAGAAAATTTATGGGTCCAACAGGAACTAAAAAAATTATCCATTGAGTGAAACTTCGCCGGCAGGAAGCGGGCGCATGCAGAGTTTTTTCTGGTGGGCGTCCTGCATGACTCCATCAATTTTCCGGGAGATCGCGGCCGTGTAATAGGCTTCTCCGCATTGCTCGCAGACATACGCCGGTACATCTTTGATAACAATGACCTCGCTGGCAGCGTGCGCCAGAAACTCCGTCTTTCCTTCGCGGAGTTTTCCTTTGCAGAAACTGCAATGATCCGGAATCATGGTTCATTCCTCCTTTTACGGTACTCAATCCATTTGAAGTGTCATTCCTTCTTCGCAATCGTCACGATCACATCGTTAATCGTGAGCACGTCCACCTTCGCCCCTTCCACCATGTAGGAGTACTTGGGCGTGAAGACGTTCTCCGGCAGGGCGACTTCGGTACCACCGAGCTGGATCGTCTTTGGCGGATTTGCCAGCTGCTCCGGTGAGAGCGCCTTTACCGCATCCATGAAGGCCTGCGCATCCTTGCGGAACGTCTTGCCGACAATCGAACGGTTGAAGTCAATGTCGGAGATCACGCGGTCGAGATGGGCGGCATCGGTTCGCCAGTGGACATCGGCATTGAGCGTCCTGCCCGTATCGCCTTCATCAGCAACCGTATGCGGGGCATAGATCGTGACCTTCCCGAGTGGGGCATTGAGGGCCATGCCATTGTCGTGCTTGTACTTCCGTACTTCTGCAACAACCTGCACGAGCAGGTTGCCTTCCGTCCGGGCCGCGGCATCGTCGTACGTGAAGGAGACCCACGGCTGCTTGTGCACGCTCTGGCCGGGGTTGAAGTAGGAGTAACACTCCTCGGCAAAGTAGGGCGTGAACGGTGCAAGCATCCGGCAGAGGGCATCGAACGCGGTGTGGAGGACGAGACATGCGCTGGCACGCGATGCATCCTGCTGGTAGAGCCGGCCCTTGACCAGTTCAATGTAGTTGTCGGCGAGCACATCCCACGCGAATTCGCGGATCGCCTTGAGCGCATCATCGAACTGGTAGGATTCGAGCGCAGCGCTGACCGCCTCGACCGTATCCGAGAGCCGGACGAGCAGCCAGCGGTCGGCGAGCGCCGTGACGGGAGTATCTTTCTCAAATCCGCCCTTCTCCAGCTGGATCAGGGCAAACTTGGTGATATTCCACATCTTGGTCTGGAAGCGGGACGCAGAGACCACGTCGTTCCAGTTGAACATGATGTCGGAACCGGTCGCTGCTCCCATGGCACCCCACTGCCGGAGGGCATCGGCGCCGTACTTCTCCAGGATCTCCTCCGGGACGATGATGTTGCCCCGGCTCTTGGACATCTTGAACCCGTCCTCGCCCAGCACCATGCCGTTGACGAGGATCTCCTCCCACGGTTTCCCGCCCGTGAGCGCAACGGCCCGGAGGATCGTGTAGAACGCCCAGGTCCGGATGATGTCGTGGCCCTGTGGCCGGATCTGCGCCGGGAAGAACGGGGGTATTCCGCTCCCGTCCCAGCCGGTCACGTTCAGGACCGAGATGGACGAGTCCATCCAGGTATCGAGTACATCCACTTCGCCATCAAACTCGGTGCCCCCGCATTTTTTGCACGGGTGTTTCGGTTTCACGAGCGTGGGATCGACGGGGAGATCCACATCATCCGGAAACGCCATCTCGCCGCACTTCTTACAGAACCAGACGGGAATCGGTGTTGCAAAGATCCGCTGCCGGGAGATGCACCAGTCCCACTCCATCTGCTCCACCCAGTTCTCCATCCGCCGGAGCATGTGCTCGGGGTGCCATTCGATCTGGTGGGCCGCCTTCTGGATCTCGTCCGGCTTGATCTTGACAAACCACTGCCGCTCGGAGAGGATCTCAATGGGCGTCTTGCAGCGCCAGCAGGTGCCCACCCGCTGGGCGAGTTTCTCCTGCTTGTGGAGGATCTTCTGCTCCTTCATGTCGGCAAGGATTGCGGCCCGGCACGCGGTCGTGTCCAGGCCTTTGTACTTGCCGGCGATATCCGTCATCTTTCCCTGGCGGTCGATGGCTTTCCTCAGAGCAAGGTTGTACTGTTTCCACCAGTGCACATCCTGCTTGTCACCGAAGGTACAGATCATCACTGCGCCCGAACCAAACGCCGGGTCCACGGCCTCATCCTCAATGACCGGGACATCGTGGCCGAAGAGCGGAACCTTCATGGTCTTGCCTTTGAGTTTGTGATAGCGCTCGTCCGTGGGATGGACGGCAATGGCAACGCAGGCAGCAAGGAGCTCGGGCCGGGTGGTTGCGATCTCCACGCCATCGAAGTCGAAGTAGTTCAGGAGGGTCTCGCGGTCCTCGTACGTGACCTCAGCAAACGCAATCGCAGTCTCGCACCGGGTGCAGTAGTTGACCGGGTGCTCGCTCTGGTAGATGTACCCCGCCTTCTGCATCCGCAGGAATGATAACTGCGTCTTGCTGTAGTACTTCGGCGTCATCGTGATGTACTCGTTACTCCAGTCCGTGGAGAACGCCATCTTCCGAAGCGTGATGCGCATTGCGGCAATGTTCTTCTCGGTGAGTTCGCGGCACATCTTCCGGAACTCCTCGCGGGAGACATCGTTCTTGGTGATGTGGTTGAGCTCCTCCACCTTCACTTCAGTCGGAAGGCCGTGGCAGTCCCAGCCCTGCGGGAACATCACGTTGAAACCCTTCATGCGCTTGTAGCGGGCAAAAAAATCGATATAGCACCAGTTTAAGGCATTGCCGATATGGAAGTTTCCCGTTGGGTATGGGGGAGGGGTATCGATGACGAACTGGGGTTTCTTCGAGGACTTGTCAAAATAGTGATCCTCGTCGCGCCAGGTCTTTCTCCAGCGCTCCTCGACTTCAGCGAAATCGTAGTTTTTGGGCAGTTGATCTGATGACACCATTCGGGAGAAGGTTGCACCTTGAATAAAATATAGTGATCGTATCGGCCGGTTGTACCATAATAAAACTCTTTTTGCTTGAAGACAAATGACGTACCTGATGCAGCGACAGCGGGGCCTTGGATTTGCGGCAGCACTGGTCGGCGGGGTGACGCTGGTCGGGCCCTACCTCCAGCCCGCGTGGCTGATGGCCCTTATCGTCATGCTCTATGCCCTGATCCTCTGGAAGTTCTTCGATACCAAATATCTCACCTACACTTTCTGTGCCCTTGCCGCCCTCTATGCCGTCGGCCTCATGCCGTTCTTTGTCTTTGCCACCACGATGGCGATGCTCGTTCTCGGAGAACTCGTCTTCCAGGGAGGGTACGACGACCTGAACACGTACCTCTATTACATCATCTCCACCGCGTGGGCCGGCGTGCTCGTGATGGCCTACCTCCACATGACGGCAATCCTGACCATCATCTTCGGCATCATTGCTGCGGTGCTCTTAAAAGTGATCCTCCTGAAGTACGAGGATTCGCTGGTGATCGAAGGCATCGGCATTGCGATGACGATGCTGTTGATCCAGGAACTGAATTACCAGGCGGACCTCCAGATCGTTGTGGTGGCCGTCATATTCGCGTTTGCCTTTGCCTATTTTGCCTTCCGTTCGAAGACCGCCAATCTCTCCGGTCTCATCTCCATTGCCCTTGTAGGTATCATTCTCCTGGTCTTTGCAACGCCGCTCTGGCTCCTGGTCATGATCGCATTTTTCGTACTCGGGTCCGCCGCCACGAAATACAAATTTGAGTACAAGAAACGGATCGGCGTTGAGCAGGGCCAGAGCGGGGCCCGGGGGTACAAGAATGTCTTTGCCAACGGGATTGCTGCCACGGCCGCCGCCGTCCTCTTTGGTGTCTTCCAGGAGCCGGTCTATATCGTGATGTACGTCGGGTGCGTTGCCACCGCTGCGGCCGATACCCTGGCCAGCGAGATCGGGGTGACCGGTGGGGTTCCCCGTCTCATCACGACCTTAAAGCAGGTACCGATCGGGACAAATGGCGGCGTGACGATGGTGGGCCAGAGCGTGGCGTTCTTCGGCGGCCTTGTGATCTCCCTTGTTGCATTCCTGCTCGGCATGATCACGCTCCCGATGGTTGCGGTCTGCACGCTGGCCGGTTTTGTCGGCACCAACATCGACAGTTTTATCGGGGCAACGCTCGAAAACCGGGGATTCCTCGGCAATGCGGGCACAAACCTCGTTGCAACGATTGGCGGCGGCCTGGTCGCGGTTGCACTCTTCGTGCTCCTTGGGCTGTAAGAACTGATACGATTAAAAAGGAAATTATCGGGAAGCCGGTGGGATCACCGGGTCCTGGTGCTGACGTTGTTTAGGATCTTTTTTTAAGGATCTGTTTTGGGAATCAGTATTTGTACCAGCGGCCCTTGCTGTCGTATTCACCGGTTGTTTGTTGGATCGGGATCGTACTGCTGCTACCGTTACCATTGCTGACGTTACCGCTGCTCCCCGTAAGCGCCCGGAAGAAGCAGGCCTTGTAACTGAAGAGAACGGGAACAAGTACCAGGCCGGCAAGGAAGAGCATGGCCGCCGAGACCCAGATGCCGTTTGTGCCAATCAGGGCCAGCAGCTGGTCGGCCGTGATGGCCTGGATCTGCTCCGCTGTATAACTGGTGAGGGGCTCCAGCTGGGTGTAGAGCAGGGCCTCCCAGACGATCATCAGCCAGAAGAGGATCGCGCATGTCACAAAGAGGGAGACGAGAAAGAAACCGATCACGCGGGTGAGGTTCTCGCTGACAAGAAGCGTGCTTCGCCGGATCGAGGCGAAGACTTTCTGGTCCTCGAAGACGCCGGCCGTGTCGGCAAAGAAGGTTAAGAGCAGGGTTGGGATCAGGAAGATGATGGTCATGCTGACGATGAGGACCGGGTCCATGGCAGATCCCAACAGCGAGAGGGTAACGGCCACCAGGGCTACAACGAGGATGACCATGAAGACGATGACCAGCTGGGGAAGGAGCACGCGGAAATAATACTGTATGCCGTTTTTGAAGAGCGGTGCAAGGCCGGTCTCATCGCTCCGGATCAAACCGTAAATACCGGTGATGAAGAACAGGACTGCGAGGCCGGCGAGAACGACCAGGCGGCCGGCAAAGAACGTGCCGGAGAATACGAGAACCAGCCAGATGATTGCCGCGAGAAGCCCCGCAACCACTCCCGCCACCCAGAGATCCGGTCGTTTTGCCAGAAGCCGGCATGCATCTTTAAGAGACTGGATCGCCATGTTCAGCGGACCCTCGGCATGGCCACGATCTCGCGTACCTGGAGATCGAAATAGTTCGCGGTGTTTGCCGGGCGGATGACGCAGACCGTGTCTGCCCCGCTCGCGGTGCCCCCGACTGCGATGACTTCATCGGTGATACCGATGGCGCCCTGGTCGGCTGCGATCAGCACGCATTCCACGGCCACCTTGAGGCCCACCGCCACGGTACGGCGGAGCGCTTCAGCGATCGCTTCGGTGCGGGACCCCCCGCTCACCTTGGGCGAACGCGAGAGGGCACGTTCGAGACCGGAGAGGGCATGGGTGCCGGTCACGATCGTCACACCCTCCTTCCGCAGGTGTTCTGCAATATCCTGCGAGAACTCCCATTCACCGGGTTTTGAGAAACCGAAGACGTGGGTAACGACAACGAGCCGGAGCCCCGATCCCTTCATGGCATCGAAGAAGAGCTGCGCGGTCTTACCGGAAGAACTGGCGACAACGATGGTTGAGAGGCCCAGCTCCTTTGCCCGCTCAATCGAGAACCGGGCAGCATCCCCCGTATTTGCCGGGCCCGGCGTATCAAAGTAATAGGATCTCTTCTGAACAAACGTCATAAGTACCTTTTAATAAGCCGCAATGAAAAACCTTTGTCAGATTCTCTCCGGGCAGATCCGGGACAGGTATCTGACTATCACGAGGACACGTAACTATGCTCACGCTTGCGCTTGCAGGAAAACCAAACTGCGGGAAATCCACCTTCTTCAAGGCGGCCACCATGGCAAATGCCGAGATCGCGAACTACCCGTTCACCACCATCAACCCGAACTTCGGGGTTGCCTATGTACGGACGAAATGTGCCTGCACCGAACTCAAGGTAAAGTGCACTCACTGCGTGGACGGGAACCGGTTTGTTGCCGTCAACCTGATCGATGTGGCCGGGCTCGTGCCCGATGCGCACAAGGGCAAGGGCCTTGGCAACCAGTTCCTCGACCATTTACGGCAGGCAAACGCGATCCTGCACATCATCGATGCGAGCGGCGGGACGGACAGCGAAGGAAACCCGGTGGGTGTGGGCAACCATGACCCCGCAGAAGACGTGAAGTTCCTCGGGTACGAGATGACCATGTGGGTTCACGGCATCCTTGCCAAGCACTGGTCCCAGATCAGCCGCGGGTCGCAGGGGAAGGGTCTCGCAATCCAGCAGGGCATTGCCGACACCTTCGTGGGTCTCGGGATCACGCTCGAAGATGTCCGCGATGTGGAGCTGGCACTGAAGCTCGATCTCGTGCACGCGGACATCAACGATCTGATCCCACTCTGCGCAGAGATGGTGAAGATCTCAAAGCCGATGCTCATCATCGGCAACAAGTTCGATGAAGCCCCCGAGGCGCTCCGGGCAAAACTTGCGGAGCAGCAGGTGGCCTTTGCGAGCGCGGCATCCGAACTGGCGCTGCGCAATGCGGCAACCGCGAATGTGGTGAAGTACCTGCCGGGCGACGAGCAGTTCACGGTCGTCAACGAGGCCTCGCTCTCTGCCCCGCAGAAGGCCGGCCTCGCGAAGATCGCGGGCGTGATGAAGGAGTGCAAGGGCACGGGCGTCCAGCGGGCGATCAACCGTGCGGTCTTCGAGCTCCTTGACATGATCGTGGTCTACCCGGTGGAAGACGAGAACCACTACTGCAACAAGCAGGGCGATGTGCTGCCCGACGCCTACCTGATGCGGAAGGGTTCGACACCCCACGACCTCGCGTACCAGGTCCACACGGAGATCGGCAAGGGATTTTTGTATGCCATCGATGCCCGGACCAAGATGCGGATCAAGGAGACCCACGAGCTGAAGAACGGGGACGTTATCAAGATCGTCTCGGCCGCGAAGTAAGCGGCCACTCGTGTAATGCGGCGGGTGCCGGGGAGAGTATGACGTTTGTCATCCAATCGTCAGACAATCCAGCCGCTCTTTCCCAAAATCTCTCTTTTTTAACGGTTTTTTCCGAGCAAAACGGCATTTTTGCCGTAATGTTTATATAAGGGCAAAATGAACAGTCAATTTACCGAATAGAAGGGAGGAGGTGGACACAATAGCAGGAGAAATCTACCAGGCACAGGTGATCAGGAACTTCTTTGACTGTATTACCGGTACGGACCGGAACCTGACCCGGATATACATGTGTGTCATGAGCCTTGCAAAACTCCGCATGGAGGCTCCCGAGAAGATGGCGGCACTCGTCGACCAGCTGAGGAAGAGCAAGATCCAGAAGGAACTGTCGGTCGACATCCTGGATTACATGTGCGATGCCGCAAACCAGCTCGAACTCACCCAGGTGCAGACCGCGTTTGGCGTCAAGGATATCCGGGAAGTTGCACAGGACTTCAGCGGGATCAGTATGGACAGTTTGTAACCGGGCGGTTCACCAATTTTCTTTTTCGATTAACATTTTTTAAAACATGGTTTTTTGAATAACACAGAATTGATTGGGGATTATATAAAAAAAGTAATTCCCTAAGGATTACATTAAAGATAGATCAAATGCACTTTATTTTATGACAGATATTATAATGCCAGATTATTTCTTTGCTTTGTTTTTGTTTGCATTTTTTGCTATCATTGTTTTCAGTATTGGTAGAAATATGAACGAACATCCAAATATGAAGCACACTCAAAAATCAAAAAACAACATATCATTTAGTAATTTTAATTTTTCAGAGAAAATTACCATAGTATTAGGAATCGCTATGATAATGGCGGTTTTAATATTTTTTTATGGGTTATTCCTACTTAATTCATTAATTCCATCTATAACATCAGAGATTGTAAAACAAGACATCAATGCCCTGATGTTATCCTTCTTTGGATTAGGTCTTGCAATGTTTGCCATGTCAATAAATTTTTTAATCACAATATCTAATGGTGCAATCTCAAGACTTCGACATGAAGAGGTTATTGGGCATTTAGAGAGAATTCCCTTAAAGTAAGGGTGCGTCATTCAGGGTTATACATCTATTTTTCACATAGTTTAGTTATGCTAAAAATGTTTTTTCGCTCACGAATATCCCACTTATTATTCGTTAAACAAGGAATGAGTAGGGAGTCGCTCGGATGCATGCCGGACCTTCGTTAAGCAAGGGGGTGTATCGGTATTGAAAACCGGTAAGTGTGTAGCGCAAAACCCGACGAGGCGTTTTGCGCGTAGGGCATCGCAACACAAAATGCAAACCCGATTAACTTTCCACAACCAGAGTCTGCTCAAAAATTTTTATGCAAGGTCTGCTCTGAAAAATTTACGCAAGGTCTGGTTGATCCGGATCCGGTTTCTAATCGCGATCGTAATCGTGACCAAAATTTTTCAGGCAAAGTCCGGTTAAAAAATTTCAGAACGAATCCGGTTATTTTTACCCGGCCAAACGCCGACCCGGCATTCTGTACCCACGCGACCCCCCCTCCACCAAAATATCCGCACCCACTCACAATTACGATGTAAAAATCCCCCATTTCCGCTCAAAAATCGGGAGGGGCAAGGGGGGGTCGCGTGGGTACAAGAATATTTTTGCAGCCAAAACCGCTCGGCCGGCACCGGATTTTTATAACGTGAAACCTCGGGAACTCTTCGGGTCCGGATAAAATTCTTGTACCCACGCGACCCCCCCCAATGCCGCTATAAAAAAATTGTCTGGCTCATGGGCTCACTCCATGAAGATGATGCCAGCGCACTACCAAAGCCGGATAACGCGGCAAAGATCAGAACCGAGTTGGAACCGTGCGGAAAAAAATTGAAAAGCAGTTATCCCGGATATTCCCGGAGTATTTCAGACAGGTACAATACAGGAGATCGTCCGGTCATGCGTACTGTACCTCGGCAAGAATGGCATCCCGGATGAGCGGGTGCAGGGATCGCCGGATCACGAGATCCACCGGATGATGGAGCCGGGATTCAAGCAAATCCGCAAGATCCACCAGCTCCCATCCGATAGGGCGGTTAAATTCAACCATGATATCGATATCGCTGTCCGGTGATTCATCTCCCCGGGCATAGGATCCAAATACCCCGATGGAGGTTACGCCGTATTTTTCCCGTATCTCCGGCAGGCACTCCCGCAGGACTGCCTGTATTGTTCCAGCTGATGTCATGATGCCAATACATGATGATGGTTTTCCACGATAAAAAAATGCATGGTTGTATCGAATCTGCACGATTGGACTGCACAACGGCTGACACCCATTCGTGCAATGGTGTCCATAAAAACCGGTATACGGCCCCTTCAAAACCGGAACCAATCAAAAAAAAGGAACTATCAGATACCCATCGCTCTCTTGTAATCCCGCAGCATTCCCAAGATCATCTCGCGGTGCTCCTCAAGCGTCTCCTCATCGTCCTGGGATGTGATCAGCGCCACCGTCCAGATGAGGATCAGCGCATTGTCGAGCGCAAGCGTGCCGGCATCCTCGATGGCAGCCGGGGGTATCGTGATTGGGACAAAGGCCTGCTCTGCGGGAGAGAACGCAAGCGTGAGATTGTCCGACTCCTGCGCATTCAGCCGGTACTCTGCATGGGCTTTGAGGATCAGGAGCGCTTTTACAAGGGCCTCCTGCGGGGCTCCTGCGGGAATCACGGTCGATGCATGCGTGCATTCGCGGATCGCATTCTCATACAGGCCGTATTTGAACGCAAGAAATGCCGATGCCAGTTCGTGGGCCGCAGAGAGCGGGAACCGTAAAACGTGCGTTCGTGTGCGTTCGATATAGGCATCCAGGTACTGTTCCATTGCGTTGATTCTCCTGACTGTTGGTTCTGGCTACCCGGATTCTCAAGGGAACCGGCGTATCCGTGAGCAGGACCAGAGGTCTCCGCGGTCCTGCACACGCACCTAGTCACTATTGTGAAGCGCGCTCTTATGAATATATTCTCCGGGGTGACAGGTGATACCCTGAACCAACAGCATCAATGGTTTATATCATTCAGAAACGCCAATACTGCGTGACCGTATGGGTGCCGTTATATTCTCTGATGTGCACGCAGATGCAGGGGCAATCGGAGCTCTTGCATCCTGTATCAGATCGCCATCGTTCAGCGCGACTTTCGGACCAGTAGATTGCCTCATCAATCTCGGGGATCTCCTGCATAGGGGAAGCCGTCCGCAGGAGACCATGGAGAAGATCCATACCTTATCGCACGAATACCGGCTGGTCTCGGTGCTCGGCAACCACGACCATGCCTTCCTGCACGGGATCATGGTGAGCGGGAGCGATGCGGCCAGCACCTACCGGCACGAACAGCTCCGGGACTCCCCGCTGCTCTCGATCTTCGATGCCATGCCCATGGAATGGTCCGATCACGAGATGTTGTTCGTGCACGGGGGCCCGATGGATCTCGGGACCGATACCCTCCGGCTCAAATGCTGGCAGCGGCTCTCCCACGAGGCCGGGGAGTTTTTCACCGGGTACCATTACACGGCAGCCATGGCATTCGAGACCCTGGAAAGGCGGGGGCTCACCCACATGTGCTGCGGCCACCAGCACGAGCATATCTGTTGTCGGAAGACCCCGGATGGGATTGTTGAGCAGGAACTGGAGTTTGTGCCGGTGACCCTGAAGGACAACCACAAAGAGATACCGATGGAGATAGCAAAGATTCCCCTGGACTGCCCCACCATCTTCCGGCTCGGGGGATGTCATGGCGATGAGCCGGAATTTGCCTATACCGATTTTTCCACGTTTACGTTTATCCGGCTCATCAATGATGCCTGAGTAGATCACTCATTATCGCATCACTCAGTATCGCTTTTGAGCAGGAGTACGAAGATTCCGTTTCAGGAGGAGTTCCCGGTCACCGTTGCCGGCGCCGGCAGGGTACCGTATTCCTCAAGTACCAGCGTCTCGCTGCTCAGGCCCGTGATCCGGTTCCTGAGATCCGTATAGAGCGCGGGAATATGCTCCATGGTCTTTGTCTGCCACTCGGTCAGATCAGAGAGCACCTCATTCTCCCGTGCGAGCATGACGGCAAGCTGCGCCTTCTCCCGCGCGAGCGACTGCATCGAGACCGTGATCCGGTGGGTGGCAAGCGCAGATTCCGCCTGGTGACAGCGCTCCTCCAGGGAGCGGAGCAGGGTGCAGGCTGCACCGATCTCGGACCGGAAACGCGGGGTATCGGAGAACATGGCCCGCTCTTCCTTGTTTTTTAAGGCGATCTGCCCGGCGTCGGTCATCTGCACGATGACCGGGCACGCGACCGCAAGACGGGTGTCCAGCAGTTCCGGTGCCGGAAGATCGTGATCGGAGAGCATCTCCATGGCCGTGCGGAGCGCTGAAACCTCCGGAGCATGATGATCGCGGGCGGCAAGTTTCTCCGCTTTCCGGATCACGTGCGATGCGGTCATGGAGAGGGACGAATAGGTCCGCATGGCCTCGTCCCGCTGGCGCACCAGATCGGCAAGTTCCTGTTTCAGTTCCTCGATCTCGTGCATTGCGGAATCCTGGGGAAGGTTTGCCAGTTCCGTCTCGATCGCAGCGGACCGTTCCGTGTATTCGGTGATCCGTGCCTGCATCCGCCCGGCCCGTTCTTCCGAGCGGGCGTAATCCTCACGGAGACTGCCGATCTCCTCCATGATGGCACGTGCAGAACGGATCTCCGCGCTCCGCTTCCGGTAGGCAGCAAGGAGCGGGTTTACCGTGTTGATGCCCCGGCCCATCTCATCAACGGCAAGCCGGATCAACTTCGTCTCTTCAGGAAAGATCGCCTGGAGGTACCGGCCCGGACCCCGGATTGCCAAAAGACAGTTATTCACGCATTCCGCAGCAGCGGTGTAGAACTCCTCGGGGTCATCGGGCAGTTCCTTTGCCGTGGATGACTTCATGGCCCGGACGAACTGCGGCAGGGAATTTTTCGCAATCGTCTTCAATTTCGGGTGCATGACCGGGTCCTGTTCGGCGCCTGCCAGGGTGGCAAGATGCAGCTGGAGATGCGCAATGGCATTCCGGATATCTGCCATCGGGCCAAGGATGCCGGAAGCAAGTTCGTTACGGGCTGCCTCTTCCTGCTCGTCAAGCCACGCAGGCATGCTGACATAGGGGAGAACCTGTGCGACAGGTTTCGTTGTGCCGAATAGTTTCTTTAACAGGTCACGCATGGGTATTCACTTCAGGGTATATCCGTCACTCGCGGAATTGTCACGTTCAATCGGTCCGGGCAATCTGGCGGAGCCGTCCGGCTCCATCGATCTCTTTCATTACCTGTACGACCGCCGGGGGAACAAGGTTCTGCCACGGTTCGCCTTCAAGGATGCGCCTGCGGATCTCCGTACCGCAGAGGAGTTCCCGCTCATACATGGCGGGGGACTGCACCTTCACCCCGGCTTCCGTAAAGAGCCGGACCACGAGCGGGTTTGAGGAGTAGCAGATGTCAAAGGGCGGTGCCATGGACCGGACATGGGCAACCCAGAGCGCGTTCCTCTGGACATCCTCAATCGGGATGACGTAATAGGGGCAGTCGAGCGAGGTGAGCGCGCGGGTGATCATCAGCACCCGCTCACCGGCCGTGAACGGGTTGTCCACCAGGTGCGAGAGCTGGGCGCTCCCGATCCCGATGATGATCTCATCCACCTTGCCGGCAATGTGTTCGAGCACCGACTGGTGCCCGTTGTGGTAGGGCTGGAATCTCCCTACGTAAAACCCGCGTTTCATGATCCTCCCTTCCCCCCGCTTGTTCCGGCACATTGGTTTGCGATCCGCGCAGCAAATGCCCCGCCCGTGAATCCCGCATCGATGTTGACAACGGAGACAACCGAGCAGGACTGGAGCATGCTCGCAAGTGCAGCCCGACCCTCACCCATGTACCCGTATCCCACGCTGACCGGGATGCCGATAACGGGTTTGTCCACAAGCCCGGCAACAACCGAGGGAAGGGTGCCTTCCCTCCCTGCGCAGACGACAAAGACGTGCGCCGCGAGCAGGGGTTTGAGCGCGGGAAAGAGCCGGTGGATACCGGCCGCCCCGACATCGTAGGCAGTCCGGACCTCGCAGCCCATCTCCTCGGCAATGATCCGGGCTTCCTCGGCTACCCGGATATCGGACGTGCCGGCCGTGATGATGGCAACGATACCCCCGGTGCGGGCCGGGGCCGGACCATTGCCGGCCACAAGAACACGACCCGATTCCCGGTATTCAATCTGGATACCGGCTTTCTCCGCTTCACTTCTGATCCGCTCCACCTGTCCGGGACCGAGCCGGGTGACAAGGCAGCGGCCGGCAGCCTGTGCGTGACGGATCACGATCTCTGCCAAGTGGCCGGGATCTTTTCCTTCTGCGAGCACGACCTCCGGCATCCCGCACCGGACATTGCGGCCGAGATCAATGCAGGCAAAATCCCCGACCCGGTCGAGCCGCAGGCCTTCGATGGCCTCGGCTGCCACATCAAGGGAGATGGTTCCCGCCCGGTACTGCTCGAGCAGTTCGTGGATCTGGTGGTGGGCCGGCATGGAAGTAATAATACAGATATGGATCGGCGCATAATAAGTTAGTTCATTGCCATGTCGTATCTCCTCTACATTGCCGTGTTCGGCGCGCTAGCCGTGATCTTCCTCTGGCTGCGCGATGCACGGATCTTCTACCGGACCGGCCTTCGCGGGTACCGGAAGGCTGCCTACTGGGGCGTGCTCTATGGCGCGCTCGCCCTGCTGGGCCTTGAGATCGCACGGTACGTACCGGACTTCGAGATCCTCGGGCTCGGCCTGATCCTTGCCGCGATCTACCTCCAGACCAGCCGGAAGAAGGAGCAGGTCTGGACGAATGAGGACACACTACAGCGGTTCCTGGGCAGCGTGCCCATCAACCGGACGAATAAGAAATAATGTGCAGCGCACCAGTACTGGAATAAGGAATACCAATCAAATTACAAGGACAGGGATTATTCATCATGCTCCAGAAACCACGAGGAACCAGGGATTTTTTACCGGATGAGATGGAGGCCCGGCGTGCGGTTGAGTGGCGCCTGCGGGAAGTGGCGCGGCGCTGGGGATACCGGGAAGTCTGCACCCCGGAGTTCGAGGATCTTGAACTCTTCACGATGCGCTCGGGAGAAGGGATCATCGGGGAGATGTACGTCTTTGAGGACAAGGGCGGGCGGAAACTTGCCCTGCGCCCGGAGATCACCGCTGCGGTGATCCGGATGTACATCAACGAGGCAAAGGTCGCCCCCAAGCCCCTGCGCTGGTGCTACTTTGCCGACTGCTTCCGGTACGAGCGGCCGCAGAAGGGCCGGTACCGCCAGTTCTGGCAGTTCGGCGTGGAGCTGATAGGCGCCGATACGGCCATCGCCGATGCCGAGGTGATCATGCTCGCCGCTGACATGCTCAATGCAACGGGCGTGCGGTACGAGCTGAAGGTCGGTCACCTCTCGTTTGTGAAGAACCTCTTGAAAGATGTGGAGCCTGCCTTACAGCGGACCATCCGGGCGCAGCTCGACAAGAAGGACTACGAGGGGCTGAAGGCAACGCTCGATGGCATGAGCCGACCGGAACTCGCCGAGTCCCTGATGACACTCGTCTCCTGTCAGGATCTGAAGAAGGCCTTCGAGATCGCGGGGGACATTCCCGAACGGGAACGGATCGAACAGACTATGGGATACCTTGATGCCGCCGGTGTCCGCTATTCCCTGAACCTCGGTATTGCCCGGGGGCTCGACTATTATACCGGTATCGTCTTCGAAGGGTTCGCCGACAATCTCGGGGCCGAGAACCAGATCCTGGGCGGGGGCGTGTACCGCCTCGCCCACCTCTTTGGCGGGGACGACGTAGCCTCCTGCGGGTTTGCCATCGGCTTTGACCGGGTGATGGTCTCGCTTGGCGAGTCTACCCATAAGAAGGAGACCATTGCCGCCATCGTCTGCACCCCGGAGAGCCGTAAACGTGCCCTTGAAGCAGCCCGCGTGTTCCGGAACGCCGGTATTCGCACGGAGATGGACCTCATGGACAGGAACTTTGGTGCCCAGCTGGGCCATGCCGCTAAATCTGCGAGTTTTGCCGTGATCATCGGCCAGCGCGAAGCGGCCTCTGGGGATGTCACGCTCAAGAACCTGGAGAGCGGGGAACAGAAGACGATCTCGCTGGATGCCGCAGTTGCCGAGGTGGTTGCGTCTGGTTCTCGCGGATGAGCTCGCCAAGCAGCAGCGCAGCATCAGTGTAGCAGAATTCTTCGAGAAGAACAAGCACCTGCTGGGGTTCGACTCCCCCACGCGGGGCGTCATCACCACCATCAAGGAAGCGGTGGACAATTCGCTCGACGCCTGCGAGGAAGCGCAGGTGCTCCCCGACATTTTTATCAGCATTAAAAAGACCGGCCCCGAGGTCTTCCGTATCATCGTTGAGGACAACGGGCCCGGGATCGTGCCCAAACAGATCCCATTCGTATTCGGGAAACTCCTCTACGGTTCCCGCTTCCACCAGATCCGGCAGACCCGGGGCCAGCAGGGTATCGGGATCTCTGCCGCAGTGCTCTACGCCCAGCTGACGAGCGGTCTTCCCACCATCGTCATCTCCCGCACCGGCCCCAAAGAACCCGCTTACCGGTTCGAGATCCAGATCAAGATCGAGACCAATGAGCCGGACATCCTCGTGCAGGAGCCCTTTGAATGGGACCGCATCCACGGCACAAGGGTGCAGATCGAGTTCAAGAGCACGATGGCGGCGAAGAAGAAGCTGCTCGAATACCTGCGGTACACCTCGGTCGTCAACCCCCATGCGAGATTCCGCGTGGAGCTCGACGACGAGTCCTTCACCTTCGAGCGCGTCAGCCAGGAAGTGATCGTCTGCCCGGTGGCGATCCAGCCCCACCCGCACGGCATCGAACTGGGGCAGTTCAAGCGCATGACGGCTGCAAGCGACCTAAAACTCCTCGAGTTCCTAGTCGAGGGGTTCAGCCGGGTGGGAAAGAAGATCGCGCAGGATATGTGCGACCGGGCCGGGCTGAAGGGCACCCTGAAAGCAAGCGGGCTCTCAGCCGACCAGCAGAAGGCCCTGCTTGCCGCCATGCAGGAGATCGCGGTTCCCGCGCCCCCGACATCGCAGTGCCTCTCGCCTATCGGGGAGGAACTGATCCGGCGCGGCCTTGACAAGGAGTTCCAGATGGACTTTGTCGCTGCCCGCACGCGCCCGAACGCGGTCTTCTCGGGCCACCCGTTCATGGTCGAGGCCGCCATCGGGTACGGCGGAAAACTCCCTGCCGAGGGAAACGCCATCATCCTCCGCTTTGCCAACCGCGTCCCGCTGATGTACCAGCAGGGCGCCTGCGCCATCACGGAGTGCATCATGAACGTGAACTGGAAGGCCTACAACCTCTCGCAGCAGGGGCTCCCGATGGGCCCCGTGCTGATCCTCGTCCACGTGGCCTCGACCAATGTTCCCTTCACAAGCGAGAGTAAGGACGCGATTGCGAGCATCCCCGAGATCGAGAAGGAGATCGTGCTTGCCCTGCAGGACCTTGGCCGCGAACTGAAGAACTTCGTCTCGCGCCGGGACAAGAACAAACTGGCCGAGGACCGGGCCCGGGCGGTCTGCGCGATCATCCCGGAGATTGCAGAGAAGGTGAGCGAGATCGTGGAGAAGCCCCTTGTCGATACCACGCCCATCGAAGGAAAACTGATGAAGAAACTGATCGCCAAGAAGGCAACCCGCAACGGGAAGGTGACGCTGGAACTTGCCAACTACAGCAATTATGACGGGGAGATCACGGCCTACGACATCTCTGCAGACGATGCAGCCGATGCCGTTCCCAAAGCGGATTTCGTGAGCGAGATGGACGGGCAGTTCACGAAAGTCTGGAAGATGACGATTCCCCCGAAAACGGTCTGGCATACCGAATATTCCGGCAAGGGCGGGGGCATCTTGGAGATACGCGGGATAGACGACAACAAGAAGATGGTGGTGGATCTCGATGTCTAAAGAGGAACTGGAGAAGAAGGCGCTGGTGTCGCTCCTCAACATCGCGAGCGCATGGTACGACCAGATGAAATCGGGCGAGATTCCGTCCATCTCGCTCCCCACGCGGACGAAGTACAATATCGAGTTCGACGATGCGAGTGAGGTCTGGAAGTACGGGGACAAGGAGAGCCTGCGTAATGCCGCGTCTGCGAAGAGCGCAACCCACATCCTGAAGATGGCCTACGTGATCGCGTTCATCAAGCAGCAGCTGGCCGAGAACCGCTCATCAACGCTGAGAGAGATGTATTACATCTCGGAGGGCTGGAAGCGCGCGAAGTTCGGAGCGCAGGACGAGAGCAACTTCCTGATTGAGGACCTTGAGATCCTCTCGGAAGTGCCGCGCGAAGGTTTCCACCTCCATCCCGAGGAGAACGGGGCCTCGATCTACGGCCCGATGCGGATACGCGAGGAGACCCGACGCGGGATGAAGACCCTTCACTGCCAAGACGATGTCGGGCAGGCTGGGTATACGATCCCGAACAACGTGGAGAATATCGAGTTCGTGGACCATGATGCGAAGTTCGTGATTGCGATCGAGACTGGTGGTATGTATGACCGTCTGATCGAGAACGGGTTCGACGAGGAGCATAACGCGATCCTCGTCCACCTCAAGGGCCAGCCGGCCCGTTCGACCCGCCGCATGCTCAACCGCATCAGCACAACATGGGACCTGCCGATCCTGGTCTTCACGGATGGCGACCCGTGGTCCTACCGCATCTACGGCTCGGTTGCGTACGGTGCCATCAAGAGCGCCCACATGTCGGAGATGCTTGCCACCCCGAAGGCCCAGTTCCTCGGCCTACAGCCCAGCGACATCCGGGACTACAACCTGCCCTCCGACAAGCTGAGCGATAAGGATATCGAGGCACTGCGATCTGAACTGACCGATCCCCGGTTTGCTACCGATTACTGGAGAAAAGAGATCAACCTGCAGATCGAGATGGGACTCAAGTCAGAACAGCAGGCGTTTGCTGCCCGGGGGCTGGACTTTGTGACGAAGAAGTATTTGCCGGACCGGCTTGCGGATATGGGGATCATCTGATCGATCCTCCCCGGCACTCTTTTTTATTCCGTTCTGCCTCCAGCATATCCCGGAGGGTTTCTTTAAGAGAGATGGCCGGTTGCCAGCCGGTCAGAGCGGTGATCCGTGAATTGTCGCTCCGTTGTGTGGGAACCGGAATCGACGGGGGCGTTTCCGGTATCCGGATCTCATAGTGCTCCCCGGTGATCTCCTCCACCAGAGCGATGATGGCAGAGAGACGGTACGCATTTCCCGACCCGAGATTGAATACATTTTTAGAACAGTTACCGGTAAAATCCGGGTGGGACACGAGCGCCCAGTATCCCCTCACGACATCGCGGACATCGATGAGATCCCGCGCGGATGTGATCTCGTGAAGTTCAATGGCAGTCCGCGTCTTCTTCTCAATCTCAACGACCTGTTTTACAATTCTGCCGCAGACAAAGGACTCGGGCTGGCCCGGCCCCGCGAGGTTGAACGGTCGGGCAACGGCAATTGATGCGTCGAGGTTGTCGTAATTCAGGGAGAGGGTTTCTTGCGCCACTTTGCTTGTCCCGTAATCGCTGACGGGTTTCAGGGAGGCAGTCTCCGGTATCGGCAAATCCCCGGCATACCCGTATACGGCCGATGAGCTGACAACAAGGATGCGGCAGTCCGGGTTTACGGCAAGGCTCGCATCCAGCAGGTTTTTTGTACCGGTGACATTGGTTGCGTGCAGGGCATCCGGCGTGCCACGGGTCAGGCCGGCGAGGTGGATGACTGCATCGGGACGGATCCCTGCTGTTGCCTCATGCAGCGCATCGGGATCCAGAATGTCGGCAGCAATAAAAGAATCTGGATTTTTTCCGGTCTCCGGGATGTGCCGGCGGCCCAGGCCGATGGGCGTAACTCCCCGCTGTGCTGCGAGAAATTCCATCATCCACATGCCGGTGAACCCGGCTGCACCCGTGACAAGAACTCTCATGGAAGGAAACGATCCTTGTACTTCTCGAACTCCTCGATCGAGCGGGCGTAATCGTCGGGCCTGCCGATATCGAGCCAGTACCCGTCATGAGGATAGCTGAAGACCGGGGCCTTTGCCCCGGTCAGGGCATACATCAGGTGATCGAAGCCGAACGGTTCCCCTTTCGGGACAAAGTCGAGGATCTTCTTTGAGAAGACATAGACACCCATGCTGACATCGAAATGATAGGTGGGTTTCTCGCGGAAGGCTACAATCCGGTTCTCCGCATTCTTCTCCAGCACCCCGAAGTCGATGGAGGTATCCCGCTGGTAGGTGGCGACCGTTGCAATCGCCTTGTGTTTTTTGTGGTATTCAACCAGCGTGGAATACCGGAGGTCCGTGAGGATGTCACCGTTCATGACCAGGAAATCGTCGTCGAGATCATCGATGAGCCGGAGCGGACCGATCGTGCCAAGCGGTGTCTCCTCGTGGGAGTATGCGATCTCCAGGCCCAGGTTTTTCGTGCTGCCGATATAGGCCTGGATCAGCTCGTGGAGATATCCCGTGGAGATCGTGACCTTCTTAAAACCATCGCGCTTCAGCTGCCGGAGAATCACCTCAAGGATGGGATAGTCGCCAATGGGCATCAGGGGTTTGGGGAGGACCGTTGTATAAGGCATCAGCCTCCGCCCTTTTCCCCCGGCAAGAATGATCGCCTGCATGATTCTCACACCGTGTAGAGCCCCGGTTTATACGAGGCGATATGGTCCTTCATCCACGTGACGGTTTGGGCAAGGCCCTCTTCAAGGGCGTAGGAGGGTTTCCAGCCGGCAAGATCCCGGGCCAACCGGTTGTCGCAGAGCAGTTCCATCACCTCGCTCTTCTCAGGCCGGACACGTTTCTCCTCGCATACAATACGTGCCTTCGGGTTGACCTGCTGGATGATGATTTCAGCAAGTTCGCCGATGGTGACTCCGCGGCCGGAACCGGTGTTGACAGTTGTTCCCACCGTTTTTTTGCTTTCAGCCAGATTGATGAACCCGTTGGCCGTATCCGCAACATAGGTGAGATCGCGTATCGGCGTGAGCGACCCCAGTTTTACGGTGTTGCCGGTCAGGGCCTGGGTGATGATCGTGGGAATCACCGCCCGTGTGGACTGGCGGGGGCCAAACGTGTTGAACGGGCGGATGGTAGTGACGGGAAGCCCGAATGAGCAGAAGAAGGACTCTGCAATCTTGTCGGCCCCGATCTTGCTCGCAGAGTACGGGGACTGGCCCTGCAGGGGATGTTTCTCATCGATAGGCGTGTATTGTGCGGTGCCGTATACTTCACTAGTCGACGTGTGGACGACCCGCGTTACTTCGTGATCGAGACAGGCCTGCATCACGTTCAGGGTGCCTTTGACATTGGTGTTGATGTACGATTCCGGTGCCACGTAGGAATACGGGATGCCAATCAGGGCAGCAAGGTGGAAGACATACTCTTTTTCCGCCACAGCCTTTTTCACGAAGAGCGAATCGGCCACATCGCCGGCAATGACGGTCAGGTTCGGTGTCTTCTCCGAGTAGCGCCCTTCAAGCATGCCCCAGTCGTTGCGGGCGTTATAATGCACGAATGCCGTGACTTCGGCACCTTTCTGCAGCAGTTCATCGACAAGATGACTGCCAATGAACCCCCCGGCACCGGTCACCAGCACTCGTTTGTCTTCCCACTTCATGGTTTAGTCCTGACTATATGTTTCGATGAGTGCCAGATAATCTTTCTCTGCCTGTGCCATGAGAGTCTTCCACTGGCCGTTTTTAACTACGACATCCCGTGCCGCCGTACCCAGCCGGGTTCGAAGGGCTGGGTCGGCGGCAAGCGAGAGGATTGCTGCTGCAACAGATTCCGGTGAACCGGGGGGAATAAGGAGCCCGGTCATCCCGTCCTCGATCCATTCGGGAATGCCCCCAACCGAAGTTGCGATGCAGGGAAGGCCGCTTGCCATGGCTTCGAGGATGGAGACCGGAGTGCCGTCCGAGATGGATGTTGTGATGAAGATATGCGTTTGACGATAATCGTTCGGGACATCAATATAATCGGTCTTTTTCTTGAATTTGACGACGTCCGATAGTCCGAGTGTTGAGACCAGCGCCCGTACGGACAGTTCGAGCGGGCCGTCGCCTTTGAGCGTGAGCCGGAGGGCAGGGTTCTGCCGGTATGCAAGATCAAATCCCCGTATTAGGGTCTCATTATCGTACACAGGAAAAAATCCCCGGTTCGAGAAGACCTCGATTATTGGGAAGTCGCCCTGTCTGGGGGAGGGCAGTGGGGAGAAGATGTCCGTGTCAATGCCGAACGGGAGATAGTGCACTTTTTGTTCGGGTATCCCGAAATCACGGACAATATGATCGCTGATATTTCGGGAAACTGCATAGATGAGATCCACGGAATCCAGCACTTTTTTTGTTACGAATGCTATCAGACAGCTTTTCCGAGGGAGGATCAGGACATCATCACCCCACGCGGAGACAAGTGAGGGGCGGCGACCTCCCAGGCACAGCAGGTGAAAACCGTACTTTGCGATGAAATGGACATGGATGAGATCCGGGTTGATCCGGGCTACAAGATGCCTTATAGCAATATGCCGGGGGATATAGGATAGGTACAGGTTTTTCCAGCGGGAGGGAAGAACATGTTCGGTAACCCCAGGGATTACGCGATCCATCGGGTCGTACGTGATCAGGTGGACATCATACCCATGCCCGGCAAAGTACTCTGCCCAGCGCTGGGTATGGATGCTGCGGCCGTCGGCGATGAGGAGGAGGATCATTGGATTATTCCACTCATTCGCCGTTTCGTAGACAACGGTGAATTTTTATCTGTCGTCGGCTTTTCTATGCGATTCTCACATCTTACGTTATACATATTCGGTTAACCCACTATCGTTTTTTTAAAACCATCGAATGTTTAGTGTTGAAAATGCATCCTCTTTTAACTGTTTGTCCATTTTTAAGAGGGTGGTGAAATAAATTGCTGATCCCAGAATTACCATGATCGCAGTAATCATGGAGCTCTTTGGTAGGGGAATAAAACTAATCACCAGTAGAACGATACTCATGATTATTGTCGAAGTAATAATATGGAAAATTGATTGTTTCTCAATAAAGACGGGAATGATTTCTTCAAGAAAATGTCGGCCGATAATGCTACTGATAAGGACATTCATAAATGATGCAACTGCAGCTCCGGACAACCCCATAATCGGAACAAGGATTATTGAAAGTATGATATTTACTGTAACACCGACTCCAAGTCCATAAAATGCTGTCTGAACATGATTTGTTGCCATGAGATAATTCGAATATAGTTGATATATTGACTGAATAATCCGGGCTGCAATAATGATAACAAGCGCCGTTGCTCCCGCCGCAAAGGAGGCCCCGTAAATAAAAAACAACAATTGTTCCCCAAGAATAAGTCCCCCCGCAAGCATGGGGATTGCAAAAACGAGAGAATATGTTGTAGCTCGTGATAGTGAGGCAGAAACAGTATCAAGTTTACCAGCAGCGTTCCATCGGCTTACCTTGACATAAAGGGTATTACAGAGTGAAGTGCTGACAAAGAGTGCGAATACAGAAAAAGTCCAGCAGACTCCGAAAATCCCGACATCGGATACCGGCAGGAAATAGGCAATGATAAGAATATTTGCATTATCGAAAAGTGTCGTACCGGTGTTAACGATGAATGCCCAGCCTGAGAAAGAAAAAAGGCTCTTTACGTGGGACCATGAAAATTTCTTCAAATGATAATCCATATATTTTAATTCAATAAGGAGCTCAACGAGAATACCGGCAATTAACCCTCCGACAAGCCCATAAACCTGAAATCCAAGAAAGATGGCGATAAGCTGAACAACAATCCGGATCAGATTATTGATAAGGGTGGCAGTTGCTGCCAGACCTAACCGGTTGCTGGCGCCAATTGAAACTGCAACCGATGCCTGGAGTGCTGCGATGCCTAACGCCAGGATCAATATCCAAAACAGACCAGCATTTTTCAGGTCAATAAACCGATCCTGAAAGAGTAATAGCGCGATAACTACTACAATAAACATCCCACAGCGTATTGCCAAACTTGCGGTAAAAAAGGAATCCGGCTCCTTCCCCTCACATATGCGCTGAGTGCCACCGTAACTTATTCCCAAATCTATGATTACACCCAATAAGGTAAAAACTGACAGAAATACAAAATAGGAGCCAAGTGTTCCGGCCCCCACCCAGTGAGCATAAAATATTGTGGCAAGAAATCCGATGAGGGTGATCCCAATCGAAGAAATAAAATACATTACTCCGTGGCGGTGGACTTCACGCTGGATATCGCTCATCGCTGATAATTACATATGCATTCATCATTTAAATACCTGTAAAAGGATAGTTACAGAACCGGAACCAAAATAATGGTCTTTATTTTATGAGATTCTCCTATCGTTAGTTAGAGTTTTTTTAACTCCAGATCCTTGCAAGTCCTTGGATGAAAAATGGAATTGATTCCCGTAATAATCCTGAATCGACTGCCCGTTTTCCCGCACGAAATGCGATCATCAGTCGTCGTTTTTTAAGCAACAGTCGTTTACCTGCTGAATTATACCCCCGACGGGAAAAGTGTGCTAATACGATCGTCTCTTCCGCGTTCATCTGTTTGTCAATATTCCTACTTGCATTCTTACCGTGGACATAGTATTCCCCCAGAACTTCCGACAGAAAAACCCATTTAATGTTATGTTCTGACAACCGCAGCCATAAATCATAATCTTCCGCAGTAACAAGTTGTTCATCTTCAGAAAATACGCCGAATTTTTCAAGACTTTTTTTATCAACAATTATAGCGGATGTGGTAATTCCAGAATTGCCGGAGAAGAGGAGTGACTCAAATACATTATCCTGGATCAGGGCAGGGAGAATCTTTTGGGTCAATTTTCCTTTATGACGAATCCACATTCCATGACAAACGGCATCGAATCCCTGTGACAGAACTTCAAGACAGGAAGAGAGTTTTTCAGGATACCAGAGATCATCTGAGTCTAAAAATGCGATGTATTTACCGTGAGATAATGCGATCCCCCGGTTTCTCGATGCTGCGATAATTCCCTGGTTCCGAAAGGGGATGTATCGTATTCTGCAATCGTGCAGTTTCTCGACAACATCTTTTGTGTTGTCAGCGGAATAATTGTCAATTACAATTGCTTCCCATTTTTCATATGTTTGATTGATGACGGAGTGGAGTGCTTTACTTAGTAAATCCGCCTGATTATACGTTGGAATAATTATCGTGAAAACCGGCAAACTCTGACACATAGATGGCTAAGTCCTGTAGTGTTTTTGACAGAATCGAAGTGTTTCATCAATTTCCTGTTCAAGACGTCCGGAGAGGGAAAAACCGGTGGATTTCAACTTTTCAATGGAGTATGTCAATTCTCCTTCCTTCTCGGAGGGGCTTGGTTCCGGGCGATAGACCGGCGGGCAGAAGTCCAGGATATCCGAACACCTCTGCTGAATTCGTACAGCCAGATCGAATATTGAGATGCTGTTTTCTCCACCCAGATTGAATAACCCGTTCCCAAGGGATCCAGAAGGTACCTGGATAAGGTGATCGACTGCCCGGGCTACGTCGTGGAGTGGAATGAAATCTCTTTTTTGTATTCCCGTGCTTTTCAACCGGATTTCATGTGTGGTGACTGCCTGACGGCAGAGATCATTTCCTGCAAGTGACCAGCGGTTTACCCTGCTATTTATCGGAGCTCCGAGACTATTGGATAACCGGACAACAATACCGGTCATGGTTTTATCTGCATTTGCAGCGAGTACGTAATCCTCTGCAGCACGGTGGGTAATGGCATACGGGTGCGTGGGACGAGTCGGGATATTCTCTGATATCTTTCCTTCTAATGGGGACCGGTAAACATGCGCCGTTGAAAAATAGATGAATTTCTGCACTCCTTCACTTTGTGCGGCTTTAATCAGTTTCAGGGTTCCCAGTGTGTTGACAAGAAGGGCTTTTACCGGATCCCGAAGAGACTCGATCTCGTTCAGAGCAGCAAAATGGACAATAATATCTTGTTTTTTACAGACGTTTGTAATGGAGGTCTCATCCTCCATATCAAGTGGGATGCAATGGTTCTTCGGGAGCCAGGGGGGAATCTCTACGGCATTGGGGTCTCTTGAGGTTACGGTCACATCGAAAATATCAGATCTGATCAGTTCCTGAGCAACTCTTCCACCGACATAGCCAAGACCCCCAGTCAGTAGTACGGAAACTGTCATCTGTGAATGAGCTCCCAGTTGTACGGAATGCTGTTATCAAAGGGATCTTTACGCTCGATTTCACCCGGCTCATGAGGAATTGTTGGACAGTTTGCCACTAAGGCCATCGTAGTTCCAACCCCCTTGAACCCATTCCAGATTCCCGGAGGGATCCTTACCAGGCAGTAATTTTCGGGGCCTAAATATATCTCCTGAACCTCTCCTCTGGTACGGCTGGAGGGCCTGTCATCGTACAGAACGAGTTTGATTACCCCATACGGGACCGCGTAGTTCAGTGTCATTTTGGAATGAAGATGCCAGCCCTTGATTACCCCGGGATAGATACTTGAAAAGTAAATCTCTCCAAATCCGAGAAAATCAGGATCATCATTCCGTAGCATATGCATTACTTTACCCCGCTCATCCAGAATTTGCCGGAGCGGTTTTATCACGACACCATCAATCATCATTCACACTCCATGAACTCCATTATCTGTTGTCTGGTAACGGATTTGGCATCCATTCCTGATTGAATGGATTTGTACCACGATGCGGTCTTTTCAATTGTGGTTCTGAAGTCCCAACGGGGATACCACTGTAATTCGTGGTGTGCCTTGTCACAATTCAGGTGAAGTAATCCCGCCTCAGGTGGATCGTCATCTCGTTTTGTAATTTTAATCTCTCCGGATCCCCAGTGTGCAATGAGTTCCTTTGCAACATCGTTGACGGTATGCATCTCACGACTGTCAGGCCCAAAATTATAAGAAGATCGCCCGTAGCGTTCAGGATTCTCGTAGAGATGTCGTGCGAGGAGCAGATATCCGGATAATGGTTCCAAAACATGTTGCCAGGGTCTGGTTGATTGGGGATTTCGCAAACAAATCGGCTCGTTCTTTTCCAGAGCACGGATGCAATCCGGTATTATCCGATCAGCAGACCAGTCTCCACCTCCAATAACATTCCCTGCTCGGGCCGTTGCAGCGCTAAAATGAGGCCGTTTATCGAAGAAGGAATTCTGGTATCCGGTAAAAACAAGTTCTGCTGCGGCTTTAGAGGCACTGTACGGGTCCTTGCCCCCCAATTCATCATTCTCCCGGTATCCCCAGCACCATTCTTTGTTCCGATAACACTTATCGGAAGTAATCATGACGAGGACTCTTACTGAAGGGGTGGAGCGTACCGCTTCGAGAATATTTACCGATCCACCAATGTTCGTGTCAAAAGTTGCTTTTGGATCATTATATGATTTCCGTACAAGAGGCTGCGCTGCAAGATGAAAAACGAATTCAGGGTTAATTTCCTTGATGAATTCAAGGATCTGGGAAAAATCCCGGATATCTCCGTCCCGGTGTTGAATTGTTTGATCCAGTTCCAACAAATGGAAATGATCATAATCGCGTTCCGGGGGCAGGGCGAACCCGGAGACTTCAGCTCCCAGATACTGCAGCCAGGATGAAAGCCAGGAACCCTTGAATCCGGTATCTCCCGTTACCAGGATCCGTTTATTTTTAAAAATGTCCCGCCAGCTCTTCACCAGATCACCCATGGTGCTTTCTTTTGTTCATACAGCTGATTCAGCAACTGATATTCCCGGGCAGTATCCATTGGTTGCCAGAATCCATCATGCTTGTAAACCATCATCTCTTTATCCTTGACCAGGTTACGAAGGGGGTTCTGTTCAAAAATTGTAGATTCCTGGCCATCGATATAGGAGAAGATCTCTTTTTTGCAGACAAAATACCCTCCAGAAATACGTCCTCCGGTTGTCTGGGGTTTTTCATTGAATTCCGTGATAAGACCCCGGCTATCGCACTGCAGTTCTCCAAAGCGGCCTGGGGGCCTGACACCGGTAACCGTCAGAATTTTTCCATGAGACTTATGGAATTCTATCAATTTTTCCAGATCAATATCTCCAACACCGTCCCCATATGTCAGGAGGAAGTTCTCTTCACCAGAGAGATATTTCTCAACTCGCTTGATCCTTGCCCCGGTCATGGACTTGAGACCGGTTTCCGCAAGTGTTACCGTCCAGGGTTCAGCTTTGCTTGAGTCATGATAATCTATGGGGGCCCTCCCGCTGAGATCGATTGAAAAATCTGTTGTATGGGAGCGGTAATTCATAAAAAAATCCCGTATCGAATCCCCCTTGTAGCCAAGACATAATACGAATTTATCGTGGCCAAAACATCCATAATATTTCATGATGTGCCATAGTATCGGGAACCCTCCTATCGGGATCATAGGTTTGGGAATATCTTCTGAAACATCACGTATACGCGTACCGTATCCTCCGCACAAAATACATACTTTCATACTACACCCCACCGAGAATCTTGTTGTAAAACGATTGATAATGTTCCATTGCCCTTTTATCAGTAAATAGTTCCTCAAACCGCACCTGTGCCATTCTCCCCATACTTGTCCGGAGATCCGGGTCTTCCGAGAGATGAATTATCGCATTTGCAAGGGCTTCAGCATCCCTGGGCTGGACCAGAATTCCAGACACCTGATCCTCAATCTGCTCGGGAATGCCGGAAAACCTGCTGGCGATGACTACTTTTCCCAGCGACATCGCCTCGAGAACGATATTGGGGAAATCCTCATTGGTTATGGAAGGGAGAACGATACAATCCGAGGCATTGATTAAGTTAAAGATTTTTTGTTCATGAGCGATAAATTTCACATCCCCACTTAAATCATTATCTCTGACATAATTCTTCAGGTGCTCCTCATAAGATCCCGTGCCCTCTATGATGAGATAGGGAGGTCTTTTTTCCGGGCACTTCATCGTTAGTAACTTCATTGCTTCGAGAAGGAATAAATGCCCTTTCCGCTCTTCCAGAACGGCAATTATTGATAAAACGAGGCGGTCTTGGGGAATTTCCAGTCTCTTGAGCACTTCTTCGCGGGATTCAGTTACGGGACGGTGAGCAATTCCATTATGGATGCAGGTAATTTGGGTTGCTGGAACACCCAGATTTGTATGTAATTGATCTCCGGCATAGCACGACCCGGTAACAAATACCGTTACTCCATGAATAACGAGCTGGTCGAAATAAAAATCCAGCCAGCGTGTTGGAAGGCGATAGCCTTCCGCAATGTTATTAACAACGAAGATGATTTTTTGAACACCGCAGAGTTTTGCCGCGAGGACCATGGCGAGTGCGGAATAGGATCCAGGATATCCGCCATTGTTTATGTGGAGGAGATCGACCTTCCGCGTTTGGAGGATTTTCCGGAGTCTGAGGACATTTATTAGGAGGATTAGATATTTGATAAGGAGGAGATTGACAAGGATTTTCAGGGGCTTACGGCAGCATTTCCATGAGATTGAATCAATTTTATTATACAGATCATAGTGATCAAAGAGAGATATCGGATTTTTCTCTATGGATGATGCGATCCTTTTTTTCATTCCAGTCTCATATGCCGGTGAATACCGGTAGATGAATGCCATATCGTATCTTTCGGTAAATTCCTTGCTGTTGAAAAAATTTGTAAGCATATTCTCGCATCCGGCAAAAAACGGACAATCAGAATAGTAGAGAGTCGAAGGCTTCACTGCCCGCACACCCCGCGGTAATAGGTAATGGTTTCTCTCAGGCCATCATCGATTGAAGTCTTTGCTTTCCATCCCAGCAGTTCTTTTGCTTTTTTTGTTTCCACGTAATATTCCATTATTTCATTTTTCCGGTAAGGTCTTTCACCAAGTCTTACCAGTCCCTCTTTCCCCAGCATCCGTTCAATCTTGTGAGTAATGTCTGAGAGCTTTATCGGAATTCCGGTCCCTATATTGAGGATCTGACCCTGAATTTGGGGATTCTGAGCGGCAATGATTAATGCTTCGACAAGATCCGCGATAAAAATAAAATCCCGTGTCTGATCTCCGTACGTCATTGTAAATGGTTTATCCTGGAGCAGAGTTGTTATCAGGGAGGGCAGGAACATATCCGATCCTTGACCCGGGCCATAGGCAAGAGTCGGCCGTATGATCGTAACAGGAATGCCGTACAACTGGGAAAATAATTCTCCCAAATGTGTGGTGCATACTTTTGAAAAAGAATACGGGGTTACCGGAGATTCCCGCATTATCTCACTAAATGGAGGAGGATGGCTGCCATATTCCTCAGCAGTGCCAAGGGTGATGATGGATTTTACGCACTCCAGTGTGTGTGCTGCGGAGAAAATATTGAGTGAACCTTTCACATTTGTGTCAATAGATGCGTGGAAGGCCTGTATACTTTCTACACGATCTTTGTAGGCGGCAAGATGAAAGATATATTCAGGCCTGCATTCACTGAAACAGGTATCTACAGCCGCAGAATTGCCGATGTCCAGGTTGCACTGGGTAATGTCGTGGGGTAGTTTTGCAGGGTTTCTGCTGATTGTCGTGATGTGAGCCCCACGGCTGTGAAGTTCTCTTACCAGATGCTGGCCGATAAAACCGCTTGCACCGGTAACCAAAACCCGCCTGTCCAAAAAAATTTTTTTTGGTGCCATTGTCAAATCTGCCGGATCGTTCTTCCGCTGTTAAAATATGGTGTCTTTTTATTTTATACTGATCTGATTAACAAAAATCACTGTTTCAGTCCCCGCAATCGCAATCGGTTTTTATCAAGGCTTATAAGTATCCCGTCATATATACGACCATACACACTCCGCATTTTTTTTCTTGCAGGCTGATCCGCACTATCGGAAAAAAATGCTTTTAAAATTTTATCATTCATCCGACCAAGAACTGGTTGGATATACTCAATAACAAATACCAGGGGATTCAGATGGTTCCGTTTCTCTTTCACATATGATTTATTCAGCAGAGCGAACATGGACATGACTTCAGAATCCGTCATTTTTGACAAATTGAATACTTGTGTCCATTTATTTTTCTCTGAAACCCTGGAAAAGTAGGTATCGAAAAAATCCTTATCCTCCTTGATATAACCGTTTGTTTTCAGAATTGTATATAACTCGGATCCCGGAAACGGGGTTGTGATCATGAAATGATATATGATATTCGGATTGTTCTCAAAGGATCTCTTTACCAGTGAGATGGATGCCTCTACATCCTCTTTTGTTTCGGTATATTGTCCTACCATAATTGACAAGTTAACAAGGATGCCCGCTCTACGGAGTCGGGACAGCTGGAAAAGAATGTTTTCTGCAGTAGTGTTTTTTCCGATAATTTTTAACATCCGGTCGGATCCCGACTCCACGCCAAGAGCGATGACTCTGCAACCGGTCTCTTTAAGGTCTTTGAGCAGGTCGTCGTCAATCTTTGATAAAATGTCGAAACGTGTTGACAGTTTATAGGATACTTTCTTATCCCACGACTTGAGCTCGTTCACCAGTTGTCTCGCCCGTGATGGGTTTATCAACACCAGGTCATCAGAAAAATCGATCATATTGGCATCGAAACGGTCAATAGCTTCCTTTGCCTCGGCCAGTATCAGGGGAATCGGGCGGTATCTTGGTTTGCTGTGGTGGTAACAGAAATTACAGCTGAACGGGCACCCTCTTCCTCCGTGAACGGTGATAATACGGTCATTATATTTATAGAACGGGAGCGGATAATGTTCAGCGTGCCATTTTCCAATGGTAATCCAGTCATCCGGAAACAGTTCGTAAGGGATTGGGGGGAGATCTGCGAGATTTTCGATATATTCTCCGGGCCCGGTAAAAAGAATGCCGTTTTCGGAATTTACCGCAAGTCCTTTGACAGATAGCACATCTAGATTTTGCCGCAAAGCCTGGACAAGACGATATAACGTGATTTCTCCCTCTCCAATCACACCAAAATCAGCGTGAGTGATCCGCACAGCGAATTCAGGAATTGGGGTCACCATCTGTCCCCCAACAACAACCGGAAAAGTACGACCTGCCTGGTCCAGTTTTTCAACGAGCTCCCGAATATCGTTTAATTCAGGATACAAGCTGCCAAATCCGACCAGGACGGGATTCATACTGATAATATCCTGAATGAATTTTTGGATTTCAGAAGGGTTCGTCGGCCTGAATAAAATAACGACCTTTTCTCCTTTCTGCTTCAGATATCCGGCCAGATATGCAAAAGAAAACGGCACAGAAAAGGTTATCTTCTGGCTTACTAAAATGACGGGACCATTCCGATTTTTTTCAGATATCGGAAAAATCATAACAACTCAATAGTATCTACTCCGATAATATTTAATAATGTTCGACGGATATTCTTCTGAAATCAAAAAATTTTCCTCATAAAATCCAATTTAAGAAATTATTGTGAAATGTATTTCAGATTCAGATTTTCTCTCCTCATTCTGACATACATCTGGAGATATTCAACAATCGAAGCAAAGATCATCATTTTCATAAATGAAAATAAATATTGGGTTTTTCTGTGAGAAGAGAAGATCTTTTTCCAGTACCTTCGATCAGTCTGAAATACCGAGGTCTCAATTGGTGTGTACACCCCGTATTTGAATTGGAAATAATAAAGGAGTTTTTGTAGGGGAATGGTATGTGCTGCCATCCTGTATTCATCACTGGGGAGGAGTCGGTTCAGAGTTTTGTAATCTTCTTTTTTGATAGTTGTTTTAATGTATCTCTCAAAAAACATAGTGCCGGGGTAGGGTTGGGTCACCCCAATAGAAACAAACGTGGGGTTAATCTCTTTCAGCAGATTATCTGTCATGTGGATATCATCTTCTGTCTCTTCGGGCAGATTCAGAAGAATATTTGCAAAAGTACGTATCTGATATTTTTTACATAAAGTGAATGCATTTTTTATCTGATCAACCGTTATACCTTTTCTGATAATTTTTAACAGATTGGGTGATCCTGTTTCAACACCAAAGTCAATTTGAATGCAACCGGAATCTTTCATACGTTTTAACAAGGCCTCATTTTTAAAGCAGCTACTATTGACTCTGGTTTCAGCGCCCCAAAGCATCGTGAGACCGCTTTTTTGATAAGCGTCACAAAATTCTATGATATCGTTTTCTTTAATACCGAACGTATCGTCCATTATGTAAAAAAAATCAAACCCGTATTTTTTTTCGAGAATTTTTAGCTCTTCAATAACCATTGCTATTGGTCTTTTTCTAACGAATGATTGCCCCGCCGGACAACTATTTGCCTGCCAAACGGAATTGGCTGCACAAAATCCGCATTTATATGGACAGCCTCTTCCTGTATATATTACAGCACAGGATGCAGGTAATCTCCGAATAATATATTTCGTGGGTCTGGTATACCGTCTCGTATCAATTTTATGATAGGCCGGCATTCCACAGTCTTTCAAATCCATTATTTCGCGTTTTGCCGTCCTTATACAATTGCCATTTTCCAAAAACGCTATGCCCGTTATCTCCTTGAATTGTAATTTTTCATACCCTGTTTTTAAAATCTCTTTCAGGGGATATTCCCCTTCACCCAAAACAGCAATATCGAACGGAGATCCCGGATAAATAAAATCTTCCGGGCATATTGAGGGATGAGCATTACCGACGATAATGGGAATTCCGGTCTCATTCTTAATCAGTTTTGCCAAGGAAAGTGACTGGTCAAAATCTGTTACAAATGTAGCAAGACCCACAAATCTCGGTTTTGTTTTTTTTAGATAATTAACAACAGCTTGATTATATTTTTCTTCACTTTTGATTACCTCATTAAATATCTCGCACAAAAACCCATTTTTTTCAAGAAATCCTGCAAGATATAAAAAATAAAATGGCATGTATTCACTATTTATGTTTGTATGGGAGACAACGAACAAAATATCCGGACTGTTGTTCTGAATTTGGGGTATACGTTCATTTTTCTCCATATGCAGAACTCCTCATTTTTTTACTATTTTAAGATAAAAAGTGATCTCATCTAACGGAAACAGATGACTTAAATATTGCTCGTAAAATTCGGGGTATTTATTGCAGAAGTATTTAAATGGAAAAATGACGTGATCCCGAACCCCCATTTTCGGAAAATCTTCATCGAATCCTTTTTTTAGTGTCTGGAAAAGGGATGGTGAATAATTGTATAATGAATGATGAATGTGTTCAGGATCGAAATAGGTGAATGATTCTGTTGTGAAAAAGTGTTTGTGAGTTGGATCGATATAAGCAAAACGTGATCGGAAATACGGAACTTTGATTATTAATATACCCCCAGGTTTACTTATCCGGTGGAGTTCTTCCATCACTTTTAAAACATTATCGAGATGTTCGATGACATTATCTGCATAAATTTCATCAAACGTGGATGAGTCGAACGGATATGGGAATTGGTTGAGGTCATGGACGATATCGGCATCAGTATTTGGATTTATGTCTATACCAATTGATCCAATCCTCTTTTTATTCCCGCATCCAAGATCAAGTATTGTTTTCAGAATTTCACCCGTTGGAACAATTTTGATTATCACAGCAACTGTTTTTGAGTCAATGTGGCTTTCCGTCTCTAAATCGTATTAAGGGTAATTATATTTATCGAGTGCCTTTTTCAGTCTATTGAATACCGTGTCAGTTCCATCTGTCGAAAGAAGGTCATGATAAAAAATTATTGTTTCTTCAAATAACTGATAAGTGGCTGTGAAATACATTCTGCTAGCAATCTCATTCCGTCTGGAGAAAAATGAACGGAGTCGACGAAATATCTCTCCTCGTACTGAAATAATGTATTGGTATCAACCAGAAGAAGTCCATGCTTTTTGGCAATTTCACGCATCGCCTCATTCTCAAGCAAGACTCCCTGGTGATATTTCATGTGGGTCTTACTGCCTTTTACTTCGTCGTACATGTAATGACAATACGTTGACAAAATTATTTCAATCCCATTGGATTTGCATAAATTTACGATATGTTCAATATTTCGCTGGTATGTTTCGAGGCCATAAAAATCTGATGATAACTCAACACGTCCGCGAGCCACTGCATCAAGAAGTGAATGTCTGATATTCTGTCCGAGGAACTGGACTATGAAATAGTTATAGAATGCGAGAGGGAGATCGGGGAAAAAAGAGGCTGTTTTGTAATAGGGCCATACCTCGCCAAGGTTTTTCTTCGCATGAGAATAATCGCTCTTGAAACCCGGTGTCAGCGAGGGAACTAAGTCGTTATATGCATGGTAAATTACGATGACATCAGGCCGGGTATCAATGATATTCAGGGCAAAATCTATCATGATTTCAGCGCTGGTCCATCCTCCGACACCACAATTATTCACTTCAATCTGTTTATCAGGAAATGTTTTTTTCAGAATTTTCTCTAATTCTATTGGGTAACTGTAAGCCACCCCATCAACTTCAATATAATTTCCGGTAGTCGAAGCGCCAAGACAGTTTATTCTGATAAGATTGTCTGGTTTTGGTACAATGACGTCCCTGTTTCCGGAAGATCCATTGATATGCCCCATATTATTGGTGACATAACGACCGAATTTGAAATTTTTATCCCTATTCAAAGGGTATGTTGCCAGGGTTGTTTTTGGCGTTGGAAACTTCTTTTTATTAACATATGTCAAGTATGGATGGGGCTCAACAAATATCTCGTCGAAGGGAATTTTTGGCTGAATGATGTATTGTTTTCCCATTTTTATCCGGTAAGCAATCCGGAAAAGAACTTCACATAAAATAATTATGGCAAGAAAAACCAGAATTGCAAACGGCAGTCCGTAGGTAATGAGAACGGTTATCGGTATGAGGACTATGGATATCCCTGCTACAATGAATGAAAGAAGTACTTTAGAATTCATATTGCCTCTTCTGTATTTACCACATCGGGTATAATGTGTCTGGACAATCGGCATCCTCGTCGTATTTCTGGGTCACCGATATGCGGTCTTGTGAAGCGAATCTGATCGTATCCGGTTCGCAGCGGTACGTTTTTACATTTTTGTTAATATTGCGTTTAAAGCGGTTTCTCCGGAATAATCTCGAAAGAAATCCAACCGGTATGTTGCATGTATAGATTATCATGGCTACAATTTTTTTCATAGCAAACCCCCCTTTAGTTGCTGCCCTCTGTTTTCATACTGGCTAGTCCAATTCAAATTCCGTTTTCCAGGAATCATCGGTGTCTCGGATGGTTTGTTCCTTTTTTGCCAGGAAATTATTTTCTAAGACCAAATAATCGATCTTCGTTCTCATGAAACATCGATACGCGTCTTCAGGTGTGCATACAATGGGTTCCCCTCGAACATTGAATGATGTATTAATTAACACTGGGCACCGGGTTATCCTCTCAAATTCGGATAACAATTGATAATACCGGGGGTTTGTTTCCATATGGACTGTCTGGATACGGGCAGAATAATCGATGTGGGTTACGGCAGGTATCTGTGACCGGGGAATATTTAGCTTCTCAATGCCGAAAAGAGCGTTTTGCGCATCGGTCATGGGATAACATAACTGACTTTTAACAGGAGCAACCAGCATCATATAGGGACTGGCTCTGTCCAGATTGAAATATTCCGAAACGCTGTCCGCAGTCACTGATGGAGCAAATGGACGGAAGGATTCCCGGAATTTGATTTTTAGATTCATCAGCTGCTGCATCTTTGGATTACGGGGATCTCCCAGAATTGATCGTGCACCCAGAGCTCTTGGGCCGAATTCCATTCTGCCTTGAAACCATCCGACAACATATCCTTGGGCTAATAGCTCAGCAACTTTTGGAATGAGATCCGAATCGTCAAAATAAAAATATTTTGCCCCTGTCGTGTTAAGGTGGGTTTGAATCTCCTGATTTGAAAAGGCCGGGCCGAGGAACGACCCATTCATCGAATCAGGTTTTCTTATTACCCGCGGTTTGTTGAGGGCCATGTGCCAGAATGCCAATGCAGCCCCAATACTTCCACCAGCATCTCCCGCTGCCGGTTGAATCCAGATATCTTTAAAAATGCCCTCCCGAAGGATTTTTCCGTTGATGACACAATTCAGGCCAACGCCACCCGCTATACAGAGAAAATCCTGGCGGGTCTCTTTTTTGATTGTTCTTGCAAGCCGAAAAACAATTTCTTCGGTTACGTCCTGAATTGAGCGGGCAATATCCATGTCTTTTTGGGTTAATTCAGATTCCGGCAGTCGTGGAGACCCCCCGAAGAGATCATGAAATTTTGTATTTGTCATGCTGAATCCGACAGGATAATTGAAATAATCCATGTTCAGCCTAAATGTGCCGTCATCCTTGAGATCAATCAATTTTGAAACGATATCGTCAGCATATTTCGGCTCTCCGTACGGTGCAAGACCCATCAGTTTGTATTCTCCGGAATTCACTTTGAAACCAATATATTGGGTGAACGCGGAATAGAGCAGTCCGATTGAATGGGGAAAATCAATCTGCCATTGAGGGTAAAGTGTATTTTTTTCACCGGTCCAGACGCTGGTTGTTGCCCATTCACCTACTCCATCCAGACAAAGAACGGCAGCTTTTTCATAAGGGCTCGGAAAAAATGCAGATGCGGCATGTGACAGGTGGTGTTGTACGCTTGAAATCTGTGGGATCTTTTCCCTATTTACATTACAGTGGGAAATCAATTCATTCTGGAGTAACTGAGTGATATTATTTTTCCCGCGTGCCCACGCATTCATGGATCGATAGTAGGATTCAAATCCATTGGGCGTATAGGCAAGATAGGTATTTTTCAAACGATCAAATTTCAGGTCGGCGTCATCATAGAAGATGATATGATCCAAATTATTTATTGAAATTTGACCCTGATTAAGGCAATATTTTACTGAATTTTTAGGGAATCTGTTATCACCTTTTTTTCGCGTGAATCTCTCCTCTTGAACCGCAGCGGTGATGGTTCCATCCTGTATCAGACACGCTGCACTGTCATGGTAATATGCCGAGATTCCCAGAATGTTTATCGTCAAATATCAGACCTCGGTAAATATGTTGATCATAAAAACACATTAGGGTATCTCAAAAGGACATTTTCTTTGCATAATCGTCCCGTCATACCCTCGTTTCCTGGCATAAGAAAGAATAGGTTTTGATAAATCAGGAGCAGAACCAGGCACCCTCACGGATATTATCCCGCTTTGGGTTGCCGTTGTTCAATCGCGTTTTTCACCAGTATTGATGCTACTTCGGCGCTATCACACGTTGCAAGATCGGTCCCATATTTCAGTAAAAATTCCTTGTTTGTGCAATCAATTGTGTCATTTAATGTGAATTTGTCAATAAGGAACTTTTCAATAGTATCTCCAAACATGTTTGGATCATTTTCCAGATATGCACGCTTTTTCAAAAGCGTGAGTGCATCCTGATCAATATCATGCAAACCTGTATAAACAATTACCGGGATTTCCGAAGTAAGCGTCTGAAGAATACCTGTTGAAATCAGATCAAATACCATGACGCTGGCACTTTTACATAATTCACTTAACGGAATTTCAGATGAAATGATTTTCAAATTTTTCACATTTCGATCGGAGGCATAACTTTTTAACGGTTCTTTGTCGGTATGAACCGGATGCAGTTTGATAATGAATTCCTTCTCCGGGAATTTTGCCGCGATATTGATAATTTTTTTCTGAATACTCCATAATTTTTCATCCCAAATGCAGTACTCACAGGGTAATGATATTATTGGATTGTTCAAAAGATAGTTGGTCGTAACGTATACGAGCGGAGCATTCGAAATTTCTTGAGGAATTTTTTTCAACATTTTGGAATAACTATCCAGTGAACTAGATCCCACTGAAACAAATCTCGGCACTTTCTCTAAATGGAGACGCTTTGCTGTTTCTCTGAAACTGTCAGCAACCGCGTCACCAAAAACAAGGTGCAGATCAGAATTTATGAATTCAATATATGGCATAAGCGGGTGATAACAATACCCTGCTCCTCCATGCTGCCAAGAAATAACCGGAATCCCTGCATCTCGTGATGCTTGAACGATTGCATGACCCGCTGCACTATTTCGCGTTGAATGAAGCAGACACTGTATTCTTTTTTTTCGAAGGAACTTCTCAGTAAAATTATAGGCATGGATCGATTCCTCAATGGATTTCCCTACAATCTGTGACATGCGCTCAAAAAAAATTGAGGAGACATCGATACCGAGTATATGTTTGTACTCCTCAAACTCTGCTTCGGTATTACAGATTTCTCGTACGTATTCCTGATATTTTTTTATAGCCGAACCGTCTGATTCAAAGATATCATCGGTTATGCGATGCACTGGCAGCAACCCTTTTTTATACAGTTCATCGAGAGAATCGTCCCAATTGTATCCGTTATTATAAATCAGAACCGGTTTTCGATGGAGCGAAGTGATATAATTATAGAATGCACTGCTGACTCCATTTATACCCCCTCTCTTTTGGATTAAGCCCATATTGAAAAGAAATTCATACTTTTTCAGTTCTCCTTTTGTACTGGACCCCGATATCAAGTCCATTTTTGGTCGTTCCCTATTTGTTTTGCGGATTACCTTACAAGGGAGGGGCCATCCCGGTAGATTTAAAAGTTCTGCATACAGCGACTCATCATTAGAGAAAACATAAACTCCAGGGTCGGATAATTTGAATTGAGATGAATAAATGCATATGGAATCCGGGTTTTCAGATTCAATTATTGTTTTCAAACCATGAATGAAACACCACAGCGAATCGATAAGAAACTTTAAATTTAAGATCGAATATCTTGCGGGAGTGAGTGAGGGGATATTGTGCAATGATGTCAGTTGGGTATCGAGAATGGTTGTAATATGTTCAATTTTCTGAAAATTTTCCAATCCGATCCGATAGAGGTCACGATCCGAGTTGTAATCAAGCATCGTCTTATAGGGGATGCGATTTTTTTCGAATGCGTATGATGCCGTAGGAGAGAGAGCGATATACTGCTGTAATACACCGGTTTTTTTATCAGGATCTTCAATAATTGATCTGACATCGTTGGCACTTTCTGTAAGGATTATCGTTTTGATATCGGTTCACTCCTGATAAGAGACACCATCATAATTTCACTGTATGATAGGATATGTGTTTTGTCGATCTTACCCTCAGCTTTTCAAATAGCGTTCGTAAATCACCTCTTCGTAGTAGTATTACCGGGAATCCGGATTATTGAGATCTCCCATTCTCTCCTCAGATTATTCATTTGTCCTGTATGATGTCACCTTAAAAACAATGCCCAATGAATAAAATGTGATGAGTGACAATACTATTGCCATATGCCCTCATGTTTCAACGGAAAGACAATCCTGGTTACCGGAGGCACCGGATCGTTCGGACAAAAATTCACTGAAATTCTTCTGAAGGAATATTCTCCCAAGAGCATCCGGATTTACTCCCGCGGTGAACTGATGCAGATGCAGATGATGCAGAAATTCAATGACGACCGTCTGAGTTTTTTGATCGGGGATGTGAGGGACAGAAACCGACTTTTCAGAGCAACAAAAGGGGTGGATATCGTTGTTCATGCGGCAGCAATGAAACAGGTGCCTGCGTGCGAATACAATCCGATCGAAGCGGTCAAGACGAATATCGAAGGTACGGTCAACCTCATCGATGCAGCCGTGGATAACAATGTCAGCAAGGTCATGCTGATCAGCACCGATAAAGCCGTCCACCCTGTCAACCTCTACGGTGCAACGAAAATGGTTGCCGAAAAACTGGGTATCCAGGGTAATTCGTATTCCGGCGGAAAAAATCCCTGGTTCAGCTGCACACGGTACGGGAACGTGATCGGCAGCCGGGGGAGTGTGATTCCCTTGTTCAAGGAGCAGCAGAAAAAAGGCGTCATTACCATAACCGATGAAAAGATGACGCGGTTCTGGCTCTCACTCGACCAGGGAGTCCGTTTTGTCATACAATCCATTGAAACCATGAAGGGGGGAGAGATTTTCATCCCTAAGATCCCCAGCATGCGCCTGACGGATCTTGCCGATGCGATTGCCCCCAATACCAGGAAGGAATACATGGGGATCCGTGCCGGGGAAAAACTCCATGAGGTATTGCTGACAGAAGATGAAGCCCGCCATGCGAAGGAATACAAGCATGGGTATATTATCGAGCCCGAGCATGTGTTCTGGAGCCGGCCCAAACAGACCGGTGGCAAGTCGCTTCCTGAGGGATTCCGGTACGCGAGCGATACCAATTCCGAATGGCTGACCAGTAAAGACCTGAAAAAGATCGTTGCAGACGATGATCAGGCAAAGTCAGAATAATCCCATATCATGAATTTCATTCCGTATGGCCATCAGACCATTGACGACACCGATATCGAGGCGGTCACAGAAGTCCTGAAGAGCGAATGGCTGACCACCGGGCCGAAGGTGCCGGAGTTCGAACGGGAGATCGCCCGGTACATCGGCTGCCGACACGCAGTTGCCGTCAACAGCGGGACGAGCGCCATTGATATCGCCGTCCAAGCGCTCGGTCTTGAAAAAGACTCGGAAGTGATCACCACTCCTTTCACGTTCGCGGCCACGAGCAATGCGCTCCTCTACAACGGGCTGACACCGGTCTATGCGGATATTATCCGGGAAACACGGAATATCGACCCGGCAGATATCTGTCGGAAGATCACCCCGAAAACGCGTGCCGTGCTCATCGTGGACTTCGCCGGTCAGCCGTGCGAACTGGAAGCGATCCGGGAGACCTGCCGGGATCGTGGGCTGGTGATGATCGAGGACGCATGCCATGCCCTCGGGGCCTCCTACGGGAATAAAAAAGTCGGTACGATCGCCGACATGACCATCTTCTCTTTCCATCCGGTCAAGGCGATCACTACAGGAGAAGGGGGTATGATCGTCACCGATAATGACGAGTATGGCAGAAAACTGGCGCTGCTGCGGACCCACGGGATCGACAAATCCCTCTCCCCCCACAACGGTCATTCGGCCGGCTGGGAATACGATATGGTGGAGCTGGGCCGGAATTACCGCATGACCGATCTCCAGGCAGCGCTCGGTATCAGCCAGTTGAAAAAACTCGATGCATTTATCGACCGGAGAGCGGAACACGTACGCCAGTATGCCAATCTGTGTGCCGATCTGGCCTTCATCGACCTGCCCGGGTCGATTCCGGATATCCGCCATGCCTGGCACATATTCACGATCCTCGTGAACGGGATCGATCGCAACGCGTTCTTCACATACCTCCGCGGGCATAATGTCGGGGCCAACCTGCACTACATCCCGACCTACCGGCTCCGGTATTACCGGGAGCACCTGCCCCGGGATCCCGCACGGTTTCCGGTCACCGAGGATGTGTACAACCGCATCGTCACACTGCCCCTCTTTCCCGGGCTGACGGAAGAAGAAGTGCATTATGTCGTCGATACCATGAAAGATGCATACCGGGCGATCAAATGATCCTATTCCGGGCCGGGTGGATGCTATGACCGGACAGCAGATCCTCGTGATCGGCGCCGGATCGATCGGCAGGCGCCATGCTACCAACCTTTCCGGGCTTGGGGCACGGGTCGGCATCTACGATGTCAATACAGCGGCGGTCCGGGATTTCTGCAAAAACACAAAGGTCTCCGCAGTCTCCGATCTCAATCGGGCGCTCGACACCGGGGGGTATGATGCAGCGCTGGTCTGCACGCCGAACCATCTCCACATCTCCTGCGCCCAGGCCGTTGCCGATGCCGGTCTCCACCTCTTCATAGAAAAACCCCTTTCCCATTCGCCCGATGGTGTGGACCACCTGGTCTCGACCGTGAAGAAGAAGGGCCTGCTGACCATGGCGGGTTTCAACCTCCGGTTCGAACCCGGCCTGAGGTTCATCAAAACCCATCTCGACCCGACGCAGGTCGCCTTTGCCCTGATCGAGTTCGGATCGTACCTGCCGGAATGGCGGCCGGGTGTCGATTACCGGGCCGTATACAGCGCACAGAAATCCATGGGTGGCGGGATTATCCTCGACGATGTCCATGAGCTGGACTATGCCTGCTGGCTCTTCGGCTATCCCGCTGCCACCCGTTCCGGTTCCGGGACGTTCGGAGCGCTCGAGATCGATGTCGAGGATGTGGCGGATATCCAGCTGCACTACCCCGACAAACTCATCACGATCCATACCGATTACCTGCAGCGGACCTATACCCGCAGATGCAAGATCGTGCTGAAGGATGGATTCGCGATCGAATGGGTGTATGGCGATCATGCAACGTTCTTCTCGGATGCCGATGAACGCACCCTCCGGTACCGTGACACGTTCTCCGCCAATGACATGTACGTGGACGAGATGATGGAATTCCTACGGTGCCTCGAAGAGGGCAGGGCTCCCGAATCCGACCTGGCGAATGCCGCCGCGATCCTGAAGATCGCCCTGGACGCGAAGAAGGAGTGGTGAATCGTGATCCTCGCGATCATCCAGGCACGGATGGGATCCACACGCCTCCCGAAGAAAGTGATGATGGATCTCGCCGGCAGGCCGGTCCTCCGGCACGTGATCGATCGGCTGAGTCATGCCTCACGGATCGATGAGATCATCGTTGCGACCACGCATGACCGGTCCGATGATTGCGTGGAAGAGCAGTGCCGGGACTGGGACGTCCCGGTCTTCCGGGGGCCGGTCGATGACGTGCTTGCCCGGTTTCACGGGGCCGTGCGGTCGATCCCTGCCACCCGGGGCCCCGTGGAGGCGATCGTCCGGATCACCGCCGACTGCCCTCTTCTCGATCCCCGGGGGGTCGACCGTGTTGTCGACGAGCAGATTGCGGGACAGTACGATTACGTCTCCAATGTCGATCCCCCGACATGGCCCGATGGCCTCGATGTCGAGGTCTTCACGAACGCCGCACTCGACGAGGCGTTCGCCCGGGCCACGCTGCCTTCGGAGCGGGAGCATGTCACCCCGTACATCCGGAACAATCCCCGGTTCCGGAAATCCAACGTGATCCATGTACCGGATCTCTCGAAGATACGGCTGACCCTGGACACGGAAAAAGATTTTCTCCTGATCGGCCGAATCTATCAGGCATTATACCGCCCCGGCGGGATCTTCTTCCTTGAGGACGTCCTGCGCCTCCTGGAAAGGGAACCGTCCCTCATGGCCATCAATGCGGTACACGAGAGAAACGAGGGATACCGTAAATCCCTTGAGCAGGACCCTGCGCGATGAGGTGTTGTCACATGAAAAAAAATTCAGGTTCAGTCCTGTGGACAGAAAAGACCAAGAGGATGATCCCAGGGGGCAGCCAGCTGCTCTCGAAACGGAGCGAACAGTTCCTGCCGGATCTCTGGCCCTCCTATTACCGCAAGGCCCGGGGCGTCGAGGTCTGGGACATGGACGATAACCTTTACACCGACATGTCATTCATGGGTGTGGGCGCCTGCCCACTCGGGTACGCGGACCCCGACGTGAACGCCGCGGTGAAGGATGCGATCGACCGGGGCTCCATGTGCACCCTGAACTGCTACGAGGAGGTGGAGCTCGCCGAACTGCTCACGAAGCTCCACCCCTGGGCAGAGATGGTCCGGTACGCCCGGTGCGGCGGCGAGGCGATGGCAATGGCGGTCCGGATCGCCCGTGCCCACACCCGGAAAGATACCGTTGCGTTCTGCGGGTACCACGGCTGGCATGACTGGTACCTGGCTTCGAACCTCTCCGATGACCGGAGCCTCGACGGGCACCTCCTGCCCGGCCTCGATCCCGCGGGCGTCCCCCGGGGGCTGACCGGCACCGCCCTTCCCTTCAGGTTCAACCACCCCGAAGACCTGGAAGCGATCTGCAGGAAGAACCGCGACTCGCTCGCAGCGATCGTGATGGAACCCGTGCGGGACCATTTCCCGGAACCGGACTTCATCAAGACGATCCATGCATGCGTTGAGGCGACGGGCGCAGTGCTCGTAATCGACGAAGTTTCCTCGGGTTTCCGGCTCCGGACCGGTGGGGCGCACATGGACTTCGGGCTCAGGCCGGACATCGCGGTCTTTGCAAAGGCGATCGGGAACGGGTACCCGATGGCCGCGGTGATCGGGAAGGGGGAGGTCATGGGTGCCGCACAGGACACCTTCATCTCGAGCACCAACTGGACGGAGAGGGTCGGCCCTGTCGCGGCCCTCGCCACGATCCGGAAATACGAGAAGCACGACGTGCCAGCCCACCTTGTGAAGACCGGGAAGGCAGTACAACAGATCTGGACGAAGACCGCGAAGGAAGCGGACCTTGGGATCGAGGCCGGCGGGATTTACCCCCTCTCGCATTTCAGTCTCACGACCAATCATGCCCTCCCTGCCCAGACCCTCTTCACCCAGCTGATGCTCGGGAAAGGATTCCTGGCCGGAAAATCCTTCTACTCTTCGCTTGCCCATAAGAAAGAGCATCTCGATGCCTACGAGGCAGCGGTGGCGGAGGTCTTCGGGCAGATCTCCAGTGCCCTGGCGGACGGGACCCTTGAACGGAAGCTGGAAGGGCCGGTTGCCCAGACCGGGTTCAAGCGGCTGACCTGACACTGCGGAACGGGATTCCCGGAGAGCCGGTGATCGTGGAGGAGCGATCATTCCAGCAATAAGTAACGCCGGCAGGATCACGATGACGGGAAAATACACCGGAAGCAACAAGCCCCTCAAAAAATATTCATTCTCCTCCGCCAATCATTTGTTGAATGATTGCCCTCTTTCGGGCAGCCTGCCAGGTGATCGATTGAAAAACATCCTCCTCATCCGCGCCGATGCCGGGCCCGCGATCGGCTCCGGTCATGTGATGCGCTGCCTGGCGCTTGCGGAAGCCTGGAAGGACGATGGGGGGGAGGTGATCGTCCTCCTCGCCGCTTCTGCACAATCGCTCGAAGAGCGGTTGTCAGCGGAAGCAACCGCTATCCTGCACATCGCGTGCGAACCGGGATCCCGGGAGGATGCCGGTGAAACGGTCCGGATCGCCCGAGAATACCGGGTGGACCGGGTGGTAATCGACGGTTACCATTTCGGTGCGGAATACCAGACGCAACTCAGGGACGCCGGGCTGGGTTTCCTCGTCATCGATGACTATGGGCACGCGGCCGGTTATTATGCAAATCTCGTCCTCAACCTGAACATGTACGCTGATCCCTCCCTGTACCCGGTCCATGAACCGGCAACCCGGTTCCTGCTCGGTACGCGGTACGCCCTTCTGCGACGGGAATTCCTCGCGTACACAGGATTCCGGCGAACGATCCCGCCCGTCGCCCGGAAGATCCTTGTCACCTTTGGCGGGGGCGACCCGGATAACCTGAGCGGTGTCGTGACTGAGATCCTTAAGGATCTGCCGGTCGATGACCTCGAAGTTGTCGTCATTGCCGGCGGGATTTCCCCCCATCTCGATGCGCTCCGGTCCAGCGTCCGGGACCTCCCCCATATCTCGATCCGGAGCAATGTCACGGACATGCCCCGGCTGATGGCTTGGGCGGATATGGCGATCTCAGCCGGGGGCTCGACCAGCTGGGAACTGGCTTTCATGGGACTTCCCTCGCTGCTCTATACCGCCGCCGCAAACCAGGCCCGGGTCGTGGATACGCTCGTGGCGCAGGGAATGGCGGAACGGCTGACCAACGAGGATCTCGCCGACCCGTCAGCAGGGCTGAAGAAAATTTCCGGGCTCCTGTTGTCGGGTAAGAGGCGGCAGGTCATGTCCCGACAGATGCATACGCTCGTTGATGGCGAAGGTGCCTCCCGCGTCACGATGTGCCTGAGGGACGAGCCGATCCGGCTCCGGGCCGTCCGGGAAGAGGATAGTGATCTCGTCTACCAGTGGATCAATGATCCCGATGTCCGGGTCCGGTCGTTCCGGACCCACTCGATCACACCGGAGGAGCACCGTGCATGGTTCGCCTCCGTGCTCGCCGATCCCGGCATCCTCTATTTCATCGCGGTCGACCGGCACGATCGCCCGGTCGGGCAGGCGCGGTTCCGGATCGAGAGCGACCATGCGGTGATCTCCGTTCTCCTCGAACCGACCTCCCGCAACCAGGGCCTGGGATCCCGGGTCATCGGCATTGCCACGCGAAGACTCTTTTCCATGACTCCTGTACAGGAAGTGCATGCTTTTATTAAAACGGGCAATGAATCTTCATTCAGGGCATTTGCGAAGGCCGGTTATGCCCGCGGAGGGATGACGACCGTGGAGAATCAGGAAGCCTACCTTATGAAACGGGGACGGGAGATATGATGAAGATCGGGAAGCATACGATAGGGCCGGGGAACCCGGTCTACATCATCGCCGAGCTCTCCGCCAATCACAACCAGGACTTCAGGCAAGCCGTGGAGCTGGTACATGCGGCAAAGGAGGCAGGCGCCGATGCCGTCAAGATCCAGACCTATACGCCGGACACACTTACCCTGAACTGTACGAACGAATACTTTCAGATCGGCAAGGGGACACAGTGGGAGGGAAAGAACCTCTACCAGCTTTACGGCGAGGCCTACACTCCGTGGGACTGGCAACCGGATCTCAAGCGGATCGCAAACTCCGTCGGTCTCGATCTCTTCTCAACCCCGTTCGATTCCACGTCCGTGGACTTCCTCAAGAAGCTGGATCTCCCTGCCTACAAGATCGCCTCGTTCGAGATCGTTGATATCCCCCTGATCCGGCTCATTGCCCGGACCGGAAAGCCGGTGATCATGTCCACCGGTATGGCAACGCGGGAAGAGATCACTGAAGCGGTCGATGCGATCCGGCAGGAAGGGAACGACCGGATTGCGCTTCTGAAATGCACGAGCGCCTACCCGGCGCTCCCGGAAGATATGAACCTGAAGACGATCCCCGACATGGCGGAGCGCTTCCGCGTACCCGTGGGGATCTCCGATCACACGCTCGGTACCACAATCCCGGTCGCCGCCATCGCGCTGGGCGCCTGTATCGTGGAGAAGCACTTCACCCTGTCCAGGAAGAAACCCGGCCCGGACAGCAGTTTCTCCTTGGAACCGCACGAGTTCCAGGCAATGGTGGAGGCGATCCGCGGAGTAGAGAAGGCGCTCGGAACGGTAAATTATGACGTGACCGAACACGAGATGGCGAGCCGGGTTTTTCGGAGGTCCCTGTTTGTGGTCGAGGATATAACAGAAGGGGAACGATTCACCGGGAAAAATATCCGGTCGATACGCCCCGGGCACGGACTCCTCCCAAAATACCTCCCGGAAATCCTTGGGAAGAAGGCCCGGTCAGCGATCTCCCGGGGAACCCCGCTGAACTGGGATATGATCGGGTAAGTTGGTCCCCATTTTTAGGCATTATTTTTTTTCAGAAAAATCCAACTTTTAACAAAAAGATTTTAAGCCTCAGCCGTGATTTGAACACGGGACCTGCTGATTACAAGTCAGCCGCTCTGCCAACTAAGCCACTGAGGCGCCATACTATTTTAACATTCGATAGTAAAAAAGATGGTGCCCAGCGACCTCGTTTTCCCTCCAGTAACCGATAGGATAAAATTAGGAATTCGGGATTCGGATATAATACAAATATCTTATACCCAACGACACTGACGTAAGTATACAAAATGGCCCAACTGACCGTGGATATCGGGGGCAGCCCGGGTGTCGGCTGCCGCGGTTTCTGCGAATACTGTTATTTTAAGAAAGTCCGGGGAGTGCAGCCCCTCGGGTGCCGGTACTGCCTGCCGTTCAAGAAAGGGTGCGACTACTGCACCCGGGGTGTAAAAGAGGAATATGCCGGGTTCAAGGATCTCCGGAGCATCGCGGATGAAACGCTCGCAAGCCTCCAGTCAAAGCAGGGCGAGATCGAGCGGATCACGATCAGCGGCGGCGGGGACCCGAGCTGCTACCCGCACTTTAAGGATCTCATCGAGCTGCTCGGCAGTACTCAGGCCCCGCTCCATATCGGGTACACGAGCGGGAAAGGCTGGGACGATCCCGCGATTGCCGACATGCTCATCGAAAACGGACTCACAGAAATTTCCTTTACGGTCTTTGCTACCGACCCGACGCTCCGGAAGAAGTACATGCACGACCCGACCCCGGAGGCCTCGCTTGCGATTCTCGAAAAACTCTGCGGGGCAGTGGACGTGTACGCGGCAACGGTCGTGCTCCCTGGGGTGAATGACGGCAGGGTGCTCGAAGCGACCTGCCAGTGGCTCCAGGACCGGGGGGCAAAGGGTCTGATCCTGATGCGGTTTGCCAACACTACCGATAATGGGCTTATCCTTGGGAACGGCCCGGTCATGGGGAAGCAAAAAGTCCAGAGCGTGGAGTCGTTCCGGGATATGATCACGGACCTTTCCAGAAAGTTCACCATGAAGATATCCGGCACGCCTCTCTGGGACCCGGAGATCGGTTCTCCGTTTGCAATCCGCTACGAGCCGGAGCTTCTCGCAAAACTCCCGCGGGTGACAAAACGAGCGAGCGTGGTCAGTGGGAGCATTGCCACACCATCCATCGACACGATCATCTCAGCCTGCGGTTCGGAAGTACCGGTCGTGCCGGTCGAAAAAGAGATTGCCTGCCTGATCACTGCTGCTGACCTCAGACAACTCGATCTCGCAGCGCTCGAACCGGTCGTCATCATTCCCGGCCGGGCCTTCGTGCATGATGCCGAGGCAGAAGAGATACTCTCACGAGACGGGACCGGGCGCACGGTGATCCGGGGCCCGGATATGCTGACCGCCGATGCCGAGACCAGCATGGGCATGACCCGCGACCAGGTGCTGGAGCTGGAGATGAACGGGTTTTCTGATCTTATCCGGCTGATCAACCAGTACGGTATTTCCCGGTAAAAATCATAACGGGAACTCACTATTCCGGGGTTGTTACACCATGACACCAATGCTATCGTAACCACAGGTTGCGAAAGATTCGATCGAAAAGAGCCAGACAGCTCCACTTTAAAGATCCTAAAACTGTATGCTGCGAGAGGGTTACGATCCCCCGATCTCCAGATCTCTCAAAGCCTGAACAATGAATGGAGTTCAACAACCCTATGAGTCTGGCGCCCTAACCAGCTAGGCCACCGCAGCACAAAAGTGCATAATAAAAACGCCGTAAAAATTATTAAAGGTATTCATGAGGTCTCGGGATAAATGCCTCATTGTTTTTTCTGCTGCATATAGATGTTAACGGCTGCCGTGATCGCAGCGACTTTCTTGCCCTGATCAAAGGAACCCGCCAGCGTCTGCATCCGGGTCTCCTCGTCACGCTTGTAGCGTTCGAGGGTGCTCATGATATGCTCCTCCTGCAGGAAGTGCGTGTGGGTATTTCCCTCAATGAACTGCTGGTTGTTCATAATCGCATAGTGGAGCGGGAGCGTGGTCTTGATACCGAGCACAATATACTCCGAGATCGCCCGGCGCATCCGTCTGATCGCCTCCGGTCGTGAGCTGTCCCACGCACAGAGCTTCGCAATCATCGAGTCGTAATTGGGAGGGATCGTATACCCCATGTGGATGCCGGAATCGACCCGTATGCCGGGACCGCCCGGCGACCGGTAACGCACGATCTTCCCGGGATCTGCCGAGAAGTTGTTGAGCGGGTCCTCGGCATTGATCCGGCACTCGATCGCGTGGCCCCGGATCGAAAGGTCTTCCTGCCCGAAGGCAAGCGACTCCCCGGCTGCTATCGCGATCTGCTGCTTGACGAGATCGACTCCCGTGATGATCTCCGTGATGGTGTGCTCCACCTGGAGACGGGTGTTCATCTCCATAAAGTAGAAGTTGTCCTGGCTGTAGAGGAACTCGACCGACCCGGCATTGGAGTAATCGGAGGCCTCGGCCACCTTGAGGGCTGCCTTTGACATCCGCTCGCGTAACTCCGGGGTCATGATCGGCGACGGGGCCTCCTCGATCAGTTTCTGGTGCCGACGCTGGATCGAGCACTCACGGTCGTAGAGATGGACCGCATTCCCGTGCTCGTCCGCCAGTACCTGGAACTCGATATGCCGGGGCTTGATGAGGTACTTCTCGATGAAGACCGTGGCATCGCCAAACGCGGATTTGGCGATCCGCTGGCTTGCCGTGATCGCCTCCTCGAGCGCCTTCTCATCGTTGACGATCTGCATGCCAATGCCACCGCCCCCGGCGCTGGCCTTTACGATAACCGGGTATCCAATGGAAGCGGCAATCTTCTTGGCATCGTCAATGTTGCTGATGCCCCCATCCGTTCCCGGGAGGACCGGCACGCCGGCCTCCTTCATCATCTGCTTGCTGCCGATCTTGGACCCCATTGCCTGGATCGTCTTCCAGCGCGGGCCGATGAACGTCACGTTCTCTTCAAGGCAGAGTTTCGCAAACCGGTAGTTCTCGGCAAGGAACCCGTAGCCGGGATGGATCGCCTCGGCCCCGCTCTTCTTTGCGATGTCAAGGATCCGCTCCATGTTCAGGTAACTCCTGGAGGGGTGGGCTTCACCTACATGGAAGGCTTCGTCCGCGTACTTGACATGGAGGGCGTTTTTGTCGGCATCGGAATAGATCGCTACCGTCTCGATGTCGAGCTCACGGCAGGCCCGCATCACCCGGATCGCAATCTCGCCGCGGTTGGCGATTAAGAGTTTCTCAAAAAATTTCATTGCACCACCAGCAGGACATCGCCGTTCTGGACGACATCGCCGGTATCGACAAAGATCTCGGTGACCTTGCCGTCGACCGGGCTGTGGATCGGGTTCTCCATCTTCATTGCTTCAAGGACAATGAGCGGATCACCTTTCTTTACCTGGCTGCCGCGGCTGACCATGACCTGGAGCACCATACCCTGCATGTTGCTCTTGATCCCGCCGGCATAGTCGCCCCGGGGGATCCTGGCCTGGGGCGTGACGCTCCCGACTTCCACCGAAGTGCCACCAATGGAGATGATCTTGACCGAGAAGACATCCCCGTCCACCTCGACCTCCATGATACCGGGCATGGCGGTATCGACCTTGGGTGCCAGCTGCTTCTGCGGGAGCGCTTCTGCGGTTTTATCTCCTTTCAGGAAGGCCGGGGCAATCGCCGGGTAGATAATGTAGGTGAGGACATCCTCCTCCTTTTTGACAAGGCCAGCCTTGGTCGCCTCGTCCTTCATCTTTGCGTACGAAGGTTCCAGCAGGTCTGCCGGCCGACAGGTGATCACGTCCTCATCGCCGATGATGAGTGTGCGGATCTCATCTGATATGGGTGCCGGGGACTTCCCGTACAGGCCCCTGACATAGTCCTTGACTTCCTTCGTCACATTCTGGTACCGCTTTCCATTGACGAGTACGTTTAAGACAGCCTGCGTGCCCACGATCTGGCTTGTCGGCGTGACGAGCGGCGGGTACCCGAGATCCTTCCGGACCCGGGGAATCTCGGCCAGCACATCATCCCACCGGTCGAGCGCGTCCTGTTCCACAAGCTGCGAGACGGTGTTGGAGATCATCCCACCGGGGAGCTGGTAGATCAGTACGTCACTGTCCACCCGCTCCGAGATCGGGTTGAGCAGCCCGCCATACTTCTCCCGGACCTGAAGACAGATGTTGCGGACCGCCCGAAGCTTGATCAGATCGATACCAGTATCGCGGGGGGTTCCCTTCAGCGATGCCACAATGCTCTCCGTGGGCGGCTGGGAGGTTCCCATGGAGAAGGGCGACATCGCAGTATCGAGGATGTCAACCCCGGCCTCTATCGCCGCCTCGTAGCTCATCGGAGCGATCCCGCTTGTGGAGTGGGAATGAAGGCAGACCTTCACGTCCACGGACTTCTTGATGCCGGTGATCAGTTCACGTGCCGCTGCCGGCATGATGAGGCCGGCCATGTCCTTGATGCAGATCGAGTCGCAGTCAAGGGCATAGAGCTCCTTTGCCATCTCAATGAACTTCTCCGTGCTGTGGACCGGGCTTGTGGTATAGGAGATGGTTCCCTGCAGGTGGGCGCCCGTCTTCTTGATCCGTTGCATCGAGCGCTTCATGTTCCGGATATCGTTCAGCGCATCGAAGACCCGGAAGATGTCAACCCCGTTCTTGTGCGAGGCATCCACGAACTTATCGACCACATCGTCCGGGTAATGGCGGTAGCCCACGAGATTCTGCCCACGGAGGAGCATCTGGATAGGGGTATGCTTCAGTTCTGCCTTGAGGGCACGGAGCCGGTCCCAGGGATCGTCGTTTAAGAACCGGATGCAGGTGTCGAACGTCGCCCCTCCCCAGGCTTCGACAGAAAAAAATCCGCAGTGATCGATCTCCCTCGCCAGAGGGATCATATCCTCAGTCCGGAGCCGGGTCGCGATCAGCGACTGGTGAGCATCCCGGAGTGTGGTATCAGTAATCAGGATTTTTTTTGAATTGGGGGAATGCATGGAGGAAACCTCAAGCGGGTAGCAACATTATGTACAGCCTCTAAAAATTCATCGGTAAAGTATAAAAAATTCACTAGCGTGAAGAATGACGAGGAGAGCAATTCCACCTGCAAGGAGACTTGCTATGATATCAAGGCGTGTCGTTTCAAACCCGGGACAGAGCGACCCTCCGTTCCGGTAGCCCCGGACGGCCAGGAGTTCTGCGGTGTCGTCAGCCCGCCTGAGGGCGTTATTTACCAGCACGATTCCCATCGATACAATCCGGTTCGCGCTCATGGGCCGTTGTTTTAATTTCTCTGCAAGACGGATTGCATGAAAATCGGCAACAAGCAGGTCCATGGCCTGCATGGCCATATCGGCAACAAGCCCCAGCTCGAACCCGACCTTTTTCCCGAACAGCCAGACACCCAGCCGCAGGAACTCTCCTTTCTTCTGTTCGGAATAGACCCAGACCCCGATGAGAATGATCGCCATCATCCGGATAAAATACGAGAGCCCGTCGCCCCCGCTTACGCTCAGCACAACCGCAAAAAACCCCACGAATAGAGCGAGCGCCAGAAATAGCCGGCCGTGCTTTTCAAGCGACAGGTGCCTGGCAAAGACAAGGCACCAGCACCCGGCTGCAATGGCCCCGAAAAGACTGAAGAACGCAGTCAGCGAGAGGAGTACGGCAACCCCGGTCCGCAACCTTACATCCTGCATGCGGCCTCCACCAGATCACCGGGCGCAATATTTTTCGGGCACTTACCGGCAGCGAGCAGGTTCCGTACCAGTTCCGGGGCGTGCTGCCACAAGGGAAGGGCATCCGGCACCCGGCCCCGGCAAACGAGCCGGCCGTTCACAATCTCCCAGATGTAATCCACCCGGGGAAAGGTCTGCTGTTCATGCGTGAAGAGGATCGTGATCCCGGTCTTTCGTTCAGATAACTGCCGGCACACCCGCTCTTTCTCGGAGCAGTCCAGGGAGCTGAAGGGTTCATCGAGGATCAGGAGATCGTAAGTATGGGAGAGAAGGCAGGCCAGGTGGAGGCGCTTGAGCTCTCCCCGGCTCAGTCTTAAGGGGGAGAACGCTTCTTTTCCGGTAAGTCGCGTGGCTGAAAGCACCTCCCCAGAGTCAACCCCCCATGATTCACATTCTTCCCGGATCGTCAGGCCGGTGACCTGGTATTCGGGAAACTGGAATGAGAGCATAACAGACAGGATCCCGTCCCGTGCAACAGTGCCGGATGCCGGTACGAGCAGGCCTGCGAGGACCTGGGCCAGCGTCGTCTTCCCGGATCCCACATCCCCGCTGACAAGATGGATGCCTTCAGAAAAGATCCCGTCTGCCAGAACAGACCAGTCTCCCGCGCCCTCACCCCGGCTTGCCACCACCCCCTTCAGGAGGAGTCTCATGCACGGCACCGCCAGGAAAGGGGATAGTATGGCGTACCGGAGAGCCGGGAAAATACTTCCTGCGGTGGCCCGGAGAGACGCACCACTCCTTCATCAAGGAACAGGACCTGATCGCTCTGTGCCGCAACTTCCATCTGCTGGGTGCACTGGATGACATACTCAGTTCCACTCCTTTGGATCAGGTGCCCGAGCGCTGCGGTCCGGGCTGCATCGAGATGGGAATCGCACTCGTCAAGGATGAGTACTGACGGCGTGTGAACAAGCGCCGCAGCAACGGCAACCTGGATCTTCTCGCCACCGGATAATTCCCGTATGGATCGATCCTGCAGGTGCCGGATACCGCACAGTTCAAGGCACCGGTCAACTCGTTCGCCGGTCTCCGTGCATGACACTCTGCGGAAACGGAGCGGGGAGGCAACCTCGTCCATGACGGTCTCGAAGAGTATGTTCCGGTCCGGGAACTCGTTCACCCACCCGATCTCGGCATCCCGGGGAGACCGGTCTCCAATAAGGACCGAACCGGATTCCGGCAGCTCGATACCGGTACAGAGCCGGAGCAAAGTCGTCTTCCCGCTGCCATTGGGGCCGATAACCGACGTGAGGCCGGGCGGGATATCCAGTGCATCGATCGCAAGGTGGCGGTAGCGGAGCGAGCGGATTGCGATCATGACAATCGTTCTGCAATCAGGTATGCCGCACCAGCCTTGATCACGCCCCCGATAATGAAGGGGACAAAGCCTGCCACAAGCGCCGGTACCAGCCCCATAGGCAGGGAGATGACAAGCCATGCCACACCGAAGAGGAGGGTGATCACGGTCCCGAGAGCAATACCGGCCATATGGAGAAATTTTGACTTTTGCTCGTACGCCAGTCCCACAATAAGCGCAGCGAAAATAAAGCCGATCAGGTATCCCCCGGTAGGACCAAGCAGGACCCCGGGTCCGGTCATGCCATTATGAAAGATCGGGAGGCCCAGCGAGCCGAGCAGGACGTAGAGTCCCACGGGAATTACCGCATAGCGTTTCATCACCGCGCCCGTGAGAAGGACAAACAGGGTCTGGAGCGTGAACGGTACCGGTACGCAGGGGATGGAGATCCAGGCACCGAGCGCAATCAGACCGATACAGGCCGCAGAATACGCTATGATTCGTGATTTTTTCAGGTCCCCGAACATCGTCAACCTAATAAAAAATGATGGTTGACGATAAAAAAATAGCGCCGTTTATTGGTGGAAACAGTCACCGGCAATGACCCGTTCGAGCCTGCCATTCTCTTTACGGATGATCAGGGCGCCGAACTCGTCGATGTCCACGGCATCGCCTTCGAAACTGTTCTTCAGGGTCCGGATCTGGACCCGGTTCTCGAGCGTGCAGGAGATGCTCTTCCACTCCCTGATGATCGTATCGTACTCCCCGCTCTCGACAAGCAGGAACCGGCTCTCGAACTCCTTAAGGATACGGGCAAGAAGCGAGGCCCGATCGACCTCGTGGCCCATCTCGGCGCTTATTGAGGTAATCCGGTCCTGCAGTTCCGGTGAGAAATTACTGATGGGAACATTCACATCGATGCCGATGCTCAGGAGCGCATGATGCACCACATCAGCCTCGGCTGAAAGTTCAAGGAGAAGACCGGCCACCTTCTTGTTCCCGATGAAGACATCGTTCGGCCACTTGATCAGAGCCCCGATATCGAACTCCTTCCTGATCGCCCGGGCCACGGCTATCGAGCCGGCCATTGTTATCATGAAGATGTGATCCACGGGCATGTGGGGTTTTAAGACGATCGTGACCCAGATCCCGCCGCTCGGTGAGACCCAGGCCCGGCCCATCCGGCCCACGCCCCCGGTCTGCTCCTCGGCAACGATCACCATGCCATGCAGTTTCTCGATATCCCCCTCTGTTGTGAGCTGCTTACCCACCCAGATGGTCGAAGGCGTGTTCTCGAGATACCGGATCTTCTTGCCGATCACGCGCGTCTGGAGTTTCTTGTGGATCTCGTACGGGAGGAGCCGGTTGCTCGTCCGCGTGAGCCGGTACCCTTCCTTCTGGGACGATGAGATGGCGTAACCCATCATCCGGAGTTCGTTGATATGTTTCCATACCGCCGAGCGGGTCATTCCCATCTCGTTGCTGATGGCCTCGCCGGACAAGGGTCCTGTGGCACGTTCAAGGATCTCGAGCACTTTGAAGGCCGATTCTGGCATCCGATCACCTCTTGGAATCGATCTGTTCTGAATCGAGCGGGCAGGGATCCTTCCCACAGACCTGTCTGATGATTGCCGACTGATTCTCCATCAGCGTTGCCAGGTCAAAGATCCCGGTGATATCGACAATGCCAATCGCACCAATGGCATTTCCCTCATCATCCCGCAAGGGTGTGACCCTGACCGGGACTCCATTATAGGGCCCGCTCGACGGTGTTACCTGGATCTGCTGGTTCTTTGCGATTGCCTCCAACAGGATCGGGCCGTTGTAATGCCGATCGATCACCCTGCCATCCTCCACCCGGATCCCATCCATGTCCCGGGATTTGGCCGTAACCGGGAGGCGGTGGATCAGTTCATGGACTGCGAGAACTATGGGTTCGAGATCATGTGCCTCTGCACGGCAGGATAATGTATACTGGTCCATGGGAGTTCCTCTCATACTCTTGGTCATTCTTTAGCTAGAAGAAGATTGCGCAAGGGAACCACCGGATTTCGCCGGATTACAAGATAGATACAAAAGGGACTCCTCCTTTGAGCGTTGTCCCCGATTATCGTATAACGATGAAAAAGAATGATCAGAATACGATCTGCGTTCCTTCACAGCAGAACTTTTTCAGGAAATTACGGGACGGATATTCATGGACGCTGGTCACGATGATCCTCCCGCTGCCCAGCGTATATTCAAGGATCACATCAGCAGAACCCGATGCACCAAGGCATACACCCCCATGGGAGGGGAATGTGCCATCGCATTCGATCCGTTCCGCATCGTAATCCTCAATCAGTTCGGCACCCGGTGATCCCTTCTCGCACCGGATCTGTGCAGGATGAAAGTCATGGGCATAGGTCACCGGAAACGGGAGCCAGTCATAGACACCGGGTTTTCCTACCGCCGCCCCGAAGACCAGCAGGTGGCCACCCCCCTCAACGAATCTCCGGATCCGGGTCGATGAGGCACGGAGGGCGGGCAGCAGGTTCGTGTACTTCGCATTGCCAAAACCGGTCGGGATGATCAGGCAGTTGAACTGCCCGCGGAAGAAGGGAGCGGCAAGCATCTGGGGCGTCACGAGTTCGCATACAGCCCCGCAGTCCTCGATATACCGGGAAAAATGCTGGACCGTCTCCCAGACGAAACCTACCCGGCAGCTCATCCCTTGATCACTCCGATGGGGGAGAGCCGGGCCACAAGCCGGGAGATACCCACATCGTGCACCACCTTCACCACTTCATCGCTGGACTTGTACACATCCGGCGCCTCATCGACAAGGGCATTGTCGCTCGGTGCCCGGACCATGATACCTTTGCTCAGCAGGTTGTCGGAGATATCTTTGCCGCTCAGCTGCTTCTTGGCCTGCGACCGGCTCATGATGCGGCCGGCCCCGTGGCAGGTGCTGCCAAAGGTCCGGTCCATGGCCACCTGGGTACCTTTCAGGACAAATGATGACGTTCCCATGCTGCCGGGGATGATGACCGGCTGCCCGAGGGCCGCAAGCTCGGGCGGAAGATCCGGCTCGCCGGGCCCGAATGCCCGGGTCGCACCTTTGCGGTGCACGCAGACCATGCTGCGTCTCCCGTCTACCATATGCTCCTCCATCTTTGCGACATTGTGCGCCACATCGTAGACAAGCGGCATCGATTCATACTCGATCCGGAACATCCGGCCCAGGACCTGACGGACCGTGTGGGTGATCATCTGCCGGTTGGCCCAGGCATAGTTTGCCGAGGCCGCCATGGCACCGAAGTACTCCCTGCCTTCCGGGGAGGTGATAGGAGCACAGGCCAGCTGCCGGTCGGGAAGCGAGATCTGGTATTTTTTCGTGGCACTCTCAAGGACCTTTAAGTGGTCCGTGCAGGTCTGGTGCCCGAGTCCCCGGGACCCGCAGTGGATCATGCAACAGACCTGCCCGGCCCGAAGGCCGAAGGCCGCCGCAGCCGGTGCATCATAGATCTCCCGGACCACCTGGATCTCAAGGAAATGGTTGCCGGATCCAAGGGTGCCACCCTGGGGGATCCCGCGCTGCTTTGCCTTTGCAGAGACTGCCCGGATATCAGCCTCTCTCATGCATCCCGTCTCCTCGCACCGCACGAGATCGCGGGGAACACCGAAGCCGTTCTCCACGGCCCAGCGGGCACCCTTCACCATCATCTCGTCGAGTGCCCTGGGCGAGACCTTGTGGGCACTCTTGGCTCCCACACCCGTGGGGACCGCATGGAAGAGCCCGTCCACGAGGTCGCGCCGGCCCGCCACATCCTTCTGTTCGAGGGGCGTAGTCAGGAGCCGGACCCCGCAGTTGATATCGAAGCCGACACCACCCGGAGAGATAACCCCGGTGTCGAGTGCAAATGCTGCAACGCCGCCGATGGGAAACCCGTATCCCCAGTGGATATCCGGCATGGCCAGGGAATTTTTTATGATCCCGGGCATGGTGGCGACATTCGCCAGCTGCTGGAGGGCGCCCGCTTCCAGGATCTCTGCCAGGGGCTCTGACAGGAAGAACCTGCCCGGGACCCGCATGCCGGGCACGTACCCCACGGGCACTTCCCATTCATTGACGCCAACGTGCGTTACCCCTTCAATCATGATCTCGTCCTCCCCTTACGCGTTATACATCAAATAAGATCTCAAGCATATATCCGTTCGTATCCCGGGTAATGGACATGCCCGAATAGGAGATCCCCTTGACCTCAGTCCCCCCGGCATGCCGGTCCCGGTCAAAGAGTTCGCCGTGCATCACGGCATGGAGGTGTGAGCCGTCGATATGAACTTCGGCATCCGAAAAGACCAGGCCGTCCACTTCTGAGCGGAAGAGCACTTCTGATAGGAAATCTGCCAGCAACGCCTCGGTGTCATCTGCATCTACGACCAGTTCGATCGTATCCCGGGACCGGCGATCCTTCCCGTACATGATCTGCATCAGCGCATTACATGCCTCAGAAAAGAGCATCTCCTTTGTCGGGGCACGCGCCTCAATTTTTATGTCTGCCGTATGGGGCAGTTCACGAAAACTCATGCGTGTCAGTACCCGCAGGAATCAGGCTCGTCAAAAAACGGGATCATATCCATGTAAATGGTGTGCAGGAATCGTGCCTGGTGGATGGAGACGTAGATCGTATGGTGACCGGCCTTTAAGAGAAGGTCAGACTTTTTGGGGGGCTTGACCTGGATCGGTAAGAGAACCGGGCCGCCGCAGGATGTGCAGACCCGGAAATCACAGTCCCGCTTGTTGATGTACGAGATCACTTCAGGGACAATCGTGATGTCATCGGATAATGCACGGTCATGAGTAGGCATGATGCTATTACCATAGGAATGGCAGCGTAAAAACGGTTATGGATCGGGAATACGGATTATACAACCCCGACAATCCCCGTCACAATGTCGACATACTTTTCCTTGAGTTCGTAACTGTTCACTCCGCTGGCATTCCGGGTTGCCCGGAGGATACCGATGCGGGAAGCGATGATGCCGACCATGGAGGCAATCGCGTGAAAGGTAACGCTGAAATGTTTCTGCAGTTCGGCCACGATCTCGGCGATCGTGATCGAGCTGGTTTTTAAGAAGAGCCTGAGGACTTCGCGCCGGATGCCGGTCCTGTCGCGGGACAGGTATGACCGTAACCGGCCCTCAATGACTCTTCTGATCTCGGAAGGAGATCTCATAGTGGTAGTGTCCAAGTTCTCGGTATATATATTTTTTGATTTTGCGCGATTTCCGAACCCAGTTCGAAAAACGGACCGTTTTAAAAAGGAACAAAAATTTTCTGCGAAATCCTACAAAAAACCTCATCCGCGCGTATCCGGTTTCCACGATGCCGGATGCTGCGAAATAAAAACTACGGTCTGGTAACTATTTAATTGTCCATCAACAGATGTGTACATTATGGGATTGATCAACTATAACATCGAGAAATATTCTCCCAAGCAGCTGATGGCAATCCCGCTCGTGCTTCTTGCCCTCTCCCTTGTGTTTATTGCCCTCAACATGGCCACAACGGGAATGCCGGTCACACCCGGCCTGGATTTTTCGGGCGGCACCGCGGTTACCATCAGAACCACCGATACACATGAACAATTGCAGACCGTTTTTGCCGACTACCCGTTAGTGGAGATCAGCGATATGAACGATGCAAAGTTCATAAAGTTCGGGACCATGGATGATGCGAAATCAAAGGCCCTCTCGGCCCTGGTCACCCAGAACTACCCTGATGCCAGCATCAGCCAGATCAGCGAGACATTCGGGAAAGCGCTGCAGTACCAGGCATTCATCGCATTGATCTTCTCCTTCATCGGCATGGCGATCGTGGTCTTTGTCACCTTCCGGACGTTTGTCCCGTCGATTGCAGTCGTCCTGTCCGCATTTGCCGATATCGTGATGACCGCAGCAACGATGAATCTCTTCGGGATCAACCTCTCGCTTGGAACCACTGCAGCACTCCTCATGCTCATCGGTTATTCCGTGGACAGCGATATCCTCCTGACCACCCGAGTACTGAAACGCCAGGGTAAGCTGCAGGACAAACTTGCCGGTGCGTTCCATACCGGTATCATCATGACCACCACCACCTTTGCCGCGATCATGGCACTCTTCATTGTCTCGTGGCTCGGGTCCATCCAGATCATCATGGAGATCTCTGCCGTGCTCCTCATTGGCCTTGTCTTTGATGTCATGAACACGTGGCTGACCAACGCAGCGATCCTCAAATGGCATGTCCAGAAGGCAGGTGCGAAATGAACGCTCCTGAGATCAAAGCGATCCTGTCTGACTGGCGTGTCGCCATCATGATCATCCTCGTTATCCTCTCCCTTGTTGCGATCTACCCGCACTTTGACGAGAACGGCAACCTGTCCACCAACCTCCAGTACGGCCTCGACCTCCAGCAGGGCGCGTGGATCCAGCTTGAGATGCGGGCTGAAGTGGTGGGATTCACCACTGACGGTACGGTCAGCGACCTGATCACCGGCCTGTCCAAGAAACTTGACGCGGATGTGGAGCTCGTCGATGCCAACCATCTCGAGATCCGCAAATACTACAGCCGCGAGGACCTGGAGAAGATATTTGCAGAAAATAATGCAAAACTCACCAGTTACCAGGAAGGAGTCTCCAAGAAAACAGCCGATGACGTGAAGCTCATCTTAGAGAACAAGATCAACACGCTCGGCACCAAGGATGCCAAGGTCAACACCCTGGCTGGCTTAAACAACGTTGTCCGGTATGTCCGTATCGAACTCGCCGGTGTCAACATGCATGAGGCACAGGAGATTGTCGGTAAGCAGGGCAAGTTCGAGATCCGGATCATGACGACCGGCAACGAGTCCGCGCACGTGCTGTTTGGCGATTCCATCTCCAGTGTCCAGATGCCCACGCAGACCCCAGCCGGCAGCAATATCTGGGGCGTCCAGTTTACCTTGAACGAGGCAGGGGCCCAGGCATTCCAGGATGCAGCGATCAAGTACGGTGCAACCAATGATCCCGAGAACCACCAGCTGGCCATGATCCTCGACAACAAGACGGTCTATTCGGCTCCGCTCAACGAGAAGCTTGCAGCCTCCTTAAAGACAGAGCAGGTTCGCGAGCTGGTGGCGACAACCGGGTCCGGTACCAGCGGGTCACAGCAGGCAACCAACCTGGAGATCCACCTGCGGGCCGGGGCATTACCGGTTGACGTCAGTGTTGCAGGTTCCGGCAGCACGTCTGCCCCTCTTGGGGAACGGTACAAAGCAACCGTCATCCTCGCGGGCCTTCTCGCCTTAATCACGGTCGGGTTCGTGGTCTATTACCGGTACCGTGAGCCCGGCATCGTGCTCCCGATGGTCTTGATCAATGCCTCGGAAGTGGTCATCCTGCTCGGGTTCATCTCAGCGATCCACTTCCAGCTGGACCTGCCGACTATTGCCGGTCTGATTGCCGTGCTGGGAACGGGTATCGACCAGCTGGTGATCATCACGGATGAGATCCTGCACGAAGGAAAGGTGCCCTCACCCACCCTCTATCTCAAGCGGCTGGCAAGGGCACTCGCCATCATCGTTGCCGCGGCAGCGACCGTGGTCATTGCGATGGTCCCGCTGGTCTTAATGGACCTCTCGACCCTCAAGGGATTCGCCATCATCACCATCATGGGTGTGCTGGTTGGTGTCATCATCACCCGGCCTGCCTATGGCAGGATCATCATGGCGATCCTCTCCAAGTAACCATACCATAGGTTTATCTTTTTTTTCATCGACAATTCTACCGGGTATATCCTCATGAGTAAACCGGTGTTGTTTGATTTTTTTGCCACATGGTGCGGTCCCTGCAAGATGCAGACCCCCATTATCGAGGAACTGGCGAAGAAGATGGGTGACGCAGTGGAAATCCGCAAGATCGATGTAGATCAGCACATGGACCTGGCGGAGAAATACCAGATCCGTGTGGTCCCGACCCTGGTAATCGAGAAGGACGGGAAGATCATCCAGTCCATGGAGGGCGTCACGGACGCCACAACGCTCGAAAAGATCCTCAGGCCCCTGGTGGGATAGATGAAGATCGGCATTGTCGGCGGGACCGGCGATATCGGTGAAGGCATGGCAATGCGCATGTCCCCCCACTTCGATGTAGTGGTGGGATCACGGGAGGCTGACAAGGCCGAGGCGACCTGTACGATGGGCCGCGAAGTGATGAAGAGACGAGGGACTGCCTGCTCGCTCGTTGGCGTCACCAACCAGGAAGCGATCGATTCTGCCGATGTTGTGATCCTCGCAATTCCTTTCAAACACGTTGCCGGCACGCTCTCGACCCTGCATGGGTTTGAGAACAAGATCGTCGTGAGCCCGGTCAACCCGATGGAGAAGCAGGATCATTTTATGTTCGTGCCCCCGCAAGAAGGCTCCGCGGCGCTGATGATCAAGAAGATGCTGCCCAGGGAAGCCCGGATCTGCTCCGCCTTCAATGCCATTGCCGCGAACAAGTGGAAGGCGCTCGACGAGGAACTCGAGTACTCCGTGCCGGTCTGCGGCGATGATGCCGAAGCAAAGAAGATTGTCATGGAGATCGTCAATAAAATTTCCCGGCTCCATGCGCTCGATGCCGGCCCCTTATCCATCTCCTGCATGGTGGAGTCGCTCACACCGCTGGTCCTGAATATCGCCCGGTACAACAAGATGCACGATGTCGGTGTCCGGTTCATCTGAGACGGGCAGGACGGGGGCCCGAAGACTTGTCCGGGTCTTGAAGAAGCGGTACGGGATAATACCGTGGTGGCCCGGTGACTGTGATGAGGTGATGATCGGTGCGATCCTCACCCAGCAGACCCGGTGGGAGAACGTGGTGCGGGCACTTGCGGAGCTTCACCGCAGGGACCTCTGTACCCTGTCTGCGATTCAGCGGGCGGATGCACAGGAGATTGAAGAGGCGATCCGGTGCACCGGGTTTTACCGGATGAAGACCGCACGGTTAAAATCCCTTGCAGCATTCGTAAACGAATGCGGCGGCATGGGGCGGATGACGGATATGCCAACACCGGTTCTCCGTGAAGGACTCCTGAATGTCCATGGGATTGGCGAGGAGACCGCGGACAGCATTCTCTGTTACGCGTTCTCCCGCCCGAGTTTTGTCATTGATGCGTACACGGACCGGATGGTCCGGTGTATGGGCGTGACCGAGCCCAAAAACCAGCTGAAAAATCTGTTCGAGTCCGTGATGCCGGGCGATAACCTGACGTATCGCCAGACCCATGCACATATTGTGGAGTATGCAAAAGAGTTCTGTGGAAAGAAGAGGTGCGATGCATGTATACTCGTGAATTCGAACGGATAGGAAAACGGCTCTTTACCGAACACCTTGTCGGGGGCAACTTCGGCAACATGAGTGTCCGTGAGAGCAGGGGATTTCATATCAAGCAGACCGGCGATTATCTCGATGCGGTTAGCGGACTGGTTTTTGTCCCGTTTGAGGGGCCCGTCCCGAAGAATGCCTCCAGCGAGTACCGCGTCCATAGTGCAGTGTACAGGAATTCACCGCACGCGGCGATCGTCCATGCGCATCCCCAGGCAGCCATTGCAGCCTCGCTGGTCATGGACAAGATTATTCCGGAGGACAGCGAGGGCCTGATGTTCTGCCCGGAGATCTTGGTTGTTGGCGGTGCACCGGGCTCGCAGGAGATTGCGGACAATGTAGCGGCGGTTCTCTCACACCAGAAGATGGTGATCGTGAGAGGGCACGGGACCTTTGCCGCAGGAAAAAATCTTGATGAGGCCTACCAACTCACGTCGCTTGCCGAGCACTCGTGCCGGGTGCTGGCACTCAAGAAGAATTTTGTACCGGAATAATTCCCGGATCCTTTTTTCGAGTTTTGCTTCAAACGGGGGGTAGATCGGACCCTGCAGGGTCCTTACGGTCTCACTATATCCCGGTAAACGTGTAACCTGACACATTCGGGGCCGGGAAAACCAAAAAAAATCCCCGTGAGCTATGCAGGCAGGACCAGAAAAAAAGATGGCCAACGATTTTTCACAAAAATACGATTCCATTGCAAAAGTCCGGAGTTTACCCGGTTTTTTTCAGGAAAACCGGGTGGAAGTTATCTTCAATCACCAATAAAAACAGAAACACTTATAATGGGGTGGAAAGCAAGCGCTTATTAGTGAACGCGTTTTAAATAAGTTTAAGTTTGAGAGGAATTATCGCTCAGACGGTACCTTCGTTACATCGAGGGAAATTTTACAATTTCCAGGGAGTGTTGTTATGAATCTTAGACAACCCAATGCCAATGAAGCAACGGGAACAGTCAACCGCTCACGGAGTGTTGCTCCGTGTTCCGGTATCTGTACCCGGTGTATGGACGGCTGCAAGGGCAGCTGTGAGATCTGGTTATCGTCATTCAGGGGCAGAGAAGTCCTGTACCCCGGCCCGTTCGGCGAGATCACCGCCGGCGCTGACAAGAACTACCCGATCGATTACTCGCACCTGAACATCCAGGGATATGCGCAGGGAGCCAAGGGGCTTCCCGAAGGCACCGAGATCGGCCCGGACTCAGCGGTTTTCTCCTCCGTTGACACCGAGACCGAGTACGGTTGGAGCAAGAAAGTTCAGATGAAGGTCCCGATCTTCACCGGCGCCCTCGGCTCAACCGAGATTGCCCGGGCCAACTGGGAGCACTTCGCTGTTGGTGCCGCAATCTCCGGCATCACGCTCGTCTGCGGTGAGAACGTCTGCGGTATCGACCCCGGCTTAAAACTTGATGCCAAGAAGAAGGTCAAGGAATCCCCCGAGATGGACCGCCGGATCAACACCTACAAGAAATTCCACAATAAGTACGGTGAGATCCTGGTCCAGATGAACGTCGAGGACACCCGCCTCGGTGTTGCCGAATACGTGGCAAGCAAGCACAACCTCGACACCATCGAGCTCAAGTGGGGCCAGGGCGCCAAGTGCATCGGCGGCGAGATCAAGGTCAAGACCCTTGAACGTGCCATCGAGCTCAAGAAGCGCGGCTACATCGTCCTCCCAGACCCGACTTCAAAGGAGGTCCAGGCTGCATTCAAGGCCGGCGCCATCAAGGAGTTCGAACGCCACTCCCGCCTCGGCTTTGTAACCAAGGAAGGTTTCCTCGAAGAGATCGACCGGCTCCGCGACATCGGTTTCAAGCGTGTCACGTTAAAGACCGGCGCGTACTCCATGGTCGAGCTCGCGATGGCCCTCCGCTACTGTTCGGAAGCCAAGATTGACCTCCTCACCATCGATGGTGCCCCCGGCGGTACCGGCATGAGCCCGTGGCCGATGATGAACGAATGGGGTATTCCCACGTTCTACCTGCAGGCACTCACCTACGAGTTCGCCCAGAAACTTGAGAAGAAGGGCTACCGCGTGCCCGACCTCGCCATGGCCGGCGGGTTCTCCGATGAGCCCGGCGTCTTCAAGGCACTCGCCATGGGCAGCCCGTACTTCAAGGCGGTCTGCATGGGCCGTGCCCTCATGATCCCCGGATTCGTTGGCAAGAACATCGAGAAGTGGATCAAGGACGGCGAACTGCCAAAGTCCGTCTCCAAGTACGGCAGCAGCGTCCAGGAGATCTTTGTCGCTTACGAAGAGCTCAAGGAGAAGTACGGCACCAAGATGAAGGAGATCCCCATGGGTGCCGTCGGTATCTACACCCATGCAAGCAAGTTCCGCACCGGCCTCCAGCAGCTCATGGCAGGCAGCAGGAACTTCAACCTCTCCACCATCACCCGCGACGACCTGATGGCGCTGACCGAGGAAGCGGCCGGTGTCTCGGGCATCGAGTACGTCATGTCCGCACGGTATGACGAGGCGATGGGTGCCCTGCTCGACTGATCGCTGACATCATTTCGTTACGTCTGCTGCCGGGATTATCCCGGCAAATCTTTTTTGAAAACCGGTTTTCTGATTCAGGTTATTTGTAAAACAACGGGATTGATCCCGGGTCTCCCTTTAAAGAGGGGGGAATTTCTTATTCCCCCGCCAATATTCCTACGATCTGCTGCGCCGTTGCCGGGTCCAACACATGTGCGAGCACGAGACCAGCCATCGCAGCGAACAAAGACCAGAACACTTTTTTTACCTGCTCGTTCTTACCGAACGTTTCCAGGATCGTGTCCGCGTCTGCCTTCATTACCCGCTGAATAATTTTCGGAAGGAATACGAAGAGCGGCAGGAACAGGACCACGGCGCCGATGAAGGCGAGCGAGATTTCGGCTTTTCCGGCCATGAAGATCCCGAGCGGGACCGCGAAGATGCCGGCCAGGACTGCTGCCATCCCGACCTCCCCGAACCAGAAGTAATGCCGTTTCTCTGCATAGTTCAGCCGCCCGGCATCCGTCAGTGCTGAGAGATCGAAGATGCCCATGCTGTTCAGCATCCCGTACCAGACCGCGTGCGTCTCCTCCGGGTCGGCCACGATGCCAAGGAAGATGATCGCGACCGGCACGATAAACATGTCAGATCGCCCCGGTTCTCCGACGTAAAATGCCGAACCCCGCCAGACCCCCCATAGCGACCGCCGGGTCCCGGATCACCCCCCTCCACAACCCAAACCTCATCCCCCCACCCGATCCTCGATTAAAACAAGCTCTAAACAGGCCGGTTTTTTCGCTCGCAAAATCCCCGGATAAGCAAACCGGGCCAATAGCGGGATTTTCCGTGAGACTCCCCGCAAAAACCCCCGAAACAGGCCGGTCGCTGAAATCCCGAAAGGGTGAAACGGGGCTCTGTACGAGCCCGGATGGGCCTTTTTTACCGATCCGGGCAGGTGAGAGTACTGACACTCTAAAAAAGAGGCGGTTATCTTCCCTCATCGGAAGAGGGGGAAGATCCCCCCGGGGAGAGTCCCGGCCCCATTCAAAAAAAATCCGGCGTTACTCCAGGACCACCCGGAGCTTCGCCTCGATATGCCCGGACACCGGGTAATAGCCCGGTGTGGTAAACGCTCCCGCACCCAGCGAGACCGCCTCTTCCAGATCATCGTCCGAGATCCCGTGCTTCCCGTGATCCACGATCTCGTGGAAGAATAATTTCCCCGCACCGGGCACGATCCGGCACAGGGTGGTCCGGTCGTTCTCCGACCGGATATAGTAGTAGGACGTTCCAATGAGCGAACGGTGATACTCCTGGAGCTGCTCCATGATCTCATCATACGCGGGAACCGATGCATCCGGCATGATATACCGGGGCAGGGGTTCGATACGGGCTGATTTCTTTACGCTCGGCATAATTTCCCCCTATTTCCCACCAGGCCCGGTGTACGGTACGGGTCTGAGTTATGTAGGCAATGTTGTTCCTGCGAATATATAATTTTCTCTACCCCAACGCTCCGGAGGATCCGGGGCCGGACCGCCATTCAGGCCGATTGTTATTTAGTATAGCGGCAGAGACTCTTACCACACATCATGATCCCGTGGCTCAATACAAACTTTAAAAAATTCAAACCCACAGCGGCCATTGCCATCAACGCCACGCGGCACATGAACAAGATCGAGCGCAGGAAATTATTCTCTGAAGACCTCGAAGTGATGCGGACGGCCGAGGGCCGGTGGTTCGAGGCGATCGTGTACGAGATGTTTTTAGACATTGCCAAAAATTCGGGCACGATCAAGTACGTTGCAAGGAAAGGGGACGATGCCCCGGACCGGCGCGAGAACGTGAAGATCGGCCAGAACGGGGTGTTCTATTCCCGGTACGGCGACATCACCGTCCGGGGCAATGGCCAGGACCTGGCCGAGTTCGACTTCCTGCTGGTAGACTCAAATAACCACGTGGCGTTTGGCGAAGTGATCACGTCGCCGTCCGACTTAAAAGAGTTCGAAGTGGAGATCGCGTTCAAGAAACGGCTGCTCGGGTACCTGTACGGGCAGAAGATCACGCCGTTCATCCTCGTCTCCTCCATCGACCTCTCGAATTATACCGTGGTCAAGCGCCTGGCAAAGGACAAGACCAACGCGATCATCCACACGAGTTCCTGCGAGGAGATCAAATCGATCGTCAAGCACTACCGCCCGCGGATCATCTACAACCTGCCGGACAACCATCCCAAGCTCATCAAGGCCACCGACATCCCCTTAAAGCACCCGTTCGATTACAAGCGGTACCATGATGAGGTGAAGAACCATCTCTTCACCGAGATCAACCGGGCCCCCGGGCAGATCCGGCCGGCGATCACGGACCAGACCGGCCAGCTGGTGAAGAAGGTGCTGTACGGCGGGCTCTTCCCGCCGGCCATCAAGGCGGTCTGCGATACGTATGGCATGACCGTGAAGGGACGCGTGATCACGCCCGAAGAGTTCCCGAAGTATTACTCGAAGGCGATCATCGCAACGGACATGCCGGGCTATGAGCTGATCATCTACCTGCGCTCAAAGCAGAAGAAGGAATATCACAAGATGATCCAGATGAAGGATGGGCATTTCAAGTACGAGCGCCCCACGCCGCCCAAGGTGGGATTCTTCTTATGGCTCGAAGAGATCCAGCCAACCCTCGGGGCCCGGGTCACGCTGCAGGTGCTCGACGCGTTTACGATTCACGAGCGCCCGAAGAAGTAAATTATATCCGGGCATGCCTGGCCGTAGCGGATGAGACCCGGACACCGGGATAAAGAAGAGACAAACAGGGGATTTTTTTTTTAATCCCCTTAATGAGATAGGTGATCGTGTGGCATTGTTTCCACATATGAGATCGGCGGCCTTGTGCATAACCGCCATTTTCCCGTTGAATTGTCTCTGGCTAATAACGTTCTTTCACTTTCTAATTTTTGCAATGAAAAAAACAGGTTCCTTTATCCACCGGTATCGCGTGATACCATAATAAAAAGCGGGTGTACTTCCTGTCCTGAATCATCCGGTCCGGGTCACGCAGATGAGACGCCGGTACGGGCGCCGGGCCGGGTGGCGGCTCCCAACGGTCGCAGTCTGGTTCCCGTTATTCCTGCGCCTTCATTGAATCCTGGATTTCAGTGATATAATCCAGCAGCCGGGAATGATAGGCCTCTGCCAGGATAAGGGCCGCCACCTGTGAATTACAGGAACAGTTTGAAAGCCCGATCGTCCGGATCTCTTCGGGATGTATATCCCCCGCTTCATATATCCCGTCAATCACCGCCCATGTTTTTGAACACCATCGGACTAAACCATAATATTCAAGACCATTCTGATCCTGTTTGATCGTTTTTATGTCGTCAAGGATCCCGTTTATCTGAAGGATTGCCTGTTCCGGGGGAATTTTCAGGTTTATCATGGTTTTACACTAGGAATAGTGATACAATCAGGAACGAGAAAAAGATTTTTTATTGATTGTTACCAGGAATTCAATTATTCCGGCTAGGTTGAAAGTTAAAAAAAAGTCCCGCAGGGCCGGTTCTTCCGGCTGCGGGTGGATCACGTATCCATCGTACCGGGGTGTGGTAAGCCCCGGCAGTTCTGGTTCGTTATACTTCAGTTTCCCCGGTGCGGATCCGGATCGCCTTCTCGACCGGGATGACAAAGATCTTGCCATCGCCAATCTTGCCGGTCCGGGCGGATTCTGATATCGTACTGATGAGGGAGTCGACATCGCTGGCCCTGACCACGATCTCGATCTGGATCTTGGGGAGGAGATCGACCGTCATGAGACCGCCGCGGTACTCAAGGGAGATCCCTTTCTGCTCCCCGCGTCCCTTGACCTCAGTGATGGTCATACCATTGAATCCTTTCTCTTCAAGGGCTTTTTTCACAAACTCGAACCGTTCCGGTTTGATGACTGCTTTTACCATTTTCATGATTCATTCCTCCTGATTTAGCAGCGCTCTCCGTGCTGCGAGATGTCCAGACCGACATACTCTTCCTCTTCTGTGACACGCAACCCCATGGTTTTGTCGATGATGATTGCAAGGATATAGGTTATGACGAATGCGTAGATAACCGCTGCGCCGGCACCCACCACCTGTGCAATGAACTGGCTGACATTGCCTTCAATAAGCCCTGATTTGCCATTGATTGCAGCTACGGCAAAGATACCGGTGGCGAGTGCCCCCCAGAGACCACCCATGCCATGGACTGCCCATGCATCGAGGCTCTCATCGATACCTTTCCCCTGCCTCCAGAGCATGATACCATAGCAGAGTATACCGCCAACCGCACCGATGATGATTGCTGCCATCGGGGTCACGAACCCGGCTGCCGGGGTGATTGCCACGAGACCTGCAACAGCCCCGGAAACAAATCCCAGCGAACTCGGCTTGCCTCCGTGAGCCCACGAGACGAGCATCCATGCAATCGCACCGGCCGCTGCAGCCGTATTGGTGGTGACGAATGCCAATGCTGCCAGGCCGTTTGCATCAACCGCACTTCCCGAGTTGAACCCGAACCAGCCAAACCAGAGGAGTGCCGCACCGAGAATGGACCACGGGACATTGGCCGGCTCCATTGCGTACTTGCCATACCCGACACGTTTTCCGATCACGAGTGCAAGGGCAAGGGCCGCAAACCCGGAACTGATGTGGACAACCGTGCCGCCGGCAAAGTCGATCGCGCCGAACTGTGCCGTCCAGCCGCCTCCCCACACCCAGTGGGCGAGCGGGTCATAGACAATCGTGGTCCAGAGCAACGCGAAGACGAGGTACGAGCTGAACTTGATCCGCTCTGCAAACCCTGAGGTCACGATCGCCATGGTAACCGTTGCAAAGACCAGCTGGAATACCATGTACAGGAGGCCCGGTACCACCGCACTGTACGGCCCCGGGTCCATGCCCACGTTATTCAGCCCGAGATATTCCAAGTTGCCTATGAATCCGCCGACATCCGGACCGAATGCGAGGGAATACCCAATCAGCACCCACTGGATGCTGACGAGCGCAAAGGCAACAAACGACAGGGTGATCATGTCGATGAAGTTTTTCTTCCGGACAAGACCGCCGTAGAACAATCCTACCGCCGGCGTCATGATCATGACGAGCGCCGTTGAGGCGAGGACCCATGCTGTTGCACCTGTTTCAATAGCCATTCAATTCACCTGTAAACAATCTCTCATTACTGTCTCTGTTTTTAAGGATTTCCCAAACGGGAAGGGATGAGTCCTGACCAGACTACCCATGCCGGATGAGAAGTCCGGGGAGCGGGTCACGGTTCGGGATGATCATCATCATTCCGGTTTTCAGGCTTGTAGGGTAGTACAATTACCAGAAGGAAGTTGCATTCCTACGTTTATAAATATTACGTACATTCCATCACAATCAACGTTGAACAGCTGAACAAAAATATTCGAAGGCACGAAAAAATGCCCGGCGTTTTTCCTCAAGCATTCCCTGTTGCTTCGCACCACGGCACGCTCTGGAAAAAGACCCACGCGGATAAAAAAAAGTTTGAACCGGTAAAGGTGCCGGCACGTGGCCAGCCGGTCTACCGGCCCAGCCGCGTGCTGATGAAATCCTCTGCCACCATCCGGCAGAGCCGGTTGCTCCCCCCAAGGTACCGGGGCGTGTCCCGGGCGATCACGGACTGCGGGTGTTTCCGGAGATCTTTTGACCACTCTTTGATGATCGCACCGGTCATCTCCAGGTGGAACTGGAGGCCGAGGGTATTCCGGTACGAGAATGCCTGGTTCCTGACATTCTTCCCGGACGCCAGCAGCCGGCCCCGGTACGGAATCTCGAAGGTCTCCCCATGCAGCTGGAAGACATGAAACTGTTCCGGGAATTTTGAAAAGATACCGGACGCACCGGCTGCCCGGTCCAGCGGATGCCACCCGGTCTCCTGCACGAACGGGTATACCCGTGCCCCGTACGCAGAGGCGATCAGCTGCGCCCCCAGGCAGATCCCGAGGACTTTCTGCCCGGCCTTTTCGGACCTGCGGATCAGTTCCTTCTCCTCTTTCAGCCAGGGAAATTTATCTTCATCATTGACGCTCATGAAGCCACCCATAAAAACAAGATGGGTGGCATTCAGGATGCGGGGCACCTCATTGGTATCGTACAGCCGGATGTATTCGAACGGTATCTCCCGCTCGCAAAAGATCGTCTCAAGATATCCTGACGGCTCGTTCTTTACATGCTGGAAGATGGCAATCTTCGGATCCATACCAGATCTCCTCTTTTTTCACAGTGTACCATGGGTGACAAGAAAAGGGATGTGATTTTCTCCCCGTTATGCCCGTTCACCATGCTGGCAGATGTCGAGGCCCACATACTCTTCGTCTTCCGTAACGCGAAGCCCGATCGTGCGATCGATCACGGTCCCGATGATGTACGTGGCAACGAAGGTATACACGAGCGCGGCAAAAGCGGCCACCGTGTTTGCAACGAACTGGGAGGAGTTCCCTTCCATCCACCCGGCAAATCCCCCGATTGCCGCGGCCGCAAAGATACCGGTGGCGAGCGTTCCCCACAGGCCACCCATACCGTGGATCGCCCACGCATCGAGACTCTCATCCAGTTTCCAGGAGATCCGTACGAGCATCATGTAATAGCAGAGTACCCCGGCCACAATCCCGATGAGCACGGCAACAAGGGGCGTGACAAAACCGGCGGCCGGCGTGATCGCCACCATCCCGGCAATGGCACCGCTGACCATCCCGAGGGAACTGGGCTTGCCCCGGTACCAGCTCGCAAACATCCATGCGAGCGCCCCGGCTGCCGCCGCCGAATTCGTGTTGACAAACGCTATCACGGCGCTGCTGTTGAGCGCAAGGGCACTGCCCGCATTGAACCCGAACCAGCCGAACCAGAGGAGCGCCGCTCCCAGCAGTGCAATCGGGATATTATGCGGTTCAATGGCATGCTCCCCGAACCCGGCCCGCCGCCCGATGACGAGCGCGAGCGACAGGGCGGCAAAACCCGAACAGATCTCAACAACGGTCCCCCCGGCAAAATCGATGAGACCCATCTGCTGGGCCCAGCCGCCTCCCCAGGCCCAGTGCGCGATCGGGCAGTACACGAGCGTCAGCCAGACGAAGCTGAAGACAATAAACGAGGAGAGTTTGATCCGTTCCGCCACCGCAGACGTGACGATCGTAATGGTTACCGCAGCAAAGAAGAGCTGGAAGATCATGAAGAGGAGCGGCGGATAGGTACCGGCACCGGCATCCGCACTCACCCCGGAGAGGCCCGCATAATCCAGGTTCCCGATGAAACCTCCCACGTCAGGCCCGAACGCAAGCGAGTACCCGATCAGGATCCACTGGATGCTTGCGAGCGCAAGACTCACAAAGGAGAGCGCAATCATCGAGATAAAATTCTTCTTCCGTACCAGTCCACCATAAAAAAGGCCGACACCCGGGGTCATCAGCATGACCAGCACTGCCGAGACCATCAGCCAGCACGTAACGCCTGTATCCATCGCCATTATAATCACCGTATTGTTCTATCAGCGGCGATCGATCGGTACCGGTCCACGGGCGATTCCGCGGGGGAACTGCGCCGGGCGCGTACACGTCCACGTGTACACTATGCACGCCCATGCATGCGCCATTCTCGCGAGCCTTACGACAGGTACAGAACGATCGGCTGATTATTACGGGATTACAAGTCCGAAGATCGCCGAATATTCAGTAAAAATTTTTAAAAAATTTAGTAGGTTGCCAGGTACCGTTCCAGTTCCCACGGGTGAACCGCGAGCCGGAAGGCATCGGTTTCCATCTCGGCAATGCGGGTGAGGTTGGTCACCACATGCTCGCCAAGGGTATTGCAGATCACTTCGTCTTTCAGGAGCGCTGCATTCGCTTCTGCAAGGCTCGCCGGGAGCATCTCGACTTTTAACCTCTTGCGGTCTTTCGCATTGAGGTGGTAGATGTTGGTGTTGGTCGATTCCGGCGGCATAATCTTGTTCTTGATGCCGTCCATACCCGCTGCAAGCATGCAGGCAAAGGTGAGATACGGGTTGCACATCGGGTCCGGGCTGCGGAACTCAGCACGGGTGCTGTTGCCACGGGCCGCGGGAACGCGGACAAGGGCAGAGCGGTTGGCCGCACTCCAGGCAAGGTAGCAGGGAGCTTCGTAGCCGGGAACGAGGCGCTTGTAGGAGTTGATGGTCGGGTTCGCCACACGCGTGATGGCCCGTGCATGCTTCAGGATACCGCCGATATAGTAAAGGCAGGTCTCCGAGAGCTGCAGGTCGGCATTTGCATCGAAGAACGCATTCTTGCCGTTCTTTGAGAGCGAGCCGTGGGTGTGCATACCGCTGCCGTTGATACCGGCAATCGGCTTGGCCATGAAGGAGGCATGGAGCCCGTACTGCAGGGCAATCGACTTGGTTGCAAACTTAAACGTGATGACACGGTCTGCGGTCGTAAGGGCATCGCCGTACTTGAAGTCGATCTCGTGCTGGCTGTCGGCAACTTCGTGGTGGGAGGCCTCGATCTCAAAGCCCATCTCGCTCAGGGCGAGGACAACGTCCCTCCGGACATCCTCAGCAGAGTCGGTCGGTGCAAGGTCGAAGTAGGCGCCGTGGTCCTCGAACTCGGTGGTGGGTACGCCATCGTACATCTTGAAGAGGAAGAACTCGAGCTCGGGGCCGGTATTGAACGTGTAGCCCATCTTGGCTGCTTCGGCCATCGTCTTCCTCAGGATGTAACGGGGATCTCCTTCGAACGGCTTGTTGCCGTACGTCTGGACATCGCAGATGAACCGGGCAACCTTTCCTTCCTGGGGTCTCCACGGGAGCACTGCATAGGTACTCTGGTCCGGCTTCAGGATCATGTCGGATTCTTCGATCCGGGCAAATCCTTCAACGGAAGACCCGTCAAACCAGATCCCTTCCGTGAGCGCTTTCTCAGCCTGGATGGCAGGGATCGAGACGTTTTTGGGCATCCCCTGGATATCCGTGAACTGAAGGCGGATGAACTTGACGCCATCCGTCTCAATTCTCTTGAGCATCTTCGTTACGTCTGCTGACATAATGGAAGAAAGGTTCCACCCAATCGTATTTATATGTATTTTACGTACATTAGTGAGCGAATGCTCACATTCAATTTCAAGAAATGCTATCTAATGGATCAACGTTCTCTGTGATAATATGTGTGGTATTATAGGTGTAATTGACCGGCGCCGCCAGTGTATGGATGGCACTAAAATCAAAGAAGCGCTCGCTTCCATGGACGAGCGCGGGAGCGGAGAGGGTGCAGGATATGTAGCGTACGGGATTTACCCGGACTATAAGGACTATTACGCGCTGCATGTCTTCTTCGACAATATCCGCGAGAACAAAGCCCCGCTGGACAACCTGCTCGAAAAATGGGGAACGATCATTCACGACGAGCAGATCAAGACGTACGAGCAGCCCGGCCTCCGTAAAGTCCACACACCCTGGCGCTATTTCTTCCGGCCCGACCGGGGCCTGATGCCCAAGAGTACCACACCGGACGAGGATATCATCACGCACCTGGTCATGAAGGTGAACAGTGAGCGCAACGGCGCCCTCATCTTCTCCTCAGGAAAGAATCTCGGCGTCTTCAAGGCAGCCGGCTGGCCGGAGGATGTCGCGAACTTTTACCGGATCCAGGATTACAAGGGCTACCTCTGGCTCGCCCACAACCGGTATCCCACGAACACGGCCGGCTGGTGGGGCGGGGCGCATCCCTTCAACCTTCTCAACTGGAGCGTTGTCCACAATGGCGAGATCACCTCCTACGGCACCAACCGGCGCTACATCGAGAGTTACGGGTACAAGTGCACGATGTACACCGACACGGAAGTTGTCGCGTACCTCGTTGACCTGCTCGTGCGGAAACACGGGCTCTCAGAGGAGATGGCGGTCCGGGCCCTTGCCCCCCCATTCTGGGAAGAGATCGACCGGATGCCGGCAAAAGAGCAGGAACTGAACCGGGCGATACGCTTAACCTACGGTCCTGCCCTCATGAACGGGCCGTTTGCCATCTGCGTTGCGAACGAGAACTCACTCGTGGGATTCACGGACCGCATCAAGCTCCGCCCGCTGGTTTCGGCCGAGCACGGGGACCGGCTCTTCATCTCCAGCGAAGAGGCGGCCATCCGGCGGATTGATCCGGATGTGGAAAATGTCACCATGCCAAAAGCCGGTGAACCGGTGATCGGGAGGGTGATTGCATGAGCATCGGCAGTACCCCCTTACGATTCCGGGTCACGATCGACCCGGACCGGTGCATGAACTGCGGGCGTTGCATCGAGAACTGTTCGTACGGCGTGTACCGCAGGGAAGACGATGAGATCCGCATCAACTCGCGGAGCTGCGTTGCCTGCCACCGTTGTCTCGCGTTCTGCCCAAGGGACGCCATTGAGATCGAAGAGAAACCGGGCGATTACCGGAGCCACCCGGTCTGGACCCGCGAGATCCGTGAAGCGGTCTTCAACCAGGCAAAGACCGGCAAGATCATCTCCGGAGGTATGGGCAATGCCCTGCCCTGGCCGATCATCTTCGACCGCCTCGTCCTCGATGCCTGCCAGGTAACAAACCCGAGCATCGACCCGCTCCGCGAACCTATGGAGCTGCGCACCTATATCGGCAAGAAGCCGTCATCGCTCTCGGTCAGGGAACGTCCCGGCAAGGATGTCGAGCTCCTGACAAAACTCTCACCCAACCTCCAGATCGAGACACCGATCATGATCGGGCACATGAGTTACGGGGCGATCAGCCTGCCGGCCCAGCAGGCCATGGCCCGGGCGGTCCACCGTATCGGCACGTTCATGGGGACGGGAGAAGGAGGGCTTCACCAGTCGCTCTACCCGTACCAGAAGAACATGATCGTCCAGGTTGCTTCGGGACGGTTCGGTGTCGACATCGACTATCTCGAACGCGGGGCTGCGATCGAGATCAAGATCGGCCAGGGAGCAAAACCGGGTATCGGCGGCCACCTGCCGGGCGAGAAGGTCTGCGCCGATGTTGCCTGCACCCGGATGATCCCGGAGGGTAGCGATGCGATCAGCCCTGCACCCCACCATGATATCTACAGCATCGAGGATCTCAAACAGCTGGTCCACGGGCTCAAGGAAGCCACCGAGTGGAAGAAGCCGGTCTTTGTCAAGATCGCGGCAGTCCACAATGCCGCTGCCATTGCCGCGGGGATCGCCCGATCGGGTGCGGACGCCGTTGTCATTGACGGATTCCGCGGGGGAACCGGGTCAGCGCCCGTGGTCTTCCGCGACCATGTCGGGATCCCGATCGAAGCTGCTATCGCCAGTGTCGATGCAAAGCTGCGCCAGCAGGGGATCAGGAACGAGGTCTCCCTCATCGCAAGCGGCGGTATCCGGCAGAGCGCAGACGTGGCAAAGATCATCTGTCTTGGTGCCGATGCTGTCTATATCGGGACGTCCGCACTCGTGGCTATGGGCTGCCGGGTCTGCGGGACCTGCAACCGGGGCATGTGTGCCTGGGGTATTGCCACCCAGAAACCCGAGCTGACAAAGAGGCTGGATCCTGAGATCAACGCGGTGCAGGTAGAGAACCTGATCCATGGCTGGACCCTTGAACTGGGCGAACTGATGGGCGCAGCCGGTATCAACAGCATCGAGAGCCTGCGGGGCAACCGCGACCGGCTCCGGGGCTACATGCTGGACGAGGGACTGCTGAATGTGCTCGATGTGAAGACCGTGGGGGCCTGAAATGAAGACGCTTGCGATCGATGCAAAAGACATTCATTATACGCCGCTGAACCAGCAGATCCGTGCGGCCATTGCTGACGGGGTAAAGGAGATCACGCTCAACAATGTCCTTGGCCAGCGGTTCATCGGGGATGGCCTGCGGGGCGACGATGTCACGATCACCGTGAACGGCGTGCCGGGCGGGGATCTCGGGATGTTCATGAGCGGCCCCACCATCATTGTCCACGGCAACGCGGACCATGCACCCGGCAACACCATGGACAAGGGCAAGGTGATCATCCATGGCAGTGCCGGCGATGCCGTAGCCCACAGCATGCGGGGCGGCAGGGTGTATGTCCGGGACAGCATCGGGTACCGGGGCGGCATCCACATGAAGAAGTACCTGGAGAAACGCCCCATTCTCGTGGTTGGCGGCAGTGCCCGGGCGTTCCTGGGCGAATCCATGGCAGGAGGCCTTATCATCGTGCTCGGGCTCGGGGACACGAAGCCGATCGCTGAGCAGGGTGTGGGCAGCGGCATCCATGGCGGCGAGATCTTTGTCCGGGGCCCGGTGGACAAACTCTGTCTCGGGAGCGGGACAAAACAGGCACCGGTCACGGAAGACGAGAGGGCTATGATCCGCCCGATCATAGAGGATTATGCAAAATCCTTCGGGATCGATCCGGCCCCCCTTGTGGCAGCCGACTATACGCGGATCGCCGCAATCAGCGCACGACCGTTTGCGAGCAAGTATACGCTGGAGTGAGAGCAATGGCACAAAAAAGTTATCTCGATTTGAAGGCCGAGGTCTGGGACACGGGGAGATGCTCGGGCTGCGGTGCCTGCGTGGCGGTCTGCCCGGCCGATGCGATCTCCTTTGCGGAAGGAGAGATGGTCACAAGCCCCACGAGCAACGGGTACTGCAAGCAGGCAACCGACAGTGTCGCGTGCGGGGCATGCTATGCAGTCTGCCCCCGCATTGGTGAACAACCGAGAGAGACGCTCGGGAACTATCTCGAACTGGCCTGTGCGAAATCCACCTTTGAAGTTCCGCATAAGCAGAGCGGGGGAGCAGTCACGGCAATTCTTGTGAGTGCACTGGACCAGGGTCTCATTGATGCCATCGTGACGGTCACCGAAGATCGCTGGACCTTAAAACCATCATCGGTCATCATCACAAAATCAGATGTGCTCGTGCAGCAGGCCGGCAGCCGTTACAGCTGGTGGGTGCCGTTGCTTGCTGCCCTCAAGCACGCGGTAGTTGAACGGAAATTCAAAAGAATTGCAGTCATCGGGGTTCCCTGTGCCGTGCAGGCAGTTGCACGGATGCGGGAGAGCGAGAATGATCTCCTGAAGCCGTATGGAAAGGCAATCCGACTGGTCATCGGGTTGTTCTGCACGGAGACCTTCGATTACACGGCACTCATAGAGGGAAAACTTCGCACCCACTACAAACTGGAACCGCATGAGATCAAAAAACTGGATGTCAAGGGAAAACTGGAGATCCTGAAGCAGGACGGCACCATCACGAACGTGCCGCTCGCGGAGCTGGAGACCTGCATCCGCAAAGGCTGCCACTACTGTACCGATCTCACCTCCGTGATGGCGGATATCTCAGCCGGTGCAATCGGGAGTCCTGCCGGTTCAACCACGCTCATTGTCCGGACAGATACCGGCAAGGGTTTTGTCGACAGTGCCGTGCGGAACAAGATGCTGGCGGTCACGCCCGGTGTGGACGAGAAGGCCATCGAGAAACTGGCATCAGCGAAGATTAAGAAAAATTCGAAGGCGTGAACTTTTTACGGGAAAATTTTTTTAATTTCTTTTTTACGAGAAAATTTTCAAAGCAATTTTAACCCAAAAATCAATCAAGTATTAGACTCATTTTAATATATGTCAGATTTGATTGACATTAGTTTCATCATAATAGCCATTGCAATTATTGGCTTTATCGCAAAAGATTCATTCTACCTATCACGACGAAGTAATGTGCCCTATGAATTACGTGATGAAAGCGAGAAATTATTTTCAAATATTACGATTGGCATCTTAATCATTTCAGTTTGTTGGATGCTAATTATCACACTTGTTCTTCCAATTCCAGATTTAGCGAATGCTCTTGTTAGACCCATTTTTGATCAAATGGTTAAATTAGCAAATACCGGGATTATTTCACCAGAGATGGTTAATGAAACGATTAAAAATATTATAATATTTGGTAATTTCCTCTCGATAGCATCACTAATTTTCATTGGGCTAATATTTGTTTCTACTATTGCAGGAATCATTGCAATGTATATGGATAAACGAGCGATATTGGTAACTCTAACAAATAATCGTGAATCACTGAAATTTTTAAGAATCATTAAGGAATCAGAAGATTATTTTTATTTCCAATCGCTCAAAAATTTCCGACAATGGGAAGCAATACCGAAAACTGAAGTTTTGCGAATAAAAAACATCAATATCACTGAAAAATCGGGTCTAAACAAATGGATTGCTGATAATTGTTCAAATTTTTTCGAGAAACATGATACCATCAAATACTGGTTTGGTGATGATAAACGACGGCGATATGAAATAGTAGGATTGTTATTGTTGATTCTTATATTCACTTTGATTCCAAGTATAAATCAGAATATTATTGTAAAAATTGGATTTATAGTCATTTTCGTCCCGGCAATTATTTTACTGTTTATTGACACGGTATTATCCAAAAGTACGGAAGATGATATTTAAGTTTATCTTTTTTTTTAAATTTTAAACAGTCAACAGTGTGTTATTAAAAAAATAATTAATGCAACCTCCCCCATCCTCTCAAAATATATACAGGCATTAAAATATCCCGGAATATCAGAGCAGGAGATGTTCCGCATCACAACAACAGAACGAAAGGAGGTGTTGCCCCCATGCCCCGGGGCCGGTTCCCGGTAAAAGCGCTCGCGGCCGCGATGGCGGTTGCGGTGAAGCGGGGGCTCGTACGATTGTACGAACGCGGACCGGGCAGCATCGCCACGTTTGCGATCGTTCGCCCGGGGCGGCTTGCTGAAGTCCGGATCAAGCGCCTCCCGCGGATCGGCTGCACGAAAGAGACGCTCGACCGGGACGCAGCTGCAGAGATTACGGGCCTGAAGATGTACCCGTCCTGCCCGCAGATCTCCCGCGAGCTCTGGGGGATATCGGAGGATTATTTCATCCGCTTCTTCCGGATCCTGGAGAACGGGTTTCTCGAACTGGGGAGCGATGGCGAGCCGCTGCCGGCCGGTGTCGTGGTGCGGCCCGACCAGGTCCCGGGGCCGGTGCGGTACCTCAGGCGCAGGAGACGGGAACTGGCCGCGAAGGCAACGACCCGGAAGGTACCCCCGGTTGAGGAGACCATCCATCTCCCGGAAGGGAAGTCTCCGACAGAAAAGGATCCTCCGGGAAGTACCCCCACGGCCTGAAGGCCCCTTTTTCAAATCGGGCGTATTTTGTTGATCAGGGGTCATTTTGACCTTATTTGTTTCAACGATTTTTCACAAAAAACGTGAAATCGACTTATTCACCCGGATCGCCCGACATAAACGTACGAAAACGCTCATTTTCGCCTCCGATTTCGTGCTTTTTACGTCGGCAGGCCTAAATCGCGCTAATAGAACCCTAACAGATCGCGAAAGTCGCCTTCGATCAGGCTGTGGAGTGTGTGTTTGTGACGACCGTATCGATGGATCTGAGGGGAAGGGGGTTTACACCACGTGGTACGGGAGCCCGGACATTCGGCACGGGAATTTTTGGAAATTTTTTTGATGCCAATTAAAAAAAAATTCTTGAAAAATTTTTCCGGTTTTTTCGCGTCAACTTTTTTTTTAAAATTTTTTCCATAGTCTTTCGAACCGATTCTCATGAGATTTTTTTTCCGCGAAAAAATATGAGCCCAACGCGCAAAAGGGCTCGCCGCCTTTTGCGCTACGCACTTACCGGTATTCTTGGCTGCGTACGGGCCGTTGCCCAGCGAGACCCCGATGAGGCGGCCGAGCGACTCCGAGCAAAGCGAGGAGGGGGAAACATCGCAAAATGTTAGATCATTCGCTTCTGCGGGGCACTGCCAAGATTTATAAGAGTAAGAAATAATTTTACGTGAGAATATATGCAATCATTAGTCCAAAAGATAAACGCATTAAAAGAGTGTGGATTTCGATCAGAAGATGACATAATTATAAAATTTGTTATACCTTTTTTCAGTCATTTTGGATATACAAATGACATGTTCGATACGAAAGTCCCTATTAATGAATATCGAGCGAATAAACGAGGACGAAAACCAGAAGCTGACTGTGTTTTTTACTCAATGAAAGAACATAACCATAAAACCAGTTTAATTGTAGTAGAAACCAAACGTAACGAAGGACAAACACCACATGAGCAAGCAAAATACTATTCTGATAACTTATATGTTCCAATCTTTCTTACATGGCAGAAATACAGTTTTGAAATTTTCCAATGCAAAAAATTTGAATTCCCAATATCATTAGGTAAATACAAAATTGGATCACTAACCACTAACGATTTTACTTATCTTTGTGAAATTTTAAGCCCAAATAACCTTATTGATTACTGTGAAAAAAATGAGATTAAATCTATTGATTTAGAAGAGAATAGAAAAAAAATTGAAAAAACCTATTTAAACAATGTTTACACAAATTTAAGAGATTCTCACTTTTTGGATTTACCTAGATCATTAAATATCGTAGATGGATTTGTTCAATTGTATTTATCAGAGTATTCACAATCAAACCTAGATTTTGAAGAAATTGAAAAAATTTGCTCTGTAGAAACCCTAATCTAAAAGCGTGTTGTACCGACGACCGAAAGATCAAAGGTACAATGTCTCCTTTTCATGATTGTGAAGTCAAATAGAAAGGAGACAATAAAGAAATCAGCGAGCCG
>Ga0209016_1000166_pt1 | contig 91545 bp, 89 predicted proteins | sample EPASupsiteSAE305_FD_187265 | JGI IMG/M metagenome (GOLD analysis project Ga0209016, IMG submission 187265) | Bioremediated contaminated groundwater microbial communities from EPA Superfund site, New Mexico - SAE3-05 (SPAdes) (version 2) | ecosystem: Environmental > Aquatic > Deep subsurface >... | reverse complement strand
GAAGCCACCGTGGCGGCGCCGCTTGCCGGGGTATTGTCGGTGGCCAAGCCGTTACCCTACCTGGGCAAGCGGGTGGCCAAGGGTGAACTGATCGCCCTGATCGAACCACCCATCCGTCCCGACGGCGGAGCCGGCCAGTTCTCTGCAGCCCATGCCGAGGCCCGCAGCAGGGCTACCCTGGCCCGCCAGGAATATGAGCGCGCACAACGCCTGTTCGAGGCCAAGATCGCCCCCCGCAAGCGGGTGGAAGAGGCGGCCGCCGCCATGGACAGTGCCCGGGCTGCCCTGGCCCCGCTGGAAAGATCAGCGGCGGCACTGGGTGGCGACAGCAAGGGTCGACTGGCGGTACGGGCACCGGTGAGTGGCACGGTGGCGGAGGTCTTTTCCGGCACCGGCCGCGGGATCGAGGCCGGTCAACCGATTGTGCGGATTGTCAACACGTCCACACTCTGGCTGAAGACCAACCTGCCGGCAGTGGATGCCGGCAGGTTGCCCCGTCAGCCCAGCGCCAGCTTTACGGTTGCCGGACAGGAAGGGGAGTTCAAGGCCGGTCGGCTGATTTCGGTGGGTGACATGCTTGACCCGCAGAGTCGTACCCTGCCGGTGATCTTCAGTGTGTCCAACCCGGATGCCCGTCTGAAGGTGGGCATGTTCGCCACGGTGGGGGTCTCCACCGGAACTGGAACGGAAGGGCTGGTACTGCCCGGTGATGCGTTGAGCGAGGACGAAGGGCGTTTCTTTGTGTTTGTGCAGACCTCGGGTGAGCGGTTTAGCCGCCGCGAGGTGCAGATCGGTGTCAAGGATAGCGGTCTGGTGCAGATCATCAAGGGGCTGGAAGACCATGAACGGGTGGTGGTTAAAGGGGCCTACTATCTCAAGCAGGCCGCCACAACAGGTACCAAGGAGGACCCCCATGCCGGACATGCCCACTAGCCCCTCCCTGCTTGATCGTCTGATCCGGCTGGCCCTTGACAACCGGCTGGTGGTGGTGATCTCCATGGCCTTGGTGCTGATAATCGGTAGCTACACCGCCATCAAAATGCCGGTGGACGTACTGCCGGACCTGACCGCCCCCACCGTGACCATCCTGACTGAGGCCAAGGGAATGGCGCCGGAAGAGGTGGAGTCACTGATCACCTATCCGATCGAGAGCAACTTGAACGGCGCCACCGGCGTCAGGCGGGTCCGCTCGGTCTCCATCCCCGGCCTCTCCACGGTCTGGGTGGAATTTACCTGGGGTACCGACATCTACCGGGCCCGTCAGGTGGTCAATGAGAAGCTGCAGTTGGTAACCGCCAGCCTGCCGCCCAAGACCGTGCCGACCCTGGCGCCGATCTCATCCATCATGGGGGAGATCATGTATATCGCCGTGGCCAGTGACCAGCACAGCCTGATGGAGGTGAAGGAACAGGCTGAGTTTGTGGTCAAGAAACGGCTGATGGCAACCACTGGCGTGGCCCAGGTGGTGACGGTGGGTGGTGAAACCAAGCAGTATCAGGTGGAGATCGACCCGCTACGCCTGCAGGCCTTTGGTGTGACCGTCAGTCGGGTGACTGATGCGCTGAAAGCTGGCAACCAGAACTTTGCCGCCGGGGTGGTCAAGCAGCAACAGCACGACTACCTGCTGCGCGGCATGGGCCGGATCCGCTCCAGCGCAGATATCGAGCAGACCGTGGTACAGTCACGAAACGGTCTGCCGGTGCTGGTGCGGGACGTGGCCACGGTCACGGTCGCCCCGGCCTTCCGGGTGGGGGATGCATCGGCCAACGGCAAACCGGCGGTGGTGATTTCACTGCAGAAACATCCCGATGCCAACACCCTGGAGCTGACCAAACGGATCAAGCAGCAGCTGGCTGAAATTCAACGCACACTGCCACAGGGGATGCGGATCGAGAGCGACCTGTTTCAGCAGGCCGACTTCATCACGCGGGCCATTGACAATATCAAACGGGTGCTGCTGGAAGGGGCCCTGCTGGTAATCGTGATCTTGTTCCTGTTTCTGGGCAACCTGCGCACCACCCTGATCTCGCTGGTGGCGATGCCGGTATCGCTGTTATGCGCGATCTTTACCCTGCGGCTGTTTGACAGCTCGATCAACACCATGACTTTAGGTGGCATGGCCATCGCCATCGGTGTGATCGTGGACGATGCCATCATCGATGTGGAGAACGTCTACCGTCGTCTGCAGGAAAACAACGGCCTGCCCGAGGCTCAGCGCCGACCGGCCCGGGAGGTGATCTTCGAGGCCTCCCGCGAGATCCGTTCCTCCATCGTCAACGCCACCCTGATCATCCTGGTGGTGTTCCTGCCGCTGTTCTTCCTGACCGGAGTAGAGGGGCGCCTGCTGCAACCGCTGGGCATCTCCTACATGGTGGCCATTGGTGCCTCGCTGCTGGTAGCGTTGACCGTCACCCCGGCGCTCTGTTCCTATCTGCTGCCCAAGACCCCCTGTATCGCCGAGCATGGCGACAGCCGCACCATGCAGTTGTTGTTGGCCCGCTACCGGCCACTGCTGGAATATCTCTTGCTGCATCCCCGCCGGATCATGGCCGGCGCCGCCGTTACCTTTGCACTGGCGCTGGGGTTGTTGGGCCTGACCGGGCGATCATTCCTGCCGGCCTTTAACGAAGGGGCCCTGACGGTGATGATCGTTACCGGCCCCGGCACCTCGCTGGAGAAATCCTCCGAGATCGCCTCAAAGATAGAGGCGCTGATGTTGACCCACCCGGCGGTAAAAACGACCTCCCGTCGCACCGGACGGGGCGAGCAGGACGAACATGGCAAGTTTCCCAACGCCAGCGAGATCGAGGTCAGCCTTGATCTGGACGGTCGCCGGATGGAGCGAGTGATGGCTGAGCTGCGTCAACTGACGGCGGTGATCCCCGGCGTGACGATCACCTTCGGCCAACCGATCGGCCACCGGATCGACCATATGCTGTCCGGCACCATGGCCAACCTGGCCATCAAGGTCTATGGTCCGGAACTGTCGCAACTCAGACAGACCGCCGAACAGATCAAGGCCGAGATCAGTGACCTGCCCGGCCTGGTAGACCTGTCGGTGGACCAGCAGACCGATATCCCGCAGCTGCGGATCATTCCGAACCGGGCAGAACTGGCCCGCTACGGCCTTTCCATTGCCGACGTGGCGGAAGGGGTTGAGGTGGCCACTGCAGGCCTGGTGGTGTCACGGACGCTGGAAAGGGATCGCGGCTTTGACGTGGTGGCCCGCTTCCCGGCTGCAACACGGCAGGATACGGCTGCCATCGGCCAGATCCTGCTGGATACCCCAGCCGGCGAAAAGGTGCCGCTGGCAGCGGTGGCCGAACTGGTTTCCGCCAAAGGTCCCAACAGCATCAGCCGTGAGAACGTACAGCGCAAGGTGGTGGTGCAGGCCAATGTGGCTGGCCGCGACCTGCGTTCAGTCTACCAGGATGTGCGCAGCCGCATCGACCAGCTCAAGCTGGCGCCGGGCTATTTTGTGGAGTACGGCGGCCAGTTCGAGAGTGAGGCCGAGGCCACCCGCAAGATCGGGCTTTTAAGCCTGGTCTCCATCTGCCTGATCCTGCTGATCCTCTACCTGGAGTTCGGCTCATTCAGGGCTGCCGGGCTGGTGATGGTCAACCTGCCGTTGGCCTTTATCGGCGGCATCGTGGCGGTGGTGCTGACCGACCGGACCATCAGCGTGGCCTCGCTGGTGGGTTTCATCACCCTGTTCGGCATCGCCACCCGTAACGGCATCCTGCTGGTTTCCCACTACCGCTATCTGATGGAGACCGAAGGACTGGCGCTGCGCGAGGCGGTGGTCAAAGGCTCGCTGGAGAGGTTACGGCCGGTTGTGATGACCGCCCTGGCGGCCGGTCTGGCGTTGGTGCCGTTCGCCCTGGCGGCCCACAAACCGGGCAACGAAATACTTTCCCCGTTGGCCGTGGTGATCCTTGGTGGCCTGATCAGTGCCACGGTGCTGAACATGCTGGTGTTGCCGGTACTGTATCTGCGTTACGGGGAGACACCTGCAGGAGCTGCTGACGACTCGTAAACCAGCTGCAGCCGGGGCGTCGAGGCGCCCCGGCTGCGTCAACACAGCAGCCGGTTAAAATCGGGCAACAGGCTGATGGTCAACGGCCCGGTGCCGAAACTATCGCCGTCCAGCTGTACCGCCTTGGCCCCCGTAATGGTCAACGACCCTTGCTGCAGCTGCCAGCCGGCCGGGGCCGGGGTTCGACCGAGCACCAACGGTAACGCGGCCCTAAAAAAACTGCGCCGGGTCGGGAACTGGAACGGCAGTACCGCCAGTTGGGGCGCGAAGATCTCCGCCCCGGGGGCCAGCCGGTAGGGGCCGCCGTAATGGCAGGCGTTTGAAACAATCACGGAGTGGCAGGCCACGCTACGCTGGCCGTCGCTGACGGTCAGCAGGCTGCGATCCCAATCCCGCAGCTGCCGCAGACCGGATAACAGATAGGCCAGCTTGCCCAGGCGAGCCTTTTCCCCCGGCCGCACCCCGGCCACCGCTGCCGCATCCAGGCCGATACCGGCCATCAGCAGGAACCGCCGGGTTCCTCGTGCCGAGGTCGCCTCACCCACCGAAAACAGCCGCCGTTGCCCGTGTGCCAGCCGCTGCAGCGCAGCATCGATCGAACGGATACCCAGCTCCCAGGCCAGCACATTGGCCGTACCCAGCGGGATCACCCCCAACGTGGCGCCCTGGGGCGTCATGCCGTTGATGACGCTGTTGATGGTGCCGTCGCCTCCCACCGCAATGATCAACGGTGGCCGGGCAGGGTTGCACAGGCCGCGCACCGCATCGATCGCCGCGGCCTCACTGTCCGGCAGCACTACCTCGGTCGAAAACCCGGCAGCCCTCAGCCCGCTCAGGATGGTAGCGACCCGTGACGGCGTATAGCTGCCCGAGGCGGGATTGAAGACAACATGGGCGGTCTGAGACATACCGTCCTCCTTTGAGGCCGCACAATAGTGCTGCTGCTTTAGCCCTGTCAAGCCAGATAGCTTTTGCTTGTACTCAAACCGCAGCGGTGTATAGTTTTTAGCGACAATCAACCGAACCGGGACTAAAACGATGCGCATTTTGATTGTGGAAGATGAGATCAAGGCTGCCAGCTACCTCAAAAAGGGGCTCAGCGAGCACGGCTTCAGCGTCGACATCGCCACCACCTGCGAAGACGGCCTGCACCTGGCCCGCAGCGAAGGCTACGACCTGATCGTGCTGGACGTGATGCTACCCGACCGACTAGGCTGGAGTGTGGTACAGGCGCTGCGGGCCGAGGACAACCAAGTGCCGGTGCTGTTCGTGACCGCCCGCGACGAAGTCCATGATCGCGTCTATGGCCTCGAACTGGGGGCCGACGACTATCTGGTCAAACCGTTCGCCTTTTCCGAACTGCTGGCCCGCATCAGAACCATCCTGCGCCGCCAGCCGCTGCGCCAGCCCGACCAGCTGCGGGTCAACGACCTGGAGCTGGACCTGCTGCGCCACAAGGCCCGCCGGGGCGGCGCCAGCCTCGACCTGACCGCCAAGGAGTTCCAGCTGCTGGCGCTACTCCTGCGCCGCAGCGGCGAGGTCTTAAGCCGGACCGCCATCTCGGAACAGGTCTGGGGGATCAACTTTGACAGCGACACCAACATCGTTGACGTGGCCATCCGCCGGCTGCGCAAAAAGGTGGATGATCCGTTTTCCACCAAGCTGATCCATACCATTCGCGGGGTGGGCTATGTGCTCGAAGAACGCCACTGACGTGACCCCAACCGTCTCCATCGCCACCCGGCTGACGATACTGTACACCGTCAGCATGCTGGCCATCCTGGCCAGTGTGGTTGGTTTCCTGTTGCATACCATGGTGGCTGACCTGGAGTTTGAAGACAATGACTTCCTGATTGAACGGATGAGCAGCATCCGTTCCGTGATCAGCCGCTATCCGCAAGACATCGAGCACCTCAAAGAACATCTGCTGCCACGGGATGCGGACCGGCATGTCCGCTATCTGATACGCCTCCAGGATGCCTCCGGCCGCACCGTCCTGGAATCCCCGGCCATGGCCTCGCTGCCGCCACTGCTGTTTCCGCCGCCGATACTCAGCAGCGAGCCGCTCGGAATTGCCAAAAAACACAAAACCAGTGACGGACACTACTATCTGCTGAACGCCGCCTGGGCCGCCGCAGGAGACGACCCCCAGTTTCGCCTGCTGCAGGTGGCCCTGGACGTGACCGAAGAAGAGGCCTTGATGGCCCACTACCGCCTGAAGATGGGGACCGCCCTCTTGGCGGGCCTCTGTCTGGCGGGTGGGCTGGCCTTCATCATCAGCCGCCGGGAGCTGCAGCCGCTGCGCGCAATGGCAGGGCAGGTGGCACAGATCACCGCCAGCGACCTGCATCAGCGGGTCGGCAGTCGGCGCTGGCCAAAGGAATTCGCCCCGCTGACCGGCGCCCTGGACACCATGCTCGGGCAACTGGAACAATCCTTCGAGCGGCTGAGCGCCTTTTCCGCCAACCTGGCCCACGAACTGCGCACACCGCTCAACAATCTGCGGGTGGAATCGGAGGTGACCCTGTCCCGTCCACGCACGGCAGCGGAATACCGCCAGACCATCGAGTCCAGCGTCGAGGAGTATGAACGGCTCTCCCGCATGATCGACGACATCCTGTTCCTGGCCCGGCCGGAACAGGGGGTCGAACTACAGCCCCTGGATGCGCGGACCGAACTGGAGCGCCTGGCCGACTACTACCGCACCCTGGCCGATGAACGTGACATCACCCTCAGCGTTGATGGTAACGGCACCATCGCTGCCGACCCACGCCTGTTCCAGCGTGCCGTGGGCAACCTGCTGGCCAATGCCCTGCACTACACCCCCAGCGGCGGAGCGGTGACCGTCAGCATCCAGTCCGATGCCGCAGGCGAGGCGACCATCGTTGTGAAGGACAACGGCCCAGGCATCCCCGCTGACGAACTGCCGCTGGTGTTCGACCGTTTCTACCGCAGCGCCCAGGCACGGCAACTACACCGCGAGGGCAGCGGCCTCGGCCTGGCCATTGTCCGTTCGATCATGGAGCTGCATGGCGGCTCGGCCACCCTGACCAGCGTCCAGGGGCAAGGCACCGCCGTCACGCTGCGCTTCCCTCCATCTGACTCCCTCCTGGGTCGGATGACAAAATTGTCATCATAGCGTCATCCTTCTGCAAGCAGCAAAACGGTAGCCTGATAGCCAACGATGCATCCGCCAGGATGCTTACATCCCCTTGTCAGGCGGCACCGGATGAACCCACTGCAGAAGCTCTCCGTACAAACGGTTACGGTGCAAACCGTTGTCATCGCCACGGCGCTCTTCATGACCGCCTTCATGAACCTGACCTTTTTCAGGCACCTGCTACAGACCTACGGCACGTCACCGGCCGCGCTGGCAAAGATCGCCACAGTCGCGCTGGTACTCTCCTCGCTGACCGGGACCGTCATCTCGCTTTTGAGTTTCTCGCGGACCGTCAAACCGCTTTTAATTCTGCTTTTGCTGCTCTCGTCACAGGCCGCCTATTTCATGGACACCTATGACGTCGTCATCGACGCCAACATGCTCCAGAATCTGGTCGAAACCAACCTGGCCGAGGTGCGCGACCTGCTCAGCCTGAAGCAGTTCGCCTATCTGGCCCTGCTGGGCATAACACCGTCCTTGCTGCTATATCGCCTGCCGATCCACCCCCAGCCGATCCGCAGCCTCTGGCTGGCTAAGGCGAAAACCATCGGCATCGCCGTTGGCGTAACCCTCATGCTGATGCTGGGCTTAAGCAAGTTCTACGCCTCAGCCCTGCGTGAACACAAGCCACTCCGTTTTTACAGCAACCCCAGCTACTACCTCTATGCTGTCGGCGACTACCTCGCCTCCCGCACCCTCAAACCTGGCCCCTCGCTACAAGCGATCGGTACCGATGTACGGCTGGCACGCCGAGAACCCGGCCGCAGGCTGGTGATCGCCGTCGTCGGCGAGGCTGCCCGCGGGGACCATTTCTCGCTGAACGGCTACGCCCGCGAAACCAACCCGTTACTCAAACAGGAGCGGATCATCAACTTCCCCCGCTTCAGCTCCAGCGGCACCGAAACCGCTGTCTCGGTGCCTTGCATGTTTTCGATCTTTGGCCGGACTGCCTATACCAAAAACAAGGCCCAGAACACTGAAAACGTGCTCGACATACTGCAACGGGCCGGGGTTTCGGTGCTCTGGCGCGATAACAACTCCAGCTCCAAAGGGGTGGCGGACCGTGTGCCCTACCAGGATTTTAGATCCAGTACCGTCAATCCGGTCTGCCAGGATGGAGAGTGCCGGGACGTGGGAATGCTGGCGGGGCTTGAAGAGTACATCGCCGGACAGCCGAGCGGCGACATTCTGATCGTACTCCACCAGATGGGCAACCACGGGCCTGCCTATTACAAGCGTTATCCGCAAGAATTTGAGAGCTTCACCCCGGTCTGCCGCAGCAACCAGTTGGATCAGTGTTCCCAGGAATCCATCATCAATGGCTACGACAATGCCTTGCTGTATACCGACTACTTCCTGTCACAGGTGATTGGATTTCTAAAACAGCGGGACGACACCTTTCAGACCGCGCTTTTGTATCTGAGTGACCACGGCGAATCGCTGGGAGAGCTGGGGCTCTACCTGCACGGCTTCCCCTACGCCATCGCACCAGAGGCTCAAACGCACGTCGCTGCCCTGATATGGTTTGGCAGCCGCTTCCCAGTTGACCTGGCAGGCCTGCAACAACGGGCCGCCAATCCCTATTCCCACGACTATCTTTTCCACACCCTGCTGGGCATTTTCGGCGCAGTCAGCACGGTATACCAGCCTGAGTTTGACATCCTGTATGGCCTCAAAGGTCAGCGTGGATGACAAAATTGTCATCTGGGTGTCATGCTTCGGCAAGGCGCTCCAAGGCATCATGGCTACTGTCGCACCATGATCTCCTCAAGGAGCCGTTCATGTCAAACCGCCGTCTGGGACTGGTACCGCTGGTTTCGTTCTTTTTTTTGCTGGTCATGTTCGCCATCCGTATCCTGCTGTGGGCCATGACCCCGGCCGAGGCGGCTCTGACCCTGCCGTTGCTGCTCAAAGCCGCAGCCTCAGGCCTGCTCTTCGACCTGGCCACCTTAAGCTACGGCCTATTGCCAATGGCGCTGTACCTGCTGCTGGCGCCACGCCGGCTGGTTGCATCCCGGTGGCACAACTGGCTGGTGCGCTGTCTGTTTTTCGTGTTTGCCAGCGTGCTGTTGTTTGATGCCGCTGCCGAATATTTCTTCTTTGACGAGTTCGGCACCCGCTTCAATTTTATCGCCGTCGACTACCTGATCTACACCACCGAGGTGATCGGCAATATCCGCGAATCCTATCCCCTGGCACCGATCTTCAGCGCCATCGGCAGCGGGGCGCTGCTGGCCACCTGGATGCTGCGCCAGCGTCTGCAACAGGCCGCCGGCGTCACCTTTGGCGGCCGCTTTCGCCTGACCGGCGCCCTGCTTTTGCTGCCAGCCCTGGCGGCACTGATCGGCGTCAATATTGCCCAAAGCGCCATCTCCACCAACAACTACGCCAACGAACTGGCCGGCAACGGCATCTACAACCTGGTGGCGGCCTTCCGCAATAACGAGCTGAGCTTTAGCCGTTTTTACCGTACCGCCCCCCAGGACAAGGTATTGGCACAGCTGCGCGGCCTGGTGACCGAGCGCAACAACCGTTTTGTGGCCCCGAACGACCAGCGTTTCACCCGTCACATCACCGCTGAGGGACCTGAACGCCGTTTAAACTTGGTTGTGGTGGTGGAGGAGAGCTTGAGTGCCAGCTACCTCGGCAGCTACGGCAACCAGCAGGGGCTGACTCCCAACCTGGACCGGCTGGCCGCCCAATCACTGCGCTTCACCAACCTGTACGCCACCGGCACCCGCACCGTACGGGGTCTGGAGGCGCTGACCCTCTCCATCCCGCCCCTGCCCGGCACCTCAATCGTCAAACGCCCCAACAACGGCGGCTTCCGTTCCTGGGGCGAGATCATGGCCGCCAAGGGCTATGACACCAAGTACCTCTATGCCGGCTTTGGCTATTTCGACAACATGAACGCCTTTTTCAGCGCAAACGGCTTCAAAGTGGTGGACCGTGCCAGCTTTGCCAAGCATGAGATCAGCTTTGCCAACGTCTGGGGGGTCAGCGACGAGGACCTGTTCCGCAAGGTGATCCGCGAGGCCGACGCCTCCCATGCCGCCGGCAGGCCGTTCTTCTCGATGGTCATGACCACCTCCAACCACCGCCCCTACACCTATCCTGCCGGACGGATCGACATCCCCAGCAAGACCGGCCGCAAGGGTGGCGTCAAATACGCTGACTACGCCATCGGCCGCTTCCTGGCCGAGGCCCGCCAGGAACCGTGGTTCAAGGACACCCTGTTTGTCTTTGTGGCCGACCACTGCGCAGCCAGCGCCGGCAAGACCGGCATCCCGGTCAAAAAATACGAGATCCCGCTCTTGGTCTATGCCCCGCAGCATATTAAACCCGGCACCGTCGATCGCCTGATGAGCCAGATCGACGTGGCCCCCACCATCCTCGGTCTGCTGAATCAGAGCTACGACAGCGACTTTCTGGGCCGGGACATCCTCAAGGCCGATGGCGTCGCGCCTCGTGCCTTCATCTCCACCTACCAGAAGCTGGGCTACCTGACAGAAGACCAGCTGCTGGTGCTGGAACCGCAGAAGCTTGTCCGCCAGTACCGGCTAGACCGCACAAGCGGTGAAACCGCTGCCGTTCCGGTTGACCAGGCCTTGTTGAACGAGATGCTGGCCTACTACCAGGGGGCCGACCACCTCTACCAGCACCGGCTGAACCGCATCCGCTAAACACGCCTGCGGGGTGGACGCCCATATCATCCACCCCGCTTTAGCCACTTACTGCAACCGCCTTGTTCTATTGTATCGGGATCAGTGCGTAGCCCTTGGCCTGGTAGCCGATCAGCGAGATGAAGGTATTACCCACCACCGAGACCTGCGGCAGGATGGTCTTGTTTTCGACCCCAAACAGGCGGGTGGCGATGGCGCAGGCCTCAAACCTGACCCCGGCCTGGGCCAGCTCCTTGATCAGTTCATCAGACTCTTCAAGAGCTATCTGTTGCTCATGGCTGAAGCCTTTGCGTTCTGAAGAGACCAGCTTGACCGCCGTCCCCCGGAAGGCCACCACCAGCTGCGGTTTCACCCCTTGTACTTTGAGTCCGTCAAAGGTTTCCTCGATCACCCCCAGGTACAAGGGTAATTTGAGGGGATCGGTGAGATTGATATCGAAAACCCCCTTGCCGACCGATACCCCCTGCAGGGCAACACGATCCAGCGGCGCCTTTTCAGCGCCAACGACCGGCACCGCCACCATCGCCAGACTGACTGCCAGTACCAGCTGTACCACCATACGCTTCGTCATGATCGTCTCCCCTAATAAGAACGAACGCTCGTTCTGTTATAACAGCAAAAAAACTACTCGTTGCCCACTGCACGCCAGCCGGCCTCAAACACCTCGTCAAGATAATCCGTCAACGGTCGTTGCAGCACGCCGTCCAGGGCCAGCTGAATCAGCCGAATGGTCCCGCCAAACAATACCAGGCTGGCGGCAACCAGATCCATCGAACGCATTTCGCCGCTGGCGATGCCGTCGCGCACCATCTCCTGCATCAGCTCAAAGGGGCGTGTTGAGCAGACCGGCGGCGCATCAGGCAAAAATTCGTGGTGGCGGGCATGCAGAACGAAGGTAACCAACTCGGGGGTTTCCAAGGCAGCCTGGCACAGCCGCTCCACCACCGCGCGGCTTCGATCACGAGCCGTCCGATGCTCACTGCAGGCCAACTCCACCAAACCGGTCATCCGGGCAACCAGATCGTCATACAAGGCCTGGGCCAGTGCCTCTTTACTGGAAAAATGGTGGTAGATCGAGCCGATGCTCAACCCGGCCGCCCGACGGATGTCGTGTACCGAGGTGGCAAAAAATCCGCGCTCGACAAACAAGTGCAGGGCTGTTGCCAGGATCAGCTCACGGGTCTGCTCTGATTTTTCATGCCTGCGTTGCATAGCTCCCCACAAAACAGAACGAACGGTCGGTCAAATATATTTCCAGCCACTCCCTATGTCAAACCATTTTATTACTCCCCCGACACTTCTGCGGAAAACCACATCTTACGGCCTTTTCAGCCAGGCAGCAGCGGGTACTTGTACACCAGGTCGGTTTTCAGCAACGCATTTGTTCTGCTGCATTTCTTTCCTACCTGGTTTATAAATAAGAGCTAGCTTGATGATTAGCAGCGCATACACTTTGATTGGTCAGGATATATGCCCCGAAAGTTTCTAAGAAAATGGACCCCAAAACCTGCAACACTGAAGGAGCACAAACACCTGCGCTTCCTGGGGACCGCACTGCATGCAGAGTATCTCTGGCAGCTGAACCGGAGCAGCGTGGCCAGGGCCTGCGCCATCGGTGTCTTCTGCATGTGGATACCGGTGCCTTTCCAGACCGTGCTGGCGGCTATGGGGGCGATACTGTTCCGCGCCAATCTGCCGGTTTCAGTTGTACTGGTGTTCATCACCAACCCGTTTACCATGCCGCCCATGTTTTATTTTTCCTACAAGATCGGTGCACTGCTGTTGGGGTTGCCGCCGCAGGGTTTCAAGTTTGAGCTGAGCCTGGACTGGCTGACATGCGGTATGCTGCAGATCTGGAAGCCGTTTCTACTGGGGACCTCGCTGGTTGCCGTGGCAACCAGCCTGCTTGCCTATTATGGCGCACTGCTGCTCTGGAACCTGCATCTGATCAAGCGGATCAGGGGTGTCAGAAAGATCAGGGCAGGGCGGGAGCAGTAGCAGAGGCAGGAGCCGGATCTGCGAACACTTCGGCCGAGAAGATGTAGATCTCGCATTCCTTTTGCCAGGTATTTTCGGGCAGCCCCGCCTTGAGGCAGGTGTGCCGCAAGAAGGCCTCCCGATCCCAGCCGTATTCGGTGGCCACCTGGGGCAGCAGCACACCGTGGGCGGCCCCCTTGATCAGATAGATGCCGTGGGTACCCACCTTGATCTCCTCCACCGACTGAATCTGCCTGAGCGGCGAAAGCACCGAAATTTCGAGCTGGAAGTCGGCCAGGTCGGCCGGTTTCATTGGGTAAAAGCGGGGGTCACGGGTGGCGGCGGAGACGGCCATCTCCTGCACAGTCTGCCAAAGGGGCTGCTGGGAGACAAAACTACCGATACACCCCCGCAACTGCCCCTGCTGTTTGATGGTCACAAAACAGCCCGATTGACTCTCCAACCCCTTGCTGGGCTTAGTCACCTCCGGCAGCGGCTTGCCACCCACCCGGGCGATGATGGTGGCCCGGGCCAGGGCCAGCAGTGCGGACTTTTCCTTGGCAGTCATACGCGCCCCCCTCAGCTATAATGCTTCCTTCGAAACAGACCGGTGCTGATGCTGACCACCCGGTCCAGAAACAGCATGCCGTCCAGATGGTCCATCTCATGCTGGATCGCCACCGCCTCGAAACCGCTGGCCGCAACCTCACGCTGTTCACCGCTGGCACCATCCAGAAAACGGACCGTGATCTCGGTGGCCCGTTCCACGTCACCGGTATAGTCCGGAACACTCATGCAACCCTCCCGCATCACCGCTGCGCCGCTACGGCTGACGATCTCCGGGTTAACCATGCAGAGCAGGCCGTGGTTGTTGTCTTTACCGTGGCGGCTCTTGGAGACATCCACCACGCAGACCCGCAAACCCGCGCCGATCTGGGGCGCCGCCACCCCCACCGAGCCGGGGCCGGCCCGCATGGTATCGATCAGGTCCTGGATCAAGGCCGTGATCGCAGCATCCAGCCGGGGAACCGGGTGGGCCATCTTCTTCAGCAGCGGGTGGGGGTATTTCAGGATCGGCTGTACCGCCATTTACAACTCCACCGGGGTCACGATCCGGATACCGATCTCCACCTTGAGCTCGGCCCGCAGGCTGGCCAACAGCTGTTCCACATCTTCCGGGTTGATACCTTCCGGCAGGGTGGCCTCCAGGAGCATCACATAGACCGGCTGTTCGTCACTGCCCACCAGCTTGGTATTGAGATCTAAAATATTAATCTGGCGGGCAGCCAGGGCACTGGTGACACGGTAGACAATCCCCGGCTGGTCGGCGCCATAGACCGTGATCTGGCAGATTTCACCCAGCGGTTCGCGGCGCTGTTCCTCCCCCTGGTGCAGGTGGCGGATCGAGAGGGTCATGCCCAGCCGGTCGCAGGCCGGTTTCAGCTCCTCGGCCAGCTGGGTTTTGGTAAATGGCCGGGGGTGAGAGATGATCAGGATCATGGCGAATTCGCTGGCCAGCATGGCACAGCTGGAGTCGGCGATGTTGCAGCCCAGACGGTAGAGGGATTCACTGATGCCGGCCACAATGCCGGGGCGGTCAGGGCCGACAACGGAAACGGCGTAGTAACTGCGTTCAGTAGTGGGGGTCATGGCAGGCTCCCTGTGACAGTGGTTGTTGAGCACTGAGGTACCACTACTAGCCCCTGTTCTGCAACGGTTTTTGGTCTTGACGTTGACAAAGCCGGGCCGGGCTCTTTAGAGTGGCTGACATGATGAACAAGCACGAGTTCAGACAACGCCTGACTGCGATCCTGGCCTTGGACAGCCACCCGGCCAACATTGCGGCTGGCTTTGCGGTGGGCGTCTTTATCGGTATCACCCCGCTGTTCGGTATCCACACCGCACTTGCCGTTGCCGTTGCCTTCATTTTCCGGCTCAACAAGCTGACCACCATCACCGGCTCCTGGGTCAACACGCCGCTTACGGTGCTGCCGATACTGATGGCCAGCTACCACCTGGGTGAATATCTGCTGGGACGCCAGCCGCAGGTCGTCTCCTTCGAGTCCCTGGCATGGCACCACCTGAAGGAATACGCTACGGCCCTCTTCATCGGCAGCTCCCTGATCGGCCTGGTTGCCGCCCTGATCTCCTATTTCCTCTGCTACTGGCTGGTGCTGCGCTTCCGACGCAAGGATCCCGGCCTGGCCGAACTAACCCGTGAATCGATCGAGGCCGGCGAAGACCTGGAGCAGGCCCAGGCACAGATGGATCTGAAACAGCCATGACCAGGGCACGGGTGATCGAAAAAGTCCGCAAACTGCTGGCCCTGTCCAACAGCAGCAACCAGCACGAGGCAGCCCTGGCCGCTGCCCATGCCCAACGGCTGCTGGCCGAACATAACCTGAGCATGTCGGAACTGGAGGCGCGGGAGGAAGGGGCCGGCGAGGTGGAACTGCAGGTGGCCCGCACCGTACCCAAGTGGCTCTCTGCGCTGTTCGCCACCGTGGCCAACGGCTTCGACTGCTTCCCGATCGTCACCACCACCGACAACGGCAGCCGCCTGCGCTTTATCGGCGTGGGGGAAGACCCGGCCGTGGCCTGCTGTACGCTGCAGTTTCTGATGCAGGAGCTGCGGCGACTGGCCACGACCTACCTGCGCGCCAGCGAGACGACCCAGGGCCGCCTGTCGGCCGCTGACCGCAAACGGGTACGCAGCTCGTACCTGCTGGGAGGAGCGCAGGGGGTACGCCAGGCCCTGATGACCCAGAAGGCCCAGACCCCCACCACCAGCACCGCCCTGGTGCCGGTTAAGGACGCCCTGATCAAACAGTACCGTGAGCAACAGATCGGCGCCATCAGGATGCAGCGCACCCGCCGTTCCACCGTGCTGGCGGCGGCTTTCCAGCAAGGCAAGACCGACGGCGCCGCCCTGCAGATCCGTCCCGAAAGCGGCACTGGCGAAGAACCGCTGCTACCGGGACTGTAGTAACGCAGCTACAACAACGCCCCCTGACGTAACCGTCAGGGGGCGTTCAAAATCTTTTTACAATCAAGGTGATGTCGATTTCAGATCAAGGATGCTGCCAAGGCGGTGAGGAGGTTGCGACGCAGGCGTAGCGAACACTACGTCGAGGAGCAACCGACGAAGCCAACGCAGGTAACGCCTTGAGCTGGAATCGGCATCAGGCGTTCTTGACCATCACACTCTCCAGAATATTCGCCGCCTCCTCACACTTATCAGTGGCCGTCTCCAGAGTTTCGTAAATTTCTTTCCATTTCAGCAGTTCGATCGGATTCTTCTCTTCATCGAACAGGCGGCCGATCGCCTCCCGTGAGACCCGGTCGGCCTCGTTCTCGATGGCGTTGATCTCGACACAGTGTGCGTAAATCTGCTCGTGGGATTTGCTGCTCAGCTTATCGACCGCCTTGTCCACCGACTGGCAGCCCTGCAGGATCAAAAAGGCCAGCGTCTTGGCCTCCGGCGTGGCGTGCTCCACGTTGTACATAACGAACCGTTGGGCCGAGGCATCGATCAGGTCGAGGATATCGTCCAGCTTTGAGGCCAGGGCATAGACATCCTCACGATCCATCGGGGTGATGAAGGTCTTGTTGAGCCGCTGGATGATACTGTGGGTGATGGCATCTCCTTTGTGCTCAACATCCTTGATCCGACGCTGACTTTCCTGGGGATCGGCGAAGTTGTCCAGCATATCCTTCAGCAGGACCGCGCCTTCGATAATATTGGCGGTCATCTCTTTATAGAGCTTAAAAAACCGTTCCTCTTTGGGGATCAGGCCAAACATTGGGTACTCCTCCATCTCTGTAGATGCCCGACTGGGGCTGCTGCAAAATCGTCTGTTTATACCATAGCATCCCGGCACTGCCCACTGTAATTTGCGCCCGGCGCACTGCTCAACGGCCCGCTGTTTGCAATCAGAACGGCTTTAGGCTAAGCTGGCGACTCGTTTTTCACACTGACTCCGGAGTACGGTATGAATCTGCTGCACGCCGCCCTGCTGGGTCTGATCCAGGGCACCACCGAGGTGCTGCCGATCAGCAGCTCGGCCCACCTGATTCTGGTACCACGTCTGCTGGGCTGGCCCCCGTCGGGGCTCACCTTTGACGTGGCCCTGCATTTCGGCACCCTCTTGGCACTGTTTACCTATTTTCGACGGGACCTGCTGCCGCTTGTGCGGGATGGTCTGACCGGATTCTTTCAGGATGATTTGCCAAAAACAGTGCGGCTGCCCTGGCTGCTGCTGATTGGCACCCTGCCGGCGGTAGTGGCCGGGCTGCTATTCGAATCACCGATCGAGCTGATCTTCCGCGACAATCCGCTCTTGATCAGCCTGCTGCTGATCCTGTTCGGGCTGGGCTTAGGGCTGGCCGACCGCTACGGCCGCCAGCACCACGGCGTGCACAATCTCACCCTGCGGATGGCGCTGATCATCGGCAGCTTTCAGGCACTGGCATTGCTGCCCGGCGTTTCCCGCTCCGGCATCACCATCACCGCCGCCCTGCTGGTGGGATTGGCCCGCTTTGAAGCAGCCCGTTTTTCGTTTCTGCTCTCCTTACCGATCGTCTTCGGCGCAGCCCTGAAGGAAGGGTTAGAACTGCTGAAAACAGGCATTGAACCAGGCATGTTCGGCCCGATGCTGGTAGGCATCATCGTGGCAGCCGTATCGGGCTACATCAGCGTGGCCTTTCTGCTGCGCTTTGTGCAAAGCCGTACGGTCTGGCCCTTTGTCTGGTATCGTCTGGCAGCGGGCGGACTGGTGCTGATTGGGCTGGGGGCGGGGTGGCTGCGATGAGCGACGGAGGGATCAAACAGTGGCCCGCAGACGAGCGGCCACGGGAGAAACTGCTGAAAAAGGGGGCGGCGGCCTTAAGCGACGCCGAACTGCTGGCGCTGCTGCTGCGCACCGGCGATGCCGCAACCGCCAAGAGCGCCATCGATCTGGGCCGGGAGCTGCTCTCCCGCTGTGACGGCAACCTGCGCAGACTGGCCCAGGCCGAACTTGCCGAGCTACAACAGGTCAAAGGGCTGGGACTGGCCAAGGCAGCCTCGCTCAAGGCGGCCTTCACCCTGGCTGCCCGTTTTCAGGCCCGCCCATTGGTGACGCTGGACCGCTTCACCTCACCGGCCCAGATCTTCGACTACTTCCACCATGAACTGCGGGATGCCCGCAAGGAATCGTTTCTGGTGCTGCTCTTGGACGGCAAGAACCGCATCACCCGCAAGGTGACCGTGTCAGAAGGGTCACTCAATCAAAGCATCGTCCATCCGCGGGAGGTGTTCGCCCCGGCAGTGCGGGAATCAGCCGCGGCGGTGCTGTTTGTCCACAACCACCCCTCCGGCGACCCGGCTCCCAGCCGCGAGGACCGCGAGATCACCCGCCGCCTGAAGGAGGCCGGTGAACTGCTGGGAATCCGGGTGCTGGATCACGTCATCATCGGCGACGGCAACTATTTCAGTTTTGTCGAATCAGGTGCCCTCTAGCTCGTCCATCAACTCCAGGGCGAAATTCTTGGCCCGACCGGCCGGGGCGATCACCCCGTAGGCCATGGCCTCTTTCAGTTCGGCGCTCCCGGCGCCGGCCGCCTTTGCCAAGGCGTAGTGCTTCTTCAGTCAGGTGGGGCACCCTACCGCCACCGCGCAACCCACCCTGATCAGCTCACGGGTCTTGGTGTCCAGCACCTCTTCGTACTCAAAATCGGCAAACAACTTCTTGCGAATCTTCATGGTGTCCCCTCCTGCAAAAATCTCATGGCCCGCTCCACCGCCAGGTGTGACGAGGCCACGCAGTCGTTCAGGCCCACTCCGCGGAAGGCGTTGCCGGTCATAAACAGACCGGGATGGTTGGCGCTCAGCGCCTCCAGTTCGGCCAGCCTCTCGCCATGGCCGGCCAGATACTGCGGTATGGCCTGCTGGTGCTTGAATATCCTGACAAAGTCTGGCTCGGCCTCGATGCTCATGATCAGCCGCAGGTCGTCCTGCACCCGTGAGAGCAGCAGACCGTCCGGCAGGTTGACCAATTCCGGCAGGCAGGCGCCGCCGGCCATGCTGCGCAGCAGCACCTTGCCCTCTGGCGCGCGGTTCTCGAACATGCTTGAGTCCCACAGGGTGCCCAGGGTGCTGCGCCCCTCCTTGCGGGCGATCAGGTAGCCGAAGCCGTCCAGGGGATGACTGATCCGCTGCCGCTGGTAGCCGCAGCAGATCACCGACAACGAGGCGTAGGGGATCTGCTCCAACAACGGCACCAGCGACCCATTCAGTGGGGCCAGCATTCCGGCAACGGCATAGGCCGGGGCGGCCATAATCACCAGATCGGCCTGCAGAGCGCCGCAGCCGTCGGTTTCCACGCGATAACGACCGTCTTCAACGCTGACTGAACGGGCCTCGCAGCCGGTGCGCACGCAGTCGTCCAGCTGATCCCGCAGGGTGTCGGTCAGGAACTGGATCCCCTCACGGAAGGAGGTCAGGGTTCCGCCCGGCCCGGCAGCCGAGGCGGTCACCTGGCCTGCGGCCCGCTCTTGGCGTTTTTTCCTGGCCAGCTTGAGCATCGCCTTGAACAGGCCGCCGTACTCTTGCTCCAGCTGGGCGATACGCGGAAAGCAGGACTTGAGCGACATGGTTTCCGGGTTGCCGGCAAAGATACCGGAGACCATCGGCCCGATCAGCTTGTCCAGCGCCTCCTGCCCCAGCCGGCGGCGGGCAAAATCGGCCAGGGTCTCGTCCAGACCGGCCGGCGGCGGCGGGGCGAACGGCTCACCTAACAGCCGCAGCTTGCCGGGCCAGGAAAGCAGCTTGCTCTTCAGAAAGGAGGGACCGCTTTCCGGCAGACGGTGCAGCTCGCCCGCACTGTAGATGAACCGCTTACGGGCGTTGTCGTTGCTTTTGTGCAGCCGGTCATCAATCCTCAAGGCGCGGCACAACTCCAAGGTCTGTGGCTTGTTATCCAGAAAGCCGTTGGGGCCCCACTCGCAGACAAAACCGTTGTCGCGGATGCTGCGGATCTTGCCGCCCACCTGGGGCTCTTTTTCCAGCAGCGTGATCTGCAGCGGGATGCCGCTTTCCTGGGCCTGCCGACGCAACAGCCAGGCCGTGGAAAGGCCGGAGATGCCGCCGCCGATGATGATCGCCTGTTTCATGGCGCCTCCTCTATAGGTACACTGGGCTGCATACTACGGCTGCCCCTGGTACCTGTCAAGGAACGTTGACAGGGGGGCAAAAGGTGCTTAAATTATTGATCGTACACCAGAAAGGAGCCGCAGTATGGCGCAGCGCGATTATTACGAGGTACTGGGGGTGGATAAAAAGGCCCCGGCCGACGAGATCAAGAAGGCCTTCCGCAAGCTGGCGGTCAAGTATCATCCCGACCGCAATGCCGGCGACACCGCGGCCGAAGAGAAGTTCAAGGAGATCAACGAGGCCTACGCGGTGCTCTCCGACCCGGAGAAACGCCAGCAGTACGACGCCTTCGGCTCCAGCGGCTTCCACCAGCAGTACAGCCAGGAGGATATCTTCCGCAACTTCGACTTCTCCGGCACCTTCAAGGATATGGGCATGGGCGGTGGCGAGGATATCTTCTCGCGCCTGTTCGGCGGCGCCTTCAGCCGTGGCGGCGGACGGGGTTTCAGCCGTGGCCCTCGGCCGGGGGGTGATCTGTCGCTGGCGGTGGAGGTCGGCTTCCGCGAGGCGGCCAACGGCTGCGAAAAGCTGGTGGCCTTCCGCCGCAACGGCACCCGCGAGGAGCTGAAGGTCAAGATCCCGGCCGGGGTGGACAACGGCAGCCGAATCAGGATCAGCGGCAAGGGCTCGGCCGGCGAGAACGGCGGCCCCAACGGCGACCTGTATCTGGAAGTGAAGCTGGCCCGCGACCCGGTCTTTACCCGCGAAGGGGGCGACCTGTTCGTGGAGCGCACGATCCGTTTCAGCGAGGCCTGCCTGGGGATCAGCATCGAGGTGCCGACCCTGGAGGGAGACAAACGGATCAAGGTGCCGGCCGGCATCCAGCCCGGCACCAAGATCAGGCTCAAAGGTTGCGGGGTCAAGGCGCTGGGCTCCAACGCCAAGGGCGATCTGTACGTCAAGATCGGCATCCATGTGCCGGAAGGCCTGAACAGCAGCCAGAAGAAGCTGGTGGAGGAGCTGGCCAAAAACGGACTTTAAACCTGTTGCAGCACACGACCCGAATTCTGTATAATTTTACTATGAAATCCGGTTGTGGCGGAAGGAACGGCTAAGCATGGGACCCCTGGGCAGTATCGGCACAGCTCAGACATACGCCAGGACGCAACAGCCCCCCGCTACGGCGTCTGCTGCGGGCGAAAGTGATGCGTCTGCCGAACGCCAAGCAATCAAGCTGCCCGAAGACCGGATCACCCTGTCCGGGAAACGCCCGGAGGATAGCCGGGCACGACAGCCGGCCGTTGCGAAGGAACCCACCGCCAAAGAGCCCAGGCCGGGGGAGCCAACCACCCCCGACGGCAAAAGCGTTGAGGACCCTCAGGTCAAACAGGTGGTGGAGCGGCTGAAACGGACCGAGGAGAAGGTCAAGGCCCATGAGGCGGCCCACAAGGCGGCCGGCGGCAACCTGGCCAGTTCGGCCTCCTACAGCTACACACAGGGGCCGGACGGCCGCAGCTACATCACCGGCGGCGAGGTGCAGATCGACATGTCATCGGGCCGCACCCCCCAGGAGACCATCAGCAAGATGCAGCAGGTGATCCGGGCCGCCCTGGCGCCGGCCGACCCTTCAGGTCAGGACCGTGCCGTGGCAGCCCAGGCCGCCAGCCAGATGGCCCAGGCCCAGCAAGAGAAGCTGCAGGCCGAATCACCCCTGACCACCGACGGCGAGGCCTCCGCCCAACAGCAGACTCAAGCTCAACAGGCCTATGCCGACCCGGCCGTACAGGCCAGCGAAAGCCGCTCTTCAGACACGGACAGAGCTGCACCTCTGCAGCCGACCGCCGCCAGCCGCAGCAGCGTGGCGCAGCCCCTCTCCGCCTACGCCTAAGCCTTGTAAAATCCGCCAAATAAGCTAGACTGACTGCTGCGGGACACCTCCCGCCCGGAGCTGCTGTGCCATCTTGCCCCACCGCCCTGGTCTATTCCAAAGCCTTTGAAGCCTACAGCTTCGGCGCAGACCACCCCTTTAAACTCCACCGCTACGGACTGGCCCTGGAATTGATGGAGGCCTACGGCCTGCTGCAGCTGCCCAACGCCCAGCGCAACGATTGCCGGCCGGTCAGCGACCAGCAGATCCTCTCCTTCCACAGCCCGGCCTATCTCCAACGCCTCAAAGAATTCAGTGCTTCCGACCAGCCGCGGGCCGATTTTCTGTTCGGCCTGGGTGATGCCGAATGCCCGGTCTTCAAAGGGCTCTACGACTACGCCAGCCTGGGGGCCGGGGCCACCCTGGAGGCCTGCCGCCTAGTGGCCGAGGATGGGTTCGGCGCGGTGCTCTCCCTGGCCGGCGGCTGGCACCATGCCCATACGGCCCGAGCCTCCGGCTTCTGTTACCTCAACGATGCGGTAATCGCCATCAACTGGCTGCTTGAGCAGGGTAAGCGGGTGGCCTATCTGGACCTGGACGCCCACCACGGCGACGGCGTGCAGGAGGCGTTCTACGACAGCGACCAGGTGCTAACCATCTCGCTGCACGAGAGCGGCATCTACTTCTTCCCCGGCACCGGCTTCGAGGACGAGACCGGCAGCGGTAAGGGCAGCGGCTACACGGTGAACCTGCCGCTTCTGGCCCACACCGACGACCCGCTCTACATGCGGGCCTTTGACGAGGTGGTCTACCCGCTCTTGGCGGCCTTCAACCCGGATGTCATCGTGGCCCAGATCGGAGCCGACACCTTCCGCACCGATCCCCTGACCCGCCTGGAGATCACCACCCACAGCTACGCCTACATCATGCGCAAGCTGCAGGCGCTCAGGATCCCCTGGGTGGCCTTGGGGGGCGGCGGCTACGACCTGATGAACACCGCTCGGGCCTGGACCATCGCCTGGGCAACCATGAACGGCGTTGAACTGCCCCCCCGCCTGCCGGCCCCCTTTGTGGCCAGGATTCTCGAGCGGGGCTACCCCCACCGCATGCTGCTGGACGCCCTGCACTGGGCCGATCCCCACGATCGGCTGCTGGCCCTGGATGCACTTGAAAAAAGCATCGCCGCTATCCGGAAGACGGTCTTCCCGATTCTGATCGGTGGCGACCTGGCGCGGAAGCTCTGACCATGGCCCGGCTTGCCGACACCCAACAACTCGCCAGTAGCGACGGTCGACAGCTGACCACCTTGGCCGCCATCAACCTGCTGCCGACGCCAGAGAAAGAGATGATCTATGCCGGCCTGCTGCCGCCCCGCCTGCTGACGCTGCTGCAGATCAACCCGCAGACCCTCTGCAACCCGGACGGTCAGCGGCTGGTGCAGGTGATCGCCCCGGATGGCCTCGGTCTGGTGCGGATCGAGGTCCGTCACCGGCCGGAGGCTGACGACACCACCTTCTTTGTGGAGCTGGCCGACAGCCAGTACCACCAGATGGAGTTCGCCTTCTGCATCATCGCCGACCCCACAGCGCCGCGCTTTGCGGTTGACGTGACCGAAGCCGGGACGGTAAACTACTTTACTTCCCACGGCCGCAATATTCCGGAGGAGCTGCGGGCCATGGCCGCTGGGCTCTACCCCAACCAAACCCGGCAGGGCCTGCGTCTGTTCGGCGAATTCTTTCCGCGCCTGGAGCGCTTCACCGACCGTCTGGGGATGGAGATGATCATTGCCGAGCCGCTCTCCTACGACAACGCCATCCGCTACGAGCGCTACGGTTTCGACTATCTGACCGGCAAACGGCTAATGCTGGAGATTGATCGCGAATTTAAGCCCGGTGGCCGTCTGTTCAAACGACTTGACGGCTCCAGCCCCTTCCGGATGCCGGGTATGGAACGCACCGTACGGGGCCGCAGCTGGGCCATCCACGACGGCATCCTCGACGAACCGTGGGATGGGGTGCAGATTTACAAGATGATCGGGACCGATGCCGGAATCAACACCTTCCCCGGCCGAGAACAGGAGGCGCAGTGACAGCCGCAGCAGAAACCACTCTCGAACCGACCCCCCTGGCGGGGATCAGCTATTTCCAACCAGCCGACGGTTATCGACTGACCGGCCGCGACGGGGCCGTGGACCTGGCCTGGGGTGATCTGCCGGTGCCGCTTATGGACGAGGACTACCGCTCGGTACTGGAATCCGGCACGCCGGACTACGATCAGGTGGGACGGGGCATCTTCCAGGCGCTGCGCATCAACCCGGACTGCGCCTTCGCCGCCCAGTACGCCGCTATCCTGCAGCAGGCCTACCCGCACATCATCGCCGAGATCGGCGGCGAGGCGATTATGCTGGATGCCAAGCAGGTGGACACCCCCTACCTGGACCGCAAGGTGACCCTGCTCAAGATCATGGCCCTGATGGAGCCGGCCAACGCCGGCCTGTGGCGTGAGATCGGCCGCACCCTGATGGAGAAAGGCACCCGGCTGGATGCCCTGCACCTGGCGGTGCAGGCCTGGTACGGGGCTGAACAGCACCTGAGCCGCTCGCTGGAGCTGGAGCCGGAGGACCTGGCCACCGCCTACCAGTACGGCGAGACCCACTACGTGCTGGGACACTACCAGCAGGCCCTGGCGGTCTGGGAGCCGCTTCTGCCCCGCTGCGGCGAGGCCGAGCGGTTGCGGCTGACGGCGCGGACCGAAGCGATCCGGCGTCATGAACTGCCCAAAGTGCCGCCGGTGGATTACCTGACCGCCCTGTCCGTTGCCCTGGAACTGCGCCAGGACAATCTGCATGAAACGGTGGCGATCATCGATGATGTGCTGGCTGATCAGGTCTTCTGCGACCAGTTCCCGATGGCGGAAGTCACCGGGCTGTTGGAGCAGTTCCAGCGGGAGCTGAATCTGGCGGCCCCGGCTGGCGGGAGGTGTTGATATGTTCGGTTTCAGCTTGGCTGACTGGCTGTTTGTCGGTTTTATCCTGCTGGTGATCGTGCTCTGTGTGGCGCTAAGCGACATGCACAAGAAAAAGGCCTGAGCGCGTTGTTGGCAACCGACCAGTTACCCGAAGACGAGCAGGCCCGCCCCCAGGCGCTGATCATGCTGACCGGGCTGTACCTGTTCCTGCTCCTGGTCAGCATCGGCAGCTACGGCCAGCCGATCGCCCTGTTCGGCCTGATGCTGGAGGATACCGCCGCCCGGGTCTTCATCGCGGTCAACTCGCTCTGCTGCCTGTACCTGTTCCTGGGCCTGTGGCAGCGCCAGCGGCTGACCTGGTACCTGCTGTTGGGCTACAACCTGTTTGAGATTGCCAACACCCTGGTGACCCTGGTCTGGTTGCCACGCCAGGAGCTGGAACGGGTGCAGGGTATGCCGGTGGATCCCCATGCGCTGGTGATCACCAACCTGGCCACTGTCGCGGCCATCGCCTGGGTCAGCCACCTGATCTACCGCCGGCGGGAGCTGTTCACCAACCGTTCACCCTACCTGTTCTTCAACAGTTAAGGAGTCGCGCGTGCATCGTTTTCCTGGCCGCTACCTGGCCCCCCTGATCCTGCTGAGCTTGCTGACCCTGTTGGCGCTGGCCGCCTGCAACGGTAGGGTCTCGCGGCCTCTGCTGCCGGTGGCTGAGTACGAAAAACTGATCGTCGGCCGGATCGACGCCGAGTATGTCGGCACCGACAACTGCGTTGCCCAGTGCCACCGCCACGATAAACTGACCGACGACTTCCGGCACAGCGTGCACGGCGAACAGATCAAGGCCGAGACCGGGCTGCCGCTGGTTAACTGTGAATCGTGCCACGGTCCGGGCAGCCTGGCGATAGCCAACCTGGAAGCAGCCAAAAAACAGCACGGCGACAAGGCCAAATGCAATACCAGCACCCTGCTGGACCTGAAAAGCCTGCCGGCCCAGGCCCAGTCGCTGATCTGCCTGCGTTGCCATAGCAGCGCCTCGACCCCCAGCCTCGCTCACTGGCCCACCAGCGCCCATGCCCTGCATGACGTCAGCTGCTTCTCCTGCCACCGCCTGCACGAAGGCCCCCAACAAAAGGTCAATCACGGTCAGATGGCCGAGCTCTGCTATCAGTGTCATCCCGATGTCAAGACGCAGTTCAACCTTTTCTCCCACCACCCGGTGCGGGAAAAAAAGATGGACTGCTTCGACTGCCATGATCCCCACGGCTCACCCCACAACGCCCTGCTGAAAGGGGCCACGGTACGGGACACCTGCACCCGCTGCCATATGGAGAAAAGTGGGCCGTTCATCTTCGAGCACGGTGATGTGACCGAAAACTGTTCCAACTGCCACAGCCCCCACGGCTCAGTGACACGGCGGCTTTTGACCGTCACCATGCCGTATCTCTGCCTGCAGTGCCACTCCAGCGCCCACCAAACCGGGCTGATGAGCGCCGACAGCCGCGAACGGGCCATCTTTGCCCGGCGTTGCACCGACTGCCACAGCACCATCCACGGCAGCGACACCCCCGACAGCCAGGGCTACGGCACCCTGCGGCGTTAGGCGAAAGGACTTTCGGCGTGGCGGCACCCACCACCTGCATAACCGGCGCAACCCTTCTGCTTGCACTCACGGCTGCCGCTGTCTCGGCCGAGAGCAGCCAGCCGGAGACGCTGCTCTGCGAAAAACACTCCAGCGCCAGCATCTACAGCGGCTATCACTTCATCAGCCCCGATGACGCCACGGCCCTGGCCAACCCCTACGGCGTCAACCGCTCCGGCGCAAACGTCGGCTTCGTGGCGGCCATCATGGGCCATGAGCTCAAGCTGCGGGCCGACGGTCAGTTCCTGCATGCCGATGACTACCAGAGCGAACTGTTTCTCGACTATCTCAGCATCTTCCATCTCGAACTGGAAGGCCAAAGCCTGCATCACAATCTGTCCCATCACGAATTGCAGCCCAGCTTCACCAGCAGTGCCGCCCCATCGACCACCTACAACACGATGCCAACCACCAATCCCCGTGAGTTGGGTGTTACCTCCCGACAGGAACGGGCCGACCTGCGGGTCCGTTTAGGCCACTTCCCCGGCCACCTCTCGCTGGGCTACTGGCGTTTCGCCCAAGCCGGCTATGACCAGCTAGTGGTGTCAGATTATCAATGGGCGCAGCCGATTAACACCTTCTACGACATCACCCGCCGCATCGACCAGGAGACCCATCAGGGCCAGCTCGGTCTGGATGCCAACCTGGGGCCGGTGGGGCTGGCCTACAGCTTCAATATTCGCGACTTCAGCAACAACGCTCCGCTGATCAACCTGCCATTCACCATTGCCGTGCCGGCCGAAAGCCGGGTAACCTCCCACAGCGTCAAGCTGTTCAGCAACCTGAGCGGCGGCCTGACCGCAGCGGCGGCCTACAGTATCACCCAGCGGGAAAACACCAGCCAGCGCAGCGACCTGACCCGCTCCAGCCAACCGCAGGACACCATCCAGCAGGTGTCCGGTGATCTGGCCTACACGCCGTTTAGGCAGCTGACCATGGCGCTCAAATACCGCCACCATGAACTGGACCGCGAGACACCGGCCACCGTGACCACCTCCGGCGGCACCTCACTGGTCAGACCCGGCACCAGTTCGGTGCGGGACAGCCTGTCCCTGACCTCTGTCTGGCGGCCGGACCGGCAGCTGACCCTGCGCGGCGAGTACCGTGCTGAGGCGATCTCCCGCGATAACGTCTGGTCATCGATGACCGCCACCACCAGCCAGACCGTCAGCGACACATCGAATCAGCTGCACAGTGCGACCATCGCCGCGCTCTGGCGTCCCTGGCGCGCCACCCGGATCAACGCCAGCTACAGCTACAGCACCAACAACCGCCCCGTCAGCCTCTACGACTATGATCGTCGCCACAGCGGCAACCTGCTGGCCGACTGGAGCGCCAGCGGTAGATGGGGCCTTAACCTGCACTACCGCGCCACCGCCGACCGCAACCGGCAGACCAGCAGCACCGCCTGGTACCCCAACCAAACCACCAGCCTGGTCACCCCGCGCAACAGCCTGATCCAATCGGCCGGCAGCAGCATCTGGTTCAGCCCGCTGCAACGGCTGGTACTAACCGCCAACTACGGCCTGTTGGCCTTTGATGCCGAGCAGGCGCTGCTTTTGACACCATCCGCCAGCTCATACCTGACCGGCAGCTACGTCTCACGGGGGCATGTCTACGGTCTGAATGGCGTCTATGCGCTCAACGACCAGTGGGATATCTCGGCTGGCCTGCAGCAGACCCGCTCCTCGGCCCGCTTCAGCATGCCGTCCACAGTCCCCGCCATCGGCGCCTATACGCGGCTCGACACCACCGAGTCGTCGGCCACGGCGCGGGTCGACTGGCGTTTTGCCAAGCAGTTCGGCTGCATGCTGGATTACCGTTTCAGCGCCTACCGTGCCGATGACCGCCAGTACAACGGCGACATCCACAGCACCACCGTTGCGCTGACTGCCCACTGGTGACCCTGCGGATGCCTGCGCCGATACGCACCATAGCCTTGCTGCTCATGCTGCTGACGCTGCTGCCCTCCTCCACGCCGGCCAGCGGCAGGGTAGTCGGCGCCTTGCTGTCCAGCGACCTGCCGCGCTACCGGGAGGCCCACCGCCAGATGGTCAAAACTCTCGCGGCCCACGGCTTGAGCGCCTCCAGTGAGATCATCGTGCAGACCCCCAACCCGGACCCGCAGTCCTGGGGGAATGCGCTGCGCAAACTGTCCGCCTACGGCGCCGACCTGATTGTGGCCTACGGCGCCTCGGCGGTGGCCACGGCCCTTAAAGAAGGCGACGGTCTGCCGGTGGTAGCAGCTGACGCAGTGCTCGACGAAGGCGACTCGGACGTCAATCTGTGCGGTATCACAGCCGGGGTGCCGATGGTGACCCTGCTGCGGACACTGCAGGAAATTCACCCCCAACAACGGGTAGGGGTACTCTACAACAGCCGCGAGGTCGGCTCCGTGCGACAGCTTGAGGAGTTGCGCCGGGCCGCCCGCCAGATGAACATCGCGCTACTGGAAGGCAACGCCGGCACACCGACTATGGTTGAAACCGCCACAAGCGCCCTGCTGGGCAAGGTGGACAGTCTGATCATCACCGACAGCAGTGTGGTCTGCCGACAGTTTGACCGGATTGTTGGCCGCTGCCGGACCGCCCGGGTGGCAACCGCCACCACCCTGCCCGACGGGGCCGCACGGGGGGCGCTGATCTCGCTGGAGGTCAGTCCGGCTGAACAGGGTCAGGTGGGCGGACAGCTGGTGCTTCGACTGTTGCAAGGGGCCCGCCCCGCACAGCTGGGCATCACCCAGCCCCGCAAGATAGAGATGGTGCTGAATCTGAAGGTGGCCCAGGAGCTTGAACTAAGCGTACCGTTTCAGGTATTGGGCATGGTCACGAGGGTACTCAAATGAACACTGGCACTGGTAATCTGCTGCTGATTGATGACGATCCGGTTTTTACGCGGATCCTGGAAGGCTACATCGCTGAAAACTACCCGCGGCTGCAGGTATCGGTCTGCAACAACCCGCTCAAGGCCCTGTCCTGCCTGACCCAGCAGGCCTACGACCTGATCCTGATCGACTTTGAGATGCCCAACATGGATGGCCGCAAACTGCTGACCTTTGCCGTGCAGGCCGGCATCGACAAAAACCGGATCGTGATCCTCTCCAGCCGCGACTCCGATTACCTGCGGGAACACTGCCCGATGGGCAGCTGTCTGGCAGTGCTCAACAAGCACGAAGCCCGCCAGAAGGCGGTGCTGGACATGCTGTTCACCTCTGTCAGCCAAAAAGCGAATCCGGCGTAAGTGACCTGCTGCCATGCGTGATCTACTGACCACCGGCCTGGTGCTGATCTTCATCGTCTGGCTGCTGCGGCGCAAGGTCTCGATGACCGCCGTGATGCCGATCGGCGCCGGCCTGCTGGCGCTCTTGTACCTGTTGCCGCTGCCGCGGCTGGGCCAGGCGGTCTGGCAGGCACTGGCCTCGGCTAAATCGTTGGAGATGACCGCCACCCTGGCCCTGACCATGGTCATGGAGCATATCCTGCGCACCACCGGCATGCTCAAGCGGATGGTCTCGTCACTGTCGGCAGCCCTCGCCGACCAGCGGCTGGTGATGGCCGCCCTGCCGGCCATGATCGGCATGCTGCCATCGCCGGGCGGCGCCGTCTTTTCGGCGCCGATGGTGGGCGAGGCGGCCGAAGGGACCACGATCAGCGCCGAACAGAAGGCGTTGATCAACTACTGGTACCGCCATATCTGGGAATACATCTCGCCGCTCTACCCCGGCATCATCCTGGCGGCGGGCCTGACCGGCCTCACCACCCAGCAGTTATTCGTGGCCCATCTGCCCTTTGCCCTCACCGTCACCCTGGGCGGGGCCTGGTTCTGCTTCCGGGGCATCCCGGCCACCCGGCGAACCGCGACCGACCTACCAGATGGTGGCCGCCTGCGTCACTTCGGCATCTTCCTGCTGATGGCCGCCCCGATCCTGATCTCGCTTGCGCTGGTGGTGGCCTTCAAGGTCAGCCCGGTGGTGGCCTTGGGCGGCGGCATCGTCACCCTCTTTCTGGCACATCGCTACGGCCCTGGCCAGATACTCACGACGCTGACCGCCAGCCTTTCCTTCAAGGCGCTGCTCTTGGTGGTGGGCATCATGATCTTTCAGGAGGTGCTGCGGGCCACCGGCGCACTGGCCGGCATCTCGGCCTTCTTTGTGGCCTCCCAGCTGCCGATACCGCTGCTGGTGGCGCTAATCCCGTTTATCGCCGGCCTGATGACCGGCCTGACCGTGGGCTACGTAGGGATCACCTTCCCACTGCTTTTGCCGTTGATGGGCACGCCGACACCCTCGCTCTGGCTGGAGGCGCTGGCCTTTGCCAGCGGCTTTGCCGGGGTGATGCTCTCGCCGGTGCATCTCTGTTTTGTGCTGACCCGCGAATTCTTCGGCGCCGACACCGTCCAGGTTTACCACCGGCTGATAGCCCCCTCACTGCTGGTGCTGGCGGCCGCGCTGGTGCCTTGGCTGATCTATCACTGACAACTGATTGAAACACCGAGCAACGGAGCAACAGAAAACATGGCCCGCAAAAAAACAAAGGATCAACCTGTAGCCAAAGAAAAATCGTTCAGTACCACTCCATTTGCCGCCCTGAAGGGACTGTCGGTTAGCGAACCGGCCAAGCCTGAGCCTGCCAAACCTGTGCCCCCGCCGCCACCTACTGAAGAGCCGGCCGATGACCTGTTCCGCCAGGCCATGTCTGGCGTCAAGCCCCTGCAGGCCAGTGACCAACCTCTACCAAAGAAAAAAAACACCCCCGTCAGAGTTGGGGCAGCGGCGCCAAAGCCGACCCTGCCCCGCGATGAGGTGATCGGACGCAAGACCTTCCTGCAAGAATTGGACAAGCTCAAGCTGGATGTCCGCTTTGAGGACCGTCTGCCGGAGGATGAGGAACTGCGCCCGCTGACCGGCAACCGGCTGCGGCAGGTCAAACGGGGCATTGTTCAGCTGGACCGGCAGCTCGATCTGCACGGCCTGAACCGCGAAGAGGCCCTGGAAGCACTGGCCGCCTTTCTCAGCTCAGCACGTCAGGCCGGCGAGAAAGCGGCCTTGGTGATCACCGGCCAGGGGCTGCATTCAGCTGACGGTCCGGTGCTGCAACAGGCGGTGGCCGGCTGGCTGCGGGATCAGGGACGCAGCCTGGTCGTGGAATACGCCCCGGCCCCACGGGAGCTGGGTGGCAGCGGTGCCCTGGTGGTCTTTGTGCGCCCCCTTGACAAACCCGTGAAAGACTAACTATATTCAAACATAGATATTATTTATCAAGGAGCCTGCCACCATGCCCATGTATGAATATCGCTGTACGTCCTGTAACCACCGCTTTGAACTGCGCCAGAAATTTTCCGACGCCCCGGCCAGCGAATGCCCCCAGTGTGGTGGCCCGGTGGAGAAGATGATCTCCCAGACCGCCTTCAGCCTGAAAGGTGACGGTTGGTACGACAGCGGCTACTGCGCCAAGAGTGGCGGCGCCAAGCCGGCTGCCTGCTCGGCTGGCGGCTGAGGTATCTGAGCTTTCCGGCCGTGCGCCGGAACCCTGCTTCCCCCATCCCCTGGCAGCTCCTGCCAGGGGATGTTTGCGTTCTGAATACACCATCATCCAGCCCAAAACCTTTACAAGCAGCCGATTGACACGTATCATAGGGCCACTTTTTACGTGTCTTTGGGAGGAAATCAACATGGCAGCTCAGGTGATAGACGGCAAGGCGATCGCCGCCAAGGTACGTGGCCGTATCGCAGGACAGGTTGAACAACTGAAGGCCCAAGGCATCACCCCCGGCCTGGCCGTGGTGCTGGTGGGTGAAGACCCGGCCAGCAAGGTCTATGTGGGGATGAAAAAGAAGCTGTGTATCGAGCTGGGCATGCACTCCTCCGACCATGAACTGCCAGCCGACACCAGCGAGGCCCAACTGCTGGCCCTGATTGACCAGCTGAACAACGACGACAAGATCCACGGCATCCTGGTGCAGCTGCCGCTGCCGGCCCAGATCGACACCGACAAGGTGCTGGAGGCGATCTCGCCCCTCAAGGACGCCGACGGCTTCCACCCCTTCAACGTCGGTCGGCTGGCCATCGGCAAGCCCACCTTCCAACCCTGCACCCCCTACGGCGTGATGGTCATGCTGGAAGAAATCGGTTATGACCTGACCGGCAAAGAGGTGGTGGTAGTGGGCCGTTCCAACATCGTCGGCAAGCCGGTAGCGCTGATGTGCCTGGCCAAGCATGCCACCGTCACCATCTGCCACTCCCGCACCAAAGACCTGGCCGAGGTGGTCCGCCGGGCCGACGTGGTGATCGCCGCCGTAGGCAAGCCCGAGATGGTCAAAGGCGACTGGATCAAACCCGGCGCCGTGGTGATCGATGTCGGCATCAACCGGGTGGGCGAGAAAAAACTGGTGGGCGACGTGGAATACGCCGCAGCCAGCGAACGTGCCTCAGCCATCACCCCGGTGCCGGGCGGCGTCGGTCCGATGACCATTGCCATGCTGCTGCAAAACACCCTGGAGTCGGCCCAGCGGGCTCTGAAAAGCAACGGCTAGTCCCGGCCTCACACAACGCCTCTCTCCGCGCACGCGAGCGGGCGAGAGACGCAAACGTGTAACCGGCTTGCCTTGCATTAGTGGGGCTTGTGATGATATAAAGCCGCGTATAATGTGGGTTCACACCACAAAAGCTCACAGGAGAAGCTGACTGATGAAGATCATCCTGCCAGTGGCCGGCAAAGGCACCCGGCTGCGACCCCATACCCACACCAAGGCCAAGTCCCTGGTGCATGTGGCCGGCAAGACGGTGCTGGAACATATCGTCTCCCGCCTGCTACCCCTTGCTGCCGAGGAACTGATTTTCATCATCGATGAGAACGGCAGCCAGATCCAGGAATTCATGCAACGCAAATTTCCTGACCTCAGCTGCAGCTACATCACCCAACAGGAGCGCAAAGGCCCGGCCCACGCCGTCTGGCTGGCCGCCCCCCGCATCAGCCCCGGCGACGATCTGTTGATCGTCTTCAACGACACCATCTTCGACACCGACCTGACCCTCATCCCCCAGCTCTGCAACGACTGTGACGGCCTGATCTACTCCAAAGAGGTGGAAGACTACCAGCGCTTCGGGGTCAACGTCGTAAGTAACGGCCTGATCACGACCATGGTGGAAAAACCGGACACACCAGTCTCCAGGCTGGCCCAGGTCGGACTGTATTATCTGAAGGATGCCCAGCGTTTTATGGGCTATCTCGCCGCTACCATCGAGGCCGGCGACTTGGTGAAAGGCGAATACTACCTGCCGGCAGTCTTCATGCGGATGATTGCCGATGGCTGCCGACTGAAAGCCCCTGAGATCGATGCCTGGCTGGACTGCGGCAAGCCCGAGACCATCCTGGAAACCAACGCCTACCTGCTCAAGGGCAGGCATCATATCCACGGCGAGACCGTTAACTGTGTCTTTATCGAGCCGGTACACCTTGAAAAAGGAGTCGTGGTCCGCAACAGCATCCTCGGGCCCAACGTCTCGGTGGCCAAGGGTAGTGTCATTGAGCGCAGCATCATCCGCAACAGCATCATTAACAGTGATTCATCGGTCAGCGACATGCTGCTGACCGACACCATCCTGGGCGATGCCGTGCAACTGGTCGGCTCGCCGCGTAAAATGAACATCGGCGATCATTCGTTGATCGAGATGCAGGGGTAAGCTTTCAACTATGCAACGGACCAAAAAAATTATCGTCACCGGTGGCGCCGGGTTCATCGGCTCTGCAGTTATCCGCCACCTGCTGCACAACACCAACCACAGTGTCATCAACATCGACAAACTGACCTATGCCGGCAACCTGGATTCGCTGGCCGAAGTAACCTCCAGCCCATGTTACCGCTTTGAGCAGGTCGACATCTGTGACCACACTGCACTGGAGCGTATATTTGCAGAGCATCAGCCCAACCTGGTCATGCACTTGGCTGCTGAAAGCCACGTTGATCGCTCCATTGATGGCCCGGCGGCCTTCATTCAGACCAACGTGCTCGGCACCTTTACCCTGTTGGAAGCAGCCCGCAACTACTGGCTGAATCTCGATAATACGGTAAAACAGGCCTTTCGCTTTCACCACATCAGCACCGACGAAGTCTATGGCGACCTGCATGGCACCGATGACCTGTTTACCGAAACCACCCCCTATGCCCCAAGTTCGCCCTACTCGGCCAGCAAGGCATCCAGCGACCACCTGGTGCGGGCCTGGCAGCGCACCTACGGTCTGCCCACCCTGATCACCAACTGCTCCAACAACTACGGGCCGTACCATTTTCCTGAAAAATTGATACCCCATATGATCCTCAACGCATTGGCAGGCAAACCACTGCCGGTGTATGGCGACGGTCAACAGGTCCGGGACTGGTTGTATGTCGAGGATCATGCCCGTGCCTTGGTTGAGGTAGCCACCAGGGGGGTAATCGGCGATACCTACAACATTGGCGGACATAATGAACAAAGGAATCTGCAGGTTGTGCACACCATCTGTGACCTGCTTGAAGAACTTGCTCCAAACCGGAAGCCTGCAGGAGTCGACAGCTATCGCGACCTGATCACTTTTGTCAAAGATCGCCCCGGTCATGATGCCCGCTATGCGATCGATGCCTCCAAGATCGAGCGTGAGCTGGGCTGGAAACCGCAAGAGACCTTCGAAAGCGGCATGCGCAAAACAGTTCAGTGGTATCTGTATAATGAGCAGTGGTGGCAACGGGTACTGAGTGGAGCGTATAAGCTGGAAAGGCTGGGCGAGTAGCGATTCGCGAATGGCAAGTAGCAAATTGCAATGACAAATCTTAAACCTCATCAAAAACTGGATGTGTGGCAACAGGCGATGCAGCTGGTAAAAGAGATCTATGTAGCCAGTGCCGGTTTCCCTTGCTTGCGAGATGTACGGCCTGACCAGCCAGATGCGCCGTGCTGCGGTTTCAATCCCGGCAAACGTCGCTGAAGGGGCTGCACGTTCTGGAGATAAAGAGTATCTGCATTTCCTGAGCATCGCCAGAGGTTCTTTGAGTGAACTTGATACGCACATTCAAATCGCTGTTATGCTTGACTATTTAAAAGATGACCAATCTTTGCTAAATTTGGGTGACGCCGTAGGGAAGTTGTTGTCTGGCATGGCCAGGAAACTGAAAGCTGACTTGGAGAAAAAATGAAATCAACAAGCACCTTGCCACGTGCCACTAGCGATTTGCCACTCGCTACTAGCCAAAGAAAAGGCATCATCCTGGCCGGTGGCGCCGGCAGCCGTCTGCATCCGGCCACCCTAGCCGTATCCAAACAGCTGCTGCCGGTCTTTGACAAGCCGATGATCTACTATCCCTTAAGCACCCTGATGCTGGCCGGTATTCGCGAGATCCTGATCATCTCCACCCCGCAGGATACACCCCGCTTCGAGCAACTGCTGGGAGATGGAAGCCAATGGGGGCTCAACCTGCAGTATGCCATCCAGCCGTCACCGGATGGCCTGGCCCAGGCCTTTCTGATCGGCGAGCAATTTTTGGGTGACAGCCCTTCCGCCCTGGTGCTGGGCGATAACATCTTCTACGGCCACGACTTCCACCATCTGCTGGCCAACGCCATGCAGCGCGAAGATGGCGCCAGCGTCTTTGCCTACCATGTGCACGACCCGGAACGCTATGGCGTAGTGGCCTTTGATGCCGAGGGCAAGGCCATCAGCCTTGAGGAAAAACCAGCTCAGCCCAAGTCGCACTATGCGGTCACCGGCCTGTATTTTTATGACAACAGTGTGGTAGAACGGGCCAAAAGCTTAAAACCCTCACCACGGGGCGAGCTGGAGATCACCGACCTGAACCGGCTGTATCTTGAGCAAGGCACTCTCTCGGTTGAGATCATGGGGCGCGGCTATGCCTGGCTGGATACCGGCACCCACGAAAGTCTGCTGGAGGCAGGACAGTTCATTGCCACCATTGAAAATCGCCAAGGACTTAAAGTCGCCTGCCCGGAGGAGATCGCCTGGCGTCAGGGCTGGATCTCAAATGAACAGCTGGAAACGCTGGCCCAACCGTTGGCGAAAAATGGGTATGGCAAATATTTGAAGCTGCTCGTAGCTAGTAGCAAATAGCACGTTTCGCCTTGTCACTAGCTATTCGCGATTCGCTACTTGCCACTTGCGATTAGCCACTCGCAGGAGTTTTAAATGAAAATAACCCCAACCGCCATCCCCGATGTCCTGATCTTCGAACCCAAGGTTTTCGGCGACGAGCGTGGTTTCTTCCTTGAAAGCTTCAACCAACGCCAGTTTGAGCAAGCCGTCGGCCGCACCGTGAGCTTTGTCCAGGATAATCACTCGAAGTCTGCTAAAAATGTCCTACGAGGCCTGCACTACCAGATCCAACCCCCCCAAGGCAAGCTGGTGCGGGTGGTACAGGGCGAGGTGTTTGATGTGGCGGTGGATATCCGTAAAAGTTCGCCTACCTTTGGGAAATGGGTGGGGGTACTGTTAAGCGCAGAGAACAAAAAACAGCTCTGGGTGCCGGAAGGGTTTGCCCACGGTTTTCTGGTGCTGTCCGAAACCGCCGAATTTTTGTATAAAACCACCGACTACTACGCCCCCCAGCATGAACGCAGCATCGTCTGGAATGATCCAACCCTGAAGATCGATTGGCCACTTGCAGCCAATCAACCGGTTCTGGCCGCTAAAGATGCTGCCGGAACCAGCTTCAACCAGGCGGAGTATTTCGCGTGACAAAAAACACCAACCAACCACTCGCCACTCACCACTCACCACTCACTAATCGCAACAAAGCCAGCCTCAAAAGCTTCTGGCACAACCGTCAGCTCATCTGGCAGATGGCCAAACGTGAAGTAGTGGGGCGCTACCGGGGCTCGATCTTTGGCCTTTTGTGGTCATTCCTTAATCCAGTGTTTATGCTGACGATCTACACCTTTGTCTTCAGTGTGGTCTTCAAGGCCAAATGGAGCGTCGGGTCAGACAGCAAATCAGAATTTGCCATCATCCTCTTTGCCGGCCTGATTGTCTTCAATCTCTTCGCGGAAACAGTCAGTCGTTCCCCATCGCTGATTCTTGCCAATGTCAACTACGTTAAAAAGGTGGTTTTCCCCCTGGAAATACTGCCAGTCGTCTCAATTCTTTCCTCTACGTTCCATACCCTGGTCAGTGTTGGTGTACTTCTCATTTTCAAGCTGATTATCAATCACCAGCTCGAATTCACCATCCTGCTGCTGCCGTTCGTGCTTGCCCCGCTACTTATTCTTACATTGGGCCTTTCCTGGTTTTTGGCATCATTGGGGGTTTATCTGCGCGATGTCTCCCAGACCATTGGCCTGCTCACTTCGGCCTTGATGTTTCTCAGCCCAATCTTCTTCCCGCTGAGCGCGCTGCCGCCCAGTTTTCAAAAAATAGTACTCATCAATCCGCTTACCTTTATTATTGAACAGGGGAGAGAAATACTGATCTTTGGGCGCCTGCCCAACTGGCCGGGACTCGGCATCTACACGCTTGTCAGCATCTTCGTTGCGTTACTTGGCTTAGCCTGGTTTCAGAAGACACGGAAAGGTTTTGCCGATGTCCTTTAGTCAATGTGCTAAAATCTTAGCAGACAACCTGAAATGAGCTCGCGATGACACTGTCCGCTGCAGCCATATTTTCAATCTGTGTCGTCCTGCTGATGCTTGTCGCCTTGATGCTGGAGATCATCGAGGCCGACGTGATCGTCTTTGGCGCCTTGGGCGTACTCCTGATCAGTGGCATCATCACCCCAAAAGAGGCCTTGGCCGGTTTTGCCAACCAGGGGATGCTGACGGTTGCCATACTGTTCATCGTGGCCTACGCTGCCCAGACCGCCGGTTTTATGCAGCTGTTTGCCGACCGGGTAATGGGAACCGGCAAGGGGGGCGAAGCCCGTTCGTTGCTGCGGATGATGCTGCCGGTGGCCGGCCTGTCAGCCTTTCTCAACAACACGCCGATTGTGGCCATGTTCACCCCTTACCTGCGGGAGTGGACCCAGCGTAACGGCTTCGCCGCTTCAAAATTTCTGATACCGCTTTCCTATGCCACCATCTTTGGCGGTGTCTTCACCCTGATCGGCACCTCCACCAACCTGGTGGTCAGCGGGCTTTACAGTCAAACCTATGGACAGAAGCTCGGCATGTTTGAGCTTGGCCTGATCGGCCTGCCTTGCGGCATTGCCGGCATGCTCTACCTGGTATTCATCGGTCGGCGACTGCTGCCCGACAACCGTATTGCAACCAATGCGCAGGACACCGGTAGAGACTATCTGTTGGAAGTACTGGTGTCTCCAGCAGCCGACTTTATCGGAAAGACCGTTGAAACCGCCGGCCTACGCAACCTCGAACAAATCTACCTGGTGGAGATCGTCCGCAACGACGAGCGGATTGCACCGGTAAAACCACAGGAATCTCTGCAGGCTCATGATCGACTAATCTTTACCGGCAAGGCTGAAGGGGTTGCACAGCTGCAAAAAATCAGCGGCTTACAGCCGGTCCACGATCACGATCTGCGCCAGGAATTGCTTAAAAACGGCGAGGCCAGACTGGTGGAGGTGGTGGTCTCCCCCTCCTGCCCCATGTTGGGCAAGACCATCAAAGAGGGTAACTTTCGCGCCCGCTATGATGCTGCAGTCCTGGCTGTTCACCGTCACGGCGAACGGCTTCAGGCCAAACTGGGTGAACTGGTGCTGAAACCGGGTGATACCCTGTTGTTGCTGACCGGTGATGACTTCATCAAGCGCTGGAACTTTTCACGCGAATTTTACCTGGTCTCCAAGCTGACCGAGCTACCTCGGGTGAACCGTAAAAAGTCGATCATCAGCTTCTGCTCCATCGTCGGCATGGTCATCGTTTCGGCACTGGGCATCATCGATATTTTTGAGGCCGCCATCATCGCCGTACTGATCCTGCTCTTCACCCGCTGTATCACCACCGTTGAAGCCCGACGCTCCATCGAACTGAACGTGCTGATTGTGATCGCCTCCGCCTTTGGTATCAGCAAGGCCCTGGAGAAGACCGGCGCGGCAGCCTGGCTGGCAGACCAGGTGATCGGTTCAGTCGACCAGTGGGGGCCGATTGGCGTACTGGCCGCCATCTACCTGATGACCACCATCCTGACCGAGGTGATCACCAACAACGCTGCAGCAGCGGTCATCTTCCCGATCGCCATGGCCTCGGCCCAGCAGTTACAGGTCGATCCACGCCCCTTTGTGATCGCCATCGCCATTGGGGCATCGGCCAGCTTCGCCACCCCGATCGGCTACCAGACCAATATGATGGTCTATGGACCCGGCGGCTACCGCGCGCGGGACTTTTTCAAGGTCGGCCTGCCACTCAACCTGCTCTACATGCTCGTCGCCGTTGGCCTGATACCCCTCTTCTGGAAATTTTGAGAAACGGACAGACTCCGTGGATATACTGACCACCCTTGAAAATGAAAGTATCCGCATCATCCGCGAAGCTGTGGCTGAAGCCGACCATCCGGTTATGCTCTACTCAATCGGAAAAGACTCCGGGGTTATGCTCCATCTGGCCCTCAAGGCCTTTTATCCTATGAAGCCCCCCTTTCCGCTGCTGCATGTTGACACCACCTGGAAGTTCAGGGATATGATCCACTTTCGCGATGAAACCGCCCGTCGGGTCGGTATGCGCCTGATCACCCACACCAACCCCGAAGGGCAGGAGAACCAGATAACGCCCTTTAGTCATGGCAGCAAGGTCTACACCGATATCATGAAGACCGACGCCCTGCGCCAGGCACTGGACTACCACGGTTTTGACATGATCTTTGGCGGAGCCCGCCGTGATGAAGAAAAAAGCCGCGCCAAAGAAAGAATCTTCTCCTTCCGGGACGCCCGCCACCGCTGGGAACCTCGGCAGCAACGTCCCGAAATCTGGCACACCCCCAACCTGAGACGGCAACGGGGTGAAAGCTTCCGGGTCTTTCCTCTCTCCAACTGGACCGAACTGGATGTCTGGCGCTACATCGCCCGCGAGCAGCTGCCGGTGGTACCGCTGTACTTTGCCGCCCAACGTCCTGTTGTCCAGCGTGACGGTCAATGGATCATGGTTGATGACGAGCGGCTGCCCCTGGAGCCTGGGGAACAGCCGCAACTGCGCACCGTCCGGTTCCGCACCCTGGGATGTTATCCGCTTACCGCCGGTGTCGAATCATCAGCCGTCTCCATTTCCGAAATTATCTCTGAGCTGGAACAGGCTGTCACCTCCGAGCGGGCCGGTAGGCTGATCGACTTTGACCAGGCCGGCAGCATGGAGCGTAAAAAACAGGAGGGCTACTTCTGATGGCAGCCGACCACGGAATGGTCCGTTTTTTAACCTGCGGCAGCGTCGATGACGGCAAGTCCACCCTGATCGGTCACCTGCTGGCCCTCACCGGCAACCTGTATGCCGACCAGCTGCAAACCCTTGAACAAGAGAGCAAACGAATCGGCACCACCGCCGAAGGCCTACTGGACTATTCGCTACTGATGGATGGCCTGATGGCTGAGCGGGAACAGGGGATCACCATTGATGTCGCCTACCGTTATTTCTCTGCAGTCGGCAGAAAATTCATCGTTGCCGACACACCTGGTCATGAGCAGTACACCCGCAACATGGCCACCGGCGCATCCCAATGCACCGCCGCCCTAATTCTGGTTGATGTGACCCAAGGAGTGCTGCCGCAAACCCGCCGTCATGCGCTGATCTGCGGGCTGCTGGGAATCCGGCACATTCTTTTTGTAATCAACAAGATGGATCGAGTTGACTGGCAGCAAAACCGTTTTATCGCAGTACAGGAACAGTGCGCTCAAATCATTCGTGAACTCGAGCAATTTGGTCTACCTCCCCTTGATAACGCCGCCGCCCCTGTTTCGGCGCTACTGGGAGCCAACCTTACCTCGCCTGCCAGCCAGATGGATTGGCACCAAGGTCCAACGGTGCTGGATTGGCTGCTGAACCTGCCCCCAGAAATTAGTGAATCTGCCGCTCCGCTACGTCTGCCGGTTCAGTATGTAGTTAAACTTGCTCAAGACAGCGACCAATGGCAGGCCGCATCCGCTCAGTTTGCCAAGGATAAAACCAGTGGCACCTGGCGGGCCTATGCCGGCACCATAGCCAGCGGTACCATTAAAAAAGGCGATCAGATTCTGGTTCTGCCTTCAGGTGTGCAGGCAAACGTTGAAGAGATACTGGCCGGCGATACCCACGTCAATCAAGCCGGTCTTGGTACCGCCGTTGCCATCACCCTGCAGGGCGAATTTGACATCAAACGTGGCGACCTGATCTGCCACCCGGACCAACGCCCGGAACAAAGTGACCTGTTCAAGGTGCGCCTGGTCTGGATGGATGAAAAACCATTGCATGCCGGGCGCAGCTATCACTGCATCGGGGCATGGGGATCTATCACCGCTGAACTGCTACGCATCCGTGATCGGATCGACCTCGGCAGCTACCAGCAACTGGCAACCAGCCACCTCGGCTGTAACGATATCGGCGAAGCGGAGTTACACCTTGCCCAAAGCATACCCTACGACCCCTATCAGCAAAACCGGGGAACCGGCAGCCTGATACTGGTGGACCGAATCACGAACACCACTGCGGCTTGCGGCATGATCTTGCACGCACTGCGCCGGGCCGAGAACATCCATTGGCAGACTCAGCAGGTAACCAGTGAGGTCAGGGCACAACTGATGGGACAACACCCCTGCGTCATCTGGCTGACTGGCCTGTCCGGCTCAGGCAAATCAACCATCGCCAATGCCCTTGAACAAAAACTTGCAGAGCGCGGTAAACACACCATGCTGCTGGATGGTGACAACATCCGCCACGGACTCAACCGTGACCTGGGCTTTACCGAGGCCGACCGGGTCGAAAACATCCGTCGCATCGGCGAAGTCGCCAAACTGATGGTCGATGCCGGGCTAATCGTGATCAGCGCCTTCATCTCACCCTACCGGGCCGAGCGGGAAATGGTGCGGCAACTGCTGCCGGAAGGCTGCTTTATCGAGGTTTATGTCAGTACCCCCCTTGAAGAGTGCGAACGCAGGGATGTCAAAGGGTTGTATAAAAAGGCACGGGCAGGTACAATTCCAAACTTCACCGGCATCAATGCGCCCTACGAAGAACCGGAAGACCCGACACTGGCGCTTGATTCCTCAACCATGACCGTTGAACAGGCAGTACAGGCGATTTTGCAAAAGATGCAGCTTGAAGTATCGCTGAATTGAGAAAACGTAACGAACGGGCGAGAGACAAAGCGTTTTCTCACGCGGAGCCGCGAAGAACGCAAAGGCACACAAATACAAAACATTAGAGATACAGCCTTTTCTCCAAAACAGGTGCCACAGCAATGACACTTAACTTTGATAACCTTGCCAGATGTATTCAGACCCTTGACCGTTCATTGCAGCACCTTGAACAAAGCGAACCGGGTACTGACGACTACGAAGTTTACCGCAACGCGGTCATCAAAGGATTTGAGCTGACCCTTGAAACCTCGGGCAAACTGTTGCGCAAGGTGTTACGGGACTACGTTGCAAATCCGAAGTCGGTTAATGACTTGGTGTTCAAGGACCTGTTTCGCCAAGCTGCACAGCATAACCTGATGACACTGGCTGAAGTCGAGCGCTGGTTCAGCTATCGGGACAGCCGTAATGACACGGCACATGATTACGGCATCGCATTTGCTGAGCAGGTGCTCACCCTGATCAAACGGTTTCTGGAGGATGCTCGGATATTGCATCAAAGGCTCAGCTCAAGGCAGACATGATTGATCTTCTACCACGACATCTCGAAACCGTTCAGGCCCTTTTAAGAGGGATCTTGCCACCGGGCACGGCAGTTTGGGCCTTTGGCAGCAGAGTAAATGGCATGGCTACCGAAGGCAGCGATCTGGACCTGGTGGTACGATCAACGCATGGAGAGCCTGTTGATTTGACGATGCTTAAGGCTGCCTTCCGTGACAGCAATCTGCCGTTCAAGGTTGAATTGCTGGACTGGGCAACCATACCTGAGTATTTCCGACAAGAGATTAGCGCCTGCTATGAGCAACTGCTCCCTGGTTAGCGCACCAAATCGGCGATACAACCAAACCAGCTATCTCACGCGGAGCCGCAAAGAACGCCAAGAACGGCAACATCCGTTGGACCCGCCGATGGATACCGTGTAAGCAATCCGCCTCTCTCGGCGGTTAAAAGATGTTAAAACAGTTGCAACCGCCGATGGACGCAGATGAACGCGGAGAAGGCACAGGCATAGAGCTTGGGGTTATCGCCTTTACCCCTGAAAAGGCAGTTGACTTTATCGGCGTGCATCCGCCTCTCTCGGCGGTTAAAAGATGTTAAACCAGTTGCAACCGCCGATGAACGCAGATGGACGCGGAGAAGGCAAGAACATAGAATTTTTAGGGTTAACGTCTCTACCCCAAATAAAAGATTTTGGATTTTATCGGCGTGTATCCGCCTCTCTCGGCGGTTAAAAATATTAAAAGCATGGGAACCGCAGATGGACGCAGACACACGCAGAGAAAGCCTCGATCTGATCACAGAAAAAATTATTGGTTGCTGCTACACGGTTGCCACAGCACTTGGCAGTGGTTTCCTTGAAAAAGTCTATGAAAATGCCTTGGGGCATGAATTAAGAAAATCAGGCATGAAGGCTGTGCAGCAGTACCCAGTAAAAGTAATCTATGACAACATAGAAGTAGGCGACTACATCGTTGATATCTTAGTGAAAGATCGCGTACTGGTTGAACTGAAGGCGGTAAAGGCTTTGGACAATACCCATCGCGCCCAATGCCTGAACTATCTGAAAGCAACCAAGATGTCGGTTTGTTTGCTTGTCAACTTTGGCACCCCCAAAATAGAGATTAAGAGAATTGTTCTGGATTATTAACCGGTGTGCATCCGCCTCTCTCAGCGGCCAAAAGATGATAAACCAGTTGAAACCGCCGATGAACGCAGATATACGCAGAGAAGGCACAACAAAATGCATTAGACTTTTAGCCTTTACCAGAAAACAGCTTGCTTGGTTTTCTCGGCGTGCATCCGCCTCTCTCGGCGGTTAGATCAGAAGTTCTCAGTGCTCTGTGTTTCACCGGTTGTAGATTTTCTCCGCGTTCTCTGCGTCTTAAGTGAGCAACGCGAACGGGCGAGGGCAGAAGATTCCATCAGGTGCAGTCATCTCTTTGGGGAGGAAACAATGGGCGTAGCAATAAAACTGGAGCAGATGACCATAGCTGACAAGATCAGCACCATGGAAACATTATGGGACGACTTGTGTCGGCACGCCAGTGAAACACTTTCGCCGGCATGGCATGGTGATCTTCTCGCTCAGCGCGAAGAAGCGGTCACGGTTGGTGAAGCTCAATTCCTCGACTGGGATCAGGCAAAGGAAAAAATCCGCGAATCAGTATCATGAAAATTCGCATTCTTGATGCAGCGGCACAGGATCTCACGGAGGGGTTCGGCTTTTATGAAAAGCAAGAAACCGGCTTAGGCACCTATTTTATCGACACATTATTTTCTGATATCGATTCGCTGCAGATTTATGCCGGAATACACCAGACTTTTTTCAAAAGCTATTTCAGGATGCTGTCAAAAAGATTCCCGTTTGCAATCTACTATCGTATCGACGCACATTTTATCACGGTGCATGCGGTACTTGATTGCAGGAGAAGTCCAGCCTGGTCGAGAAAACGGCTAAACGTTGTGTGACAACAGCTGCACGCGGGTAAAACAGGGGAAGCTCCCACTGGTAAGAACGTGAATTTTTCGGGTACAGCCTTTACCCAAAAATAGGTTTAGGTTTTACTCGGTGTGCATCCGCCTCTCTCAGCGGCTAAAAGATGTTAAACCAGTTGCAACCGCCGATGAACGCAGATATACGCAGAGAAGGCAAATCCATAGAATTTAAGGGTTGCAGCCTTTACCCTAAAAACAATTTGCTTAGTTTACTCGGCATGCATCTGCCTCTCTCGGCGGTTAAACAAAGCTGTTAAATGCTGGTGGAACCACAGATGAACGCCGATTAACGCAGATAAGACAAGAGCTTAATACAAGTTTATGGTTAAAAAGCTTTACCCCTAAACCAATTGTTTGTTTTCTCGGCGTGTATCCGCCTGTATCGGCGGTTACATCTGATTTTTTCTGCGCTTCTGTGTTTCTCGCCGCGTCGTAGCGTCGCCGCGCGAAACAATGACTTTGAATTTAGAAGGAACCTGGATGTCATCTGATATAGCCATAAAAGTAGAAAACCTCAGCAAATGCTACCAGATCTACGACTCCCCCCGTGATCGCTTGAAGCAGTTTATCTACCCCAAAATTAAAAGTCTCATTGCGCCTGTTGGCCGCCTTATGGGTAGCCACTCGCCACTCGCCACTCGCCTCTTGCCACGCAATCACTACAAAGAATTCTGGGCGCTTAAGGATGTCTCCTTTGAGGTAAAAAAAGGCGAAACCGTCGGTATTATTGGCAGGAACGGGTCCGGCAAATCCACCCTGCTGCAGATGATCTGCGGCACCCTCACCCCCACGGGCGGCAGCGTGCTAACCAATGGCCGCATTGCTGCACTGTTGGAGCTTGGTTCTGGGTTTAACCCGGAATTTACCGGACGCGAAAATGTCTACATGAATGCGTCAATCCTTGGATTAAGCCAGAATGAGATCGATGCCCGCTTTGATGACATTGCTGCCTTTGCCGATATCGGTGAGTTTATCGAGCAGCCGGTAAAAACTTATTCCAGTGGTATGTTGGTAAGGCTGGCGTTTGCCGTAGCAATCAATGTGCAGCCTGAAATCCTGGTGGTTGATGAAGCACTTTCGGTTGGTGATGAGCTCTTTCAAAGAAAGTGTTTTTCACGTATAGAGACAATCCGTGCAAACGGTGCCACAATTCTCTTTGTATCTCATTCTGGCGGACAGATTGTTGAATTGTGTGACCGTGCGATACTCATGGATGCAGGCGAAAAACTGGCAGTTGGTTTGCCAAAGCAGATAGTGGGACGTTATCAGAAGCTGCTTTACGCACCAGCAGATAAACGACAGGGCATCAGGGATGAAATCAAGCAGGCTGACAACTTACAAATTATCAATGCAACTTTTACAGCATCAAAACAAACACAGACCATCGCTCCTGCGTCGGAAGAATCAACTGCATTGACAAACCCTCATGTAGAATTTTTTGACCCCAATTTAAAGCCGAGCAGTACCATTGCGTATGAATCCCATGGGGCCTATATTATCAATCCACAAATTCTAACTTTGGCAGGAGAACAGGTAAACAATCTCTGTCGCGGCAAGAGCTATAGATATTGCTATAAGGTTGCATTTAGTCAAAGCGTATCTAGCGTACGTTTTGGTATGCTCATAAAAACAATTTCTGGACTTGAGCTGGGTGGCTGCATGTCCGCAAGCTCTTTGCAAGACAGCATAGCCGTTGTCGAATCTGGCGCTGTCTACACAGTAGAGTTCCGCTTCTCCTGCAGCCTAAACCCTGACACGTATTTTCTTAATGCCGGGGTTGTGGGAGTGGTTAATGGTGTTGAAACCTACCTACACCGGCTAATTGATATCGCCATGTTCAGAGTGTTGCCAGATGCAGCACTTTTAGCAACAGGCATTGTAGATTTTAACTGCTACCCTGAAGTAGGCGTGGCACAAAACAACTAATAACGCATTAAGGTCGTATTTATGAGTAATAAACGATTAATTATTGTAATCGGTATGCATCGTAGCGGAACGAGTGCAATCACGCGAGCATTAGAGCTCTTGGGAGTGAGTTTAGGGGAAAATCTTCACCCTGCGGGATTCGATAACCCTACGGGTTTTTGGGAGGACCGTGAATGTCTTGAAATAAACGAGGAATTGCTTCTTCAATGTGGAAGCGCATATGACAGATTAGGTTTGGCTCAGGACATCTTGAGGAACAACCCATCAACAGATTCCCTGAAGCAAAAAGCAAAGCAACTTGTTACACGGAAGCTGGAAGAAAATAACGGTATGTGGGGATTTAAGGATCCGCGAACCTGCCGTTTGCTTCCATTTTGGCGTGAAGTGTTTGATTCTATTGGCTGTGAGACGAGCTATATAATCGCTTTGCGTAACCCTCTTAGCGTTACTTCGTCCTTGTTGGCTAGGAATAACATACCACTTGAAAAGGGTTATTTCCTTTGGCTGCAGCACATTGTACCAGCAATTCTGGATACCAAAGGTTTTTCTAGAATACTGGTTGATTATGACCTGTTTATGGATGCGCCGTTTGAGCAAATGTCCAGGATGTCTGCTGCGTTAAATCTGCCAATGCCAGAGGCGAGTAGTCCTATCGTTCGCACTTTTGTTGATGATTTCTTAAACAAGAATTTACGCCATACAAAATACACGCTTGATGTTCTTGAGACACATGGCGGTGCGCCATTCGACGTAGTCAACGCATACCAGATTTTGTTAAGTGTCGCTCATGACAAAACATCTTTAGATGACCCGGTTTGCTGTATTCGCTTCAATGAACTGAACAAGCGTCTCGAAGATTTTGCACCAATATTTTCATATACGAATGCATTGGAGGATGAGCGTACTTCACTTTGTCTTGTCTTGGCTGAACGGGATGCCCAACTAGCTGAACGGGATGCCCAACTAGCTGAACGGGATGCCCAACTAGCTGAACGGGATGCCCAACTAGCTGAACGGGATGCCCAATTTGCAGAACGGGATGTGCAACTAGCTACTATTTTAAACTGCAAAAGTTGGAGGCTGACCAAGCCGTTACGGTATCTCAAGCTAGTGATCGCACGACAGCACACAGCATCGTTGCGCAGACAACTTTCGGACGGTGCACACCGAATATGGCGTGCAATTCCGCTTTCTATTCAGAGCAAGCAGCGGTTGAAGAGCAAAATTTTTATGGTGGCCCCCATCCTTTTTCGCCACACGGCCGCCTATCAGAAATGGTACGATTTTCGGGGTTGCATCGCCCACGATACGCAGGAGCAGTTGGGGATGATGATTCACCAGCCTGAAGAACAATATGTCCCTTTGCTTCAGGCCGCACCACTCAAAGACAAGCCCTCGAGGCTCATCTGCTTTTACCTGCCGCAGTTTCACGCTATCCCGGAAAACAATGAATGGTGGGGCGAGGGCTTCACGGAATGGACAAATGTTCAACCTGCTCAGCCTCAATTCGCTGGCCATTACCAGCCACATGTGCCGGGTGAGCTGGGTTACTACAACCTGCTCGATCCCGCCATACAACACCGTCAGGTTGAACTAGGCAAGCTGTATGGCATCGAGGGCTTTTGTTTTTATTTCTACTGGTTCGGTGGCAAGCGCCTGCTGGAAACCCCTACCGAAAATTATTTGAACGACAAAAGTCTCGATCTACCGTTTTGCCTGTGTTGGGCCAACGAGAATTGGAGCCGTCGTTGGGACGGACTCGATACTGAAATTCTTATCGCCCAGCAGCATTCACCCGACGATGATCTCGAATTTATTAAGCATGTAGCGCAATATATGCGTGATTCGCGCTACATCCGAGTTGACGACAAGCCGCTGCTTCTGGTGTATCGCCCCAGCCTTTTGCCTTCGGCCAAAGACACTGCAAAACGCTGGCGCGACTGGTGTCAGAAGAGCGGGTTAGGTGAAATCTATCTTGCCTATACACAATCTTTCGATGCGGTTGACCCAGCAACATACGGCTTTGATGCAGCAGTAGAGTTCCCGCCAAACAACTCGGCACCTCCATCCATTACGAAGGGAATTGAACCGCTTACCAAAAATTTCAACGCAACCGTGTTTGACTGGCGTGTCTTTGTTGAGCAGAGCCGACGCTACGTTTCTCCTAGTTACAAGCTCTTCCGGAGCGTCTGCCCTTCCTGGGACAATACGGCGCGCCGCAAAAACAAAGGTACTGTCTTCGTAAACAATACTCCTGCGCTTTATCAGCACTGGTTAGAAAATGCAATCGCCGACACGGTAGCGCATCAACAAAACCCTGATGAGCGTATAGTGTTCATTAATGCTTGGAACGAATGGGCGGAGGGGGCTCATCTCGAGCCAGATGTTCGTTACGGTTACGCGTGGTTGCAGGCCACGCGGAATGCTCTAGTTGCGCAAAATTCCATGGTTCAGCATCAAGTATTGGTTGTAACCCACGATTGCCACCCCCACGGTGCTCAGTTTCTCATCCTAGAAGTGACTAGGCGGCTGGTTAGTCTTGGCTACCGGGTGCACATCGTTGCGTTGGACGGCGGCAGGCTGCAAGCTGAATTTGCACGGCTTGGCCCCATGGTTGTCGGCAGCTTCACGGGAGCTGACGGGCTCCGCACATTTCTAGCAGGTGTCCGCAATCGCGGCTGCGAAGATGCTATCACAAGCACGGTGGTTAGCGGCAGCATTCTTCCGTCACTCAAGCGAGACGGATTTCGTGTCGTCAGCCTCATCCACGAACTTCCGGGTGTAATTCGGGGGATGAAGCAGGAGGCGAACGCTCGTCATATTGCTGAGCTGGCTGATAAAGTCGTTTTCCCCGCAGTTTTGGTGCGTGATCAGTTTGACTCGATCGCTCAGGTGCCTGTGGAAAAGGCTATTGTTCGGCCTCAAGGCCTGCTACGTAAAAACCCTTACAAAGGCAAGAACGAAATTGCATTGGAAGAAGTGCGCCGCCGTCATGGGTTGCGTGCAGACACAAGGGTTGTACTGAACGTAGGATATCTCGACCAACGAAAAGGTGCTGATCTATTCGTCGAGGTTGCTGGGCAGGTCTGCCTGCATCTGGAGAATGCGGTATTCATCTGGGTTGGCCATGCCGACCCGGCGCTTGAGAACATGGTTAAAGACCGAATTGAGCAACTGGGTCTGCAAGCACGTGTATTGCTGATTGGCTTCGATCCCGAACCGCTCGTTTACTATGCAGCAGCATCGGTCTACGCCCTCACGTCACGCGAGGATCCGTTCCCAAATGTCGTTCTGGAATCGGTAGCGGTCGGCGTTCCGGTAGTGGCCTTTGAAGGCACTACGGGTGCGGCCGATTTCATCGTCGAACACGGCGGAAAGTTAGCGCGCTCGCTTGATGTCAGTGATTTTGCCGGTGCGCTTGTGCAATTGCTTGATCAGCCTAGCGTCGCTAAGGATGTTGCAGCGCCTGATCTCTCGCTGCAGCGCTATGTGCTGGATCTGATGCACCATTTAAACGGGCAACGACGTGTCTCGGTGATCGTACCTAATTACAATTACGCCAATCTTATCGAAGGCAGGATCGATTCGATTATTGCTCAGATGTATCCAGTATATGAGCTCATCGTCCTTGATGACGCGTCAACCGATGACAGCGTCTCCCGCATAGAGGGCTATTGCCATAGACATAATTGCGATGCAAAAATCTCTATCAATGAAGTCAATTCCGGGTCAGTATTTCGGCAGTGGGTGAAGGGGGTTCGAGAGGCGACAGGTGATCTGGTGTGGATTGCCGAAGCAGATGACTTGGCCAGTTCGAACTTCCTCTCGGCGCTGGTCCCTGCCTTCGGTGAAAAAGGTGTCGTGCTGGCGTTCTGTCAGTCAAGGCAAATCAACGAAAAGGGTGGTGTGCTCGAAAACGACTACCTTGCCTATACAGAAGACATCGCTGGACGTTGGAGGACGGATAATTCCGCTGAAGGTATTGACGTAATTTGCTCGTCTATGGCCATCAAGAACGTTATTCCCAACGTCAGCGCCGTTTTGTTCGATCGCAGGGTATTGCTTCGTGCCCTGGAAACTGTCGGCGAGGAACTGTTTGACTATCGTGTGGCTGGCGACTGGCTGATCTACCTGCACGTCCTGGCGCAAGGCAGGGTGTTTTACAGTGCAAAGTCCCTGAATGACCATCGACGACACCAACGAAGCGTCACGAGCGCTACCTCACTGCAGAATCACCTGGACGAGGTTGCCAAAGTACAGTCGGCCGCAAAAGAAATAGCGCAGCCTGATGAGAAAGTCCTTGCCCAGGCTGGGGCCTATCTTGCACATTTGCGCGATCAGTTCCAGCTCACCAATCTGGATGTCGCTGATAGTCACAATGCATAACACTATTTCGCACAAACGCTCGGTGATACTTGGGGCGGGGGGCTTCATTGGGATTAACCTCGTCAATGCGCTGGTAACGCGCAATCACGAAGTGGTTTGTTTTGATCGTTTCCCAAGCCCCCACTGGCCACAAGGGGCGATATCCATAACGGGCGAGTTCTCAGATTTACCGCCGGAACTTCTCGACGCGCTCAACGACGCCACCGCCTACCATCTCGTGAGTTCATGCCGTCCCAGCCAGCACACAGGCATGGCCGCCAACGAAGTCATCGCCGATGTGGCGACGACCTTGCGTTACCTGGAATCCACGCGCGATAGAGACGTTCGCTGGGTTTTCGTTTCCTCTGGTGGAACAGTGTACGGACCAGACGTGTCATGTCCTACACGCGAAGACGCACCAACAAATCCGATTTGCTCATACGGCCTTGTAAAGCTGACACTCGAAAAATATTTTTCATTGTACAAGAAGCTGCATGGCACGGACTTTGTCGTAGCACGCGCATCGAACCCTTATGGCCCATGGCAGGACCCATCGCGTGGCCAAGGAATTATTGCAGCGTTAATACACAAGGCGCTGACTGGACAAACAGTTGATATTTGGGGTGATGGCGAAAACATCAGGGATTATCTTTATATTGACGACGCCGTTCGTGGCATCATCGAATTGGCTGATTCAGGGGAAAGTGGGGAGATTTACAACTTGAGTAGCGGTAAGGGCAGCACGATCAACGACCTGATAAACGTCATCAGCCGAACACTCGGGTTGTGCGTCAACACAAATTACACATATTCAAGAACTTCAGATGTACGGAAGAGCATACTTGACAGTAATAAATTGTTTCAACTGACGGGATGGAATCCAAAAATCAACCTGGATGATGGGATAAAGGTAACTGCTGAATGGCTGTCTGCGCAGGGAGTAAAAACGAAATGAAGAACTTTTTCAAAAAAGCAATATTCAGTCATCGCGGTTATTGTCCTATTTGCGAAAAAGATGTGACCTTTAGTGCAAGTGAAACTTGGTTTCGCGATCATCTCTTCTGTTCAACTTGCGGTTCTATACCACGTGAGCGAGCATTAATGAAGGTGATCTCGGACTATTATCCAAACTGGCGAGATCTAAGCATTCATGAATCATCACCAGGCGGCCGTGGGGCTAGCGTCAAGCTTTATAATGAATGCAAAGGATATACGGCTTCGCAATTCTACCCGGACATCACGCCAGGACATGTTCATCCGTCAAGTGGATATCGTTGCGAGAATCTTGAAAAACTGACATATCCTGACAATTCATTCGACTTGTTTATAAGTCAGGACGTGATGGAGCATATTTTTAATCCTGAGGCAGCTTTCAAGGAAATTGCGCGTATCCTGAAGCCGGGTGGGGCACATGTTTTTACCGCACCATTGATAAACAAGACCAGCGCCACTGAAGTATGGGCTTCTCGCGATGAAAGCGGACAAATCATTTATCACCACGAGCCTGAGTACCATGGTAACCCCGTTGACAAAAAAGGGGCGCTCGTAACCATGCATTATGGGTACGACATTGCTAGCTTTATTACCGCAAAGGCAGGAACAGCGACTGTCATTATCGCTATTGACAATATTGATCTTGGCATTCGTGCTGAATATATCGATGTGTTGATCAGCGCAAAAAAGGCTCAATGAATGATATGCGTTAGGTCGCCAGGAGCACTGGCGCAAATAGCATTTGGGCTTCTGATTCTGCTCGTTTTTGGGGTGGCCGCTTTCCCTGAGAGGAAGTCGGTATTGCTGACCCCCTCGGGTGGTTGGCCGGTCAAGGAGCATGATAGTAGCCGGGTATCTCTACGTGACTTTCCGCCCCAATTTCGTCAGACACGACAATCTGCGCTTGAACTGCATAGTGGACAGGTCTTCCGTACCTGGACGCCGGATCGCGGGATCGTTCCACTGGAAATTGCATCCGCTCCATTCAAGCCATCACGTTTCATGTCGGTGGCGATAACCGGCTCGAACAGAACACCGGAAGGTCTTGTTCAGGCATATATCCAGTGCGAGGAAAACGGTCAGCGCTTGGAAATATTCAAAGGAAGCGTAAACGTTAATGTGGCTGAAGCGATTGTGGCCACACCTAAAAACTGGTGTCCCAGTGAAGCCAGGATCAAGTTTAAATCGGATGAAAAGATTACTAATGTGGGAGTCGGTGACGTCTTTGAAATTTCGCTTCTTTCATACCTGAAATCCTCTTTTGTTGGACGCCTAGCCTACTTCATAACCTCACTTGCGGTTTTTTCATTTGTGATGTTTGCGGGTGCTTCTTTGGCAACCCGCATGGGCTGGCATCACAACCCACTGCCGCTTGCATTGTTTTCCATGGGTGGCGCCTCACTCGGGATGTTCTATCTTGCCAGTGGCGTGCCTGACAAGTTGCGTTGGATTAGCATTGTTGGCGTGCTGGTGGCATCAACAGTCGCTCTTCGCTTGGCCGGACCTGAGACGCGGCGTCAGACCGCGCATCAACTTATGCCCTATTTGCGAATTTGGGGCGTGGCTAGCCTGGTGTATTTCTCACTATTGAGCTTGGCCTACAACGGGCTTGGCCATTGGGAGCCGAACTACCGCTTCTGGCCCGCAACCTGGTCGTCCGACAACGAGTTGCCCTGGATGTTTGCCGAGGCGATTCGCCATGGCTGGGATTTAGGGGGGCTTTTTGGTGGCGGCTGGTTGCCGACCGACCGCCCCCCCCTGATGGCTGGTGCCCATCTGCTGCTGTCAGATGTATTCGGGCTACTTCAGGCTAACAATGACGGTGCTTACCTACGTGGCGCTGCTTACAACGCCGCAGCGGTGGCGTTGAATGCGCTCTGGGTGCCGGCCGTGTGGTGGCTGTTAAAAACTCTGGGCAAGGGACTGGATGACCGGGGACGGATGGCCATCCTGGTGTTTATCGCCTGCATACCCTTCGTTTTGTTTAATACTGTGTATGGTTGGCCGAAGGCATTTGGCGCGACCTTTGCTTTGGTGGCGTTTGGCCTAGCCTGGCAGTCGCGCAATCTTGGCACGGGTAATTCTAACAGGTCGACCATCCTGCTTTTCTTCGTTCTGGGCGCATTCAGCATGTTGGCCCATTCAAGTACTGCGTTATTTCTCGCGCCCCTGGGTTTGCTGTTTCTCTTCTGGAACCTACGCAAAAACACACGCATTGTGCTGGTCGGATTTAGTCTCGCTCTGGCCTTGCTTGCCAGTTGGAGTTTATACAAATTGGCCGTACTGCCGAGCACTGCCCCTGTAACAAAATTTGCACTTACGGGAGACTATGGTTTTGGGCATCCCGAATGGTCACTTTGGTCGATGCTGGCAGATCGATACCGTGAGATGGGTTTCTGGCAGTGGCTGGAGATCAAGAAAACCATGTTGCTCCAGGTGTTCTTACCGGTTCACCACCCAATTACGCAAATCGACTTGAACTCGGATTTTGGCGCCGGCGCAAACGACAAGCTTCGGGCCTGGGATTTCATGCTGTCGTCTAAAGGTAACCTGGTGCTTCCATTTTTTGCAGTGGTTACTGCTTGGGCTTCTCTAAGCTCATTTGCCTTGCGCAAACGCGAAGTGTTCCAGAATCAAGGGCCATTCCTGATACTGGCAGGAATCTCGGCCACTGCTTGGTTGCTTGTTGTTTTTGGGTTCTTTGCGCCTGCAATATTGCATCATTTGCCGCAAGCTGCTGTTCTTGGCTTGGCGCTAAGCGGCGCAGTGGTAGCGTACCAGCGCTATCCCATGCTGTTTGGCCTGACGCTGATTGCATTGATGGCGTACACCGGCTCAGTTTGGATCATTTCCCCCTTGCAATCCGCCTTGGTCATCGATATTGGCGCCGCCTTGGCGCTAGCTGCGCTGGTCTCTTGGGGGTTGATGTCGAAATTTTTGCCAATTAACTTCCTCAATGGCCAACCCGATCTAAATACAATGAGCGATTCTTCCTCTTGTTCGATATTGGCAGGTCTGCGTACTAATGCCACCCTGCAGCGAATCGGCAATGCGGCAGTCTGGACCTACTTAGTGTATCTACTAGCTGCCGCTGCTTTTTTATTCTGCACCTATATCGCCTTCCGCTACATTCAACAGCCATTGGCGGATTCGTACGCATTCAGGCAGACCCAAACCGCGCTAACGTCTTTCTGGATGCTTAAAGAGGGGTGGGCACTGGCGTATCAAACCCCCGTTGCAGGTTTTCCTTGGGCCATACCATTCGAGTTCCCGATCTACCAAACCCTGGTTGCGGCAATCGTTGCGGTTTCAGGTTGCCCGCTTGAGGCGGCAGGCCGTTTTGTCAGTTATGCGTTTCTCATGGCGTGTGCCTGGCCGGCTTTTGCGCTCAGCAAGCGCCTGGATCTTCCCAGGGGTGTGCCTTGGGTGTTCTGTGTTTTGTTGTGGACATCTCCCATAAACGTATATTGGGGGCGGACCTTCATGATCGAAACTGCCGCGCTATTTTTTACCCTTGCCTGTCTGCCTTACGCACTTGATCTGATAAGGCGTGTTAGGGGTTGGCGTAACGCAACATGGTTTATTGTCTTTGCGTCTGCGGCGGTATTGCAGAAATCGACTACTGGCGGGCCAGTATTGCTCTTCTTGCTCATGGCGTCTGTATTTGTACAGGTACGTCAAACTGGATTGAGTCTTCGGACTGTTCGCAGTGTGCTGTATCCCGTTGTTGTGATTTGCATTCCGCTAGTCATCGGTTTGGCATGGGCGCATTACGCGGATGTTGTCAAAATGGCCAACCCCTTTGGTTCGCAGTTGACCTCCAAGGCCCTTGGTGCCTGGAATTTTGGTACGGTTGAGCAGAAACTGGATCCGGAAACTTGGCGACTGGTGGTCTGGGAGCGCTCACTCCGGTGGAATGCAGGCGGCTGGCTGGGGGTTGTGCTCTTGTTAATGCCCTGGCTTGGTGGGTCGTCGCACCGCAAGCTTGCGCGTCTAACACTTGCGGCGCTCACATTATTCCTATTGCCAGTGGTGATTTTCACTAACCTGCATTTCGTGCATGAGTATTACCAAGTTGCTTGCGTGGCATTTTTGCTCGGCGCGCTAGCAATCGTGATCGGCGGCTGGCTGCCTAAAACGACGGGAGTGAAGCTGATCGTACCTGTCGTTACACTGGCCATTGTTGTTTCTAATATAGCTGTTTTCAGCAAAGCGTATGGCATTATTGCTGCGCGAACCCTTGACGAGTTGGACCCGCGTTCAGTTCAGTCCTATAAGGTTGGTCGCTATTTGCGTGATAACACTCCTCCAAGTAGTGGATTGGTTATTTTTGGGCAAAGCTACAGTAGTGAGATTGCATTCCAGTCACAACGAAAAACCATGACAGCTGATACGTGGTTTAAAGATTATGACGATGTCTGGAGGTCGCCTCAGAAATATTTGGGCAATCTAGAACTATCTGCAATCGTGGTGTGCCCAGGCCTAGAGGGCTTTCCTAAAACAATGGAATTCCCAAACTCTATGGCTTTAAGTCAGCGCTTGGAAAATGAACCACATTGGAAAAAGCATAGCGTCCATGGCTGTGAAGTACTACTTCGCCGCCCGTTGATGCAGTCAAATTCGACCTTGCCCCATTGACTGCACCAGTTTTGCTTAGTGATTTTGGTCTGTTGTTCTCTGAATCGAGTCAAACTCTGAAACGCCACTCTTCGTTAGAGGAATTGATTTTTATTGTGGTTTTACAGCAAAATAAGAGGTGCTGATTTGAATTTAAAACGTATATTATTGCCCGGCGGCGCTGGCTTGGTTGGCCAAAACCTTGTGGCACGACTGAAAGCTAAGGGCTACGCCAATATTGTTGTGCTTGATAAACATCAGCACAATCTAGCCGTGCTGCAAAAACTTCACCCCGATATCACTACAGAACACGCCGACCTTTCAAAGCCTAGCGATTGGTTATGCCATTTTGCCGGCGCAGAGGTTGTGGTCATGCTGCAGGCCCAGATTGGCGGTAATGATTATCAGGAGTTTGTGCATAACAATGTGGATTCCACGCGGCTGATCCTGGATGCCATCAAAGCCAATAACGTTCCCTACTTGGTACACATCAGCTCTTCGGTGGTTGAATCTGTTGCCGATGATTTTTATACCAACAGCAAAAAGGAGCAGGAGCGCATTGTGCTCGAAAGCGGCATCTCCTGCCCGGTCTTGCGTCCGACCCTTATGTTCGGCTGGTTTGACCGAAAACACCTTGGTTGGCTCTCACGTTTTATGCAAAAGGTGCCGGTGTTCCCCATCCCCGGTCATGGCCGCTACATGCGCCAGCCACTGTATGTTGGTGATTTCTGTAACATCATCATTAGTTGTATCGAAAATCACGTTCAGGGTGGCATCTACAACATTTCCGGCCACGAGAAGGTCGATTACATCGACATCATACGTGAAATCAAGCGAGCAACTCGATCACGCACCCCGATCATGCGTATCCCTTATAGTCTGTTCTATGCACTCCTTTGGACGTGGGGGTTGTTCGATAAGAATCCTCCTTTTACCACGCAGCAGCTTGCAGCACTCACTGCCGAGGACGAGTTTGAAGTGATAGATTGGCCCGGCATTTTCGGAGTGCCCTACACGCCGTTCAAGCAAGCCGTGGATGAAACCTTTAATGACCCACGCTACAGCAGCGTAGCGCTGGAGTTTTAGTATGGGACAGCGGATAGCCGTTATCGGCGCAGGACCGATGGGTCTGGCAGTGGCGTATCAACTGGTGCAGGATGGTCATCATCCGGTTTTATTAGAAGCAAATGACCGCGTCGGCGGCATGGCAGCCTGTTTCGATTTTGACGGACTGGATATTGAACGGTACTACCACTTCCACTGCATCTCCGATCATGCGTTTCTGCAAATTTTAGACGAACTTGGGCTGACAGATCAGATGCGCTGGACAGAAACCAGGATGGGCTACTGGTATCAGAACTGTCTGCAGCCATGGGGCAATCCAGTGGCCCTGCTGAAATTTCGAGGTTTAAGCTTAGTTGCAAAGTTCCGCTATGGACTGCACGCTTTTTTGTCGACGAAACGTACTAACTGGAAGCCATTGGATCATATTGAAGCCACTGGGTGGATTCGACGTTGGGTGGGTGCGGAAGCCTACGAGGTGTTATGGCGGCGGCTATTTGACTACAAATTCTACAATTTTGCGACAGGGCTCTCGGCTGCCTGGATTTGGAGCCGTATCCGGCGGATTGGCCGCTCGCGTTACAACTTGTTTCGGGAAAAACTGGGCTACTTGGAGGGCGGTTCCAACACCCTGTTGATAGCCATGAAAGTCGCCATTGAAGCCAATGGTGGAGAGGTCAGACTTTCATCGCCGGTTACCAAGGTGGTTATTGACGGTAAGCAGGTATGCGGTATTGAGGTTAATGGGCAATTTGAAAACTTCGACAAGGTAATTAGCACGATCCCCCTGCCGTATGTTCCGCAACTCATGCCCGATCTGCCGAATGCTGTTCTGGAAAGATTTAAAGCAGTCAAGAATATTGCCGTGGTGTGCGTAATTGCCAAACTGCGCAAGCTAGTTACTGAAAATTTCTGGTTAAACACCAATGATCCGGAAATGGATATTCCTGGTCTAGTCGAATACACAAACCTGAGACAACTTGCTGAGCACATCGTGTATGTACCGTATTATGTGCCTGGAGAACATCCTCTGTATGCAGAGCCGGATCAGTTGTTTATGGACAAGGTGAAGCGCTCTATCCAAAAAATAAACCCAGCCATTGCAGATGATGACTTCGTGGCCATGCGAGTACATCGTTATCGCTATGCCCAGCCAATCTGTGATCCTGGGTATCTTGGCAAACTTCCCCCCATAGCCCTGCCAGTAGAAGGTTTGTGGGTCGCAGATACCTCCTATTACTATCCGGAAGATCGTGGTTTCTCTGAGAGCATTGATTTCGGCAGAAAGCTGGCCAAGGAATCGGTCGCATGATGCAACAATTTATGTCAAAACAGTTTTTCGTTTTCCTGCTGACTGGCGGTACGGCTGCTTTGGTTAATTTTGGCTCAAGGATCGTCTTCAATTATTGGATGGATTTTTCCACAGCGATTGTTTTGGCCTATATCACTGGCATGATTACCGCCTTTATTTTGGCCAAGGCATTTGTATTCAAAGCGAGTAAGCAGTCACTGCACCGGTCTGTTGCATTCTTCGTGCTGGTCAACCTGATTGCTGTTGTGCAAACTTGGTTGATCAGCATGGGTTTAGCCTATTACGTCCTACCTGCCCTTGGCGTTACCCTATTTGTACGGGAGATGGCACACGCGGTTGGTGTCGTGGTGCCTGTTTTTACCAGCTACATCGGCCATAAACACTGGTCATTCAAATAAGCAAGAGTACTTTACCTAGGAGCGTTGCCTTTGTCTGAATCGAAGCTGATTGCCATTTTTACCCTGATGCGGCCAAAACAGTGGATTAAAAATGGTTTTGTGCTGGCACCGTTACTATTTACGGGTGAATTTTTCTTTTGGCCTGCTGCAGGCAAGGCACTTTTTGCTGCGGCTCTCTTTTGCCTTGCATCTTCTGCAACCTATATTGTCAACGACATCCACGATCTTGAACACGATCGCCGCCATCCGAAAAAATCAAAAAAGCGCCCCTTGGCTGCAGGCACCATCTCAAAACCGGTTGCCTTTGGTGTGCTGTGTGTCCTCTACACGCTCCTGCTTGCGAGCTGGTTTGTCGCGCCCCGTGTGGTGGGGGTTATTTTAGGCTACATGTTGTTGAACCTGGCCTATACCTTTGTGCTTAAACACCAACCGGTTGTTGATATTTTTACTATTGCCATCGGCTTTGTGCTGCGGGTTGTAGTGGGCGCTGTTGCCTTGGATGCGCCTTTGTCGGGCTGGATGCTGGTGACCACTTTGTGCCTGGCACTGTATCTGGCTGCGGTTAAACGTCGACAGGAACTCAGTCAAAACGGAACTGAAGGCCGCAAGGTTTTAGAAAAATATTCCGTTGCTTTGGTGGATCGATATGCGGAAATGTCCGCTACTGGTGCGATAGTATTCTACAGCATGTTCGTCATGTCTGCCCGACCACAGCTGGTTATCACCGTGCCTTTGGTGCTGTTCGGGCTTTTCCGCTACTGGTTTGTGGTAGAAAAGCTTGATGGTGGTGAGTCGCCTACCGATGCCTTGCTGGCCGATTGGCAACTGTTACTGACGGTTGTAGTATGGGTTGCGGCCTGCGGTTGGGCGCTTTGGCCGGTTAAGGGCTAATCATGGATTATTCGTATACAGTAACCCCTGTTTTGGCCTGGTTGGTTGCCGGGATTGCAAAATTTATTATCAACAGCATCAAGGCCAAGCAATTAGCCTTCGGGCTTATCGGCTACGGTGGTTTACCAAGCAATCACAGTGCCATTGTCAGCAGTATGGTGATGCTGATTGCATTGAAAGACGGACTTGGGCACCCCGCGTTTGGGGTGGCAATTACGCTGGCCTTTATCGTGATGCTGGATGCAAACAGCCTGCGCCAGGAGGTTGGCAAACATGCTACCGCCATTAACCAGTTGGCGTCTGATGGCCCTCATCACACAACACTCCGCGAACGGATGGGACATACCCGTCTGGAGATAGCTGCAGGCATCTTGGTTGGTGTTGGTGTTGCTACTGCGGTGTACCTATTTGTGCAACCCTTGCGAGGATAAAATATGCAGCTGACCGCCTGGGGTAACTACCCAGTGATTAATGCAACTGTCATCCCACCCGACGGCCGCCTATCTCAGCAGCTTTCTTACCAATCGGCAGTAATCCCCTTTGGCAACGGACGCAGTTATGGTGACAGCGCCTTGGCCCCTCATATCGTGCCGATGCTTTCCCGTAATCGTTTTCTGGCCTTTGACGAACCAAGCGGCTTGCTGACCTGTGAGAGCGGCGTACTGCTGGCAGAGGTCATTGAAACGTTTGTACCAAAGGGGTGGTTTCTTAAAGTGACCCCCGGCACCAAGCTCATTACGGTTGGCGGGGCAATCGCCAGCGACGTGCATGGCAAGAATCATCATGTGGAAGGGTGCTTCAGCGAATCCGTTAAAGATTTTACCTTAATGCTGGCTGATGGCAGCATCGTGCGCTGCAGCCGGCAAGAAAACAGTGAACTGTTTCATGCCACCTGCGGTGGCATGGGGCTTACCGGAATCATACTTGAGGCCAGTTTCTATTTGAAACGCATTTCTTCGCAGTGGATCGATCAAACGACGATAAAAACGGCCAACCTTGAAGAGACCTTTGCCGCATTTGAAGAGTATGGGCACCAGCCCTACTCGGTTGCCTGGATCGATTGTCTGGCAAAGCGGACAGATATTGGCAGATGCCTTTTGATGGTCGGTGATTTTAAAAATGACGGGGATTTAGATTACAAACCAAAAAAGAAACTTTCCATTCCCTTTAATTTTCCGGCTTTTGCACTGAATAACCTGAGCGTTCGGGCCTTCAACTGGCTTTATTACGGGAAGGTACGTGAGCAGGTCAGTCGTAGCCAGGTCGATATTGACAGCTTTTTTTACCCGCTGGACGCCTTGAATCATTGGAATCGGATTTACGGTAAGGGAGGATTTACTCAATACCAATTCATACTGCCGAAGGAGCAGAGTGCTCAAGGACTTAGGGAAGTACTGGCCCAGATAGCCGATTCAGGCAAAGGCTCTTTTCTGGCAGTTCTCAAACTGTATGGCCCTGGCAATGAAAATTACCTCTCATTTCCGATGGAGGGGTACAGCCTGGCTCTCGATTTTAAGATCGAGCCAGGACTATTTGAACTACTGGACAGACTGGACGAGGTTGTTGCCCATCATGGCGGGCGGATTTATCTTACCAAGGATGTACGTGTATCAAAACAGATATTTGAAAAAGGCTACCCGCAGCTTGATAAATTTCGCGAAGTGCGCGCCAGGTACGGCCTGAATCAAAGGTTTCATTCTCTTCAATCGCAGAGGTTAGGGCTATGAGCAAACGTTGGTTACTGATATTAGGCGCAAACAGCGACATCGCGGTGGCTACCGCACGCAGGTTTGCCAAAGAAGGTTGGAATATACAACTCGCCTCACGCGATGTTGATAATCTCAACAAGGAAGCGTCCAATCTGCAGTTGCGTTATGGAGTGGAGGCCAGGGAATACTTTTTTGATGCCCTCAATTACGCCTCCCATCGAGATTTTTATGCCTCACTAGAGACTAAACCTGACGGCGTGATTGTGGCCTTTGGTTTTCTTGGGGATCAACAAACAGCTCAAAAAGAATTCACGGTCGCCCAGGAAATTATTGAATCGAATTATCTGGGGGCAGTCAGTATTCTGGAAGTGATTGCACAGGATTTTGAAAACCGCGGCAACGGATTTATTGCCGGAATCAGCTCTGTCGCTGGTGACCGGGGCCGGGCTAGCAACTATATCTACGGCAGTGCTAAGGCTGGTTTCAGCGCTTACCTCGGAGGTCTGCGCCACCGCCTTTTTAAGGCAGGGGTTCATGTGATGACGGTTAAGCCGGGATTTGTGGCCACTAAGATGACTGCTGGGATGGATTTGCCAAAAAAACTACTGGCTTCACCACACGACGTTGCAGATGCAATTTTTTATGGAGTGCATGCTAAACGCAATACTATTTACGTTAAGAACATATGGCGCTTTATTATGTTAATAATCACGCATCTGCCCGAGTCGTTATTTAAAAAAACAAAACTTTAAGGCCTTTATACAAACCACAGCATGAACTATACGCAAAATATTTACATATTGATGTCAACCTATAATGGATTCGAACGTCTGAAAGACCAAATAGAATCCATTATCCATCAAGATTATGAACACTGGTCATTACTTATCCGCGACGACGGATCAACAGATGGTACTGTCAAAATCACTAGCGATTATGCGCTTAAAGATAAGCGAATAACCCTTATTGAAACTGTTAGAGAAAATATCGGGCCGGCCAACTCATTTATGCAGCTGCTTGCTCACTCTTCATCAGATTACTCCATGTTCGCTGATCAGGATGATATATGGTTGCCCGAAAAGATTGAAAAGACAATGGCTGCTATGCTTGAAGCCGAAAAACAGTATGGCGCCAATACCCCGCTGCTGGTGCATACTGACTTAAAGGTTGTCGATGCAAACCTGCAACTAATTGCTGACTCTTTCTGGAAATATCAAAATCTCTCACCTGAACTTGGCTCACAGCTCAACCGCCTGTTAGCGCAAAATGTGGTTACCGGCTGTACGATGATGATTAACCGCGCTCTCGCTGATCTTGCGACCCCGATTCCGGCAGAGGCTGTTATGCATGATTGGTGGCTTGCACTGGTGGCTGCTACCTTTGGCAAGGTTGTCTATCTGGATGATCAGACCATATTGTACCGGCAGCATGGGAATAACAGCGTTGGCGCCAAGCGGTGGGGGATGAAAAGAGTTGTGCGGCAGGCGCAAAATTCAGGAGTGGTCCGTGAGTCGATGTTGCGCACTATGCGCCAAGCGCAAGCATTGCTTGATCGTTATCGCAAGCAAATGACCCCTGAGCAAATCGACATGGTTGAGGCTTATGCAGGTCTGCCCTTCATGTCGAAAGCAGAACGTGTCAGGGCAATGCTCAAATATCGCTTCTTCAAGCATGGCACGATCCGCACCACCGGGTTTCTGGCAATCCTGCTCATGCTTGAGCGATCTACTCCATGAACCTCGCCCTCTCAACACCGTGATAACGCTTTTTCAATGTTCTGAATGGAATCATCCATGAAATTTCGGTATAGATATCCGAATTTTCATGGTATATATTTGCTATGATTCCACGTCAAGTACACCTAGAACAGCTCTCTGCCGGCTTGGCACGGTTCCCGATTGCCGCGCTCCTTGGCCCGCGGCAGGTCGGGAAGACTACACTGGCGCGCCATCTTGCGGCACAATGGCAAGGTCCGACCAAACGCTTTGACCTCGAAGATCCCGATGATCTCGCTAAGCTTTCCGACCCTTCGTTTGTTCTGCGCCCTCTAACCGGCCTGGTGGTTCTGGACGAGATTCAGCTGCGTCCCGATCTTTTTCCGCTGTTACGGGTATTAGCTGATCGCAGTGATCTTCCTGCACGGTTTTTGATTCTGGGGAGCGCTGCGCCGGAGTTGATGCGTCATGCTTCGGAGACGTTGGCGGGGAGAGTTGTATTTCATGAACTGAATGGTTTGACCCTGGATGAAATTTCTGCGCCCCAGCCCCATGGCGCAAATTGGCTCGATGAACGCTGGCTGCGGGGAGGATTTCCTCGTGCCCTGCTCACCCCGGATCTTGCCGGAAGCTGGCAATGGCGTGATGCGTTTATTCGGACGTACCTGGAACGCGATCTGCCACAATTGGGAATTACATTGCCGGCTGTTACCATGCGTCGTTTCTGGACCATGATCGCGCACTATCACGGGCAGACCTGGAACGGAAGCGAGTTGGCCCGGGCGCTGGGGGTGAGTGACAAAACCGTGTCGCGTTATCTGGACATTCTTGAAGGCACCTACATGGCTTTTCGGTTATTGCCGTGGCATACCAACCTGGGCAAACGCGAGCTCAAAGCTCCCAAGGTCTATATTGCCGATTCGGGGATACTGCATACTTTGCTCGGATTGCGGACTCTGGATGACCTGATGAGCCACCCAAAGTGCGGAGCTTCTTGGGAAGGGTTTATCCTTCGCGAGATTATTCGCTGTTGTGGTGCAGAACGCAACGAGATCTATTATTGGGGGGTACACACCGGAGCGGAGCTGGATCTTCTCATTATTAAGGGCCAGCGCCGCTTGGGGTTTGAAGTGAAATTAACCCGGTCACCGAAGGTGACAGCCTCCATGCGTTCGGCGTACGAACTGCTCAATCTGGACCAGCTGTATGTGGTTTGCCACGGTGAGGGCGAGCCATGGCCCCTGTCGGAAGGGATGACCGCTGTTCCGGCGCGCTGTCTGGCAACGTCGGCTTGGCTACCGGAATGAACATGGATATGCAATGACCATCGCCCTCTGTCTCCCCACCCTCAATGCCGCCGCAACGGCCCGTCCTTTTCTGGACGCTCTGGCGATGCAGTCGCTATCCCCCCTCGAATGTCTGGCCATCGATTCGACCTCCGCCGACGGCACACCGGAGTTACTCGCCGCCGCCGGACTCCGCATCCACAGCATCCCCCGCCAAACCTTCAACCATGGCGCCACCCGGCAGCTTGCCGTGGAGCTTTGTCCCGATGCCGAGATCATCATCTTTATGACCCAAGATGCCGTTCTCGCCAGCCCTGATTCCCTGCAACGCCTGCTCGACGCGTTCGCTGACCCGCTGGTAGGTGCAGCCTATGGCCGTCAACTTCCGGCAGCGGATGCCACTCCCATTGCCGCCCATGCACGACTGTTTAATTACCTCCCCCAATCCTATGTGCGCGACAAGTCCGATATTCCCCGCTACGGCATAAAAACCGCTTTTCTATCAAATTCGTTTGCTGCCTACCGTCGCAGCGCTCTTCTAGCTGTGGGCGGCTTCCCAACCAGTGCCATCTTAAGCGAAGACACTATGGTGGCAACCAGAATGCTGCTGCATGACTGGAAGATTGCCTACTGCGCTGAGGCAACCTGCTTTCACTCACACAACTACTCTATGATTGATGAATTCCGGCGTTATTTTGATATCGGTGTCTTTCATGGACGGGAACCGTGGTACCTTGCAACCCTCGGTAAGGCTGAAGGCGAAGGATTTCGTTTTGTTCACTCTGAGTTACATTATCTTCGCAAAAAGTCCCCCTCTCTGATTCCATCGGCTCTGCTGCGTACACTGTCTAAGTTTTGTGGCTATAAGCTAGGCCGTATGGAGCGATTTTTGCCAGCGCCGTTAAAGCATAGACTGAGTATGAACAAGGGCTATTGGTCTGCCATACGGACAAAACCACTCTAGACAACCTACCCAACTCTGCTAAACTGCCCCTATGCTGAAACAACAGGCCCGTCTCATCACTACCCTTGCGATCAGCCTCGATCTGGTGCTTATTTTTGCCAGTTTCGTAGCTGCCTTTTTCCTGCGACGTCCCTATCTGGTAAACCGTGAGTTTAACGATTACCTCTGGTTTGTGATGCTGGTTATGCCGATCTGGTTCGGTTCGCTCTACGCCAGCCGGATCTACGAATCGTTGCGCACCCGCACCCTCTGGTCGCTGCTGCTGGCACTGCTGCGGGCTTATCTGATCGCGGTCTGTGTCTCAGCAGCCGCCGTCTTCATGCTTGATCCCCACACCTTTAGCCGGCTTCTGTTTGCACTGTTTGTCGGCATCTCGTTTGTTGCCATTTTGACAGTCAAGCTGCTGGTGCGGATACTGTTGACCACCATCCGTCGCAGGGGGATCAACGTCCGTAATATCCTGCTGGTGGGTGATGGTGAAAAGGCAGATCAGATGCAGCGCCTGATTCGGCAGCATGAGGCCTGGGGCCTGCGCCTGGTGGGCGCGATGCCGGACCTGCATGATGTGGAGGCAATACTCTCAATCTGTAAAAACGAATCCGTGGACGAGGTGGTGTTCTGTCTGCCAGCCTCTGCCATGCACTGTATTGAAGGCTATGTAGGCCGACTTGACAGTCTGGGCGTCACGTCACGGATGGTGCTTGATCTGATGGATTTCCCGGCCCACCGCAGAGAGATATCGCTGTTCCACGACACCCTGCCGATGCTGACCTTTTACTCCAAGGCCTTCAGCGCGCCCCAGCTCTTGGCCAAACGTTGTCTGGATATTATTGGTGCGCTGGTGGGTCTGCTGCTGTTGGGGCTGATGCTGCCCTTTGTAGGCTTAGCCATAAAGCTGGAATCTCCCGGCCCGATCTTTTTTGGACAGCTGCGGCTCGGCGAACAGGGCCGGCCGTTCCGCTGCTGGAAGCTGCGGTCGATGTTTGTGGATGCCGAACAGCACAAGCAGGAGTTGATGGCGCAGAATGAGATGAACGGCCAGATGTTCAAGATCAAGGACGACCCGCGGGTAACTGGGGTAGGTCGCTTTATCCGCAAGACCAGCATCGATGAATTCCCGCAGTTCTGGAATGTGCTCAAAGGGGAGATGAGCCTGGTGGGCACCCGTCCCCCCACCCCGGACGAGGTGGCCAACTATGAGGACTGGCACCGCAAGCGGATCAGTATCCGACCCGGTATCACGGGGCTATGGCAGGTGAGCGGCCGCAGCCAGATTCAGGATTTTGACGAGGTGGCCCGGCTGGATATCCGCTATGTGGAAAACTGGAGTATCTGGCTGGATATCAAGATCCTGTTCCAGACCCTGTGGGTGGTAACTCTGGGGAGAGGAGCGAGTTGACCTGAAAGGCGTGCCTCACGCGGAGACGCAAAGAACGCCAAGAAAATCTTAAAACTTTTGAGTGTACATGAACTAACGCCGTACCCTTAAAAAAGGTATTCTCACCTACTCTGTGTTTCTCATGTTGTAGATCTTCTCCGCGCACTTCGCGTCTTGAGTGAGCGCAAGCGAACGGGCGAGATCAAGCGTAATCCGCCTCATTTGCGGTACCACCTGATGCATCTGCGTCAGACCACTACGCCCCAACCCACTCCCAAATACAAACACAGCAACAATGTCGGCAGGTTAATACACTGCCACGTCTTGGCACATTCCCTGCTCTTAAGGCAGATACCAAATTTCCTTAGGAGGATGTACCCATGAAGAAGATCATCGCTTCCCTGATCGCCGTTGTTGCCCTCGCTTCCTTCGCCTTCGCCGCTGAGGCCCCCAAGGCTGCTGCTCCTGCTGCTGCTCCGGCTGCCGCTGCTGTTCCGGCTGCTGAGAAGGCACCTGCCAAGAAGAAGGTCGTCAAGAAGAAGGCTGCCAAGCCTGCTGAAGCTGCTGCTCCGGCCGCACCGGCTGCTCCTGCTGCCAAGTAGGTTGTTGTACCGCACGCAAAAAGGCCGCATCCTTCGGGATGCGGCCTTTTTTTGTTGTCGCGTCGTTGCCGATCTGTCAGGGCTGCGGAGCCGGCTCGGAGACCGTCATTTGAGGCTCTTTGGCGCCCCAACCCTGCCAGACAAACTCGGGCTCAATCATCTCATCGTAGTAGCCCGGCGCCGGCACCATGAAGAAGACCGTCTCTGCCACGCCGATGATGGCGCGATAGCCGGTCATCAGGACGCCACCGACCGGCCCGACCAGCACCCCGGGAAAGCCAAGGTCGCGGGTCATCAATACGGTCTGCTTGGGGATCTCGATCGGCGCGGTGACGATGTTGGTGATGCCCCGTCCGAACTTGACCGCCATCTTGGCGGCGATGTTTTCCGGCTGTTGCTCGTTGTTGGCGTGTACCTGCGTGGTAACCAGCAGTACCAACGCCAGGGCGCAGAACAATCGTTTCATGGCAACTCCTTTGCATTCGTGTGGTTTTCGAACGGCTTTAGCTGCTGATCTGAGTGTGTACCACAGCTTGCTCGGCTGCGCAAGCGCGGGCAGTGCAGAAAAAAACGGCGCTGCCTGTGTGGCAGCACCGTTCGTTCTCTCTTGTACCCAGCCAATAACCGGCTTATTTGCCGTGTTTGGCCAGATAGGAGGCTACACCCTCGGCGGTGGGCTTCATCGCCTCGTCACCCTGCTGCCAGTTGGCCGGGCAGACCTCGCCGTGGGTGTCGGTGAACTGCAGGGCGTCCAGCATCCGCAGCGCCTCGTCAACGCTGCGGCCCAACGGCAGGTCGTTGATCACACAGTGACGCACCGTACCCTTGGGATCAATCAGGAACAGGCCGCGCAGGGCCACCTTATCACCCAGCAGGATGCCGTAGTCACGGGAGATCTGCTTGTTCAGATCTTCCACCATCGGGAACTGTACCTGGCCGATGCCGCCGTCCTCCAGCTTGGTGTTCTTCCAGGCCAGGTGGGTGAACTTGGAGTCGATCGATACAGTGATCACCTCGCAGTTGCGCTTTTTAAACTCGTCCAGCTTCTTGTTAAAGGCCAGGATCTCCGACGGGCAGACAAAGGTGAAGTCCAGCGGGTAGAACAACAGGTAAACGTACTTGCCCTGGTAGCTGGAGAGGGTCAGCGGTGCAAAGCTGTTGTCGGGCATCACGGCATCAGCGGTGAAATCGGGGGCTTGTTGGGTGACCAGGGTGCAGAGACTCATGGCTATCTTCTCCTTAGTGGTGATCTGCGTAGTGGTGATGACTGCTCTGGACTTAGAGATAGCAGCAGAAGCGGGAGGCTGTCAAGAGGATAAAAAGAGTCTTTTGGTCTTTTTAAAGGTAGGGTGAAAAAAGGCGCGCCACCCCGTCTCGCAAGCGGATCGGCAGCGACCGCCCGTCAACCTCGGCCAGGGTGACGGGATGGGATGCGGCCAGGGCCTGATCGACGTAGCGGCTGATGGCGGCGCTAAAGGGCAGGTCGAAGATGCTCAGGTTGAGTTCGAAGTTGAGCCGCAGGCTACGGGTGTCCAGGTTGGCCGAACCGATCAGGGTCCAGCAGTCATCCACCTGAAACAGCTTGGTGTGGCAGAAGGGGGCCGGCTGCTCGAAGATACGGATGCCGTTTTTGAGCAGCTCCCAGTAGGAGGCGCGGCTGGCCCAGGCCACGAAGGGCAGGTTGGTGTGGCCCGGCAGCACCAGGCTGATCTCGACCCCCCGCAGGGCGGCGGTGGTCAGGGCCACGATCATTGGCCGGTCGGGGATGAAGTAGGGGGTCATGATCCGCACCCGCCGGCGGGCAGTGGAGAGTGCCCCCATCACGATCCATTCCAGCTTGCGGAACGCGCGGTCCGGACCGTCGCCAATGGCCCGGACCACCGCGCTGCCGCAGGGCGACAGCGGCGGAAAGAGACGCGGATCAGCAGGCAGCTCACCGCTTGCAAACTGCCAGTCTTCCAGAAAGATCCGCTGCAGATCGGCCACCACCGGCCCCTGCACCCTGAAGTGCAGATCGCGGGTGGCCTGCTGCGGGTCGCTCTGCTGGACGCAGTGGCGGCTGCGGATATTCATGCCGCCGGTGAAAGCGGTGCGGCCGTCGATGATCAGCAGCTTACGGTGGTTGCGCAGGTTGATGAACGGCCCTTTGCTAAGCGGCAGGTACAGCCGCAGGTCGACATCGCTGTCGGCCAGGGCCTCCCGTGCGGTTGGCGCGCTGTAGCGTTCTCCCAGTGCATCCACCAGCACCCGCACCGCCACCCCGCGCCGGGCCGCTGCAGCCAGGGCATGGACAAAGGAGTGACCCGCACCGTCGCCGTCAAAGATGTAACTGCTCAGGTTGATGGTCTCACCAGCCTGCTCGATGGCCTCCAGCATGGCCGGGTAGGCCTCTTCGCCGTTTACCAGCGGCTCGATCCGGTTGCCGGCCAGCAGGCGGTGGCGTGCGACCCGGTCCCCCAGCGCCACCAGGTCGCTCAGGTGGCTAAAGGGCGCCGGCAGCACGACCGTAGACGGCTCACGCGGGGCCGGATCTTCGTCATGCTGCAGTTGGCGGCGACGCTGCCAACGTCGGGCGCGACGGGTGATCCGGTTGATCCCCAGCAGCCAGTAGGCCAACGGCCCCACCAACGGCACGGTCAGGCTCAAGGTGACCCAGACCAGAGCCGAACGGGGGTCGCGCTTGTGCAGCAACGCATGGCCGGCAGCCCACAGGCCGCAGAACAGTGCCGAAGCTGCCAACAGCAGCAGGATCAACTCATCGACGATGGTCTGGTCAAGCCAGGTCGACAATGATCTCATCCCCCTCCACCCGCACCGGCCAACTCTTGAGTACGAATTCGGGGAACTCCTTGCAGACGCCGTTGCTCAACTCAAAGCGATAACCGTGACGCGGACAGGACAGATGGCCGTCCTTGACGATGGCACCGGCCAGCGGGGCGCCCTGGTGGGGACACTCGTTCTCTACGGCATAGATGCTGCCCTTGAAGTTCACCAGCAGGACCTCCTGCCCCTCAACGGTGACCAGCTTTTTCCCCAGACTGGGGACCTCACTCAGCTTCGCAACGACCGGCATGGCGCTACCTCCTTGTGGATGATCGACTCAAACGTTGCCCAAGCTTACCATATCTGCGGCCATGGTCAAAAAAACTGAGCGCAATGCTGTCGCAACAGGCGGCCCGCCCTGCAGATGCCTTTTTTTTAAGCAGAAGCCCAACGCCTTCCGGCACAAACAAGACATAACTATCCTATATTACACATTTTTAAAAACTGGCACGGTCAATGCTCATAGCAGACCAGACAGGCACTGCCACATACGCGCTGTCCTCCTTGGTGCCGGGGGCGTCAGGCCCCCGGATTTTTTAGACCACACAAACAGGCTGCAGGATAGCAGGCACCATACCCAAAAGAGGGAGGTCATCACCATGAAACTGGTAGCAGCGATCATCAAACCGTTCAAACTGGACGAGGTAAAGGATGCCCTGCACGAGATCGGCATCGAGGGGATCACCGTCAGCGAGGTAAAGGGATTCGGCCGACAAAAGGGCCATACCGAGCTGTACCGGGGGGCCGAGTACGTTGTGGATTTCATCCCCAAGGTAAAGCTGGAGATCGCCGTGGCAGACGAACTGCTGCCCAAGGTGCTGGATACCATCCAGCAGACCGCCAAGACCGGCCGGATCGGCGACGGCAAGATCTTTGTGCTTCATCTGGAAGAGGCGATCCGGATTCGCACCGGCGAGACCGGTGGCGAGGCGATTTAACCCTGACACCACATACCATTGAACCACGATACAGGAGGTCTGTCATGAAACTGAAGCACACACTTACCGCAGCACTATTTGCCCTGCTTACCGGCCTGGTGGCTGTACCGGCCATGGCCGAAGAGCCCAAGGACGCTCCGGTCGCTGCCGTTGCCGCTGAGGCAGCAACAACACCAGCCGTCGCTCCGGCAGCAGTCGAGGCGGCTGCTCCGGCTGCCACGGAAAACCCGGCTCCGGTCTTTAACGGCGCCGACACCGCCTGGATGCTGATCTCATCGGCCCTGGTCCTGCTGATGATTCCCGGCCTGGCCCTGTTCTACGGCGGCATGGTCCGCTCCAAGAACGTGCTCTCCACCATGATGCACTCCTTTGTGGCCATGGGTATTGTGGGGGTGCAGTGGGTGGTGATCGGCTACACGCTGTCCTTTGGCGACGATATCGGCGGCGGTCTGCTGGGCAAGCTGAACAAGTTCATGCTGAACGGCATCACCCCGGACAGTCTGTTCCAGTTCGTGGCCTCCTCGGCCAATGCCATCCCGGAATATGTCTTTGTGATGTTCCAGGGTATGTTCGCCATGATCACCATCGCCCTGATCTCCGGCGCCCTGGCCGAACGGATCAAGTTCAGCGCCTACTGCCTGTTCGCCCTGCTCTGGACCACCCTGGTCTACGATCCGATCGCCCACTGGGTGTGGGGTCCGGGCGGCTGGCTGCTGGGGCTGGGTGCCCTTGACTTCGCCGGCGGCACCGTGGTGCACCTCTCCTCCGGTATCTCGGCCCTGGCAGTGCTGCTGTTCCTGGGCAAGCGCCACGGCTTCCCCACCGAGCGGATGGCGCCCCACAGTCTGCCGCTGACCCTGCTGGGTGTTGGCCTGCTCTGGTTCGGCTGGTTCGGCTTTAACGCGGGCAGCGCGGTATCTGCCAACGGTACCGCAGCCCTGGCCTTTACTACCACCACCGTGGCCCCGGCCGCCGCCGGCCTGGCCTGGATGATCGCCGAGTGGATGCATTCCGGCAAACCTTCGGCTCTCGGTTTCGGCTCCGGCGTAGTGGCCGGTCTGGTGGGCATCACCCCGGCCGCCGGCCTGGTAACCCCGGGCGCAGCGATCATCATCGGCGTCGGCGCCGGCCTGATCTGCTACGCTGCCATCCTGCTCAAGGCCAAACTGAAGTATGACGACTCCCTGGATGCCTTCGGCGTACACGGGGTGGGCGGCACCTTCGGCGCCATCGCCACCGGCGTGCTGGCCACCGTCGGCGCCAAGGGCCTGATCGCCGGTGAACCGAAGCAGGTCATGGTGCAGCTGATCGGTATCGTGGCCGCCGGCGCCTACGCCTTCATCGTTACCGTGGTGATCGCCTACGTACTGGACAAGACCATCGGTCTGCGGGTGGAGAAGGAAGACGAGATCATGGGCCTGGATCAGACCCAGCATTCGGAGAGCGGTTACAATATGTAAACGTTCGCCAGCAGTCGCACAACAAACGGGCCGCCTCATTATGGGGCGGCCCGTTTCATTTTATCCGTGACAAGCTTAGTCGGGTCATGGCAGACTTTTGGCTCCTGTACACGAAAGGTAGCTTACTCATGGCAAAAGAACTGTATGTCGGCCACCTGCCCTACGAGGCCACCAACGACGACCTGCGGCGGCTGTTCAGCGTAGCCGGCACGGTCACCTCGGTGCATATCATCACCGACCCGGTCAGCGGCAAATCAAAGGGCTGCGGCTATGTGCGGATGTCCAGCGAGGCGGAACTACAGGAGGCCATCGACTGCCTGGACGGCGCCCTGATGGAAAATCTGGCCATCACGGTCAGCATCGCTCGCCCCCAGAAACCGCAACCGGCGGGCAATCAGCCGGGAACTCCACGCCGCAAAGGCCCGGCAGGCAAGACCGGCAGCCCTCGCGGCGCCGATGCCGCTGCGCCGCGCAAACCAGCGGCGAAACCGGCTCCTCCCGCCCGATCGGCCAAACCGGCGCCAAGTCGGGGCCGCCGCCCGCCAACCGGCAAGGGCTAGCGGGTGGACTGTCGCACCGGCTGTGCCGCCTGCTGCATCGCCCCGTCGATCTCATCGCCCCTGCCCGGCCTGCCGCAGGGCAAACCGGCCGGCATGCGCTGCCCGCATCTTGATCACCAGCGACGCTGCCTGCTGTTTGGCAAACCCGAACGACCGGCTGTCTGCGCCAGCCTGCGGCCCAGCCCTGAGATGTGCGGCGCAACAGCGGCAGAGGCCCTGAGCTGGCTGACCGCGCTGGAACAACAGACCTGCCCTGATCTGATGCCATGACCTGACCACGGAGGAACCCCCAATGGAAACCTTTCTGACAACCGTTCGTGAGACCATTAACCCGGCCACCCAACCGGTGGGGATTAACCTGCTGCGCGACAGTACACTGCTGGAGGGGAAAAAGGTCCGCCTGCGCGGGCAGCGCCTCAGTGTCTGCCAGCAGATCGCTTACAGCCGGATGTACGGCTGGTCGACCTGGGCCGACCAGGCTAGTTCCCACTGCGTGCTGGGCGCTGCCTGCGCCGGCATCATCGCCCCGCCGGAGCGGGTTTTAAACGGCTCGGTCAACAACGGCATCTACCAGCAGGACCTGGCTGCTGCGCAGGCCATGCAGCAGCAGATGCCCCGCCTGGCCCCCGGCGTCGCGGGGCTGCTGACCTACCCGCTCTCCCGGCCGGTTGACGGCTTTACACCCGATCTGGTGGTGCTGTATGTCAACAGCGCCCAGGCCATGCGGCTGGTGCAGGCCTTTTTGTACCAGCAGGGCGGTGAGTTCGTGATGCGCAGTTCCGGCGACGCTGGGGTCTGCTCGCGGGCGGTGGCCCAGGTGGCCCTGACCAATGAGCCGGCCGTGGAGATCCCCTGCCTGGGAGACCGGCGCTTTGCCATGACCCAGGACCACGAGCTGTGCGTCGGCATCCCCGTTTCCTGGCTGGAGCGGACCGCCACCGGTCTGGCCGCCACCCACAAGGCCGGCATCCGCTACCCGGTGCCGTTCCAAATTCCGGCCGCCTGCGACCTGCCGCCAGACTATATCACCCGCGGGGATGACGCGTGAATCTGTCACCTGAAACCATGCTGTTGACGGCCTTTAGCCTCAACATCGCGCTGGTGCTGCTGGATGCCAGCCTGGGCTATCACCTGGCCCCCCACCTGCTACGACTGAGCCCCCGTGACGAGGACAGTGATTCCGAGGCCTTTGTACGTGGCATCCGGCGGATGCTGACCGGGGTGGTGATGTTGTATATGTTCTTCAACTGCCTGGCCTATTTTCGGCAGAACAACGCCCTGATGGCTGTGGTGACGGTGCTGATCGTACTGGACCTGGGCGGCCAGCTGTACGTGCGCTACCGCGCCCGCCGCCGCGGTGGAGACGCGCCATGAACGGGCCGCTTCTGGAATGCTGCTTCGGGGTGCGCTACCATGAGGTGGATCAGCAGGGGATGGTCCGGCTGCCGGTGGTGATGACCTGGTTACAGGATGCCGGCATCGAACATGCCACCGAACTGGGGGTGGCAGTACGGGATCTGCGCAAACTGGGGCTGACCTGGGTACTGTCGCGACTGACCCTGGAACTGGAACACTATCCCCGTGGCGCCGAAAATGTCACGGTACGCACCTGGCCGGTCACCTGTGAGGGGCTGTTCTCAATCCGGGACTATCAGTTGTTGGATGACGACGGCCAGCAGATCGGCCAGGCCACCACCTCCTGGGCCGTGCTGGACCTGAAAACCCGCCGGCCGGTCAGAATCAGCGACCACTTGCCCCCCTATCCGCTGCGTCCGCTACGTGCCCTGGCCGACCCCTTTGCCACCCTGCCGATGCTGGAACAGTGCAGCACCGCCCTGCAACTGCCGGTGCTGCGTTCCGATCTCGATCCGAACCGGCATGTCAACAACACGGTCTATGCCGGTTGGGCCCTGGAGGCGGCGCCAGCCGGGATCGCCGACAGCTGCCGGCCAACCAGACTGGAGATCGGCTTCCGGGCCGAGGCGCTCTACGGCGACACCATCCGCTCCTGTTGTGCAGCCCTGCCGGATGATCCCCACACCCTGCTGCACCGGATCGAGCATGCCGGTGACGGTCGTGAACTGTGCCGCCTGCGCACCACCTGGAAATCCCGGTAACCCTAGCCGACGGTTTTTCGAAACCTCATTACCGCCACCCCCAATACCACCGTCCCGATCATCAAGAGCGCCAGCAGTTGCGGCCAGAGGATCGTTATCCCCACCCCCTTCAGATAGAGACCACGGATGATCGCCATAAACCAGCGCACCGGGTTGATCAGGGTCAGCCACTGCACTGCCAGCGGCATATTGTCCACCGGAAAGGCAAAACCGGACAAGAGCATCGAGAGAAAGATTACGAAAAAGGCGCTCATGGTGGCCTGTTGCTGGGTCTGACTGATGGTAGAGAGAAACAGGCCGGTCCCCAGCGAACTCATCAGGAACAGGCCAGTGGCCAGCACCAGCAACCAGATGCTGCCGCGCACCGGCACCCGGAACACCAGCCAGCCCACCAGGCTGATCAAAAAGACGTTGCCGTAGCCGATCAGGACAAAAGGCAGGGTCTTACCCAGGATGAACTCAAACTTGCGGATCGGGGTCACAATCACCTGTTCGATGGTGCCGATCTCCTTCTCCCGCACCACTGCCATGGCTGACAGCAGCATGGTGATGATAAACAGGATGTTGGCGATCACCGCCGGCACATAAAAGGGCGGGCTGGCCAGATCCGGGTTGAACCAGGCCCGGCTCTCCAGCCGCACCGCGCCCGGCAGTGGCGCATCACCCCGGCGCTGGGCCTGCCCGGTCAGCAAGGCCAGGTTACGGGACTCGGCAAAACGGGAGAGATAGCCCAGCATGACCCCGGCGGTATTGGAATCGGAGCCGTCCAGCAAGGCCTGCAGCGTGGCGGTTTCGCCCCGCCCCAGTTTTTCCGCCAGACCGTGGTTGATCACCAGCACCACCCGGGCATCGCCCCGTTCCAGCAGCCGGGCCGCCTGCTGTTCGTCATCCAACCGGATGGTCTGGCGGAAATGCCCGGAGGCAAACAGCACCTGTAACAGCTCACGGCTCTGGAAGGAGCTATCGCGGTCGATCACGGCGGTGGGGATGTTACGCACATCCATATTGACCGCATAACCGAAAATCACGGTCTGGATCATCGGCATCACAAACAGCACCACCCGCATGCGCGGGTCGCGGAAGGTCTGGATGAACTCTTTGATCAGCATGGCCTTGAGGCGTGCAAACATGGTTATCCCAGCTTCTTCCTGAATTTCAGTACCGCCAACGACAGGATCACCACGACAAACCCCAACAAAAACAGGGCCTGGGGCCACAAGGTGGCCAGGCCCACATCCTTCAGGTAGATCCCCCGCAGGATGGTGACAAAATAACGGGCCACCACGATATGGCTGACCGCCTGAATCGGGGCCGGCATATTCTCCAGCGGGAAGATGAAACCGGACAGCAGAAAGGCCGGCAGCACCGTCACCAGCAGGGCCAGCTGACTGGCCAGCAGTTGGCTCTTGGCCACAATGCTGACCAGCATGCCTACGGCCAGCGCCCCCACCAGAAACAGCAACGACAAGACCAGCAGCAGTAGAAAGCTGCCCTTCAACGGCACACTGAACACAAAATAGCCCACCCCAACCGCAAGCAGCAGATCCAGCACGCCGATGCAGAAATAGGGTGCCAGCTTGCCGAAGATCAACTCAAACCGGCCCACCGGCATGGTCACCAGTTGCTCCATGGTGCCGGTCTCCCACTCCCGCGCCATGCTGAGCGACGTGAGCAGCGCCGCCACGATCATCATGATCACCGGGATCAGACCGGGGAAGATAAAGTTACGGGAAACAAGATCAGGGTTGAACCAGATCCGGGGACGGATCTCCAGCGGAACTGCCGCGACAGCCTGCTGTGGCAAACGGCGCTGTAAGGCTGCCAGTGTGATCTGGCGCGACCAGGTCAGCACAATCGCTTCGGCATAACCCTGGGCAATGGTGGCGGTGCTGGGGTCGCTGCCATCCAGAATCACCTGCAGGGTCGGGTTGTTGCCATCCTTGAGCCGGTCGGCAAAATCGGCCGGCAGCACCAAAGCGATCAGAGCGGTGCGCCGGTCAACCGCCTGCTCAAGTTCAGCGTAGGAACCAGCATGCGTCCGCAGCGAAAAATAGCGCGACCCTTGAAACCGGCTGATCAACTCGCGGCTCTGGGGGGTCTGGCTCTGGTCCCAGACGGCCAGCGGCACCCGGTCCACATCCAGGGTGAGGGCATAGCCGAACAGGAACAGCATGATCAACGGCATCAGGATTCCCAGAGCCAGGCTGCGCGGATCCCGCAGCACATGCAGAAACTCCTTGCGGGAGACGGCGCGTATGCGACGCAGGAAGGCAGGCATCATCCGCCCCCTTCCTGCCGGTCCCGCTCCTCGATCAGCTCGATGAAGACCTGCTCCAGACCGGGTAGCGTTCCATTGACAGCCCGCTGCTGTTTCAAGGCCTGCGGTGTGCCGATCGCCACCAGCTCGCCCCGGTAGATCAGGGCCAGCCGGTCGCAATACTCGGCCTCGTCCATGTAGTGGGTGGTGACAAACACGGTGACCCCTTCCGCCGCCAGGCTGTGGATCAGTTGCCAAAAACGGCGGCGGTTCAGGGGATCGACCCCGGCGGTGGGTTCATCCAGAAAGATGATCGGCGGCCTATGCAGCAGGGCGCAGCCCAGGGCCAGCCGCTGACGCCAGCCGGCCGAAAGCTCGCCAGCCTTGGAGTTGCGACGCTCGGCCAATCCCGCCATCTCGATCACCCAGTCGGCCCTCTGGGCCAGCTCCCTGGCCGGCAGACGATAAATGCCACCGTAAAAGGCGATATTTTCAGCCACTGTCAGATCCTCATACAGGGAGAACTTCTGGCTCATGTAGCCGATGCTCTCCTTGATCCGCTCAGCGGCCTGCCCGATATCCAAGCCGGCCACCTTGCCGCTTCCGCTGCTCGGTTCAAGGATACCGCACAACATTCGGATGGTGGTGGACTTGCCCGCGCCGTTGGGTCCTAAAAAACCGAATATCTCGCCCTTGGGTACGCTGAGACTGATGCCGTTGACTGCCGTAAAATCGCCGAAGCGGCGGGTCAGCCGATCAAGGACAACCGCTGGCTCCGCCGACTGTAGCGCTGGGGCGGGACGACGCCTGACCGCCGTGTCGGCACCTTCTCCCAAGACGGCAATAAAGACATCTTCAAGGGTGGGATGCGTAAGAATCGGATCAGCCAGCTGTTTCAGATTCTGCGGGCTATCGCACGCCATCAGACGGCCATGGTGCAACAGCCCCACCCGGTGACAGCGCTCGGCCTCGTCCAGGTAGGCGGTGGCCACCACCACTGTAACTCCCTCGGCCAGCAGGGTATCGAGAATTCGCCAGAAGTCGCGGCGGGAGACCGGATCAACGCCGTTGGTCGGTTCATCCAGAAACAGCACCGCGGGGGTATGGATCAGGGCGCAGCACAGGCCAAGCTTCTGCTTCATCCCGCCGGACAAGGCACCAGCCCGGCGTTTGGTGAAGGGGAGCAATCCGCTCATCGCCAGGAGCCGATCGGCCCGTGCAGTCCACTCGGCCTTGGCTACGCCGAAGATATCGGCATGAAAACGGATATTTTCCATCACCGTCAGGTCAGGATACAGGCCGAAACGCTGACTCATGTAGCCGAGCCGGGAGCGGACCGGCTCCAGATTTTGACAGTCGCACCCCAGCACCGTGGCCTGCCCGCTGCTCGCATCCAGCACCCCGGTCAGCATCCGCAGGGTGGTGGTCTTGCCGGCGCCGTCGGAACCGACCAGACCGAACAACTCGCCTTGCGGAATGTTGAGCGACAGGCCCTCCACGGCGGTCAGGTCGCCGAAACGCTTGGTGAGGTTGGTCAGTTGAATAGCATCCATATTAAAATTTGACCCGGGCGACGTCAGCATTCAGATGATACCAAGGCGGTGGGGAGAAAGCGACGCAGGCATAGCTACAGACTATGTCGAGGAGCTTTCGACCAACCAACGCCGGTAGCGCTGGATTTATGGCGTCGCGATAATGGCATCCACCGGCATGCCCGGCTTCAGCTCCTGCTTGGGATTGGCAATGGTAACCTTGACCCGGTAGACCAGCTTGACCCGTTCAGCCTCGGTCTGCACATTGCGGGGGGTGAATTCGGCCTCGGATGCGATAAAACTGACAATGCCCCGATAGCTGCGCCCTTTCCAGGTGTCGCTGGTGACCGTGGCTTGTTGCCCCAGCTTGATGCGTCCCAGCTGTGTCTCCGGGATATATCCCCGTACCCAGACCTCGTCCAGTCGGCCTAAAGTGATCACCGGACTGCCGGCGGCCAGCAGCTCACCCGGCTCGGCATGTTTGGCCAGCACCACGCCGGTGAGCGGCGCAGCCAGCACCGCCTGTGACAGCCGGGTTTCTGCCAGCGAGCGGGCGGCTGCAGCCCCCTCCAGACGGGCCTGGGCGCCACGCACTGCATCAGGCCGGGGACCGATCTCGGTCAGACGCAGGCGCTGTTCGCCCTCCCGCACGGCGGCAGCTGTAGCATCTTTCGCGGCCCGGGCGGCATCCAGCTCCTTGCGGGGGATCACCTCTTTTTTAAACAGCGCTTCGGCCCGCGCCGCATCCTGACTGGCCTGCCCCAGCTCCGCCTTCAGCCGGGCCAGGGTAGCTGCGCTGGCGGCAATCTCTTCACGCCGGCTGCCGGCCAGTAAGTCAGCCAGCGCAGCTTGGGCAGCCTGCTGATCGGCAGCCCGTAACCTGCGCTCATCCTGTAGTTCATCATCCTCCAGCCGGGCCACGATCTGACCGGCCGCAACCTGCTGTCCCTCATCCACCAGCCGCTCCCGCAGGCGTCCCGGCACCTTGAAAGAAACCGCCACCGTAGTGGTCTCAACGGTACCGGTCAGTTTGATGGCAGCGGCATCCTCCGAAGGCTTGCAGCCCGTCACCAGTACAAGGATCAGTGTGATCAGGATAGATCGACCCATGGTGTCAGTTCTCCTTACGATTCAGTCTAGCAGCATCCTTGTACGACACTTTCAGACCGAGTGCCAGCAAGACGGTTTTTGATTGACAGAACCTGCTGTTACTTATACTCTTTTTGTCTTACAAAAAAATAGCATTGACCTATGTATACCAGCATATCCAAGGAGACGCAGACCATGGCCGAGAAGTTCATCTTTACCTCTGAATCCGTATCCGAAGGGCATCCCGACAAGGTTGCCGACCAGATTTCCGATAGCATCCTCGATGCGATCCTGGCACAGGACCCCAAGGCACGTGTGGCCTGCGAGACCCTGGTCACCACCGGTATGGCCGTGATCGCCGGCGAGATCACCACCACTGCCGTGATCAACTATGCCGAGATCGTCCGTAACACCATCAAGGAGATCGGCTACTGCGGTTCCGAGATGGGCTTCGATTACGAGACCTGCGCGGTACTGGTCTCGCTGGACCGTCAGTCACCGGACATCTCGCAAGGCGTCACCGAGGGCGAAGGTCTGTTCAAGGAGCAGGGCGCCGGCGACCAGGGCCTGATGTTCGGCTACGCCTGTAACGAGACCCCCGAATTGATGCCGATGCCGATCCAGCTCTCCCAGCAGCTGGTCAAACGTCTGGCTGATGTCCGCAAGTCCGGGCTGTTGAACTTCCTGCGCCCTGACTCCAAGTCCCAGGTATCGGTAGAGTATGACAACGGCAAACCGGTGCGGGTCAACACGGTGGTGATCTCCACCCAGCACACCCCCGACGTTACCCAGGAGACCATCCGTGAAGGGGTGATGGACGAGGTGATCAAGAAGGTGATCCCGGCCCACCTGATGGACAGCGAGACCCGTTTCTTCATCAACCCCACCGGCCGTTTTGTGGTGGGCGGCCCGATGGGGGACTGCGGTCTGACCGGACGCAAGATCATCGTGGACACCTACGGTGGCATGGGCCGTCACGGTGGCGGCGCCTTCTCCGGCAAGGATCCCTCCAAGGTGGACCGCTCCGCTGCCTACATGGGCCGCTACGTAGCCAAAAACCTGGTGGCCGCCGGACTGTGCGAGCGTTGCGAGGTGCAGGTAGCCTACGCCATCGGTGTGGCTGAACCGGTCTCGATCATGGTCAACGCCTTTGGCACCGGCGTGATCTCCGAGCACCGCATGGCCGAACTGGTGCGCGAGGTATTCGACATGCGCCCCCGCGCCATCATCGAACAGTTGGACCTGTTGCGCCCGATCTACAAAAAAACCGCCGCCTATGGCCACTTTGGCCGTGAGCTGCCGGAATTCACCTGGGAAAAAACTGACAAGGCCGCAGAGCTGAAACAGAAGGCCGGCCTGTAACCGGAGACCGTCTATCCTTGCAGTACAAGGGGCGGCCTCAGGGGCCGCCCTTTTTCATATCAAACGCCCATCGAGCGTGATCGTTGACAAGAACCTTGTGTATACAGTAAGGTAGCGCACTTTTTCGGATAGAGGGGTTGAACATGGCAAAGAGCTACAAGATTGCGGTCCTGCCGGGTGACGGTATCGGGCCTGAGGTGATGGCCGAGGCCACCAGGGTGCTGGACGTGATCGGCAAAAAGTACGACGTTACCTTTGAGGGCACCTTTGCCAACGTGGGCGGCGCCGGCATCGACAACGAAGGCAAGGCACTGCCCCAGACCACCATCGACATCTGCAAAGCAGCCGATGCGATCCTGTTCGGCTCGGTGGGCGGCCCCAAGTGGGAGAGCCTGCCACCGGACGAGCAACCGGAGCGAGGCGCCCTGTTGCCGCTGCGCAAGATCTTCGGCCTCTACGCAAACTTAAGGCCGGCGATCATCTTCCCCTCGCTGACCGGCGCCTCATCGCTGAAAGAAGAGGTAATCAGCGGCGGCTTCAACGTACTGGTGGTGCGGGAGCTGACCGGCGGCATCTACTTCTCCCAACCCAAAGGGATCGAGGGCGTGGGCCGCGAGCGGATCGGTATCGACACCATGAAGTACAGCGTGCCGGAGATCGAGCGGATCACCCACGTGGCCTTCCAGGCCGCCCAGAAACGGGGCAAGAAGGTCTGCTCCATCGACAAGGCCAATGTGCTCTCCTCTTCGGTGCTCTGGCGCGAGGTAGTGATCGATATCGCCAAGCAGTACCCGGATGTGGAGCTGTCCCATATGTACGTGGACAACGCCGCCATGCAGCTGGTCAAGTGGCCCAAGCAGTTCGACGTGATCCTGTGCGAAAACATGTTCGGCGACATCCTCTCCGACGAGGCGGCCATGCTGACCGGCTCCCTGGGGATGCTCCCCTCGGCCTCGCTGGCCGAAGGCACCTTCGGCATGTACGAGCCCTCCGGCGGCTCGGCCCCGGATATCGCCGGCCAGGGGATCGCCAACCCGATCGCCCAGATCCTGTCGGCCGGCATGATGCTCAAGTTCTCCTGCGGCATGGTTGAGGCGGCCGACGCCATTGACAACGCCGTAAAGGCCGTGCTGGACCAGGGCTACCGCACCCGCGACATCTTCCAGAACAAGCCGGGCGAGAAGCTGGTCAATACCAAAGAGATGGGATCTGCCACCATCGCAGCATTGGGCTAATTCTAACCAATTTACGTTAAAGGAGTGACAGCCATGAAAGTTGGTATCGTCGGTTGGCGCGGCATGGTCGGCTCGGTCCTGATGCAACGCATGCAGGAAGAAAACGACTTCAGCCTCGGCTTTGAGCCGGTCTTTTTCTCCACCTCCCAGGCAGGGCAGCCTGCCCCGATGAACGCCGGCACCCTCAAAAATGCCGACGACATCGCCGAACTGAAAAAGCTGGACGTAATCATCACCTGCCAGGGGGGCGACTACACCAAGGCGGTGCATCCCGAGCTGCGCAAGCAGGGCTGGAACGGCTACTGGATCGACGCCGCCTCCACGCTGCGGATGGAAGATAACGCCGTGATCATCCTCGATCCGGTCAATCGCAACGTGATCGACGCGGCCCTCAAAAACGGCCAAAAAGACTTTATCGGCGGCAACTGTACGGTCAGCCTGATGCTGATGGCCCTAGGCGGCCTGTTCCGCGCCAACCTGGTGGAGTGGCTCTCCTCCATGACCTACCAGGCGGCCTCAGGCGCCGGCGCTCCCAACATGCGGGAGCTCTTGTCCCAGATGGGGGTACTGCAAGGCACCGTGGCCGAGGAACTCAAAAACCCCGGCTCCGCCATTCTGGAGATCGACCGCAAGGTGACCAACGCCCTGCGGGATGGCTCGCTGCCCACCAAGGAGTTCGGCTTCCCGCTGGCCGGCAATGTGCTGCCCTGGATTGACCGCGAAGTGGAAGACGGCCAGAGCCGCGAAGAGCTGAAAGGGTTTCTGGAGACCAACAAGATCCTGGGCACCACGAGCCCGATCCCGGTGGACGGCATCTGCGTGCGGGTCGGCGCCATGCGCTGCCACAGCCAGGCCCTGACCATCAAGCTGAACAAGGACCTGCCGCTGGCCGAGATCGAAAACCTGATCGCCAACGACAACCAGTGGGTCAAGCTGATCCCCAACACCAAGGCCGAGACCCTGGCGGGCTTAACCCCGGCCGCCGTCTCCGGCACCCTGACCGTGCCGATCGGCCGGTTGCGCAAGATGAAGATGGGGCCCCAGTATCTGCAGGCCTTCACCTGCGGCGACCAACTGCTGTGGGGTGCAGCGGAGCCGTTGCGGCGGATGCTGCGCATCCTTTTGGAGAAATAGAAACGGTCTTTTCCCGCCCTGGCCCCGCCAATCGTCGGAATGCCTTGTGCGGCGTACCAGCAAAGTACGCCTCCGCGTCGTTCCTCGATTGTCAGACCCAGAACGAAAAAATCCTCGTTTCGAAATGTCCTGTGTATCGTAACAAGCCCTCGGCCTTCCTTGGCCGGGGGCTTTCCATATTCTGCATTTTTCTCTGTGAACTCTGCGCCCTCTGTGGCAAAAAGATGCGTATGCGGACAGTTAAACTCATCATTCAATACGACGGGACGAATTATTGCGGCTGGCAGGAGCAGGCTAACGGCCCCTCGATCCAGGAGACCGTCGAGCTGGCACTGGCGAAGATACTGGGCCAGCGGGTGCGGGTGCAGGCCGCCGGCCGCACCGATGCCGGGGTGCATGCCCTGGCAATGCCGGCCACCTTTCGCACTGAATCAATCATCCCGCTGCGGGCCTTTGTGGCGGGGCTCAACGGCTTTCTGCCGGAGGACATCGCCATCCAGTCGGCCGAAGAGGTGCCCGATGACTTCCGGGTGATCGGCGGCAGTCACAACAAGACCTACCGCTACACCATCTACAACGCCCGCCAACGTTCACCACTCAACCGGCGCACCAGTTGGCACGTGCGTGATCAGTTGGACCTTGATGCCATGCGCAGCGCAGCGGCGCACTTTATCGGCAAGCACGACTTTGCCGCCTTCCGGGGGCAAAACTGTACCGCCGTTACGAGCCTGCGCCGGATCGATGCAGTGGAAATCCAGCAACAAGGACCGCTGGTGATTATCGACGTCACCGGCGGCGGTTTCCTCAAGCATATGGTCAGGATTATGGCCGGCACCCTGGTGGATATCGGCCGGGGACGCTTCAGCCCAGGCCTGGTTGCCGAACTGCTGCAGACCCCCAATCGCTGCCTGGGGGGCGTCACCGCCCCGCCCCAAGGACTCTGCCTGCTGCGGGTCAACTATCCCCCAACCCCCTTTATTCCTTAAAAATGCTGAAAACCATATAATTTAACTTGACACGATCGACCAGATAAGTAGAATTCGGTTTTACTCGAGCAGCTAACGTACAAAATAGAATAACCTGCTGGATTTACTGAGCTACATTACTGCCACACCACTTTTAGATCGTTTTTATTTCCTACAGCACGTTTTGCTGTAAACGCAAAAAACAAACAGGAGGTAGCACACATGTCTGAGTACGGTACCCTGCAGGATCGTGTCCGCTGCAAATCACTGCTGGACAAGGTAAAGACCCCCGAGCAGTGCATTGAATTTTTCAAAGACGGTATGAACCTGGGCTGGTCCGGCTTTACCCCGGCCGGTTACCCTAAAGTGGTGCCGATCGCCCTGGCTGACCACGTAGAGAAGAACAACCTGCAAGGCAAGCTGCGCTTCAACCTGTTCATCGGCGCCTCGGTCGGTGCAGAGACCGAAAACCGCTGGGCACAACTTGATATGATCGATCGTCGCTGGCCTTATCAGACCGGCAAGGACATCGCTGCTGGCATCAACGCCGGTCGCATCCGGATGGGCGACAAGCACCTCTCGCTGTTCGCTCAGGACCTGGGCTACGGCTTCTACACCAAAGACTCCCCAACCGGACGTCTTGACCTTGCCATCATCGAAGTATCTGCCATTACCGAAAACGGCGGTCTGGTTCCCACCACCTCCTGCGGCGTTATCGGCGAAATCCTGGCGATGTGCGACAAGGTGATCGTTGAGGTCAACACGGGCGAACCCTCCTTCGAAGGGATCCACGACATCATCGTTTGCGACAACCCGCCAAACCGTCAGGTAATCAACATTCAGAAGACTGCCGACCGCGTAGGCACCACCTACTATCCGTGCGACCCCAGCAAGATCATTGCTGTGGTGGAAAGCAAGCTGCGTGACAAGGGCCGTGCCTTTGCCGAGCAGGACGACACCTCCGAGGCGATCGCCAACCACATCATCGACTTCTTTACCCACGAAGTGAAGGCTGGCCGTCTGCCCAAGAACCTGCTGCCGATCCAGTCCGGCGTCGGCTCCATCGCCAACGCCGTTATCGGCGGCCTGGCCAAGGGTCCCTTCACCGGCCTGACCGTCTTTACCGAGGTGCTGCAGGACACCATCCTTGACCTGATGGATTCCGGCAAGTGCGACGCCGCATCGGCCTGTTCCCTGTCTCTGTCCGAAAGCCCGGGTTTCCCCCGCTTCTTCGCCAACTGGGACAAGTATTTCGGCAAGTGCACCCTGCGCCCGCTGTCCATCTCCAACGCCCCTGAGCCGATCCGCCGCCTGGGTTGTATCGCCATGAACACCCCGGTTGAGATCGACATCTACGCACACGCCAACTCCACCCTGGTGGGCGGTACCCGGATGATCAACGGCATCGGCGGTTCCGGCGACTTCCTGCGCAACGGTTACCTGAAGATGATGCACACCCCGTCGAGCCGTCCGTCCAAGACCGACCCGACCGGTATCTCCTGCGTGGTGCCGCACTGCTCGCACATCGACCACACCGAGCATGACCTGGACTGCGTGATCACCGAGCAGGGTCTGGCTGATGTTCGCGGCATGGCTCCCAAGGATCGCGCCCGCCGGATCATCGAAAAGTGCGCCCACCCGGACTACAAGGCGCAACTGACCGAGTACCTGAACATTGCTGAGAAGGAGTGCATCGCCAAGGGCGTCGGTCACGAGCCCCAGCTGTGGGACCGCGCCTTCAAGATGCACCTCAACCTGGCCCAGAATGGCACCATGAAGGTCAAGAACTGGGATGTGAAGATCGACCTCTGCGAATAACAGCAGCGCTCTGATCAGACACTGACACAAGGCCCTGCCGGTAACCCGGCAGGGCCTTGTGCGTTCATGCACAGGGCCGCCACCACACATTTCCCCCTTGCGCTCACTGCCAAAAGTGCTTAAGATACCGATTTCGTGGCACCAGCGCCTCCTATCGGAGCAGACCAGCAGGGGAGACTCCTACATGGCAGACAAGGTTAGCGGCTTTCAGGGCGAGATTGCCGGCCTCTCACTCGCCGACGTTATCCAGCTCAAGGGACACAACAAATATTGCGGTTGCATCACGGTGGAGTACAGAGACCAGCGTGGTGCGATCTATTTCGTAGACGGCGAGATCATCCACGCCGAGCAAGGTAAGCACAGCGGCGAAGATGCGATCTATGCCATCCTGAAATGGCCCGGCGGCAACTTTTCCCTGGCCCCGGAGATGACCACCAACGTCTGCACCATCCATTGCAGCCTCAACTTCCTGCTGCTGGAGGCCCACCGCCGGATGGACGAGGAAGCCCACGAAGAGGCCGAATCGTTCAAGGATGTGATCGAGCAGAGCGAACGTCGCCAACAACCCCGCCAGCCTGACCCCGCTACCGCCTCCCAGCAGCGCACCATGAGCGCTGCAGCGGCCCGCGTGATGAGCGTGAACGCCGTAACCTATGCCACACTGCTGGACAAACAAGGCCATCCGGTGCAGGACGACAGTCAGGAGGCTGAATCGCTATCAGCCAAGGGCCTGTTCATGGCCCAATCCAGCATCAAACTGGGCGAGCTGATGGGACTGGGTGAACTGCGCGCCGCTGTGGCCCAGACCGATAACTTCGATCTGCTGCTCTACGATTCACGCCAGCATTACCTGTGCATTGCCATCAAACCCAACAGCAAACTGGACGGGGTCGAGGCCGAGATCAAGGCCGCCCTGGCACCGGGCAAGTAGGAGACCGCGCATGCAGGAAATCCTCCACCAGATATCGGCAATCGACGGCGTGATCGGCACTAGCCTGTTCAATGACCAGGGCAAGGTACTGGCCCATGCCTGCCCACCGCTGCTTGACGCTGCCCAGCTGGGCACAGCCGCCACCACCATCCTCGATTGCATTCATGGTCTGCAGATATCTCAGAGTGTCCATGGGCTGGATCTGCGCTACACCGAAGGCCGCATCATCGTGCGGACCCTACCGGGCGCCTTCCTGTGCGTCCCCTGCGCCAAGAACGTCAACATGTCGATGGTCAACATCACCCTTAACCTGGCCATGAAAAAGCTGGAGCAGGCCCTGGCAAAACAGGCCCCCGCCTCGCCGGCGCTCGGTTCACCGGTTTCATCGGACGAAGGGATGCAACTACGGGTGGCGCACCTGCCCAAAAGCGATGCCAGCAGCAGCTTCGACCAACTGGGCATGATCGCCGTCAGCCAGGCCACGGCCAAGCAGATCAGTGATTTTTTCGGCAAGCCGGTCAAGAAGGTCAAGGTCACCACCCCCGGTGGCGGTGGCGGCAGCTTCCCGCTGATGGTGATCAACGATGTGGAGCTGCAGTATGAAGGGGCCCTGGTGGTGGGACCGGGCATCGAGAAGAAGCTCAAGGTCAACGAAGGGGAGATGGTGATGATCACCCAGGCCTGACCTGAACCACACAAGCAAGCCAGTCATCTGCAGGGCGGGACGTCAGTCTCCGCCCTGTTTTGATTGATGGGCCCGGGGGTGGGCCTGGTCGTAGACCGCCATCAGGCGATCAAGACTCAGGTGGGTGTACTTCTGGGTGGTGGAAAGGGAGGCATGGCCGAGCAGTTCCTGAATCGAACGCAGGTCGGCGCCCTGCTCCAGCAGGTGGGTGGCGAAGCTATGCCGCAGGGTATGGGGGCTGACGGCACGAAAACTGTCGATGCCTCCGGCCTGCAGCGCTACGATCCGGGCCACGCTACGCCGGTTGATCCGCTGACTGCGGCTGTTAAGAAACAACGGTTCCTCTTCGGTAGGCAGCCCCCGCAGCTGCAGATAACGCGTCACCGCCTCGACCGCCTTGTCCCCCACCGGCACGATCCGCTCTTTGCCACCTTTGCCCAGCACCCGCACCATGCCGCCGGCCAGATCAAGGTCACCCACCGCAAGACCGCTCAACTCAGAGACCCGCAAGCCGCTTGAGTAGAGTAACTCCAGCACCGCACGGTCACGGGCCTCGGTCAACGCATCCCGCGGTCGCGGCGGTGTCCCCTCCAGTACGGCTACGGTCTGATCGATATTAAGGTGAAACGGCAGCCGCTGTTCACGTTTGGGAGTGGCAATCAGCTCAGCCGGGTTAAGCGCAAGTTGACCGGTGCGCACCAGCCAGGCGAACAGGGCGCGGATGGCGGCCAGCTTGCGGCCGATGCTGCTTTTACGATACGGGGTCTGGTCTTTCGGCTGGTGTACGGACAGCTGGGCCAGATAGAGCCGCAGCAGCAGATGGTCCACCACTGCGGCGTCGGCCGACTCGCCGCGCTGGTCGCGGACAAAGGCCGCAAACTGGTGCAGGTCGTTGCGGTAAGCGGCAACGGTGTGGAACGAGGCATTGCGCTGGGTGGCCAGGTACTCGAGAAAGGCAGCCACCTGCCCCGTCAGCGGGCTAGGCGCCGCTACTTGAACTGGGGCGGTGGGCTGGTCAGCTTCCATCCGGGCACCTGGTCATCGGCCGACTGTTCACGATAGACCCACTTCTGTCGGTCGCTAACGGTCTTCAACCGGTTGTCGGGCATCACAAAATAGTCGAACTCCATAATGGCGTCGGCGGTACCCTGATCAGGACGGCATTCCTGGCCCAGTATCCGGAAGTCGACCATGGTTACCCCACGGCGACGGACCTGGTCGGCAAACTGGATATAGGCCTCGCGCTGCTCTTTATCCGCCATGGTCAAGGCGGCCTTTTCAAGCTCCAGCCAGCGGACCGCCTTGCTGTAATCCTTGATGGTTCGTTCGCACTCCTCACCACGGCCATACTTGCTGTAGGCAGAACAACCGCATGACAACAACGCAACCGTCACCAACAGGACAATCAGTCGAATCGACATCAGCAAACTCCTTGCCAGCGGAAACCGCCCTGCGGCAGTTGTACCGCCCCTGGTTTTAAGGTATAAGAGACGTCATCCACAATCGAAACGAGACCCCATGCTGCACACCCTGATCAACTGGCTGGTTGAGACCATCGGCTCCCTGGGCTATCCTGGCATCCTGCTGCTGATGGCCATGGAAAGTTCAATCATACCGGTGCCCAGCGAGCTGGTGATGCCGCCGGCCGGCTACCTGGCCTTCCAGGGTCGCATGAATCCCTGGCTGGCGATCCTGGCCGGCACCGTGGGCAGCCTGGCTGGCGCCTACGCCAACTACTTCGCCTCCCACTACCTGGGCCGCCCCCTGATCCTCAAGTACGGTCGTTATGTGCTGATCCCGCCGGACAAGTTCGAGCGAGTGGAGGCATTCTTCCTGCGCCACGGCGAGATATCGACCTTCATTGGGCGGCTCTTGCCGGTGGTACGGCACCTGATCTCGATCCCGGCCGGCGTGGCCGGCATGAACCACCTGCGCTTCACAACCTATACCCTGCTGGGTGCCGCCATCTGGTGCGGCATCCTGACCTGGATCGGCTACGCCCTGGGAGAGCACCAGGAACTGGTGATGGCCTGGTCCCACAAGGCCCTGTTCTGGGTGCTTGTCACCTGCTGTGCACTGGTGGCAAGCTACGTCTGGTGGCAGCGACGCCAGTCATTAAAACGTAATGAGTCCTGAAAGGCAAAAGGAAAATACCATGGAGATGACCCGCACCGGGCGCGTGCACTACCTGGCCCCCGGCTTTGGTGCCG
>Ga0209016_1000163_pt1 | contig 93670 bp, 76 predicted proteins | sample EPASupsiteSAE305_FD_187265 | JGI IMG/M metagenome (GOLD analysis project Ga0209016, IMG submission 187265) | Bioremediated contaminated groundwater microbial communities from EPA Superfund site, New Mexico - SAE3-05 (SPAdes) (version 2) | ecosystem: Environmental > Aquatic > Deep subsurface >... | reverse complement strand
TGTTCGGACTCGGAATGCCTGAACTGATCATTATTTTAGTCATTATCGTCATCATCTTCGGTGCGGGCAAACTGCCGGAAATCGGCAGCGGCATCGGCAAGGGCATCCGCAACTTCAAGGATGCCACCAAGAAGGACGAAGAACCCAAAGCCCTTGACGAGGATAAAAACAAGGAGGCCTGAAAAGGTTTTCTGTACCCCGAAATTTACTCCCACCCTGGCTACTGCAATGTTTGGATTAGGAACCCCTGAGCTGATTATCATTCTGTTGATTGCCTTTCTCATCTTCGGCAGTAAAAAATTGCCGGAAATTGGCGCTGGTCTCGGTAAAGCCCTGGGCTCGTTTAAAAAGGGGCTGGGCGAGGTCGAAGAGGCGCAAACCGATCTCAAAAAAAGCCTGCCCATAGTCAGGGAGATCACCGAGGTCAAGGAAACGTTCGACAAGGCCAAGAGTATCACGGGCGTCCTCGACAAGTAACTCCCCGCTTTTTTCTCCGCACCGGCGGGAGTTCCTGTGATTAACCGCCGCTTTCCGACCGATGGCCCTTTGTTCTTGACAACCATTCCCCTTTTCAGTAAATGCTTTTCCTCGCAACCATTGTCATTTCTGTGATTTTGTAATTGCAAAAATGTACGACATTGCACAATATTGTTATATTTTGTTCGTGATTGTATCTTTCTGACCACGATCGACCTTTCAGGAGCCGTTCATGTGCCGATTAGCTCTCAAAAGCGCAGATATCCCCTTTTCTCCCCATGAAGTCCTTACCGCCATGGAGGCCATGCAGGAAGGCTATGATGGCAGCGGTCTGGGCCTGCTGTTGCGCGGGGTGGAATTCGAGGATTTTAAACTCAAGCCCCATCATGTCGTCCTTTCCGGTATTGCCCACACCGAGGCGGCCTTCCACCGCCTGACCGACTGGATGGGCAGCCAGGGATTCCAGGTCAAGTACGTCCACGAATTTGAGCGGCGGCCCCAGTTGATCGAAGCCAAGGATCGCTTCAACTATCTGGTCCGCGTCTATAAAATGCCGGACCAATGGACGGGATTGACTCCGGACGAGATCGACGACCGCCTGCTCCAGGTCCGGCTGGCTATCCGCCGGGACGGTGAAGCCCATGGCGGGGACATTACCGTATTTTCATTCTACCGCGATGTGGTGATGATCAAGGAGGTCGGCTGGCCGCTGGAGGTCGGCGATGCGCTCGGTCTGCAGGACGGCCGCCTCAGGGCGCGGGTGGTCATGGCCCAGGGCCGGCAGAACACCAACTACGGCATCAACCTCTACGCCTGCCATCCCTTCTTTATCCAGGGGATCGCCACCATGACAAACGGTGAGAACACCGCCTTTGTGCCGATCAAGGAATGGCTGCTGGGCAAGAATATTCCCGGTTATATCGGCTACCACAGCGATTCCGAAACCTTCACCCATATCCTCCATTACATCACCCGGAAGCTGAAGCTGCCACTGGAACTCTATAAACATGTCATTACTCCGTTAAAATCCGAAGAGTTGGATCTGCATCCCAACGGGGATTTCCTCAAGGGGTTGCGCGCCACCTGCCGCCGTCTGATTATCGACGGCCCCAATGCGGTCATCGCCACGCTGCCCGATGAAACCAGCATGCTGGTGATGGACCAGAAGAAGATGCGGCCGGCTACCGTCGGCGGCCGGCCCGGCTCCTGGGCTATCGCCTCCGAGATGTGCGGGGTCGACGCCTTGGTGCCGGATCGCGATCCCTCCCTTGATTTCCAGCCCATGCGGCAGCACACTGTCATTATTCCACCCGAGCGAAAGGAACTCACAATATGGTCTCAGTTCGATCAATTTACACTTCCCCAAGCAGCTTAAGCTACCACGATCTCCCCTGGATCATCGAACACCGGCAGGATCGCTGCACGCTCTGCGGCCGCTGTACTTCTATCTGTCCGGTGGGGGCTATCTCACTGAGCTACTTCCGCCAGCGGGTGCCGAAGCTCGATGTCCTGCAGAAGAAGCGGGGCAACGACTATCGTCATTTTACCGGCATCCGCCAGCATACGGTGATCGAAAAACGGTGCATCGGCTGCGGCATGTGCGCCTCGGTCTGCCCGAACGAGGCCATCGGGCCGCACCTGAACACCAACGAACATCGCGCCACCTTTCTGCTGAACCAGAAGGGAGATGCCCACAAACGGGGGGGGCGGCGCAATGCCACCGGCAAAACCGTGCTCGACCGCATTTCGTTTGGCCGCATCTCGATGCTGACCGATCCGGCGCTCGATGCCGGCCGGCACGAATTCAACATAAATACCACGCTTGGCCGGGTGCTGCCGCCGGAGGAATTTCTCCGCCGTCGGATGGCGGGTGAATGGATTCCGCCGACCCGCGAGATTTTTCCCTTCGTCATCGGTTCGATGTCGTTTGGCGCCCTGTCGCCCAACATGTGGCTCGGTCTTCTGCAGGGCGTGGCCTACTGCAACGAGGTTCTTGGTATCCCCGTGGTCATGGCCACCGGTGAGGGCGGCTGTCCGCCCTGGGTGCTGAAAAGTCCCTTCCTTAAATACATCATTCTCCAGATCGCCTCCGGCTACTTCGGCTGGGACGAGATCATCCGGGCCATTCCCGAGATGCAGTGCGATCCGGCGGCCATCGAGATCAAGTATGGCCAGGGCGCCAAGCCCGGCGACGGCGGTCTGCTGATGTGGTTCAAGGTCAGCAAGCTGATCGCCCGGTTGCGCGGCGTGCCCGAGGGCGTCGATCTGCCCTCGCCGCCGGTCCATCAGACGCTCTACTCCATTGAGGAGAGCGTCATGAAGATGATCCAGACCATGTCCATGGCCTTTGGCTTCCGCGTGCCGGTCTATCCCAAGATCTCCGGTTCGACCTCGGCCAAGTCGGTGCTCAACAATCTGGTGCGCAACCCCTATGCCGGCGGTCTGTTGATCGATGGCATCGATGGCGGCACCGGCGCAGCCTACAACGTCAGCATGGACGCCACCGGTCACCCGATCGCCTCCAACCTGCGGGAGTGCTATCTTGATCTGGTCCGCCAGGGCCGGCAAAACGAGATTCCGCTGTTCGCCGCCGGCGGCATCGGCAAGAACGGCAACGTCGCCCAGAACGGCATGGCCCTGATCATGCTCGGCGCTTCCGGCATCCATATCGGCAAGTATATTATGCAGGCCACCGCCGGTTGTCTCGGCAATGAGATGGGCCGCTGCAACGTCTGCAATGTCGGCCTCTGCCCCAAGGGCATCACCAGCCAGAACCCGAAACTCTATCGCCGTCTCGATCCCGATGAGGTTGCCCAGCGCGTGGCCGACGTTTTCATGGCCATCCGCACTGAAGCCAAGAAGATCATGGCGCCGCTCGGCCGCTCCCAGAGCCTGCCCATCGGCATGTCCGACGCCCTGGGCATCGATGACAAGGCCATCGCGGAACGGTTGCAGATCAATTACATCTGTTGAGACAGGATTTAGTACAGGACTCCTTTGAACTATGAGCGAAACAAAGCATACCATACTCACTGTCCGCGGCAGGGATGACAACCACCACCGGATCTCGTCCAAGATTTTTGAGGAAGAAGTTCGGGGTGCGGCGGCGGTTGCCGATGAACTGATTCTCGAATCTTACGGCCAGCACAACATCGGCCTGCGGCTCGGTTCCGTCGAGAAGCCGCTGACCATCCGAGTCAAAGGCCCAGCCGGTCAGCGGCTCGGCTGCATGGGCTTGAAGGGCGCGACCATTATCTGCGAGGGCTCCGCCTCGGATGACGTCGGCTACCTCAACATCGGCGCCGATGTCATTGTCAAGGGCGATGCCACCAACGGTGTCTGCAACGCCATGGCCGGTGGCCGGGTGATGATCGGCGGTTCCATCGGCGCCCGCGGCCTGACGATGACCAAGTGGAACCCGGACTACGAGCGGCCGGAGATGTGGGTGCTCGGTTCGGTGGGCGACACCTTCGCCGAGTTCAACTGCGGCGGTCTGGGCGTGGTCTGTGGCGTCGCCCCCAAAAATCCGGACAATGTGCTTGGCTACCGGCCCTGTGTCGGCATGGTGGGCGGCAAGATCTTTTTCCGCGGGCCCATTGACGATTCGTATTCCAAGACCAACGCCAAGCTGACCCCGTTAAGCGACGAGGAGTGGCAGTGGCTGAGCGAGCGGCTGCCTGAATTTTTGGAGAAGATCGAGCGTTCCGAACTGCTCTCCACCCTTTCACTGCGCGCGGAATGGAACGTGCTGGCGGCCATCACCCCGCAGGAGCGGGCTCTGATGTTCTCCGGGCCTATGCCCATGGCCGAATTCCGCCGTCGCATCTGGGATCAAGGCTTCGGTGGCGGCGATCCTTTGCGCGACATTGCGCCGGGGCTTGAGCGCAGCTTGATTGGCGTAGTCGAATCCGGCGAATTCCGCCGCAAAAAACCCTTCTGGAACAACCGGAGTGCCGCTGCACCGTGTACCTTTTACTGCCCGATTCATATCCCGACCGTTGACCGCCTGCGCATGATCCGTGAAGGCCGCAACGATGAAGCCTATGAAATGCTGTTGCGGTACAGTCCCTTTCCTGCCTCGGTCTGCGGCATCATCTGCCCTAACCTCTGTATTCAGAACTGTTCCCGCGAGAAGGTCGACTACTCCATCGACGCTTCGGTTCTCGGCCGCTCGGTGCAAACCGTGGATCCGCCCAAGGCCCTGCCTGCCACCGGTAAGAAGGTGGCGATTATCGGCGGTGGACCATCCGGTATGGCCGCAGCCTGGCATCTGGCTTTGAACGGCGTCGAGGCGCATATCTTTGAGCGCGACACCCAGTTGGGCGGCAAACTCGCGCAGACCATTCCCTGGGAGCGTCTTTCCAAGGCCGTCTGGGAAGTTGAGGTGGATCGATTCCGCAAAACCGAGAACCTCCACGTTAACCTGGGCGTTGACTTAAGCAAAGACAAGGTCGAGGAAATGAAAAAGGTCTTCGATTATGTGGTGGTGGCGGTAGGGACCCACCAGCCCCGCACCCTGGGTTTTCCCGGTCACGAGCGGGTCATTCCCGCTCTCGATTACCTGAAGGCGGCCAAAAGCGACAAACCCATGGCCACCGGCAAGCAGGTGGTGATCATCGGTGCCGGCAATGTCGGCTGTGACGTGGCGGCAGAGGCCTACCGCTTGGGCGCGGAACAGGTAGTGCTGGTCGATATTCAGAAACCCCTGGCTTTCGGCAAAGAGCGAGCCGCCGCCGAGGCCCTGGGAGCCACCTTTAAGTGGCCGGTCATGACCCGGGAGGTAACGGCGGAAGGAGTGGTCGGTGCCAACGGCGAGGTTATCCCCGCCCAGACGGTCATCATCTCGATTGGCGATATTCCCAGTTTACCTTTCCTGCCGGACACGGTGGAAGTGGTCAACGTGGCTGGGGCGAGCTGGATCAAGACCGACGAGGCAGGCCGGACCACGGATGATAAAATTCTCGCGGTCGGCGATGTCGAGCGGCCGGGTTTGGCAACCAACGCGCTGGGCGCTGGTAAGCGGACGGCCGAGTATATCCTGGCCACCTTCAAGGGTGAAACATGGGTACCCTTCCGGCAGCAATTGATCAGATATGAGGACCTGACCCTCGCCCATTACGATCCGGTCACCGACCGGGGAGCGACCGAGGATCAGCAAGCGGCCCGTTGCCTCAGTTGCGGTTCCTGCCGCGACTGCCACCTCTGTGAGACCATCTGCCCTACCGGCGCTATCTCCCGGCAGGAGATCGTTCCTGGACCGGATGGAGTGGATTACGAGTATGTCTCGGATGACGACAAGTGCATTGCCTGCGGCTTTTGCGCCGACACCTGCCCCTGCGGCATTTGGGTGTTGAGGCCATTTTAAGGTCTTTTTTCAGCAAGCATATATCATAAAATCCCCGAACCGCATCGCGGTTCGGGGATTTTTTTGTTCAAAGCAGCGGCCGCTTTCTGTTTGTCGCGTCGGCGAACTGAGCGCTCACCATTGGTGGGTAAAAGGTTTCGATCTCCTGAAAACCTACTTATCCTATCCTGACACCGAAAACGCCCGGTAATGAGCCGTCTGCATTAAGCACCGGGTTGGGTGTTCCGCGGCCTTATGGGCCACCAGCGTCTTTTCATTGCGGGCTTAACGTGGCGGGCGTTTTGCTTCCCGGAACCATTCGCGCACCGCATTCATTTGTTTGATCTGCACAGCTGGCGCGTGTCGGCGACAACTCGCATATTCCTCTGTTCCAACTTCTGCCCCCCAGCGAATCTCCACACAATCATTCGGGTTATATCCCATCTCAAAAGCGGATTTACGCGCTAAAACATCGGCAACGGACAGCTCCCAAGGCTCACCATTGCTGCGGATATACTGAATTTTCTTCTCCGCAATCAGTTTGTCATGCCATTGCTCTATTTCAGATCGTACTTTCTGGGCGGACTCGGCGGTCAAATTAAAAAATTCCGGATAACGCACGACTTTTTCTGGAAAATTAAGCAACACATTCATCGCAATTAACAAACGCATGTCCCGTGATGGCGTGGCGAAATCTTCCCACGCACCGACTGTTTCAAAAATTGCGGCGCCATTGGGCATTGCAATGGTTGAACCGCCTTTGTGAAAATATGCTTCGCCGTTTTCAACCGATTTTACACGCGTTTCCAACTGTTCGACCAATGCGGTTAATGTAGCCTCGTACGCTTGTTTTGCATTCAGTCCCTCAGGGTTAATGAGGCTATACAGTTGCGCGTAAAACTCATCAGGATTTAACTCTGCCTGTTCCATCGAATATTTCGATAACTCGTCATTCTTCAACAGGCGGTTATTCGCAATGGGGCGAAACGCTTTGAAACCGGGGCCCGCGCTGGGGATTTTCGCAAATAAAAAAGTGCCTTCCCAAAATCGTTTTCTGGCAATGGAATTATCCGGCTGGGCATCGACTGCAAATAAAATCCCAGGGCTGTTTGGGGTTTGAGCGACCCATTTTGTGAGTACGAGCACATGCCCGTAAGGGTCGGCAAAAATCGTTCCCGGCCAGAGCGCCTCGCGGGTTAAGGGCAAGGGATAAAAGTCGGTTTCCTGGCTGGCAAGCGCCGTGCGGCCATTGCCCGACTGCACCGCATCCATCAGGCTGCGGCTCAACGCTTTAAAGGTGGACAACGGTGGTGTCTTTTGCACGAAATCAGTTCTGATGGTGACAGAATCGCATGAAGGCGGTTTTGTGGCCGAACCGCGATTGCAAGCCCGATAACTAAACGGCAAACTATTTTTCCAGGCAAAATAGCTGCGCAGAAAATACGGAAAATCGGCGCAATCCGGTGTTGCCGGAAAACCTTTATCTTCATTCAACCCTAATGAGTTATGCAAAAAATTGCGTTCAGAATCGCGCAAAACCGGTTCCAGGGAGGGGAAACTGACGGATTCGTCAACTGCACCGTCAAACAGTTGCTCTATCCAGGCTGAATAAAAGGCTTCATGCTTCTCATCCCATACCGGTTTTCCCTTGTCGTTCTCACCAGTAAAAAGTTCCCGACACGCAAGTGCTTTACCATGCGCTCTCGCCTCGACTTGATACTGGCCGCTTTCCAGGGGCTCTATCTGTGCAGTTAAGTGCCAAGGCATGCCGTCCGTATTCCCTGCGGTTTCTAACGCTTGTGTTGCACCTTGCGGATTGATCAATAGCAATTCGGTGATTGGCTCGGAAGTGGACACCGCCATAATCTTGATGGGTATTCCGGCTTTAACTACCTGCGGGGAAATCCAGATATGGGTTTGATCCCCCTGCATGCAGCTCGAGGCAAAGCCGGCCTGACTGATAACCAAACTCAGTAAGATCATTGCGGGATAGAAGGATATTTTCATCAATTGCTCTCCTGAACTAAGGTGCATTCGAATTTGGTTGACGCTGAAACCAGCGGCGGTTGTCAGGCGTTCCCAGGATTGTTTTGCGCAAGCAAGATATGAGCTGCTACTCCTTGAGCAGTCGGTTCTTTTCTGCCTTCGCGTACCGGTTGGCGAGTTGCACAATCCGCTCGGTGTGGAGCCTCTCCAGTTCCGGCAAGTTATTCTCGAGATCTTCCAGTAGGTTGGCCGCGTCCCCCTCAAGAGTGATCACCCTCGTTTGATCGGCCAAATCGGGGAATAAAGCGTAGGGGTTGCCAAATGCAAGGACAGGCTTTTTGATTTGACTGAAAATGGCTTGAAGCTCAGCGGGGACGCTTGCTCCGGAAAGGTCTACAATGACGAATTTGGATAAACCTGCCATGGTGACAACTGTTTCAGTCAAACTGAGGTTGTCAGGTCGCGCAAAGTCGAAAATCATCGCCATGTAACCTTTACGTTGGAACCACTCGCGCATGCAATAGAGTCTTTCCAGTCCTCCGTTTTGGAATCGACCCAGCAAGAGCACACCCCTGTCGTTCAATATATTGATTGCGTCCCGCATCTTCTTGTGGTTGCTGAGATAATAAACAAACTGCGCCAGTTCGATATCGTCAACCATCATTGGAACCTTACCTTGCTGGATGAGGTCCGAATAGAGTTCATAGGTTTTCTCAATCACCAACTTGGACTGCTTCATATCATCTGATGTCTGCAGATCCCAAGCTGCTATGCCATAGATGACCGTTTCAGAAATCTCTCTGACTCTAAAAGATGCGCCGACCAGATTGACCCGGTTCAGGTTGCAATTAACAAATGTTGCGCCGTCGAAGTTGGCGCCAGTTAGAATGGTCTTGTTGAATTTTGTGTTGCGGAAGGTCGCGCCACTGAAGTTCGCACCCGAGAAGTCTCCTTCTTCGAAGTGAGCATCTTCAAACACTGAATCGCAAAGCTGCAGCCCTTCAGCAAAAGCGTTATGGATAGAGACACCGGAGAAATGCATTCCATTGAAATTGATCTGGTTTGCGCCCTTGAGTTGTACCCCATTGGGTCCGGAACAGTCATACCAGAACGGTTTGGCGAAATTGATTGGCCCTGGGTTCCGCTTGCGCCAGGCGTTCCAACTCTTTGCCCCTTGCATCAGGATAGTGGCAGGATTGTCTTGAGTCATGAATATTCCTCTCCTCTCCTGTGTGCCAAACGATGATAGAACAGGCGGGCCGACAGATTGCCCACCTTGTAATAACGCGCTTTATTCTGCTAGGGTTATTGACTGTTTAGAAAGGATACCTCGAACTTGAAGAAGCCCACACCTTGCGTTCCATGGCGTGGGTTCGGTTTTGTCTTCGTGCATAACCCGAAATAATGACCTGAATTTTCATCCGCCCGCAGAGAAACAGGGTTCTACTGCGCGCTTCGTTTCTCCATAAGAAAGCGGTCCGTCTCTGTCACGATTACTCCCGATAACCCAAGCAGGCCGATGAGGTTGGGAATCGCCATCAGTCCGTTCATCACGTCGGCGAAGTTCCAGACGAGATCGAGCTTGACCGTCGCGCCTACGGCCACGCAGAGGGAGTAGACAAGGCGGTAAGGGAGGAGCGCCCGCACCCCCATGAGGTATTCCATGCATTTTTCACCATAGTAGGCCCAACCGATGATCGTCGAATAGGCAAAGAAGATGATGCCGAAAGAAACGATAAAGCCGCCTGAATTGCCGGGAAGACCTATGTCGAAGGCTGATCTTGTCATCGCTGTGACTGCCGCCCCGGAGTGCCATGCGTCGGTGACGATCAGCACCAGACCGGTCATGGTGCAGACGATGATGGTATCGATAAACGTGCCGGTCATGGAGACGAGCGCCTGCTCGCAGGGTTCGTTGGTTTTGGCAGCGGCAGCGGCGATTGGCGCGCTGCCGAGCCCTGACTCGTTGGAGAAGACGCCTCGGGAGACTCCCTTCTGGATAGCCAGCATGACCGTCGCTCCAAGAAAGCCCCCGGTGGCGGCCGTCCCGGTGAAGGCATCCTGGAAGACGAGGGCGAGCGCGCCCGGCACTTCGCCAGCAAAACGGGCGAGAATGGCTAGGCAGCCGCCAACGTAGACCACTGCCATTACTGGGACCATGACTGCGGAAACATTACCGATCTTCTTGACGCCGCCGATGATGACTCCTGCGGTGCAAATTGCCAGGACGACACCGGTGATCATGGGGTCGAGGCCGAGCGCTTCCTGCAGGTTGCCGGAGATGGCGTTCGCCTGCACCATATTGCCGATGCCAAAGGCGGCGACGGCGCCGAAGAGGGCGAAGAGCACCCCGAGCCACTTCTGGCCCAGCCCGCGCTCCAAATAATACATCGGCCCGCCGGCCATCTCGCCGTTAGCATCGACCACACGGTACTTGACCGCCAGCACCCCTTCGCCATACTTGGTCGCCATACCGACAGCGGCAGTCACCCACATCCAGAAGAGGGCGCCAGGACCGCCGACGGAGATCGCTGTGGCGACTCCGATGATATTGCCGGTGCCAATAGTGGCCGCCAGGGCGATCATCAGCGCCTTGAAGTGGCTGATATCCCCAACCTCGTTTATCTTTGGCCGGGCAAAGGTTTCACGCAACGCATGCCCGAGCATCGTCACCTGAATGCCGCGCAAGCGCACGGTCAGGAAGATACCGGTGCCGACCAGAAGCACCAGCAAAGGAACCCCCCAGACATAGCCGCTTGCTGCGGCAAAAAAGCTGTTCAACTGCTCCACATCTTACCTCCCTTGGTAGTCCAGGCGTCGTTAGCGCCCGTACTCTCACGGGTAGCACCTATAGCCATGGCAATCAAATTTGATATATTTTTTCTTTTCTTGATCGAGCGGTGAAAAAGCCAGCCGGCCAATGCGCTGCCCACCTTTTAAGAACGCGCTTTATTATGGTTTATTGACTGGTTATGTGTTTTCTAATCTTCATTATGTAATACACCATCTTTATCCAGCTACTAACATATAAATTTCCAATACAGGGCATCACCGGCTGGCGGAAGCGCACCAGCACTGCAGCCGGTCCGCTGAGTATACCTTGGTTATGCGTCGCGAAAGGGCGTTTAAGTTTCCTTGCTTACTCTTTCCAATGGTGGCCTTTTCATCAGTTGGACTACGTCAACGACTCAGGTCACTTGACCGCTCTGGAAGGCGTCCCAGTACACCCAACACACTGTCGATGAGTTGTTGACGATTTGCGGTCACTTCTGAAGCGCCTAGCCGTAAAAGTTCATCCTTCTGCATCACAGCCCACTGACTTGCATACACGATCACTGGCGGTCCGCCTTGCGTTACCGCTGGATGCTTCAGAAAAGATGCACCTGCTGTATGAGAGCGGTCCGAGGAGTGCGCTCTACCAAGATCGGTAATTACAAGATCGTAGCTCTCGTTTGCAAGCTGCTCGACTGCTTCGGCAGTTGAAACGACGTTGTCGAATACAATCCCGTGTGGTCTGAGGGTCTTGCGTTCGATCTCATTGTTGGATGGGCGGTCGTCCACCCAGAGTACTCGCGCAGCACGCCTGGGTATTGCCGCGAGCACTGGAATCGCATTGATGAGCGCTGACACGTCATCCGAAAAAGAATCCCGCCGTAGAGAATAAGCGTTACGTTTCGTAAACCATCGAAGCTCTGCAGGTAGTACGGCATCAGACGGTATTCGACCGCCATCGACAAGAACAGGTACGACAGCGGCTCCATGGAATTGTGCACGCCGCCACTCATACGCTACGACGCTGGTCGCCTCATGCAACCGAGCGATATCGAAGGACGGTCCAATCAATGCCAGCATCACGTTCGTATTAGAAACGGCATTGCTGATTACCAGAGGATACAGGTCACCGCCGCCGATACTTCCTGTGTCGACGAAGGCTTCGTGACCAGCTCCCCGCATTGCATACCCAATAGCGTGAGCTGCGAAAAGCGTGTCAGCTCGCTGGTAGGACACAAAAACGATCATGATTTCAAGTCGTTAGGTTCGAGATTGGATTCATGGATCGGGGGCAACCCTTTCGCGTACTTCATAGCGCAACTCTGCGAAGCCCGTGCCGATCTGTCGAACCGAAACCAGACGAAGAGGTGGGTTCGCGACGCGCCGCGGGAACAAAGGCTTGCCCTTCCCCAGGGTGACAGAACCGACCTGGACGAAGAGCTCGTCCAGCAGGCCAGCGTCGAAGAATTGGCCGGCAAGGTCTCCGCCGCCTACGATCCAGATGTTTTTCGAGCCCGCCGCTGTGCTCATTTCAGCGTGCACGGGTCGCACATCACCTTGGACGATGCGCGTGTTCGCGCCTTCAATCGATGGGAGCACCCGACTTGAGAAGATCCAGGCTGGCTGGGTGTAGGGCCACGGTGACCCTGTTTCCTCGGCGACCTTATCAGCATGACGCAGTATCCATTCATAGGTTGCTGAGCCCATTGCCAAGGCACCTACGCTTGCGATGAATGCAGGATAGCCTGTATCATTCAGGTCTCCCAGCGGAAACAGCCAATCCAACGAGTCATCTTCGGTGGCAATGAATCCGTCGAGACTCGTCGCCGTGTAGTACTGAGTCTTCATGAAGTCGAGTTCTCAGGCATTGTGGTCTGTGCCGCCTATCCCCCAGCCATCCTCGCGGCTCATCCGGCGGGCGATAGGTCGGAGCGCGCAGCGGTTCGACCTATCAGTATTAATAGGCCAATTAATAGGCCAATTAGTTGATAGGATATTTGGCCAGTTTAGGTGAAAAAGAATACACGGCCAGCAGCGTCTTGGTCAAGGCAATAAGTACTCAAGTATTTCTAACGTCTCCAGGACGTTACGTGCTTTTTTCCGTCTCGGAACTGGGTGGTCAGGGCTGCAAAATGATTTTGCGTTCAGCGGTCAAGCAGGTTGTTTTTTGTAATATGACAAAGTCAGAAGACAAACTGCCACCAGCATCAAAGACACCGGTTTCCTTTCCGCGCTGGCGGGAAGTACTGCGTAGAGCAATAGCGCACCGAGGAAACGTACCGGGGCTGGGCCAGAAGCCCGGTCGGCAATCTGCCGTCAGAACGGCGGTCTTTGGGTGCGGCGGCCTGCTTGGCCCGGCTGATCGCTGAACAGTAAACGGCCCCTGACCGTATCGCGGTCATGGGCCGTCTGTTTATTTCCGCATGAAACGAAGCAAAACCTTGTATTTCTTGATGTCGAGGTCTTTGGGCAGGGTTGTGCCGTCGGGGATGAGCAGGGTAAGGACCTTGCCGTTGAGGGGGTCCTGGCGCGGCTGCTTGCGCCGCTCCTGGCCGAGAGGACCGGTAATGCGCTGGCGGGGATCGCGGACATGGAGCAGTTCGGCCTCGATTGGGGCACCGCCGGGGCCGGGCTTGCTGACCGGAGATTTAATCGGTTCGATGGAACCAATGATAATATCCACCATAGTCCTTCCTCCCTGAAGTGAATTGATACCGTATCGTAGCGGATAATGGTTTGATTTACGCGCTTTTTTTCAGTTTTTCCACCGAACGCTTCTCCAGATCGAGCAAGGTTTGCTTCATGGGCAGGCCGCCGCCAAAACCAGTCAGTTTGCCGCCCGCGCCAATCAACCGGTGACAGGGAATGATAAGGGCCAGGGGATTGGCATGGGCAGCCCCGCCAACCGCCCTGGCTTTGTGCCGCCCGCCGATACGAGCGGCCAGCTCGCCGTAGGTCATGGTCTGGCCATAGGCAATGGTGCGCAGTTGTTCCCACACCTGTTGCTGAAAGACGGTGCCGTGGATCGACAATGGCAGATCGAAGTCGTGCAGGGTACCGGCGAGGTAAGCAAGCAACTGGCGGCCAGCCTCTTGCAGCAACGGCTGGCTGTTGATCGGTACCAGGCTGACTCGCTCATCAGGAGGAGCTTCCGTCGGAAAGGAAAGCCCGCTCAGTCCGGTCTCGTCAATGGTCAAAGTGAATACACCCAAAGGGGTGGGCAGGGTGGCGCTGATCGGCATGGCTATCTCCTTGTTCAAGCGGTCAGGTGGTGGTTGTAAGCTGTTGCGGGAAGGCATGGCAGGCAAACGTTTCAGTTCATCCTGATGGTGCCAAGGTGCAAATTACCTGAAAACAAAACGAATCCACCATGCTGTCTATGTTCTTTTCGCCTGTTTGCGCATCTCCTCAAGCAGCAGGAATTCGATGCGGGTCTGCTGGTTGAGAACGGCTGCGGCCCGCTGATAGAGCATGTCGAGGCTCTCGGGTTCGGCGCTGTCAAGGATGTGGCTGCAGTTGTAATTGAGGCAGAAGATGGGCTTGACGAGAAAAAGGCAGCCCTGGGGCCCGAGGAAGCAACAGTTTTCCCCGCAGTCCGAGTGTTGGGCCACGCTGGCCCCCAAGAGCAAGTTGATCAGTATCTGAATGGCGTCGGTGTTGCCAGCCATGTAGGCGCCGCAGCAGCCGCCGCCCGGATTGGCGGCACAGCCCCCACAGAGCCGGCCAAGATTCATGGCCCGCATGTGCTGGTTGAGGGTCTGGGCATGGCAACGCAATAGTTTAAGTTCTTCAGTGAACAGCTCTGATGCCATCAACCGGTTGGCCAGTTCGGCAAACAGGGTGCGGGCCGCGGCCAGTTTTTCGGCGGGGCTGCCGCTGTAGAAGGTCTGCATGAATTGGGCGTCTTGCGTTGCCATGGGGCCTCGTTAGTTGACGGCTTGGAGCATGAACATCTTCCATACCGGGGCTGCAGCCTGGCCGCCGGTTTCACCCGCTCCCAGCGGCGTGTCGCGGTCGTGGCCGATCCAGACGCCGGTGGTCAGGTCCTGGGCGGAACCGATGAACCAGGCATCGACATGGTTGTCGGTGGTCCCGGTCTTGCCGCTGGCCCCGCGCACACCGCTTGCATTCTTCCCCGTGCCCCGCTGCACCACCTGGGTCATGGCCCGCTGCAGCCAGGCGGCGGTTTCCGGTGCGATCACCTGCTTGCCTGGCGATTGCGGCCAGGGCTTGAATCCCCCGGACCGGTCGCCGACCCGGGTGATGCCCACCGGGGCATGGTACACCCCCTGGTTGGCGAAGGCGGTGTACGCGGCGGTCAGTTCTAAAAGTGAGACGGGTGAGGCCCCGAGCGCCAGGGTCAGGTCGGCCTCGAGCGGCGCGGTGATCCCCATTTGGTGGGCGGTGCGGATAACTTGCTGCACACCGGTCTGCTGCAGCAGCCTGACCGCTATGACATTGCTGGAATGGACAAGCGCTTCGCTTAGAGGCATTAGCCCATGGAATTCGTTTTTGAAATTCCGCGGCTGCCAGGGCTTGCCGTTGCCGCTGGGCAGGGTGATCGGCGCATCCTGGAAGACCGATTCCGGCGCAATCCCCTGTCCCAAAGCCGTGGCGTACACTAGGGGCTTGAAGGCCGAACCCGGCTGCCGATTCGCCTGGGTGGCCCGGTTGTACTGGTTCTCAGTGAAGTCAACGCCGCCGATCATCGCCCGTATCCGGCCGCTGTCGGTGTCCAGCGCCACCAGCGCCCCCTGCGGAACGGGATCGCCGGGATGCCGCTCAGCCACCCTGGCCGCTCCCGTTTGGACGGCGTTGGCCGCCCATTCCTGGAGTTTGCTGTCCACGGTGGTGGCTACGCTCAAGCCCTTCTCGTAGAGATCGGCCTCTTTATACATGGTGAGCAATTGATTGCGGACATAGAGGGCAAAGTAGCCGTTCAATGACTTGCGCCAGTGGCCGGCCAACGGCATGCCCTGCTCATAGGCAGTACGCGCCTCGTCAGCGGTGATGATGCCGTCCTCGGCCATACGGTTGAGGACGTACCGTTGCCGGGCTCGGGCTGCCTCGGGCTGTTTGATGGGCGAATAGTTGGAGGGCGATTGCGGCAGACCGGCTAGGAGGGCAATTTCTCCTAAAGTCAATTGGTTGGCCTTCTTGCCAAAATAGGTGCGGGCTGCTGCCTCGACCCCGTAGGCCCCTTCGCCAAGATAGATCTCGTTGAGATAGATGAACAGAATGTCCTCCTTGCGCAGCATCCATTCCAGGCGGAAGGAGAGAACCGCTTCGGCCAGCTTGCGCAGGTAGGTCTTTTCGCGGGTCAGGAGCAGGGCCCGGGTCACCTGCTGGGTGATGGTCGAGCCGCCCTGGCTGCGGCGGCCGGAGCGGAGGTTGTTGAAGGCGGCGCGGGCGATCGACCAGCCATCAAGGCCGTCATGTTCCCAGAACCGGCTGTCCTCGGCAGCGACAAAGGCCTTGGGCAGGAGGGCGGGCAGGCTGGCATACGGGACAATCATCCGGAATTCCTTGGCAATGGCGTCGATCGGGCGGTTATGGCGATCGAGGATCAGGGTCGCCACCTGGGGCCGGTAATCGTCGACCGAGCGAATGTCGGGCAGGGCCATGAACCAGGCCAGCACGGTGCCGATGAGCAACGTGACCACCGCGGCAACCGAGAGCAGCAGTTTGGTCAGATGCCGTTCATCCAGCACCCAGCCGCGAAAGGGCGGCGGCTCGGGGGAGAGTTCTGATGGTGCTGAGGGTTTGGTGGACAAGAACACGAAGAAACGGTAGTGTTGGGTTCACGCAACGAGGGGGTTTGTTCCGAGGCGCGCGGGGGTGTATCCGGCGGCCACCGAACCTGCTGTTTGCGCAATTGGTACCATGATTTCAGGATTTCAGCACCGTTAAAGAAAATCGCCCAGTCTCGATCCCTTGTCTCGAATACGGATTCTTTCAGAACAGTTAGCCAACCAGATCGCCGCCGGCGAGGTAGTGGAGCGCCCGGCCTCGGTGGTGAAGGAGCTGCTGGAAAACAGTGTGGACGCCGGCGCTACCCGGATCGACATTCATGTCGAGGGCAGCGGCGCGGGTCTGTTGCGTGTGGCCGACAACGGCTGCGGCATGGACGGTGACGATGTGCTGCTCTGCATCGAACGGCATGCCACCTCCAAAATCAAGGACGAAGCGCAGTTGGCCGCCATCGCCACCCTGGGTTTCCGTGGCGAGGCCATCCCCAGTATTGCCTCGGTTTCCTGGATGACCATCCTCTCCCGGCTCCAAAATCAGGAACTGGGCACCCGGGCCGAGATCCGCTACGGCAGCCTGCGAGACGTGCATCAGGACGGCTGCAGCCGAGGTACGGTGATCGAGGTCCGCCATCTCTTCGGCAACATGCCGGCGCGCAAGAAATTCCTCAAATCCGCCCGCACCGAGATGCATCACATCGAGGAGGTGGTGAAAAATCTGGCTCTGGCCCATCCGCGCACCGGGTTCACCCTCCATGTCAACGGCCGCGTGGCCCTCGACTATCAGCCGGGGGCAGACCTGGAACAACGGCTGCGCGAGGTGTTTCGCTACCGGGGCCCTCTCCTGCCTCTCCATGTCGATGCGGCCGCCGCTGCCGGAGAACTGGAGTTGGAAGGTTTCCTTCTCCTGCCCGAAATGGCCTCATCCGGCAGTGCGCGGCTCCGCATTCTGGTCAATGACCGGCCGGTGCAGGATGCGATGATCCGCCACGCGGTCAGCGAGGGCTTGCAGGGTTTCCTGATGAAGGGCTATCAGCCGGCAGGCGCCCTGCAACTGGTCATTGCACCCGATCAGGTGGATGTCAATGTCCATCCGGCGAAGCGCGAGATCCGTTTCCGCCGGAGCGAGGTGGTGCACCGCTTCGTTGCCGATCGGGTAGCCCGGGCCATGGAGGCGTACCAGCAGAGCCTGCGGACCAGCCTGTTTACCAGTCCTTCGCCGCGACTGAGCGATGAGCGGGCAGTCGACCGGAGCGAGGCCACCCCTATGGCCGCGTCCTTTCCGTCCTTTGTCACCGCTGAACCAGCGGCCGTGCAGCCGCGTCTACCGTCCTTGCCGGCTGCTCCTCCTCCAGATGCAAGGCCGGAAACTGGTTTTCTTCCTTCGCTCGCCGGGAACGCTATGGTCAGGCCGCTGGTCCATCCAGAACCGGCCAAGGAGTATTCCGGTCTCACCCTGATTGGCCAGTTGTTCTCCCTCTACCTGTTGTGCGAAAAGGACGGCCAGTTGATCATTATCGATCAGCACGCGGCCCACGAACGACTGCTCTACGGCCAGCTTGTCCGGGGATATCTGGACGCCAGGATGCCGCAACAAACCCTGATGTTTCCGGCAACCGTTGAACTGACTCCGGTTCAGGCGGAAACGCTGGAACACAAGGCCGAGGCGGTCGCCGCCCTTGGCCTGCATGTCGAACACTTCGGCGACGCCACCTATGTGATCAAGGCGGCACCGGCCTTGGTCAGTCATGTCGATCCAGGCATCCTGCTGCGGGAGGTACTCGACGGGCTCAGGGGACCGGTGCGCACCGAAGCCACCCGGTTGGTACCCCAGGCGGTTGACGACCTGCTGGCCTCAATGGCCTGCAAGGCGGCGATCAAAGCCGGAAACCGTCTCCAGCCGGTGGAAATGCTCAAGTTGCTGGCGCAGATGGAGGCCGGTGCGGTTTTTTCCCATTGCCCCCATGGTCGTCCGGTGATCAAAACCTTCTCGGCCCAGGAGGTGGAGCGATGGTTCCACCGCCATGGTGGCTGAGCCCTCACGGCGGGTATCCTCCGCTTGTCCCTGGAACGCGTCTTTTTTACCCTGGCGGCCCAATTTGTTGAGCAGGCCGCTTTCGGATGCTTCATGCCCCTGAAGAAAACCACCTTTCCTCCGCTCTGCCCTTTTTCTTGCTGCTGCTTGGCATTGCTGCGGGCGCGAGACCAGTCTTGAGCACAACGTTTTCCCTTTTGCAATCTTAATGATGATAACTGACAGCAAACAATGCCCCTGTACCTCTGGCGCACCCTATGCGCTCTGTTGCGGCCCCCTGCTTTCCAGGCAAACATTCGCCCCGACCGCGGAGGCACTGATGCGGTCCCGGTACACCGCCAATATCGAGAAAAATGTTGGCTATTTATTGCAGACCTGGCATCCGTCGACCAGGCCGTCGGTCCTTGATCCCGCGACAATCCCCAATTGGTGCGGCTTGCAGATTGTTCGCACCGAGCGGGGCCGGGAAGATGACGACGAGGGCATCGTGGAATTTGTGGCCACGGCCTTGGTACGCAACAAACGTTGCACGCTGCATGAGGTCAGCCGTTTTGTCAGGGAGGCCGGGCAGTGGTTGTATGTCACCGGCGACCTGTTCGGGGATAGCGAACAGGCGGAGATCCGGGCAGGCAAAACCGGCCGGAACGACCCCTGCCCCTGCGGCAGTGGTAAAAAATTCAAGAAATGCTGCGGCCGCTAGAACGGACAGCCTGGCCGCATGTCTCCGGATCGGGTTATGATGGTTGGTATAAACTCAGGGACGGCAAGCTCGAGGATCAGCCCGTACCCCGGCGCAGGGCTGAGAGAAAACGCGAGCGCAGTTTTTCGCCCAGCAGGGCCCGTTTGACTGGGGGCAATTTGAGGAAACCGCCGACCAGGGCGCGCATGAAGGCCTGGGTCCGGCTGGCGGGATTGTCGAAGAGGAAGGTTTGCAGGGTGTCCCGTTCCAGGGCCTGGAGCATCACCCGCTCAAAACTGTCCTCGGGATGAAAAACCTTTTGCGGCCGCTGCTGCAAGGTCAAGGCGCCGGTGGGACATTTGAGGGCGCAGACGCCGCAGCCCAGACAGTGGGAGCCGACTCTGGCGACGTTTCCCGCTAGCCGGAAGCCGTTTGCGGCCAGCCGTGGTTCCATCTGGACCGCAGCCACCGGACAGACCTTGGCGCAGAGGCCACACCCCGTGCAGCGCGCCTCGTCGACTTCGGCCACGAAACTCGAGGTGACCAGGATGCCGCTATACCCTGTTTCGCGCACGCCCAACAGCAGATTGCAGCAGCAGCCGCAGCAGTGGCAGATGAAGCCCGCGTCTTGGCGGACGTTGTCGGTGGACAGGGTCAGGCCCAGGTCCCGTGACCGGGCCAGGATGTCGCGCATCTGGTGCTTGTCGATGGAGCGGGCAAAACCGTTTCTGACCAGGAAATGGGCCCCGGTTCCCATGGAGGTGCAGGTTTCCATGGGGACACGGCAGGGGGCATGCCCGAGGTGGTGTTTTTCGTGGCGGCAGGAACAGAGGCCAAGGGCAAAGTCGCTTTGGGCTTCGATCAGGGCGGAAGCCTTTTCATAATCGAGAATTTCGACGTGCTCGCCCAGGGTTTCCTCATGGGGCAGGGCACGCATGATCGAGACCTGCTGCCCGTCGCCGAAATTGGCTGCCAGAAAATCCTTTTCCCCAAACATATAGCTCTGGAACAGTTCGGCCCACCTCGCGTGAGGCAGATCCGGGCCGGTGCGCATCATGGTGAATTCGAAAAAACCGATCACCAGCGGGCTGACCAGGTATTGGTATTCCGTGCCGGTCCAGATGTCGAGCACCAACCCCTTGGTGCACAGTTCTTCGAGCATGGAGCGCAACTTTTGTTCGGCCATGCCGGTCATGCGGACGATACGGGCGATATTCGAGGGGCGATAGGGCAGGCGGATGATCAGTTCGGCTTCGGCCGGGGAATAAAGGGCTTCAACCAGGTCGCGAAATACCGGGGTCCAGGGGGTGCGGACCGGCGCCTGATCCAGGCGTTTGCCCAGTTGGCGGAAGAGATCCTTGCTGGTTCGGTGTCCCATAGGGTTCCTTGCTACGGAAGCGAATGCAGGCGGCTTCGTTTCCTTGAGATTTCTTGACGGTCACCAGCATCCGGCCGGATAATTGTGTGACAGCCAAAAAAACAGTACCCCATTTTTTTCGGCCATGGAATGATTGAATGTTTGGGGCAGCGTATGCTCGCTGCTCGCAGGCGGTTTTGCAGTCAGGCGTTCAAGGGAAATAATGCAACGTGCAGCCATGGAAAGATCCAAGGAGGACAAACATGAAGGCGATCGGTTACCGGAATTCTTTAGCCATTGATCATCCTGAATCTTTACAGGATATTGCATTGCCAGAACCCGCAGGTGGAGGGCGCGATCTGTTGGTGGAGGTCAAGGCAATCTCGGTCAACCCGGTGGACACCAAGGTGCGGAAACGGGTCGCACCACCCGAGGAGGAGTGGAAGGTGCTTGGCTGGGATGCGGCCGGCGTGGTCCGTAGTGTCGGCTCTGAGGTGACCCTGTTCCAACCCGGCGACCGCGTCTGGTATGCCGGTGACCTGACCCGCCAGGGCGCTAATGCCGAATTGCATCTGGTTGATGAGCGGCTGGCTGGCCGCATGCCCGAGTGTCTCGATTTTGCCCAAGCCGCCGCGCTGCCGCTGACTTCGATTACAGCCTGGGAAATGCTATTTGACCGGTTACGGTTGCTGCCTGGCAAAACGCCGACTGGAGAAACCCTGCTGATCATTGGGGCCGCTGGAGGCGTCGGCTCCATCATGACCCAGCTGGCGCACCGGCTGACAGGGGTCACGGTCATCGGCACCGCTTCCCGCCCGGAGACGCAGACATGGGTCCGTGCGATGGGCGCCCGGCACGTCATCGACCACAGCCGGCCACTGCACCAGGAGCTGCAAGCTCTCGGCATCAGCGCGGTCAGTCACATCGTCAGTTTGAACCAGACGGATCTCCATTTTTCCCAGATTGTCGAAGCCATCGCGCCCCAGGGCAAATTCGGGCTCATCGACGATCCGGAAGCGCTCGATGTCACCCTGCTCAAGCGCAAGAGCGTCTCGCTGCACTGGGAATTCATGTTCACCCGGTCGATGTTTCAGACCGCCGATCAAATCAATCAGCACCTACTGCTCAACGAGGTGGCGGAACTGGTCGATGCGGGCATCATCCGCACCACCGTCGGTGAGCATTTCGGGCGGATCGACGCCGCCAACCTGCGCCGCGCCCACGCCTTGCTGGAAAGCGGCAGGGCCAGGGGTAAAATTGTGCTCGAAGGATTTTAAGAAGAGGCTGGGCGCCATTGCGCATCGGATTTTAAACTGGACAAGAGCTTTATGAGTCACCAAACCACCTGGAGCAGGTCGTTGAAACACTGTTTCTTTTTGCTCCTCCTGCTCTCCTTGCTCGTGGCGCAGGGCTTTAGGGTGAACGCCGCCGAGGAGCAGGTCCCAGCGTCCCGCACCATCCGGGTCGTCATGGACAATAATTATCCGCCCTACGTGTTCCTGGATAGTGATGGCGCCGTCCAAGGAATCCTGGCCGATCAATGGCGGCTGTGGCAACGAAAGACCGGCATTCGCGTCGAAATAACGGCCAGGGACTGGCATGATGCTCTCCAGGGGATGAAGGCCGGGGAGTTCGACGTCATTGACACAGCCTTTAAAACGGAGGAACGGGCCGGTTGGCTTGATTTTGGCAAGCCCTATACCCAGATCGAGGTCACGGCTTTTTTTAACAATGCCATCAGCGGCATCACCGATGTTACTTCCCTAAAGGGGTTCGTCGTGGCGGTCAAAGAAGGCGATGCCGCCATTGATCTGCTGCGGAGTCAGGGCATCGACAACCTGATGCTGTTCAAGGGGTATGAGGCGATTATCCAGGCCGCCAAAGAACATAAGGTCAATGTCTTTGTCATCGATAAACCCCCGGCGCTCTATTTCCTCTATAAATATGGGATTCAGCATCAGTACAATGTCTCGCTCCCGTTTAATGCCGGTTCATTCCATCGCGCGGTCAGGAAAGGAAACACAGCCTTGCTGGAAGAGGTTGAAGCGGGTTTTACCCAAATATCACCTCAAGAAATCGAGCAGATTGAGAAAAAGTGGTATGGCGCCTCGATTTTGAACGTTGTTTCGGTCACCTATCTGCTTGTGGGCGCTGGTTTTGTCGGCTTGATGGTTCTTGCCCTGTCGTACTGGAATCGGAGCCTGAGAACAGCTGTGCGGAAACGGACAACAGAGCTGGAACGCAGCAGGGAGGCCTTACTGTGGGAACGCGAGCGCTTGGAGTTTGTCATCGCAGGTTCGCGGCTTGGCACCTGGGAATGGAATATGCAAAGCAACGAGACCGTGTTCAACGAGACCTGGGCGCAGATGCTCGGGTACACGATTGAAGAATTGATACCCTGCAGTTACGAGACATGGGAGAGGCTAGTGTATCCCGATGATCTTGAACGGGCGCGGGAGCTATTGACCAAATGTATGCAAGGAGAAGCGAGTGATTATGACAGCGAAATCAGAATGCGCCATAAGGACGGTCATTGGGTCTGGATATTGGCCCGGGGGCGCATAGTTACCCGTGACACCGAAGGTAAGCCGCTGCTGATGTTCGGCACCCATACCAATATCACCACCATTAAACGCGCCGAGGAGGAACTGCAGAAGAATAACGATCTGCTTTCCCAGTTTATAAAGCACTCTCCGATTTACGCCTTCATCAAGGAGGTCACTCCCACGGAAAGCCGCACGTTGAAGGCCAGCGATAATTATCAGGAGATGCTCGGCATATCTGCGGCCGAGATGGCAGGCAAGACCATGCAGGAGCTTTTTCCAGCCGAATTCGCCGCCAAGATCACTGCCGACGATTGGCTGGTTGTCTCCCAGGGAGAGGTCCTTCATCTGGATGAGGAGTTCAACGGCCGCAGCTACACCACCATCAAATTCCCGATTGCGGCTGGAGGAAAAAACTTCCTGGCCGGTTACACCATTGATCTCACCGATCGCCTCCAGGCGGAAGCAGCGTTGCGGGTAAGCGAGGCGACGTTTCGCAATATCGTCCAGGCTTCTCCCATGGGGATCCATCTCTATCAACTGCAACAAGATGGACGCCTGGTGTTCGTCGGCGCCAATCCCGCCGCCGATACCTTGCTGGGTGTGGACAACAGCCAATTCATCGGCAAGACGCTTGAAGAAGCCTTTCCTGCGTTGCTGGGGACGGAAATTCCGCTGCGGCATCATCGGGCAGCCCTGGACGGTATCAGCTGGCAGGCCGAGCACATCGATTACGCCGACGACAAGATTGTTGGTGCCTTTGAGGTGCATGTCTTTCAGATGTCTCCTGGAAACATTGCGGTCCTGTTCAACGAAATCACCGCGCGAAAGCGGGCGGAGGAGGAAAAAGACAAGCTGCAGTCGCAGTTGACCCAGGCTCAAAAGATAGAATCAGTCGGGCGGCTGGCAGGCGGCGTGGCCCATGATTTCAACAATATGCTTGGCGTGATTCTCGGTCATTGCGAGTTGGCCCTGAAGGGACTGGATGCCAGTCATCCCCTTTTTGCCAGATTGCAGGACATTCACAGGGCAGCCGAACGTTCCGCCAATCTGACCGGGCAACTCCTGGCCTTCGCCCGCAAGCAAACCGTTGCCCCCAAGGTGCTTGACTTGAACGAAACCGTGGCAGGGATGCTGAATATGGTGCGGCGGCTTATCGGCGAGGATATCGATCTGGCCTGGATGCCGGGCACGAATATTGGATTGATCAAAATGGACCCCTCGCAAATCGATCAGGTCTTGGTGAATCTGTGCATCAACGCCCGGGACGCCATTGGCGACACAGGCAAGCTCATCATTGAAACAGCCGCGGTCGCCATTGACGAGCACTACTGTGCCGAGCATGCGGACAGTGTCCCTGGTGCATATGTTCTCTTGGCGGTCAGCGACGATGGCTGCGGCATGGACGCTGAGATGCTCTCGCACCTGTTCGAACCTTTTTACACCACCAAGGAGATGAGCAAGGGAACTGGCTTGGGCCTAGCCACGGTCTACGGCATCGTCAAACAGAACAACGGCTTCATCAATGTCTACAGTGAACCGGGGCAGGGAACGACCTTCAAAATTTATCTACCCCAGCACGCGACCACGGGAGAACCGGTACCGGAGGCAGAAAAGGCGGAATCGGCCGCACCCGGCCGTGAAACCATTCTACTGGTGGAAGACGAGCCCATGATCCTTGACATGGCCAAGGCGATGCTCCAAACCTTGGGCTACACCGTCCTGTCCGCCGCCACTCCGGGCGAGGCCATGCGGACGGCTCAGGAATATGCCAGTGCGATTCACCTGCTGATGACCGATGTGGTCATGCCCGAGATGAATGGACGGGTTCTGGCCGGAAATCTGCTGTCCCTCTATCCCGGTCTCAAATGTCTGTTCATGTCCGGCTACACCGCCAACGTCATTGCCCATCACGGCGTACTCGACGAGGGGGTGCGCTTCATCCAGAAACCGTTTGCCCTGAAGGCTCTGGCCGCCAAAATCAGAGAAGCCCTGGGCCCGGATGAGCAATGAACCGGCGAATGAGGCGGTCCCCGTTTTTCAGCCAGGGCAACAGACCGTCCTTATTAATGAGGAGTAAACAACGTGCACATCTGGGTTGATGCCGACGCCTGCCCCAAGGTGATCAAGGAAATTCTCTTTCGAGCCGCCGAGCGGACCGGCGTGTCCATGACCCTGGTAGCCAATCAGCCCCTAGCCACTCCCCGGCTGCGCAATATTCGCTCCTTGCGGGTCGGTGCAGGTTTTGATGTAGCGGATAATGAAATTGTGCGGCGGCTGGCGGCCGGCGATCTGGTGGTTACCGCCGATATCCCGTTGGCGGCCGAGGTCATCGCCAAGGGCGGCCATGCGCTCAACCCCCGCGGCGAGTTGTACACCACAGACAATATCCGGGCCCGGCTCAGCATGCGGGATTTCATGGACAGTCTGCGGGCAACCGGCGTGGAAACCGGCGGCCCCGCCTCCTTCAGTCAGAGCGATCGCCAGTCCTTTGCCAATCAGCTGGACCGGTTGCTCTCCGTTCACTTCCAGCGCGAAAAAAAAGCGTAGCGCACGGTCGTCCGTCCGCCTATAAACCGAGATCCTCGTTGACCAGGATGATCTTGATGCGGCCCTTGGGGTAGGATTTCTGGGTGATCGTCCAGGTGTTGCAGATGCGGTCCGGGCTGTTGCAATCCATGCAGAACGAGGTTTTCATGCAGGGCGTCTTCCATCCGGTGTGGCGGATGGCATTCAGCGGCGCGGCGTAGGATTTGATCCGGTCCATGCCTTCCTGGACATTTTTGACCAGCTTATTGCGGCCGATGATCAGCACCACGGTCCGCGGGCCAAAGGTGATCGCGCCGACCCGATTGCCGATCATGTCGAGGTTGACCAGTTCGCCGGCTTCGGTCACCGCGTTGGTGCCGGTGACGAACAGGTCGACCAGCAGTGCCTGCCGCCGCCGCTCGATCAATTCCTCCCGTGGTACCCCTGGCGCAAAGGTTTCGATGAGCGTGATGGACGGCTTCGTTTTGAGATCATCGAGGATGCAGGTGGCATGCAGGCTCATCGAATCAGCCCAGGAGGCCGACTGCACGGTCAGCGTTGGAAAAATGACCTCGTTGAACAGGGTGCGGGCCTCGGTGCAACTCTGTGCGATCAAGGCCTCGAAATGATTTTTCTCCAAAGCGCGCTTGCAGCCCTCCAGCCGCAGCTGCCAGAATTGCCTTTGCCAATCCTCCATTTTTCGCTCCTTTGTAGTCAATAATTTCGCCATACCAACGGGAAAACAGGCGTCCTCATCGTTATCGCGTCAGCATCAGGATGCCCAATCCCATCAGCAGCATATACACGATTCGCAGGTAAGTCCGGCGGTTGATTCGGCCACCGATCCGGGAACCGGCATAGGTGCCCAGGAGCACGAAGAACAGGGTGGCCGCGAAGGTGGTCATGGTGGTGCGGGTAATCATGCCGGTCCAGGCATGCACCGCGGCGGTGATGTAGCCATTGAGCACGAAAAAGCCGGTGAGGGTGGCCTTGATCTCGTCTTTCTTCCAGTCGGTCAGGGTGGTGTAGATGATCACTGGCGGTCCGCCCGCGCCAACCGAGGCGGTGATGGTGCCGGAAAAAAACCCGGCGACATACCCCCAGATGACCGGCGGATTGAGGGGGCGTGGCTTGATGGTTAGGTTGATGGCGCTGATGCTGACCAGCAACAACCCCAGCAGGCGGTTGATCACCACCGGGTCGGCCTCCTTGAGCAGGACTGTCCCCGCGAAGACACCGGGGATGGAGCCGATGAGCAGGGGCACGATTTTGCGCCAATCCATGGCCTGGCGAAGGTCATAGGCCATGACCGTGGTAATGGCCAGGCCGCTGAGGATGGACAGGGGGACGGCCAGTTTGACATCCATGATCAGGCACAGCAGAGGTATGGCCACCAAGCCGCCGCCGAATCCGGTCAGGCCTTGGATAAGGCCGGCGAGGAGGAAGATCAGGCCGGAAAGAAGGATGACGGTCATGGCACTGGTTGACGGTTCGTAGTCTTAGTTCGGTATCGTATCGGCCTCGGCACCACGCTGATTGCCCTGGATGGGACTATAGAAGGAAAACCGGGGGGAATTCAACCTTTATCCCGGATGCTGCCGGGCGCCCTTTCTTTCCTTGCTGGCACTTTTTCCTCCCTAATGGGCCATTTTTCGGCTAACAACACAAGAGAGGATGGAAAAAGGCGGGGCGCATGCCCGATGAACAGCACGAGCGCCGCGCCTCCCTGAACGAATGCTTGCTGCAGGAGGTTCCAGGAATGGGCGCATCAAGGATCATCGACAGCCACATCCACTGCGGAGTGCAGCATTCCGATCTTCCCTTTGAGCACATCGCCCCCCTGCTCCGGCGGGCCGGTATCACCGATGCCTGCCTGTTTGCGCCGGTGGAAGATATCTACGACCGCGACAATCCTGGTTTTCAGGACACCAACGACTGGCGGCGGACCAGGCGGGCGGCCAATCGCTACCTGCTGGACCTGGCGGACGCAGGCGAGTCGATTTTCCCCTATCTGTTCGTGTGGAACGATTTTGCCATCGATGAATTGCAGCATCCCTATCGTGGCATCAAATGGCACCGCCATGCCGACGAACCGGAATACCACTACGAAGATCCCCGTTGCGCCAAAATGCTGGCGGAGATTACCCGGCGCCAACTGCCCATTGTTCTAGAAGAGAGTTACCCCAACACCCTGCGCTTCGTTGAAAGGCTCGCGCCGGAGGCAGTGATCATCATCCCGCATCTCGGCGCCCTGAACGGATCGTACCAATCCCTGGACCGGGCCGGCATCTGGCGCCGCGCCAATGTCTATGCCGACTCCGCCCTGGCCTCGCCGTCGGAAATTCGCCATTTCCTCGAACACTATGGCCCGGACAAGCTGCTGTTCGGCAGCGATTACCCCTTTGGCATGCCAGGTCAGGAACTTGGCAAAATCGAACGCATGAAGCTTGGCCCCGACGATTTCGCCAAGGTTGTCTGTGGCAACATTCTCGGCCTGCTTGAAGGAGCTTTGCCGTCAGGGTGCTCTTCAGGAAGCAAGCCGGCGCGTTGAAACATGTCTGTTGAATCTGTTAGGAGGTGCGAGTATGAAATTTTCAGAAGCGCGACCGGGCAGGGTGTTTGTTCTCCGCTTGGAAGATGGCGATATTGTCCATGCAGTCATTGAGCAGTTTGCGATCGATCAGCAGATTGAAGCCGCTTCCCTGATCATTGTCGGCGGCGCGGACGATGGCAGCCGTCTGGTGGTCGGGCCAAGGGAAGATCGCGGTCTTCCCTTGGAACCCATGCAGCACGTGCTGGCCCATGCCCATGAGGTTGCCGGTGTCGGCACTCTTTTTCGCGATGATACCGGGGTGCCGCTTCTGCATATGCACATGGCCTGTGGCCGGGGCGGGACAACGGTCACCGGGTGCATTCGCGGCGGGGTCAAGGTATGGCGCGTCATGGAGGTGATCCTCCACGAGCTGGCCGGCACCACGGCGAGGAGGGTGATGGAAGAACCACTGGGGTTGAAGCTGCTGCGGCCCTAAAACAAGGGTTTCCTTTGTACTCCAGTTTCTTGCTTCCTGGGGCAGGGATTGCCGGTTACTCCTCACCCAAATTATATCCATCACCAATTATCGGATCGAGCCATGCCTATGCATCACACAGTGCGAAAGGTATTGACCAGCAAATATCTGATCATTTCGGCGGCGGCGCTGCTGCTGTATGCCCTGGCCGGCTTTCTCGTCGCGCCCCGGATTATCCAATGGTACGTTCCCAAGTTGGCCCAGCAAAGCCTGCATTGCCGGGCCGATGTCGGCAAGGTTCGCATCAATCCCTTGCTTTTGACCCTCGAAGTGGAACAGTTTTCTCTACAGCAGGCAGGCGAAGCCCCGCTGGCCGCTTTTGCCCGCCTGTTTGTCGATCTGGAGATGAGCAGCCTGTTCCGCTGGGCGGTGGTGGTGCGAGAACTCGATTTGGACCAGCCGGACTTCCACCTGGTCGTCGAGCCCGACGGGTCAATCAACTTCGAAAAGCTCGCCACCGCGCCGCCGGAACCCGCCCCGGGCAACGCCACCTCTGTGCCCCTCCTCCTGCAGAGCGTTGTTGTCAGTGAAGGGCGGATCAGTGTTGTTGATAAGCGTCAGAGCACCCCTGCGGATTTCACCTTGCAGGCGCTGAATCTGCAGTTAGAGAATGTCGCCACCATCAAGGATTGGAACGGCACCTATCGTCTTGCCGCCACCATAGACGATCAAGGATCGGTCGAGTGGAACGGCGAGCTCTCCCTTGCGCCGCTCCGGTCACAAGGAAAACTTACCCTCAAGGACATCGGATTAGCGAGCCTGTGGAAATTTTTCCGGGACAACACCAATCTGGAGCACTCGACAGGCCAGCTCAACGTGGCCACCGAATACCGCTTCAACGCCGAAAACAACCCCGGCCAGATGACCCTTGATGGGCTGCGCGTCTCCCTCGCGGACCTGTCGCTCAAGTTGCGCAACACGGAGAAGCCTTTTCTTCAGTTGAAGAAAGTAGACCTCAACGTCCCGTCCATCAATCTGGGCACCAGGGAAGTGCACGTGAGCCATCTGCTGTTGGAGGACGGTGTCGTGGATGCCCGGATTAACGAGTCGGGCACGATAAATCTGGAGCAGATAGTCAGTACAACGTCGCCGAAAAAACAGCAGAAGGAGACGGTTCCGCCTACTGCCGCGCCCCTGGCCGAGGCTTCTCCCACAGGCAAACAGGAAATCGCTTCCTCGGCTTCTCCCGAGACCGCCCCACCATTGAAAATGCGGGCAGACGTTATTGAATTCAAGAATATTGCCGTTGATCTGGACGACAAGAGCCGCGCGACGCCGTTCAAGGCCGTGATTGCGGCCCTGAATCTCCGTTTGCAGGCCAATCTGGAGATGGGCGATAAAAACAACACCATGCTGTTTCAGAAAATAGCAAGCGAGATCAATGGGATAAAAGTCAATAGCTCCAAGTCGAGGGAGCCGCTGTTGACCACGGAGAAACTGACGGTTGAAAATGGCACCTGTGATCTGGCCGCCCAATCGATCACCTTTGACCGCATAGCGATGAGCAAGGGCCGCCTTGATGCTGGTCGTGAAGCCGATGGTGCACTCAACTGGCAGCAGTTGGCGCAGACCAAGGGCGCTGCCGCCCAGTCCTCAGGAACAAAACCCGCGGCCAAAAGCACCCCCGCATGGAAGTTCCTGGTCAGATCCTTTGAAGTCGATGGCTTCAGTTCCCGGTTTTTCGATCTGACCACCCGCTCTGACAAACCCGTGTTCAGTGTGCAGGGGGTCAAGGTCAAGCTGACCGAGGTTGACGGCACCTCGCCCATGGGCTTTGCCGTCGATTTTCAGGTGGAACCGGGGGGGGGCGCCGCAGTGCAAGGCACCCTCAATCCCGCTATTCCTTCGGTGGAGGCCGATCTACAGGTATCCGGCGTGGTGCTGACCTCTTTGCAGCCCTATCTCGAACCCTACGTCACCCTGAATATGCGGTCCGCCTCGGTTTCCACCCGCGGTCATCTGGGGTATGGCCTGCCCAAAGCGGCGCACAAAGCCGTCTATGAAGGAAGTTTCAGCCTCGATACACTTCAGCTCACCGACACCAGTGCGAAAAAACCCTATCTCAGCTGGGATGCCGTCCAGCTCCCCAAATTCAAACTGACTCTCGAACCGAACAGGCTGGACGCGCAAGAACTCAAACTCATCAAGCCGGTTGGCGAGTTCATCATCGGTGAAGACAAAACACTGAATTTCGCCAAGGTAGTGAAAAACCAATCTGACGGCGCTCAATCGAAGCCTTTCAATTCGAAACCTTCCAAGCAAAAGTCCTCCAAACCGGCGCCCCAAAAGGCCAAACAGCAAAGCGGCCAGGATGACTTTGCCTATCAGATTGGCAAAGTACGGGTGGACAAAGGCAATATCCTGTTCGCGGATTTGAGCCTCCGGCCGCAATTCATGACCCGCATTCACGACCTCAAGGGCACCGTCACGGGCCTTTCGTCAGTCCCGGCCACGCAGGCCAAGGTGCAGCTGGATGGCCGGGTCGATCAGTACGGGGTCGCGAAAATCAGCGGCGTGATTCGTCCCAGCGATTTTGCGCGCGCAACCGACATCGATATGGTCTTTCGCAACCTGGAAATGAAGAATCTCTCCCCCTATTCCGGAAAATTTGCCGGCCGGCTGATCAAATCCGGCAAATTTTCGGCGGACCTCAGCTATAAAATCAAAGAATATAAGATGGAAGGGGAGAATAAAATTGTGATCGACAACCTGACGCTGGGCGACAAGGTTGAAGACCCCGATGCGGCTAATCTTCCACTGGACCTGGCAATAGCCCTGCTCAAGGATGCAAACGGCCGCATTGATGTCGGCCTTCCCGTGACCGGGGACCTGGATGACCCCCAATTCAGCATCGGATCGCTGGTCTGGAAAATGTTCACCAATCTGATCACCAAAGCGACCACAGCCCCCTTTCGTGCCTTGGGCAGTCTGCTTGGCGGCGAGACGGAAAATTTTGATGCAGTGGCGTTCGATCCCGGAAATGCGGAGCTGCCGCCTCCGGAAAAAGAAAAACTGCTCAAGCTCGCCGATGCCCTCAAAAGCAGGCCGCAGCTCAAACTGGTTGTGCAGGGGCGCTACAGCCCCGAAGCCGATGGCCAGGAGTTGAAAGAACGCAGTGTCAGCAGAACCGTTGCCACCCGCCTGGGCGCGAAACTGAGCCCGAACGACATCCCCGAACCGCTCGACTTTGCCGACTCGGGCACCCAAGACACTCTAGAAAAGCTGTACGTGGAACGTTTGGGCAAGGCTGCTCTGAATGAACTCGAAGATGGCATTGAAGCGGGGACGGTCAAGCCGCGCATGCCCGCGCATGACCAGAAGGCAAAGGGCAAGGAAGCTGGGATGTTGACAAAAATGGTGGACAGCCTGAGCCTCTATACGATTATTCCGGGCGGGAAAAGTCACGAGCAGGCGACGCTTTGGGCGGGCGAGCTCTATACTCGCCTGGTTGAAAGTGAAAAGATTGCGGAGGCAACCTTGCTGCAGCTGGCCGGAAATCGTGCTCAATCGATCGCCGCCCACCTGGAAACGGAAGCCCAGGTATCTAAGGACCGGGTGAGCATCAAGGACCCTGAGCCGCTTGCGGGCAGCGAGCCGCCATCGGTCACCCTTTCCCTGGATGCGATATAGTTGCTCTCCGGCTGTACGGGGACTATGGTGATTTCGGAAAACGATGGAGAGGAACGCAAACTTCGGTGCACTGTTGGGGTTTTGGTTGCAACCGCTTGTGTGTGACGGTTGTTTTTCAGCTTGGTCTTGCTGCCGTTGTTGGGTGAAATGAGTGTGTAACAAACTGAAATGTTGAAAGATAATGAGTTGTTCTTTGTCTTGAGCAGATGCGGTTTGTTGCATGTCGAACCACAACTTTCCAGGCCAATTGTTAGCAGTGAACATTGACCTAACAATACTGTTATATTTGAATTACATTCTATTTGAGCAATATGGACCTTATCTATTATGTCAATAAATATTCATCAATTTGGAAAAATGTCCAATACGAAACACGAACTGCTTCTATTTTTGATTTCCCTTTTGAAATTAAGCCGCACGAATTTATCTCTTATGCAAATTATGATTTAGATCTATATGGTAAACGTGGTCTTGTATCAGCATTGAAAAATGATAAAGTGCTATAGACTGCCAGATTGACGCAATTATTAAAGTTCTATGATTAAAAAAAGGAAGAAATTTTCCACAGAAAGCCGAACAGATAACTAAACTCGGTTTGTTAGCTCCAAGAATTTAAAAAAAAATAGTTTCAATGCTAAACCAGCTTGAACACGACTTTACCCTTCCTGATAGAAATGCCGTGGAAGATGCGGTTGATGTTGCCACGTTATTTGTAGAAATTACAAATAGAATTTTCAGATATTTCGATACTGAATTTGTTGTTGGTGAGTTGGACCATAACCCTATACTTGATTTAGAAAAATGGACCTATATTCATTTTGTTTTTGATGAAAAACGATACTTTTATGAAGTTACAGGAAGATTGAATGGAGAAGTAATTTTTACGGAAAATTTTACTAATAATTCAAGTCTTTGTTGTCCAGTGCTCAGTATGTCAATATTATGTGACATTTATCAATCTTCTGCTGATTATGAAAAAGCAGTATTAGATTTTTTCGATATTGTTAAAAATATGACACTTAAAAGGCCACCTGTTGTCAACAGATAAAGGTGTCCGCGAAAGATCAAACCATCACTCTGCAAGGAGGAACAACCAATTGTTCAATGATGTGCATCCTGATTTGGGTTTCGACTGTCGACGACAAAAGGATTCTGCGCCAAACACGTATCGAGGATCAACCACCTTACCGGCATGAACAGAGCAGGCATGGGCAACGAAGAGCCCAGAAAATCGCAATAACGCAAGTCTGAACTTTCCCTTTCTTGAGGATATACCATGAAGAAAACCTTCCAATTAACCCATCCGAAAATCAAACGGCCGAGGCTGGTCGAGGCGATAAAACACGAGGTTAAAAAGTACATCAAAAGAGAACGCAATAAAAAGTTGCCGGAAGATGTCGACTTCTGGGATTTCGACTGCAAATACGGCCAGACTGCGGAAGCGGCGGAGATGATTCATCTGTCGGAAATCAATAAGTGCATCGATAAGGCCGAAGAACAGCAACTTGAATCCTTTTGTCTGGAAATCCTGGTCAAGCCGGGGCACCGAACGAAAAGGATGCAACCAATTGAATAAGCGGCGGGAAGAAATGCGTGGTTTCAGGCTCCTGTTGACCTGTCAGCGGTAAGGTCTCCTTGTAATCGGCAAAGGGCATGTTGCGTTCATGGAATTGATTGAGCTGGGAATGGATCATTGGTTTGCAGACCATGCCAATGCAATGTGCGGACCTGGTCAGCGCCTTGCCCGGGTAACGGCGGTTGATCGCGGTCAGTGCATCGTCAGTAATGAAGTTGGGGAAGTGCCGGCCAAGGCAACCAGCGCCTTCATGGGCGCCATGCAATCGGCAAGTGATATGCCCTGCGTCGGTGACTGGGTCTGCGTGGAGTATCCCGAATCTGACTCTGCCGCGACTATTCATCGGGTGCTGCCAAGAAAATCGTTCCTGCGTCGGAAATCTGTGGGGAAGAGCCGCAAGTTTCAGATGATCGCCGCCAATATCGATGTGGCCTTCATTGTGCAATCGTGTCAGTACGACTTTAATCTGAGCCGGATTGAACGGTATCTGCTGATGGCGAACGAGGGCCAGGTGGAACCGGTGCTGTTGTTGACCAAAACGGATTTGGTGAGCGCGGATGCCTTGGCGCAATTGATGGGCAGCATTCGTGCTTTGGGGATACGCACTAAGATTATTGCTCTGAGCAATGTCACCGGAACCGGTTTGGATCAGGTCAAGGAAATGATGCGCTGCGGCAAAACGTATTGCCTGGTCGGTTCCTCGGGGGTGGGCAAGAGTACGCTCATCAACCGGCTCACAGGCCAGGAGACCGTCAAAACAGGAATCGTCAGCCATTCCGGCGAAGGGCGGCACACAACAGTGCGGCGGCACCTGATTGTTCTTGCACAGGGGGCGCTGTTCATTGATACGCCGGGAATGCGGGAGATCGGCATTGCGGTTGCCAGCGAAGAAATGGATGACAATTTCGAGGATATTGTCCGCCTCTCACCTGATTGCCGCTTCACGAATTGCGGCCATAGCAATGAACCCGGATGCGCGGTGTTGGCAGCGATTGCAGACGGCACCCTGCAACGGGAACGCTACCGGAATTATCTCAAGGTCAAGACTGAATCAGCGTTGCACGAACGGTCGTCTGTCGACAAGCGGAGGAAAGGGAAAAAGTCTGATATCCCGCAGTCATGAAAGCCGGAAAATGCTGACGCAGAATGCAGTAGCCGACCCGGTTGGCGAGATTGGTGATTATATTTTCTGCAAACCTGGCAACGGCGAGACCAAACAGGCTCCATGCACGCAACCTTGGCGTTCAAAGCGGTCAAGGGGTCGCGCTGCTCAGCTTTCCTTTAAATTTCCCAAGGAGAAACGATCCCATGAAAATCTCAGACTGGTTGGATAAGAAGGCGGCAGAGGGCGTTGATGTAACGCAAATCGTATTGCCTGCAGATATGGCGTATGACGAAGATCCGGATGAAACCCTTTATTTCAAGGAACTGAGTCCTTGCGGTTTTTTTTGCACAGAAAACCATCCCTTTTCTAAAGTCGAACGTTTTGGGCATTGGTATTTCTGTAAGGGGCAAGATAAAAAAGCAGGCATTCATTCATCGGAAATGAAGTGGCGGTTGTTTACAAAAGATAAAAATCTTGCTCTCCAAACGGCTAAAGCGCATTTAGAAGAGTAGGATGAGCCTGTTGTAGAAAGGGCGTCTGGCTATCGTGTCATTTCAAGCGGTAGCGAGAAATCTCGTCTTTTGAGACACGAGATTTCTCCCGTTGGTCGAAATGATACAGCATGCGGACGTTCATTTTGCAATATGCTCGCTCGAAATAACACGTAACAACGTTCGCTCTTTTTTGAACATTCGCACACGCTCTATTAATCTGATAGTGCCCTTATTATTTAGTTTTCACTTTCTTTTCCAGCACTTCCTGAGACCAGGACATGGCGGCCATGGTCTGGGGAAAGCCTATCGTTGAAACCAGAAGCAGCAGGGCGTGCGTGATTTCCTCAGGGCTGGCTCCCGCCTGCAGCGCTCTGCGGGTATGCGAACAGACCGATCCTTCCGATTGTGCCGCAGCCGCGGCCGCCAACTGGATCAGGTGAGAGGTCTTCTCATCAAGGGGCCCGGCGGTGCGCAGAGTGGTTCCGAGCTTCTCCAGGACACTGAAAACCTCCGGGAATTTTTTGCCGACCTTCTTGTAAAAGGATGGTTTGCCTTTATCCGACATGAATGCCTCCTTGTAAAAAATTTGTCTTGCCGATGGTTATGCCTTGCCAGGTTGTTTTTGGGGAAACAACTTGTGGAAAATCTCTAGAATTATTACTGCACTCTTGGAAAAGAGTCCAATCATTCTCTGATACATCAAGTATCTGTTCGTGAAAAAAGGTGTATATGTGTGATGGCTATCGATCTCAGGAATGACAAATGGGGAAAAAGAAAAAAAGCATTTTGGTGATTTACCATTCCCAAAGCGGCACCATGGAACGCATGGCGCATCGTTTTGCTCAGGGAGCAACAAAGGAGAAGGATATTGCTGTTATTCTTAAAAGGGCAGGAAGCGCTGCGGTGGAAGATTTGCTGCATTGCAATGCTGTGGCCATAGGGTCTCCTGAGTATTTCGGAACCATGGCAGGCATGATTAAAGATTTTTTTGATCGAACATTTGCGCAGGCGCAGGATAAGACCATTGGCTTGCCCTTTGTTCTTTTTGTCTGTGCAGGCAATGACGGACGAGGGGCCATTACCCAGATTGAACGAATCGCAGCCGGGTACAAGTGGAGAAAAGTGCAAGAACATCTCAGGGTTGTGGGCCAGCCAACGGAGGAAGACTTGGCCAAGGTCGAAGAGCTTGGCCATACCCTGGCCGCGGGATTGGATCTCGGTATTTTTTAAGGGCAGCCCTGCCAGCCTTGAAAATTTGTTGACATTTAAAAAACACCAATTAGGATTTCTTTAAAAATGTTAGTTGGTTATCGTTACTGCCCGCATGCGGCGCCTTGGTTGCACTGTCCGGCATCAATAACCAACTGAGAAAATGGAGAGAAGGATGAAAAAAACAATGCGTTGGCTGCTCGGTGCGGGGTGCCTGATCCTGTGCACCGCTGCACCGGTGATGGCGATCGATCTCTATGGATTCGGCAGCTATTGGGACAAGGGAGATGCCGATGGCAAGTGGGGCTATGGCATCGGGCTGGGCCTGCCTCTTTTGAGCGATCATGTCAGGCTCGACGGCAGGGTCTATTTTTTCGAAGACAGCTCCTTGGGCAACGATAACGATCTCACGCTGGTGCCTTTTGATCTTGGCCTGCAAGTGCACCTGATGCCCGGTGCCGAGTTCAACCCCTATGGACTGGCCGGCCTGTCCTTTATTTACGCCGATGCCGACCGGAGCGATGTGGATTCGAGCTTTGGCTGTTATCTCGGCGGCGGACTTGAATGGTCGCCATTTTCGATCCTCAAACTGTATGGCGAAATGGTGTATCGCTTCCAGGAATTGGATGGAGAGCATGGCGATGATATCGATTTGACTGGAATGAGCGGAAATTTCGGCGTGAAAATCTATTTTTAATATTCTTGTCTGTTCATAACATCAAGGGGAAGGCGTGAAAAAACGGGGCCATGGTTGAGAACGGGTTCCTGCTGACCTCCGAGACGGTCTTTGATCTCATTCAGTCGGTGTATCGCTCGGCAGATACCTTTGCCGCCGACTTTGCGCAGGAGTATCCCTCGCTTGAGGCGTTGAGGGAACGTATCGGCGATATTCGAATACGGCCGGGAAGCCTGTTTCTCGTCGTCCGCGAGGGGGGCGAGTTGCTGGGCTACTTGTTCATCGTGCCAAGAATGGCGGCTAAGCTGCGCCATACCGCCGACCTCAATATGGGTATATGTGCGGAAGCGCGAGGAAGAGGTTTGGGCGGTGCACTCTGTAACGCGGCGTTGTCCCAACTCCGAAGGGATCGGATTGTCGAGATTGTCTATCTTATGGTGCGCGCCGACAATGCCCCCGCTATCCGGCTCTATAAGAACCATGGCTTTGAGGAGTTGGCGCTTCTCAAGCAGGACACCAAGATTGCGGAGCGCTACTATGACGGTGTCCTCATGAGGCTGCCGGTCAAGCGTGAGCTGTGACAGCCCCTCTGGTGGCAACAGGACGTATTCCGCACTCATGAATTTGGAGGTTATATGGACACCGGCACGACAAAAATTTCCGGCCCTGCGAAAGCCGTCTTCCCCAAACCATGGCTTTTCGTTCTCGTTCTCATGCTGCTACCATCGCTTGGCTGCAACCCCAAGACAAGGCAATCCCCCACGATGGAAGGCAGCCAGGTGGAATGGTCCGACATGGACACCAGCCAACGCAAACGGCACATGAAGCAGGTTGTCCTTCCCATTGCCGCCTCGGTGTTCCAGTCCTGGCGCCCGGAGCGCTATGCCCAGGTTGACTGCACCCTGTGCCATGGACAAGGCTTCCAGAACGAAAATTTTCACATGCCCACCAACCATTTGCCCAGACTCAGCGGCACACTGCTCCTTGGACCGGAATTCCAAAATCATCCGGAGACAACACAGCTGAAGTTGAACCGGTTGGTGCCGGAGATGGCGGAGGCGCTTGGGAAAAGTCAATTCAGCCTGATCACGCGTAGAGGTTTCGGCTGCTACTCTTGCCATCTGGGTCCGACCGGGCCGATGTTTGGCAACTGAGGCCCAAGAAACCGGTCGGGCGTGGCAATGATCGGTTGAATGAATTGTTAGAAATCAAGATGGCAACGCCCTTTTTAGTCGTACTCATCTCAACTCAATCTATCTGAAGTTCAGGAAACCCATGGTATGAAGAAAACGCTCAATCCCATCGAGATCCGGGTGCTTGGCAGTTTAATGGAAAAGGAGTTGGCCACTCCAGAATATTATCCCCTTTCGCTGAATGCACTGACCAATGCCTGCAATCAGAAAACCAATCGCTCGCCCGTGCTTTCCCTGGACGAGCAAACGGTGAGCAGCGCCCTGCGCTCATTGAAGGAACAGCGGATCGTCTACCAAAGCGACGCCAGCCGGGTGCCGAAATACTGGCAGGCCTTTGCCAAGGACAACAATCTCAACAATCGTGAAGCAGCCCTACTTGCCCTGCTCCTGCTGCGCGGACCGCAGACACCTGGAGAATTGCGCAGCCGCGCGGACAATCTGTGTTCCTGTGAAAGTCTTGAGCAGGTCTTCCTCTCGCTGGAAAATCTCATCACCATCGGCCTGGTGGCGCAATTGCCCCGGCAGCCTGGCCAGAAAGAACAGCGGTTTGTTCACCTGCTGACAGACGAATCCGGTAACGTGGAACAGGTGGCCGCCCAACCGGAACAGGTGAAGGAGGCACGAGTTTCGGAAAATGACCGGTTGGTCGAACTGGAGCAAACCGTGGCGTTGTTGCGGCAGGAACTGGAGCAATTGAAAGACGAGTTTATCTCGTTCAAGAAGCATTTTGAGTAGCTGGTCCGGCGTCTTCTTTGCTTGCCCGCTGCTGTTTGCATCCAGCCACGGTTGTCCTCCCGACTGGAAGGAGCAGTCTCCAGCGCGACCGCGTCTGCATTCGCAAGGACAAGAACACTGCCGGTGGCTGCTGAAAAATTTCTATATTTTCCTTCTGTTACGATGAAAATCTGATGAACATCGATCTCAACTGCGACATGGGCGAGAGCTTTGGCGTCTATTCCCTGGGCAGGGATGCGGAGATTATTGCCTCCATCTCCTCGGCCAACATCGCCTGCGGTTTTCACGCCGGCGATCCCCAGGTGATGAACCGGACGGTTAAGCTCGCCCGGGACCATGGGGTCGGTATCGGCGCCCACCCAGGGCTTCCCGACCTGATGGGCTTCGGCCGGCGGGCGATGGCGTGCAGCCTTGAGGAAATCCACGATTTTTTGATCTACCAGATCGGGGCGCTCCAGGCCTTCTGTGCCGTTCATGGCACCCGCTTGCACCATGTCAAGCCGCATGGCGCCCTCTATACCATGGCCGCCGGGAATGAACCTCTGGTTCGGACCATTGCCCGTGCCATCGCCCGGATCGACCGGCGTCTGATCCTGGTTGGCCTAGCTGGCAGGGACAATGGCCGCATGACCACCATCGCCGGGGAGGAGGGCATTGCCATGGTGTTCGAGGCTTTTCCGGACCGGGCCTACACCCCGGAGGGCGCCTTGGTTTCCCGGTCGTTGCCCGGCGCTGTCATCCATGAGCCCGAAGAAGCGGCTGCGCGGGCACTACGGATGGTGCGCGAAGGCGTGGTAGTGGCTGTCGATGGCGCAACGGTGCCGCTCGCGGCCCAGACCCTGTGCGTCCACGGCGACAATCCCCATGGTGTTGCCCTGGCCGCGGCCATCCGTGGCCGTCTGGAAGCGGCCGGCATTACCGTCCGGCCGATGCAGCCGGTTTGATCGGTCTCCCCCCCCCCCACACACACCTGGGAGCGAAGGACAACATGGTCCCTGGTCTTTTCCCGACAACACGATTTCGAATCAGCGGCGACCGGGCTGTGCTGGCGGTGTACGGTGAGGGGGTCGATCCGGTAATCAATGAACGGGTCCGGCGGATGACGGCCCTGGTCAACACCCTGCACCACCCGGCCATCGAGGCCGTGGTGCCTTCCTACGCAACGCTTGCGGTGCACTACAATCCCCTGGAGATCGGCTGTGCTGAGCTCATCGATTTCCTGCTGCATCTCGAACTGCGGCTGGAGGAGGCCGTGATTTCCGAGGCGGTCACCGTCGAAATCCCGGTCTGTTACGGTGGCGAATTCGGTCCGGACCTTGCCTTTGTCGCGGCGCATAACGGCATCGATCCAGAGGAGGTGATCCGTCTGCACAGTGCCGCTGCTTACCGCATCTATGCCATCGGTTTTGCCCCGGGATTCTGCTACCTGGGCGGGCTTGATTCGCGGATTCACGCGCCGCGCCTCACCACCCCGCGTCTGCGGGTGGCCGCCGGATCGGTGGGCATTGCCGGTAGCCAGACCGGTGTCTATCCGTTGGCCAGTCCGGGCGGCTGGCAACTGATCGGGCGCACGCCGCTTTGCCTGTTCGATCCACAGCGGCCTCGTCCAATCCCCTACCAGGCCGGTGACACTATCCGCTTCCGGCCGGTTCCGGCCGAGGCATTCGCCCGTTTTAAACAGGATGCAAAGCGATGAAGCCAGCCCTGCACATCCTTTCGCCGGGCGCGGGTCCAACGGTCCAGGATCTGGGCCGGATGCATGCCCGTCATCTGGGCGTTCCGCCTTCTGGAGCAATGGACGACTATGCCCATCGGGTGGCCAACTGGCTGGTGGGCAATGCAGCCGCCTGCGCCACCCTGGAAATGACGATGATCGGCCCTCGAATCGAGATGCTCGCCGTGGCGGACATCGCCGTCACCGGGGCCCGGATGAACCTGCGCCGCAACGGCGCGCTTGAGCGGCAATGGACCTCCATTCGGGTACAGCCGGGAGATCTGCTGGAACTGGGTGTGGCCGATAACGGCTGCCGCTCCTATCTTGCCCTCACTGGCGGCATCTCCGTCCCGCCTATGCTCGGCAGCCGCTCAACTTCTCTTTCCGGTTCCATTGGCGGCCTCGAGGGGCGCACCCTTGCGGCGGGCGATCTCCTGCCGCGAGGTGCGGGACTACTGCTTGCGCATCCGCGCCGCCTGTCCTGGGTGCCTCTCTATCCGGAACAGATCGTCCTCCGGGCCATCGCCGGACCGCACGACCAGTTTTTCCAGCACAACCTCGAATCCTTTTTCGCCGCGTCCTACACACTGAGCCCCCAGAGCAACCGCATGGGCTGCCGGTTACGCGGTCCGCTCGTGGAGCGCGACCCCGGAGCCCCGGCCAGCATCGTCTCGGAACCGGTGGTGCCGGGGAATATTCAGATTCCGGCCGATGGTCAGCCGATTCTGCTGCTCAGGGAGCAGACCATCGGCGGCTACACCAGCATTGCCACGGTGATTTCGGCGGACCTGTGGCGGATCGGTCAAGCCAAACCCGGCGATACGATCCGGTTTGTCCGAGTCTCCCTGGAGGAGGGGCAGCGCATCTCCAGGGACTGGCTCCGCTTTCTCGCGGCCACCGAGCGCCTGCTGTCGGGTGGATCGCAGCACAGTTCTTGCCCGTTCTGAGGATGGTGTGGTGCGGAAAAAATTGCGCGAGTTGATGAGCAAAAGAGAATGGTGCAAGGGGTGCGGCATTTGCGTGGCGCTCTGCCCCAAGCAGGTTGTGGAGCTTGACGCTGATGAAAAATTGACGGCGGTCCGGCCCGAGGACTGCATCTGCTGCCGGATGTGCGAACTCCGTTGCCCGGATCTCGCCATCACGGTGCTGACTTGCGAGGAGGATGCCATGGCGCATGAGATCCGGCTCGTGATAGGCAACGAGGCTTGCGTCGAGGGAGCCCTGTATGCCGGTCTCTCCTTCTTCGCCGGGTACCCGATCACGCCGTCGACCGACAGCCGTTTCATGCAGACCACTCGCAAGGTGGATGCCCGCCAGGTCGAACTGCCGGTGTATGAGATGGTGATGCGGGCAATCGGCAAAACGATTGTCTGCAACATCTGTGTCTTCGGAGCACTGATCGGTTTGGCTGATCTGGTCAGACCTAAGTCGGTCCTCGAGGCGATCAAGGATCGGGTCCAGGACGACTTTGTCGAGATCAACACCACCGCCTTTCACCTCGGTTTCGACCTGGGCAGGCCGTTTCGCCGTTGACCGGCGGCTCCGGCCATCCTCGTTACTTTTGGATTGACAAGCGACCGGACCGGTAATACTAGTTTACGCCCTTTATCGTCTTTTTTATCTTAGAGAAAGCCCCTGAAGCTGCACAACGGTGAACCGACATGATTAAACCACTACACCTGAATTCCGCGGAAGGCCGCAGGCTTGCCAACGAGATTCCCAACCGTTTTGCTGAGGCAGCCGACGGCGGCTGCCGGGAGGCGGTGGCCGAAATCCTTGCCAGAATCCGAAGGGATGGGGATGCGGCGGTGCTCGACTATTGCCGCCAATTCGATTGCCCGGTGATGACCCTGGAGTCCCTCCAGGTGAGCCCGGAGGAATTTGCCCAGGCCGAGCGCGAGGTGGACGACGGTTTCCGCGAAACCCTGCGCTTTGCCGCCGACCGGATTCGCCGCTTCCATGAGCGCGAGATGGAGGATTCCTGGATGCTGACCCGGGACGACGGCGCCATCACCGGCCGGCTGGTGCGGCCGGTGGACAGTGCCGGTCTCTATGTGCCGGGCGGCAAGGAAGGTTCAACCCCCCTGGTATCTTCGGTGCTGATGAACGGCATCCCGGCCCAGATCGCTGGTGTGGCCCGGCGGGTCATGGTCACTCCGCCCAGCCGCGAGGGTCGGGTCAGCCCGGCCCTGCTGGTCGCGGCTTGCGAGATCGGCATCGATGAAGTGTACAAGGTGGGCTCCGCCTGGGCGGTGGGAGCTCTGGCCTACGGCACGGCGGCCATCCCGCGGGTGGATGTGATCGTCGGGCCGGGCAACCAGTACGTGGCCGAGGCCAAGCGCCAAGTGATGGGGCGGGTGCGCATCGACATGATCGCCGGGCCCAGCGAGGTGCTGATCGTGGCTGACGAAACCGCCCGGGCCGCCTTTGTCGCCGCCGACATGCTGGCTCAGGCCGAGCACGACCCGCAGGCCCTGGCCATGGTGATCACCACCAGCGAGCAGCTGGCCGGCGAGATCGTCAAGGAACTGGAACGCCAGTTGCCACAGTTGCCCCGGGCCGACATTGCCCGCGCCTCGCTGGCCGATCGCGGCCTGATTCTGTTGGCCGACAGTTTGGAGCAGGCCATTGACCTGGCCAACGAGATTGCCATCGAACATCTGGAGCTGCAAGTTGCCGAACCCTGGCAGTGGCTGCCCAAAATTCGCCATGCCGGGGCCATCTTCCTCGGTTCCTGGACCCCGGAAGCGGCAGGCGATTATGTCGCCGGTCCCAACCATGTCCTGCCGACCATGGGTACGGCCCGCATCTCCTCGGCCTTGGGCGTGGAAACCTTTTTGAAGAAGAGTTCGATTATCTCCTACTCGCGAGCAGCCCTGGCGGCCGACAGCGAACATATCCGTCGCCTCGCCGCGCTCGAAGGCCTGACGGCCCATGGAAATTCGGTGGCGGTCCGACTTGGGTCCTGATAAGCGGCAGCTGCTGCTCAAAGGAGCCGGACAGCTGGGGATCAGTCTCGATGCAGGGGCCTGCGAGCTGCTGCTGGTGTATCTGGCAGAACTGATGAAGTGGAGCCGGCGGATCAATCTCATCGCCCGCGATACCCCCGAACCCCAGGTAATCGAAAACCATTTTCTTGACTCGCTGACCTTACTGCCGCTGCTGCAGGCAGGCGAAGCGCCGGTGCATCTGCTCGATGTCGGCAGCGGCGCCGGTTTTCCTGGTCTGGTACTGGCCTGTGTCCTGCCCGAGGCCCACTTCACCCTGGTGGAGCCGCGCCAGAAACGGGTCACCTTTCTCCGTCATGTGATCCGCACCTTGGGGCTGACCAACACTTCGGTGGTCGCCGACCGGATCGAACCGCATGCGACAGCCTGGCTGGGCCGATTTTCCCATGTCACCAGCCGGGCCGTGGCCGAACCGGGCCTTTTTTTGCCTCTGGTGCGGCCCCTGGCAACCCCGGCAACCTGGGTGATCCTCATGCTGGCCAAGGTAGACGCCTTAACTGGAATCGAGCGAATGCCTTCCGGTCCCTGGCGGATTGTCGAAACCAAAACCCTAGCCCTGCCGTTTTCCGGCGCGCCCCGGCTGCTGGCTGTCGTTTCTGCAGTCTGAGGCGAGGATACTTCTTTCTGGAATAATTGCGGGTGATCTGGTAGTAACTAAGCTTTTCCCGCTCCCATAGAATCACGGAACTGTTCCGTTTCATAACGAGGATACGTATGGCACACAAGATTGCAATTTTAGCCGGTGACGGCATCGGTCCGGAAGTCATGGCCGAGGCTATTAAAGTGCTGGACGCCGTTCAGCAGAAATTCGGTTTTACCCTTGAATATACCAGCGCCGATGTCGGCGGCATTGCCATCGACAACCATGGCGAGGCCCTGCCCGCCTCAACCCTGAAAGTATGCGAAGCCAGCGAGGCTATCCTCTTCGGCTCGGTGGGTGGTCCCAAATGGGAGAGCCTGCCGCCGGTTCAACAACCCGAACGGGCCGCGCTTCTGCCGCTGCGCAAACATTTCGATCTGTTCTGCAACCTGCGGCCGGCCAAGGTGTTCAAGGCCCTGGTCGGGGCCTGTCCGCTGCGGGCGGACATCGTCGGCGAAGGTTTCGATGTCCTGGTGGTGCGCGAGCTGACCTCGGGCATCTATTTCGGGCAACCCAAGGGACGCGATGGCAGCGGACCCGACGAACGGGCCTGGGACACCAAAATCTACAAACGCTCCGAGATCGAGCGTATCGCCCGCATGGCCTTTGAGGCCGCCCGGCTGCGCAACCGCAAGGTCACCTCGGTGGATAAGGCCAATGTGCTTACCTGCATGGTCTTCTGGCGCGAGGTGGTCACGGAAGTGGCCAAGGATTTTCCCGATGTGGAGCTGAACCACATCTACATCGACAACGCCACCATGCAACTGGTGAAAGATCCGCATCAGTTCGATGTCATGCTCTGCGGCAACATGTTCGGTGATATCATCTCTGATGAAGCCGCCATGTTGACCGGCTCCATGGGCATGTTGGCCTCGGCCAGCCTCAACAGCTCAAAATTCGGGATGTTCGAGCCGGCTGGCGGCTCCGCCCCGGATATTGCCGGCCAGGGGATCGCCAACCCGATCGCCCAGATTCTCTCAGCGGCCATGCTGCTCAAATACAGCCTGGGCCTGGATCAGGCGGCAGCGGCCATCGAGGCGGCAGTCGCGGCGATTCTTGACAAGAAGATCATGACCCAGGATATCGCCACCCCTGGCGTCACCCCGGTTTCAACAAGAGCCATGGGAGATGCCATCACCAGGGAGATTCTGGCCGTTCGGTAACCAAGATGGTTTCGCAAAAAGCGGGAAAACCTTTGGGTTGTTATTTCGAACGCAGTGCGAAATCACTGAAACAATCGAGAGATTTCTCGTCGCTGTGCTCCTCGAAATGACAGAAAGCATCTTTTTGCGCGACCATCAACCACAAGGAGGCACGGCATGCCGAGACGAAAAAATATCATTCTGATCGCCAACCGTCCCGCGGCTCATTTGGCTGCCGATGTGGCCAGGGAACTGGATATCCCGGTGACCGAGATGATCACCCGGACCTTTGCCGACGGTGAAATTTACCATGCCTTTCCCCGCGATATCGCCGGGCACGACCTGGTGATCATCGCCAACACTCCAGACGATGCCTCACACCAGGAGCTGATTGACCTGGTCGCCGGAGCCCGCTACTGGAACGCGCTGTCGGTCAACGTGGTCATTCCCTACCTGGGTTACTCGACCATGGAACGGGCCAAGCCCGATTCCGGCGAAATTCCCAAGGGCATCACCCGTACCCGCCAGGTTTTTCGGGCCCGGCCTGATTACGTCGCCTTTCTCGATCTGCACTCGGAATCGGTGATGCACGCCCATACCGGCGAGGTCCGCACCCGCCACCTCTGGACCGAGCGGGTGGCGGCCGAGAAGATCCGGCAGATGCGGCTGGACAATATCGTGCTGGTCTCCCCGGATTACGGCTTCTCCAAGCGGGTGGCCCGGCTGGCCGGGTTGCTCGATTGTCCGCATACCGCCGCCAACAAAGACCGCTACGATGTCGACCAGACCATCGTTGGCCAGTTGTCCGGGGCGGTGCGGGGCCGGACCGCGATCATCTGCGACGACATGATCCGCACCGGCGGCTCCATGCTTCAGACCGTGGACCGCTGCTACCAGGCCGGGGCCGTGGGAGTGATGGTCATGGCCACCCATCTGGTCCTGGCTGGAGGAGCCAGGGAACGGTTCATTGAAAAAGGGATAGGCTGTATCATCGGCGCCGACACCTATCCGGGCCGGGAGAGTGACGATCTCCTCCAGATCTATTCGGTGGCCCCGGTCATCGCCGATGAATTGAAAGGATATTTTCGTCTGCATTGATCGGCATGATCAGCAGGGGTAACAACGTACATAACTGCGGAAGGACATTATGAAAAAAGTTGGTATTGTCGGTTGGCGCGGCATGGTTGGTTCCGTGCTCATGGAGCGGATGCGGCAGGAAGGGGATTTTCAGGGCTTTGAGCCCCGTTTTTTTTCCACCTCCCAGGCCGGGCAGGCCGGGCCCGAGGTGGGCGGCACGGTCTATGAACTCCTCGATGGCACGAATGCGGCCTTGCTGGCGGAGATGGATATCATCGTTTCCTGCCAGGGCGGCAGCTACACCGGCGAGGTCTATCCGCAACTGATGGCCAAGGGCTGGCAGGGCTATTGGATTGATGCTGCCTCCAAGCTGCGGCTGGATGAGGATGCGATTATTGTGCTTGACCCGGTGAACCGCAAGGTGATCGACCAGGGCCTGGCCAGGGGCATCAAAAAATACATCGGTGGCAACTGCACCGTTTCCCTGATGCTGATGGCCCTGGGCGGGCTGTTCGAGCGGGGCTGGGTCGAATGGATCACCAGCCAGACCTACCAGGCCGCCTCCGGTGCCGGGGCCAAGAATATGCGCGAACTGGTCGACCAGATGCGCCTGGTTGGCGAGAACGCCGAAAACCTGCTCGATAATCCCTCGGCAATCCTCGATCTCGACCGCAACGTGGTCGAGACCCTGCGCAACCCGGCCTTTCCGATCTCCAATTTCGGCGCGCCGCTGGCCGGCAGTCTCATCCCCTGGATTGACACCGCCATGGACAACGGCCAGACCCGCGAGGAGTGGAAGGGGATCACCGAGACCAATAAAATTCTGGGCAACACCGGTGCTCCGATCCCAATTGACGGTTGTTGTGTGCGCATCAGCGCCATGCGCTGTCACAGTCAGGCCTTCACCATTAAGCTGAAAAAGGATGTGCCGCTGGCCGAAATCGAGCAGGCCATCGCGGGTCACAATCAGTGGGTCTCTCTGGTGCCGAACACCAAGGAGCAGACCCTCAAGGAACTGACCCCAGCCCGCGTCACTGGCACCCTCGATATCCCGGTAGGCCGCCTGCGCAAGATGAATCTCGGGCCCGAGTATGTCAGCGCCTTCAGCGTCGGCGATCAGCTGCTCTGGGGTGCCGCCGAACCGGTGCGCCGGATGTTGAAGATTGCGCTGGAGTATTTGGGGTAAGAAAAAGACGGGGCCGTACCGGTGGATTGGCCGGCCTGTAGTGAAATGTGTTTAGCAAAGCCGCTTCCTTTCCGGGAAGCGGCTTTTTTGTTTGTGGAGTCCCTTTTTTCCTTCAGGGAAGGATGGTAGTCGGGGTTTGGAGCCTATGGCCAGTAGCCCGGATGCAGTGCAACGAAATCCGGGGCCGGATGAAGGGGCAAACTGTTTGAGCGCAGCGAGTTTTTGCCCCGCCGGTTCCGAACCTTGGTGACCGGGGTCGTCTCAGTGGTTTGGCTGCCCTTTCTTTAGCGGTGTGGCGCAGACCACTCGGCGGGTACTTTTCTTTGGGCACGCAAAGAAAAGAATGGTAAGTCAATGATTTCCTGCATTTAAACAAAAACGAGATACGTATACTGTCCCTGAATACCCAGTTTATCGCTGGGAACCGCTTGGTGCGGACCCGCATGTCAGGTGGTGCGGGGAGGGCGGGAGAGAAACCAGCCCTTACCCGATTAATGATTCATTTGCCCTTCTCGGACTTCAATCCGAGAAAAGCTACCCACATTGATAAGAGACTCAATAGCACCGTGGTAACCCAGAAACGTTCACGATCACGACTGTCCTCGATCCAATGACGAACATCTCCCAGGTTACCGACCCATGTGCCTTTACCCGTATTATCGCCCTTCTTCGTCACACCATAGATATACATCACCTGCGCAGTATCTGGCGTGAACATAGCACGTGGCCAATCTTCCGGTACTTTATGCCGACTCGAACTTCCACTATCAACGGAGATCAGTGAAGGCTTTATGCCTTGTTCACGGACTGAGAGGATTTTGGGGTTATTAGTATTGCGGTTATGATTTCTGCGAGGGGTGCAAACTCTGCTTCGTCATTGTAAATGAATGTCTCTGGGTACCCATTGCCGTGGATGAGACGGTCCCATCCACTCAACGCTGCAGTCCTACCAGTTAAATCGTCCCACCACCAATGCAGGTGGTCCCCGACACCATACAGAACGGTGATCAATGGAACGAGGCTTGGGGTTGCGAAGTAAGCAAGTCTTCGTAGTATCTTCATCATTAATTCCATTAAATGGAAATCGAGGACAGACCACGATTTTTCATGCAAGGAAAATTGAAAAAATGTAGTCCCCGATTCGTATCCCAATTTTTTCAGAGTTGTTTACACATCAATGCACCGATTTGTCTGTTGCCGTTCCGACAGATGGCGTCTTGACATTCTGGGGACAGTATAGTGAATCGTCCTTCTTTTATTGTTCCGCTGCCTTGGCCATCGGCGCAAACTCCACCGGCACCCAAGCATAGCTTCCCTTGCCTTTGGCCCGGACATGGCCGATACCGGGGAAGGGTAGGTGCATCCCGGCCACCAGCGATTGACTGGCCGCCATCTCCTTTATGATAGTTTTGCGGGTGGCAATGGCCTGTTTCTGGTCGACATCAAACTCGAACGACACACCCGGTCGGGCAAACTGGACGGCATGGGCATGGACCAGATCGCCCCAGATGAGCAGGTATTGGCCTTCAGACTCCACACCATACGCTGTGTGGCCAGGCGTATGGCCGTTGGCCTTGACCGCCTTGACACCGGGCACCAGCACTGTTCCTTCGCTGAAGGTTTTCCATTGCCCGGAGGCCAGGTAGGGGGCTGCAGTGTCGCGGGCCATCTTGAAAAAGGGTTGGGCTTTTTCCGGGACGCTCGCCGCCGTCTTTTCCGACAGCCAGTAGTCGTTGTCGGCTTGGGAAACCCAGATGGTGGCCTTGGGGAATAGCAGCTTGCCATCCACGTCGTTGAGTCCACCCATGTGGTCGCCGTGCAGGTGGGTGATCACCACCGTGTCCACCTGGCTCGGCTCGTACCCGGCGGCCCGCATATTCTGCACCACATAGCCGAGGGTCGGGCCGAAGAGTTTGGCCGCCCCGGTATCTACCAGAAGCAGATGGGTGCCGGTGTTGATCAGATAGGCATTGACTGCTGTCTGCATATTGGGATTGCCGACAAACATCCGGGCCAACAGACGGTCCAGATCGGTGGCCTTGGTATTGTGCAGCAGCTTGGTATCCAGTTCGATGGCCCCGTCGTAGAGAGCGGTGACTTCAAACTGGCCTAATTGTATCCGGTAATAGCCGGGCACCTGGGTCTGCATCTTGGGCGCCTGAGCATGAACAAGGGCAGCCAGGCTGAAGAGCAGGGCAAAAGTGAGGAGCAGGATGTGGGTGCTGGAGCGGCGCATGATCGGCCTCCTTGTGGAATGGTGTACGATTGGAAGGGGAGAGCAGTTATCGTCGGTCCGCGCTGCTCTGTAAGTCGTTTGTAAATCAGGGGGCTGAGGTTTTGGGCGGTCCTTCGGCATCCAAGGGTCGGATCGAAGCGGGCACGGCCGGTCCATCGTTTGGAATATTTTCCGCCAGTTCGCCGATAATTCCCCGGTTGCGGGCATCGTTGATGATCTGGATGCGGGTGAGGATGGCGTCCAGGCTTGTCGCCGCTGCAGGCCGCACCAGTTCATAGGCCAGGTTTTCCATGGCAGCCGCTGCGGCCCGATTGGCCTGCCATTTGCGCTGGAAATCGCCGGTGGTCGACAGGGTCACCAGCAGGGCGGCAACGGTCGCCATGGCCGCGGCCAGATCGTTGCGGGCCTTGGGATAAGACCCAAGAATTTCCAGTTTGAGCAGCAGGCCGGCCATGGCGCTGAGAAAGGCGGAGCCGAACAGGCAACCGAAATAGGCGGCGCTCCATTTAATCGTATTGCCGCGAAATTCTCGGTAATTTTTGACGACGATTGCCCCTAGAGGTTTGGTTTCCGGTTGGTACAACTGCACCAAGTCCTCCATGGCAACGCCCCGGTTCGGCTGATTTTTCGCCAGATAGGTTGTGGTAAGCCAAACGGCAAGAAGGGCGATGCCAGCAACAACCGACACCTGCGTAATGATGCGTGCTGGTTTGTTCATGGTCCTGTTGCTCCACGTGGAACCTTTGAACACATAAGCTGGTGCTCCGGTTTGTGCGTTCAAAGAGAGTGTCTGGGGATGAATATGGGTGAGAGAACCCGGAGTTGCATCTTTCTTGTATAGTGGTTCGCTGCCAGAGCGACAATAGAAAATTGCGGGTGTCCCCGGCAATTTGACCTAGGTGAGGGGAGAGGATTGCGGCGCGTTGAACCCGCTGCGCACCGCGACCACTGGAGCCGTTATCATATAAAGGATCAAACTATGAAAGCGGTCAAATAACAGGAAGATCCTTCACGTACGTTCGGGATGACAGTAAGGAGTGCACGGGGATTAAAGGAACACCACCCCTGTCGAACGAAAGATGAGGAGGTCTGGGCTGTAGTCCTGCAGTCGAAAGGACAAGCGCGGTTGGTCGGAGCGGTTGCGCCGCCCTGCGTTAGCGCAGAATAAAGCCGAGCGCCTTTAAATCCTTGGCCCAGGGGCCCCAGGGGCCGGTAGTAAAAGAGGCGGTCATGCGCTTGGGGTCGAAGAGGACCGTGGCGTCAAGATCGAGATGGCATTTACGGTCATAGTTGGTGTGGCTGATGCGTAGGGTCCAGGTGCCGTCCTGGTTCTTTTTGACCGCTTCCACATAGGCCGGATGGCCGGTGGGCATGCCGCGGCGGGTATTGACATCGAGGACGATGACCGAACCGGTGACCGGGGTTGCGGAAGTGCTGTTGTTCTTTTTGGCGCAGGCAAACCACTGCACCGGGCTGGTGTCACCCAGTCTGCAGGTCATGAAGCCGGTGCGGCAACGGGCGTAGATCAGGCTTTGAGGTTGACAGCGGCCGGTTGTCTGCACCACTTTTGTTTTCTGGATCGCGGCCTTGGGAGCGGCTGTTTTTTGGCCTTTCTTAGTGGTTGATTTTGTGACCTTGGCGGACTTGGCAGGCACCTTGACCACCTTGGTGGTCGTCACGCCTGGCCGTAAGTGAAAACAGGCAGCCCGGTTGCGTTCGCTCTCTTCGATCGAGCGTTCGTCCCGGCAGGTGGAATTCGATTCGTCATGGGTTAGCGCGGGCGCGGCTTCTTGGCCGGGAGAGGATGTTTCTTGCACGGATGCGGAGTTCGGCTGCTGTTCAGTTTGCGCTGGCACTTGGGCCGAAGGTTTTGATTTACCGCAGCCGGCGGTACCGGCGGCAAGGAACAGAACGGCTGTGAGGACAAACAACCGGCGGCAGGGGCGGTGATTGGGCATGGTCAGTCTCCTTGAGCAGGTGGGGCGTCGAGGTGGAGGCGGCCGTCGGCCAGGGTCAGGCAGCGGTCCATGGCGCGGGCCAGTTCCATGTTGTGGGTCACCATGACCACGGCCAGGCCAAGGTTCTTGCTCAATTCACGCAGCAGGGCAAAGACCCGGTTGCCACTGGCGGCGTCGAGGTTACCGGTGGGTTCGTCGGCCAGGAGCAGGGCGGGTTCCATGATCAGGGCGCGGGCCAGGGCAACCCGCTGCTGTTCGCCGCCGGAGAGTTCGCCGCTACGGTGGTCCAATCGTTCAGCCAATCCCACCCGTTCGAGCAGGCGGAGAGCCTTGTCGGTGAGTTCGGCACGCGGCAGCCCGTTGATCAGGCCCGGCATCATCACATTCTCCAATGCGGAAAATTCGGGGAGCAGGTGATGAAATTGAAAAATGAAGCCGATGTGGCGGTTGCGGTGTCCGGCCAGGTCCGGTTCATTCTTGCCCGTCAACTCATTGCCCCGAAAGAAAAGCTGGCCCGAGTCCGGCGCATCCAGGGTGCCCAGGATCTGGAGCAAGGTGGTCTTGCCCGATCCCGAGGCCCCGACGATGGCGGTCATCTCGCCGGGCTGCACGACAAGATCGGCCTCGTTGAGAACGGTAATGGTATCGAGACCGCTGCGGTAGGATCGGCAGAGGGAGACGGCCTGGAGAAGCGGGGCGTCATTCATAGCTCAATGCCTCCGCCGGCCGGATTCGCGACGCCTTCCACGAGGGATAGAGGGTGGCGGCCAGGGTTATTAGCAGGGCGGAAACGGCGATTACGGTCACGTCGAGCGGCACCACCTTGATCGGCATGGTGGACATGGGGTAGACATTGCTCGGCAGCTCGATGATCTTGTAGCGCTTGAGCAGGGCGCAGAGGCTCAGGCCGCCGGCCACACCCAACACCGTGCCCGAAAGGCCGATGACCATGCCCTGGTAAAAGAAGATGCGCATGATGGACTTGGTGGTGGCGCCCATGGATTTGAGGATGGCGATATCACGATTTTTTTCCATGACCACCATGATCAGGGCGCTGATGATGTTGAGCGCCGCCACCAGGATGATGAGATCCAGGGCGATGAAGATGCCAAGTTTTTCCAGCTTGAGGGCGGCGAACAGGTTCTGGTTGAGCTGCATCCAGTCGCGCACCGAATAGCCCTGGCCGAGCGCCTGCCGGATGGCGGCGGCTGTCCGGTCGGCCTGGTCGATGTCCCGGACGCGGACCTCAATGCCATGTACCCCTCGTTGCAGGTCGGTGAGGCTGCGGGCCGTCTGCAGATTGATGTAGCCCATGGTGGAGTCGTACTCGAACATCCCGGTTTCAAAAATGCCCGCCACCACACAGGTGCGGATTTTGGGCAGGACGCCCATGGGCGAGAGCGGTCCGTTGGGCGAAATCAGCCGCACCCGGTCGCCGACGCCGACCTGAAGCTGCCGGGCCATGTCGCGGCCCAGGACAATGGCCGGCACTTCAAAAGAGGTGTCGAGATCGGTCAGTTGGCCAGCGGTCATTTTCTGACCGATGCTGAGCACCCGCATGGCGGAGGCGGCTTCGATGCCCCGCAGCACCACGCCGGTGGAATGGGTGGCTGAGCTGATCAGGGCCTGGCCGTAGATGTAGGGGGTGGTGGCTTCCACGCCCTCGACCGCCTCGATCTTAGCGGTCACTTCCTCGCTGTCGTTGATCGTCGAACCGAAACGCTGCACCAGGGCGTGCGCGTTGACGCCGATGATCTGGTCGCGCAACCCCTCGGTAAAACCGGTAAACACCGACAGCACCACGATCAGGGCCAAGACCCCGACCGCCACCCCGAGGATGGAGATCAGGGTGATCAGCGAGATGAATTTCTGCTTCCGCTTGGCCCGCAGGTAGCGCAGGCTGACGAACCATTCAAAGGAGGTCATATATGGGGGCGGAGGCCTCGGTTACTCGCCGGTTTCCGCTTTCATCTGCGGAAAGAGGATGACGTCGCGGATCGAGGGGGCGTCGGTCAACAGCATGACCAGCCGGTCGATACCGATACCCTCGCCGGCCGCCGACGGCATGCCGTATTCCAGGGCGCGGACATAGTCGCGGTCCAGAACCGGGTGGATTTCTTCGTCCTCGCCGCGTTCGTCAATTTGTTTCTGGAAACGCTGCAACTGGTCGATGGGATCGTTGAGCTCGGAAAAGGCGTTGGCGATCTCCCGGCCGGTGATGAACAGTTCGAAGCGGTCGGTGACCGATGGGTCCTCCTCATTGCGCCGGGCCAGCGGCGAGACCTCGGTAGGGTAGGAGGTGATGAAAGTCGGGTCGATCAATTTTTCCTCGACCAGCAGCTCGAACAGTTCGGTTTTGGCCTTGCCCGGCCCGGCGCCGGGCTGGAGCTCGATACCTTTCTGCTTGGCCAGCGCCATGATCGCGGCGTCATCCTGGAGAACGGCCGGGTCGAGCCCGGCGATCTTCACCAGAGACTCTTCCATGGTGAAGCGCTGCCAGGGCGGTGCCAGATCGACCGGCACACCCTGGTAGGTGATGTCCATGGAGCCCGTCACTTCATGGGCCAGCCAGGAAATCATCTCCTCGGTCAGGTCCATCAGGTCGTGGTAGGTCGAGTAGGCTTGGTAGAATTCGAGCATAGTGAATTCTGGATTATGGCGGGTGGACAGCCCCTCGTTGCGGAAGTTGCGGTTGATCTCGAACACCTTCTCGAAGCCGCCGACCAGGAGCCGCTTGAGGTAGAGTTCCGGGGCAATTCGCAGGTAGAGATCCATGTCGAGGGCATTGTGATGGGTACGGAAGGGCTTGGCCGTGGCCCCGCCCGGGACCGGCTGCATCATCGGGGTCTCGACTTCCATATAACCGCGATTATTGAGGAATTCGCGAATCAGGCGGATAATCTCCACCCGCTTCTTGAACACCTCGCGCGCCTCGGGGTTGACGATCAGGTCCAGGTAGCGTTGGCGGTAGCGGGTCTCGACATCGGTGAGGCCGTGAAATTTTTCTGGGAGGGGCCGCAGCGATTTGGTGATCATCTGGGTGGAGGTGGCCTCCAGCGACAACTCGCCGGTCTTGGTCTTGAACAATCGTCCCTCGACGCCGACGATATCACCCACATCCCATTTTTTGAAATGGGTGTACGCCTCTTCTCCCAGAAGATCGCGGCGAACATAGATCTGGATGCGCTCGGAGGCGTCCTGGAGGTGGAAAAAGGCGGCTTTGCCGAATTTGCGCATCGACATGGCCCGGCCGGCGACACGGTACACCGTGCCGGAATCGTCGTGACCTTCTGCGGCCAAGGTATTGCCATGGGGCAGGATGTCGGCGATGGGCGTGGGTGCCTTGAAGGTGTTGCTAAACAGCTTGACGCCAGCCTCTGCCAGGGAGTCGGCCTTTTCCCGCCGTTGCTTGAGGAGATTGCTTGTTGTTTCCATCTGGGTGTCTGCAAGGAAGATTGAGAGTGTTGCGCCTACTCCTTGGTGAAACGAAGGGGGCGTCCTGGGTACAGGAAGAGCATGCGCTGAATGAGGAATAAACGGCCAAAATAGTGCGCGGCGCCGGTGATGTCAATTCCTTTCAAGGAGCGCGACGGATTCGATGTGATGGGTCTGGGGGAACATGTCGACCGGGGTGAGGCGGGTGAGGCGGTAGCCGCCCTTGCTGAGCAAGGCGAGATCGCGGGCCAAGGTCGCTGGATCGCAGGAGATGGAAAGGATCAGTTCCGGTTCAAGCAGCGGCAGGAGGGCGGCGGCCTTGCCCAATCCTTGGCGTGGAGGATCAAAAAGAACGCAGTCGAACCGGGCTTTGCGGGCTACCAAGGTCTGCAGCTGTTGTTCAACGCCTGCGGCCAGGAAACGGAGAGCCGCCAGTCCGTTGGCACGGCTGTTGTGTTTGGCCCAGTGGATGCTCTGCCGGTTGTGCTCGATGCCGGTCACTGCCGCACCACCCAGACCCAGCGGGATGGAAAAAGTGCCTATGCCGCAGAAGAGATCGAGGGCGGTCCATGACTCCGCTTGCCGGGGCAGAAGATCGAGGGCCAGTTCGATCATCCGGGGCGTTTGTTGGCTGTTGACCTGGAAAAAGCAGCGATGATCCCAGTTGAGCCGGTACCTCTGTTCGTGGAGGGCGAAATCCTGGGCCAAGGTGGCGGCGGACTCCAGGCTGTGCGCTCGGCCGGACTTTTTTGTTTGCAGCACCACCTCATCTGCCAGGGAACGCATCTGCGCAAGCAGGCCTGCCGACAGAGAAATTCCTGGGCCGGGGCGTGGCTGGAGCACCAGGATGACCCGGTCATCCGCCGGGCTGTGAATCAGTTCCACGGCGGCTATCTGCTCCCTGAGCCGTTCTGGCCAACCCTCATCGATGAGGGTGCCGATCAACCGATTGATTGGTTCGACGGCCAGCAGGCAGTGCCGGATCGGGACCACCGCATTGCTGGCGATTTGATGGAAACCGAGGAGGCCCGCTTGATCGAGGTGGAGCCGCAGCCGGGAGCGGTAGCCGAAGGGCAGGGGCGAGGGCAGGGTTGGGGCGGGTGTATCCGGCGGCAGCTCCAAATGGGTCCGTTCCAGAGCCTCCCGCAGGATCTGCCTCTTGATGGCCAACTGAGCCGGGTAGGCGGCATGCTGGAGGTCGCAGCCACCGCAAAGGCCGTAATACGGGCAGGGCGGCACAACCCGCTCCAGGGACGCTTCCACAACGCGCTCCAGTCGGGCTTCCTTGAAGCCGCGGTGGGTCTTGGTTTCGAGGACGTACACAGTCTCGCCCGGCAACGCGCCTGGAACCATCACCACCATGCCGTCAGCGAGCACACCCAGTCCCTTGCCGCCGGCGATCACCTTTTTTATGGTCAGGGTATGTTCCATTTGCACATCCTAACAGTTTAATGCTAGTATATTCAAGATATGATTGACAAATTAAAATCGGAAAAGGCAGCGGAAAGAGGGCGGACGAGCGTGGGCGCACAGGTCAGGGCTAAAATTCTTGTTGTTGATGATGAACGCGTGCACCGCTTCATGCTGCGCTCCCTGTTTGCCGAGTGGGGCTGGGACGCTGCGGAGGCGGATGACGGATTAACCGCCGTGGCCGCCGTCGAACAGGGCCCCTTTGACGCTATCCTCATGGACGTGCGCATGACCACCATGGATGGGATGGAAGCCTTGAAGCGGATTCATGCGCTGAACCCGGCTATCCCGGTAATCATCATGACCGCCTTCTCTTCGGTGGACTCTGCCGTGGCTGCTATCAAGCAGGGGGCGCACGATTATCTGACCAAGCCGCTTGATTTTGACCGTTTGCGCACCACCTTGGAGGTGGCCATGGGCCATCGTCAGCGGGAGGTCGAAACCGTAGAGATGGGCCAGCCATTCGGTGACGATGGCCGGATCATCGGCAAGTCGGCGCCGATGCAGGAGCTGTGGTCGATGATTGTCCATGTGGCTCCCACCGAGGCCACGGTGCTGATCAACGGCGAGTCCGGCACCGGCAAGGAGCTGGTGGCCGCGGCCCTGCACCACAAGAGCCTGCGCCATAAGGGGCCGTTTGTGAAAGTCAACTGTGCCGCCCTGGCCGAGACCTTGCTGGAATCCGAACTGTTCGGCCACGAACGCGGGGCCTTCACCGGCGCCGACCGCCGCCGCGAGGGCCGATTTGTCCAGGCCCATGGCGGTACGCTTTTTCTCGACGAGATCGGTGAAACCTCGCCCGGGATGCAGGCCAAACTGCTGCGGGTGTTGCAGGAACACGAACTGGAACGGGTCGGTGGCCAGGAGACCATCCGGGTGGATGTGCGCGTCCTCTGCGCCACCAACCGCGACCTTGAGGAAGAAGTAGCGGCCGGCCGCTTCCGCGAGGATCTCTACTACCGCCTCAACGTGGTTGAACTGGAGGTGCCGCCCCTGCGCGACCGCCAGGGCGACATCCCTCTGCTGGCCAACTACTTCCTCCGCAATTTTGCCGAAAAGAACAGCCGGCTGGTCAGCGGTATCACCCCCGAATGCATGGACGTGCTCAACCGGTATCCCTGGCCCGGCAATGTCCGCGAGTTGGAACATTCGATCGAGCGCGGTGTGATTCTCATGCGCGGCGACTATCTCGACCTTGCCGCTCTGCCGTTGGCCATCCAGCGCTGGGCCGGCATGAATACCCCCAAGGAGGTGGAGGAACCCTCGACCCTGAAGGAAGCGGAGAAGATGCTGATCCTCAAAACACTCGAGGAAACCGGTGGCAATCGTAGCGAGGCGGCCCGACGTTTGCAAATAACCCGCAAGACGCTCTTGAACAAGCTGAAAAGTTATAATATAAGCTGAGCCCGAATAGAAAAAGGCTGTGGTTGCAACGGCCTTAGGCGAATTGCCGTCCCCCTTGCGTGGGCATTTGCTTGTTGGCGCGATTCCCCCAAACCTCCTCCTGCTCGACTGCTGAACCGAATGAACAGATCCTCTGTCCTGTCGCGGGCCGCTTACGCCGTCTGCCGCTTCCTGGTCCATGAGCGGGATCTGCCCGCTTTGCTTCAGGGTTTTTGTGATCGACTCACCGGGCAGGGACCGTATAGCGCGGCGCTGCTGGTCCTGCTCGACCAGGAATCGGGCGGCATGATCACCGCTGAAACCGGGCTCGGAGAACGGACTGCCCCGGTTATGGACGAGCTGCGCGAGGGACGGTTGCCGGAGTGCGGGGCCCGAGCCCTCCAGGCCGAATCCAGCGAGGCAGTTGTCTGTACTGGCGGTCATTGCCGTTTGTGTTCCGGCTCTGGCGGGCCACTTGTTTTGCAGTCCTTTTGCGCCCCTCTCCCCTGCAGCTCGAACCTTTCCGGTTTTTTTATCCTCCAGTTACCACCAGCCGTCAACCCGCTCCCCGAGGAGGTGGCGCTCGTCACCGAGCTGGCCGAGGCCGTGACCGAGGCTTTGCGGCAACTTTTTGTGTTCGAGGCGGTCAAGTTCAGAGAGCAGGAGCTCAAGCAGGCGGAAGAACGCTACGAGCTGGCCCTGCACGCCTCCCAGGCCGGTCTCTGGGACTGGAATATCAAGACCGGCGAGATGTATACCAGTCCTGACCAGTGGGAACTCCTTGATTACCGTGAGGGCGATGACACCGCGGCTGCATCCCGCCGGTCCATTCATCCCGAGGACCGGGAGCGGGTGCTGGCGCTGCTCAACGAGCATCTCACCGGAGCGACCGATGAATACCGGATCGAGTACCGGGTTCGGGAACAGAACGGCGAATGGGCCTGGTTTCTCGACCGGGGCCGGGTGGTGGAGCGGGACGAAAACAACATGCCGGTACGCATGACCGGCACCCACCAGAACATCACCCTGCAGAAGCGGCAGGAGCAGGCATTGGCCGCGGTGCAGCAGCAGTTGCACGACGCGGTCGATGTTGAGCGCAATTTCCTGCAGACCGTGATCGACAGCGCCGGCGATCCGGTGATGGTCATCGATCTCGATTTCAACCTTCTTTTGATCAACCAGGCCGCAGCGCTGCTGGCTCGCGGCAATGGGGATATCCGGACCCTCCAGGGCCAGAAGTGCCATTATCTGTTCTGCGGAGCCGGCATACCCTGTCAGGATGCCCGTTTTCCCTGTCCGGTGGTGGCGGTCAAAAATCAGCGGCGGCCAACCAAACTCATCCATAACCCCTACCATGGCAACAACGTCAATAATACCTTCGAGCTCGAGGTCTCACCACTTAAAGACAGTCAGGGGCAACTCTACGGCATCATCGAGGTGGCGCGGGACGTCACCGACCGGTTGCGTATCGAAAAAGAGCTGCGCGACAGCCAGTCGCACCTCTACCGGCTGGCGCATCACGACACCCTCACCGGCCTACCCAACCGGTTGCTGTTCCGTGACCGGCTCACTCAGGCGATCAGCAAGGCCGAGCGCAACCGGACCGGTCTGGCGATCCTCTTTCTTGATCTGGACCGATTTAAGATAATCAACGATACATTGGGCCACGATGTCGGCGACGACCTGCTGGTTGAGGTGGCGGAGCGCTTGCAGCGGCAATGCCGCCAGTCGGACACCGTTGCCAGGCTGGGCGGGGACGAGTTTGTCTTTGTCTTGGAGGCCGTGAGCAATCGAAAGGATGCGGCGGTGGTCGCCGAGAAGATCATGGCTGCCCTGACCCAGCCGGTGCACATCAAGGGCCATGAACTCACCATCTCCACCAGTATTGGCATAGCGCTGTATCCCGAGGATTGCGGTGAGCTTGAGGGGGTGATCAAGTGCGCCGACATCGCTCTGTATGCGGCGAAGGATATCGGCCGCAGCAATTATCAATTCTATGACCGGGGGATTGTGCCCAACGGCCAGCGGCCGCAGCTGGGTGAGCGGCAGTTCCAGGAAGCCATGCAGTCGGGTGGGTTACGCTTGGACTATCTGCCGCAGTCCGAATTGGAAAGCGGCCGTCTCGCCGGGTTCAAAACCCTGTTCCATTGGGACCATCCGGAGATGGGGCGGCTTCTGCCCGAGGCCTTTCTTGCCGCGGCCGACGAGTGCGGCATGCTGGCCAGCGTTAGCCGGTGGCAGATGGAAGAAGTTTGCCGCACTCTGCGCTCCTGGAATGAGCAAGGGCTGCAGTGTGTGCCGGTGACTCTTGCCCTCACCTCCCGCCAATTGCTACACCCCGATTTTCTCCCCATCGTCGAGCAATCGCTGGCCCAGTCTGCGATTGCACCTGGCCTGCTGATTCTGGAGTTGCGGGAAAGGACGGTTGCCAATGCCGCCGTCCAGACGCTGGACCTTCTTGCCCGGATCGCTGGACACGGTTTGGGATTGGCGGTGGACGATTTCGGTGCCGATCACTGTCCGCTGGCCCGCTTGCAACAGTTGCCGGTCAGTCGCCTTACGGTCAACCGCGAGTTGATTGCCGCTGTGCCCGCCGATCGGGAAGCGGCAACCCTGGTGGCGGCGGTGATCGCCCTTGGCCACTCCCTTGGTTTGACCGTGCTCGCTGATGGGGTCGAGCGGGAGGAACAGCTCACTTTTTTGCGTGCCCATGGCTGTGATCAGGTCCAGGGGGCACGGCTTGCGCCGCCGCTTTCTGGAAAAGAGGCAGCGGCTCTACTCCAATCCCCGGCAAAGGGCGGTTGACGCCTCCTGTCCCCTGTGGTAAGACCCCACCTTGTTTTTGCCGCAGAAGACATCGCCTCACTCCCTCTGTTGAAGGGGTGTCATGTCTTCTTTTCTCTCTGAGTAATCAATTGAATCTGTAGTGAATGAGGCGCAATGCGTACGGATATTTTACACATTGGCGCGGGTGAGCTGAATTACGAGATCCGCAATATTGTCTGTGTCGGCGAGAAGCTCCAGAAGATGGGCGTCCAGGTCAACTGGGAGAATATCGGTGATCCGATCGCCAAGGGTGAGCAAGTCCCGGACTGGATGAAGGAGATTGTGGCTTCGGCGGTGCATGAGGATGCCACCTATGGTTACAGCCCGACCAAAGGGCTGCTGGCGGCTCGTGAGTATGTGGCGGCCTGCACCAACCGCATGGAAGGCGTCCAGATCGATGCTGATGATGTCATCTTCTTCAATGGCCTGGGCGACGCCATCTCCAAAGTCTACGGGTTTCTCAAGCCGACTGCCCGGATACTCGTGCCCACACCGAGCTACACCACCCACAGCTCGGCCGAGGCTGCGCATGCCAGTGATCAGCCGGTAACCTATATCCTTGATCCCAACCACCTCTGGTATCCGGATCTTGAGGATATCGAAAATCATATCAAGTATAACCCGGCGGTGGCCGGTATCCTGGTGATCAATCCGGACAATCCCACCGGCGCGGTCTACCCGGCGGATGTCATGCGGGCGATTGTCGAAATCTGCGAAAAAAATGACCTCTTCATCATCTGCGACGAGATCTACCAGAACATGACCTATAACGGTACGGTCTCGGCGCCGCTGTGCACGGTGATCGGCAACAAGGTGCCCGCGATCTGCATGCGCGGCATTTCCAAGGAAATGCCCTGGCCGGGCAGCCGCTGCGGCTGGATCGAGGTCTATAATCGCCGCCGCGATCCGATGTTCGCCACCTATGTGCAGTCGATCCTCAACGCCAAGATGCTCGAGGTCTGTTCGACCACCCTGCCGCAGGCCGTGCTACCCCGGATCAAGGAGCACCCCGAGTACAAAACGCATCTGAAAAGCCGGATAAAGCGCTATGAGCGCTACTCCAACCTGGCCTACGATATTCTCAAGGGTGTCAAAGGGCTCCTAGTCAACCGCACCAACGGCGCCTTTTACATGAGCGCGGTTTTTGAGGAGTGGGTACTGAACCACCAGCAGACCCTGCCAATCGAGATTGACGAGGTTCGCGAAACCGTGGAACATTTGGTCTCCGGTTCCAATATCCAGCCGGACAAACGGTTTGTGTATTACCTGCTTGGGTCCACCGGCATCTGTGTGGTGCCGCTTTCTTCCTTTGCCACCGATCTCCAGGGGTTCCGCATCACCCTCTTGGAGAAGAATGAGGATGACTTCGTTGAGATCTTCAAAACCATTGCCAGCAGCATCAAGCGCTACGTCAATTCGCATCAGACCTGCGTCCACTGCGAGTGAAGATTAATTACCCCGGAGCTGTTGCCGCCCCTGTCGCCCAATCCGGCGACAGGGGCTTTTTTTGTGGTTTCGCGTATGCTTCCATTTGTTTTTCCTCGAATTTTCCGCCGGGTTTTCCCCGGTAATTCCCTGTATCCTTCCCTTGACACTGGTTTTTGCCATACTTATTGTTGGCACCAGATTTGACCGGCCCGGACACGAACAAATCGCGGATTTCGGGCTTGAAACAAGGCGTGCGACAAGAGCGACTTACAGGACAAGGAGAGCTTAGGTGGGTGAAGAGGCAAAAGAACAGGGCGTAGTTGGTGGTCAGGGTGCCGCGGAGGGTTCCCAAGACCTGGACGAGGTGGAGACTGTTGCAGAGGCAGGAGAAAACGGCGAAACCCAAGCGGAAGCCTTGGAGCGGGAGCTGGGAGAAACCCGGGATCAGTTGATGCGGGTGGCCGCTGAATTCGACAATTTTAAGAAGCGAATGGAGCGGGAAAGGAGCAAATTGCTCAAATACGCCGGCGAAACTATCCTCCGTGACCTGCTGACCACCTTGGATAATCTTGATCGGGCCGTCGAACAGGGCAGGGCCGCTGGCGAGGTTGACGCCCAAAAGTTGCAATCCATGCTCGAAGGGGTGGAGTTGACCCAGAAGGGATTGGTGGCCACCCTGGAACGATATGGAGTGGAGCCGTTGAACGCTGTGGGTTTGAGTTTTAATCCGGACGAGCACGATGCCTTGACCATGGAGGCCAGCGCCGAGGTGCCTGCCAATCATGTGCTGCGGGAGTTCGCAAAGGGATACCGCTTCAAGGACAGGGTGCTGCGGCACGCCCAAGTGGTTGTGTCCAGCGGACCGGAAAAAGCGTCTTGACAGTTCCCGGTTCGGTTACACAGTTTAAAAAAGATAAGAACGTTAGCGATTGTTCAGGCTTGCAAGCCGAGTATAAATACAGGAGAGACAGGAGATTGGAATTATGGGAAAAATAATAGGAATCGATTTGGGAACCACCAATTCGTGCGTGGCAATCATGGAGGGTGGTGACCCCAAGGTCATTGAAAATAGTGAGGGCAATCGGACTACGCCGTCGATTGTGGCCTTTTCCGACAGCAACGAGCGCCTAGTCGGTCAGATCGCCAAACGTCAGGCCGTCACCAACCCCACCAAAACGCTGTTTGCCATTAAACGATTGATTGGCCGGAAATTCAGCGACGCTGAAGTAAAGAAATCGATCGGAGTTAGCCCGTTCGCCATTGTGGAAGGCCCCGGCGGCGATGCTGTGGTTGAGGTAGCCGGCAAGACCTACACCGCAGCCGAGATTTCAGCGATGATCCTCGGCAAGATGAAGCAAACCGCCGAGGAATACCTGGGCGAGACAGTCACCGATGCGGTGGTCACCGTGCCCGCTTATTTCAACGATGCCCAGCGTCAGGCCACCAAGGATGCCGGCAAGATCGCCGGACTCAATGTCCTACGCATCATCAACGAGCCGACTGCAGCTTCCCTGGCCTATGGCCTGGATAAAAAAGGCGAGGAAAAGATCGCGGTCTTCGACCTCGGCGGCGGTACCTTCGACGTCTCTATTCTTGAAATAGGCGACGGCGTTTTTGAGGTCAAATCGACCAACGGCGACACCTTCCTCGGCGGCGAAGACTTTGACATGCGCATTGTCCATTGGCTGGCCGACGAGTTCAAGCGCGAGCAGGGTGTTGATCTGCGCAACGACAAGATGGCCCTGCAGCGACTGAAGGAAGAGGCGGAAAAGGCCAAAAAAGAATTATCCACGGCCATGGAAACCGACATCAATCTGCCGTTTATCACCGCTGACGCCACCGGCCCCAAGCATCTCAACGTCAAACTGAGCCGGGCCAAACTCGAAAGCCTGGTTGATGATCTGATTGATCGCTGCGAGGGTCCGTGCCGCACCGCGCTCAAGGATGCAGGGTTGAATCCGGCAGACATTGACGAAGTTATCCTGGTGGGCGGCATGACCCGCATGCCCAAGGTGCAGGAAAAAGTGAAGGCCATTTTCGGCAAGGATCCCCATAAAGGCGTCAATCCCGACGAGGTCGTGGCCATCGGCGCGGCAATCCAGGGCGGGGTCCTCAGGGGTGACGTCAAGGATGTGTTGCTGCTCGACGTGACCCCGCTTTCCTTGGGTATCGAGACCCTGGGCGGCGTCATGACCAAGCTGATCGAGAAGAACACCACCGTGCCGACCAAGAAGAGCCAGGTGTTTTCCACCGCCGCTGACAATCAGCCGGCAGTTTCCATCCACGTGCTCCAGGGCGAGCGCGAGATGGCCCAGAATAACAAGACCATCGGCCGCTTCGAGCTGGCCGACATCCCGCCTGCGCCGCGCGGTGTGCCGCAGATCGAGGTTACCTTTGATTTGGACGCCAACGGCATTCTCCACGTCTCGGCTAAAGATTTGGGTACCCAAAAGGAGCAGTCGATCCGGATTACCGCCTCCTCCGGCCTCTCTGAGGCTGAAATTGAGCGGATGAAAAAGGATGCCGAGCTGCACGCCGATGAGGACAAGAAGCGCAAGGAACTGGTTGAGGCCAAGAATAATGCCGACTCCATGATCCACATGACCACCAAGAGCCTCACCGAGCTGGGCGATAAAGTGGATGGCGCCACCAAAGCCAATGTGGAGAAAGAGATCGAAAATCTGAAAAAAGCGATGGAGAGCGAGGACACCACCACCATCAAAAGCGCCACCGATGCGTTGACCCAGGCCTCTCATAAACTGGCCGAGTTGATGTATGCCCAGGCCAAGGGCCAGCAGCAGGGGGCCGGACCCGGTGATACCGGAGCCGGTGCGTCTGGCGCCGGGGCTGCCGGCGGCAAGCGCGGCAAGGATGACGACGATGTTGTCGATGCCGATTTTGAAGAAGTGAAATAACCGATTCTGCTCCCGTTCAATCGGGACAGGGAGGTGTTGGGGAGCACGGAACATTCCGTGCTCCCATTTTTTTTGTAAGTGCGCTATAACGCTGCGGTCGCATATTGTTCACTCATCTTTTCAGCACGGGAAACCCATGAAACGAATACTCTCAGGCATTCAACCTTCGGGAAAATTGCATATCGGCAACTACTTTGGCATGATGCAGCCGATGATCCGTCACATGGAGTCGGCGGATCTGTATGTGTTTATCGTTGATCTCCATGCCCTGACCTCGGTGCAGGATCGTGACCGGCTGCGCCAGGGTACCCTGGAGGCGGCGGCCGACTTTCTGGCCCTGGGTCTGAATCCGGACCGCTGTACCTTCTGGGTGCAGTCGGATGTCCCGGAGGTCTGCGAGCTGACCTGGCTGTTGTCGGTGCTCACACCCATGGGGCTGTTGGAGCGGTGCCACGCGTACAAGGACAAGGTTGCCAAAAATATCCCGGCTAGCCACGGTCTGTTCGCCTACCCGGTGCTGATGGCCGCCGACATCCTGCTCTACCAGTCGCAGGTGGTGCCGGTGGGCAAGGATCAGAAACAGCATGTGGAGGTGGCCCGGGACATCGCTATCCGTTTCAATAATACCTATGGTGACACCTTTGTCATCCCCGAGCCGGAGATCAACGAAACCACGGCGATTGTCCCCGGCTTGGATGGACAGAAGATGTCCAAGTCCTACGACAACACCATTCCTATTTTTCTTGATGAAAAGGCGCTGCGCAAGCGGGTGATGGCTATTCAAACCGACGCCACCCCGGTGGAGGCACCCAAGGATCCTGCCACCTGCAATCTCTTTGCCCTGCTCAAGCTCTTTGCCTCGGAGGAGAAGATACGAGAGGTGCATGACCTCTATGTCAATGGCGGGGCCGCCTATGGCTATCTCAAGCAGGATCTGTTTGAACTGATCAACGAGTATTTTGCCGGAGCCAGGGCACGGAAAAAGGAACTGCTCGATAATCCAGATTATCTCCGCCAGATTTTGGCCAAGGGAGCGGAAAAGGCCAGGGCCAAAGCGACGGTCACCCTGGATTTGGCGAGGGACCGGATGGGGCTCAAGTATTGATCGAGCGCAGGAACAGGCTGGAAAATAAAAAAGGCGGGGAGCATTCCCCGCCTTTTTTAATGCTCAAATGAAGGAAAATTAGAAGCTGACCAGTTCGACATCAAAGACCAGCCAGGCATTGGGCGGGATGACGCCGCCTGCGCCCCGTTCGCCGTAGGCCAGTTCCGGGGGAATAATCAGGGTGCGTTTTTCGCCCTTGGTCATCTGGCTCAGGGCCTCGTCCCAGCCGCGAATCACCCGGCCGGTTCCTACGGGAAAAGCGATGGGTTCGCCCCGGTCATAGGAGCTGTCGAATTTGCGGTTACCGAGCAGCAGGCGGCCGGTGTAGTGGGCCTTGATCATCGTGCCGGTGGCGGGCGCTGTGCCTTCCCCTTTCTGTTCAATCTGAGAATACAGGCCGGACTCGCTGCGTACCGCCTTGGGCCATTGTTCCTTGATCATTTTTTTGATCTTGTCCTGTTGTGCCTTGACTGCTCCGGCTTCACGCTCCTTGATGGCGCCAAGGGCGGCATCAAAGGCGGCCTGGTCGGTCTTGAATGCCTCCGCTTCCTTGCCTACCCGGATAATAGCGATCTCTTTGATTTCATCGCCTTTGTCGATTTTGTTGACCACGTCCTGGCCCTCTACGACTCGGCCAAAGACGGTGTGTTTGTCGTCCAGATGGGGGGTGGCAACATGGGTAATGAAGAATTGACTGCCGTTGGTTCCTGGGCCGGCGTTGGCCATGGAGAGGACCCCTGGACCGTCATGGCGCAGGCTCGGGTCAAATTCGTCAGGAAAGGTGTAGCCGGGCCCGCCGGTGCCCGTCCCCAGGGGGCAGCCGCCCTGGATCATGAAATTGGCGATCACCCGGTGGAAGGTCAGGCCATTGTAAAACGGGGTTCCGGTGGGTTTGCCGCTGCCGCCCAAGTGCATACTGCCTTCCGCCAAGCCGACGAAGTTGATAACCGTCAGCGGGGTCTTGGTGTACGAGAGCCTGAGTAGGATGTCGCCCTTCGTGGTGAGTATTTTTGCATAGAGTCCATCTTTCATTTTTTTTTCCTCGGCAGAAAATGCGGGTTGTCCGGAACACAAGAGCAGTGCTGGCAGAAGCAGGAAGAGTAACATTCTGTTCATTAAAGGTCTCCGGCAATACATTTTGTTTTCCGGTGGCGATATGCTCTCCGGTCATATTCTGCGCGGAGAGTCGCGATGTCAATCAGGGGCCTGCTTACAAAGCCGATGGCGGCTTGTCAATAAAAATGGCAAGGGGCTGTCGTCGTGCACACGGCCAGGGGGAACGAGTTCAGGTATGAAAGCGGCGATGGAGGAGCACCGAAGTGAGCAACGCCAGGGCAAGCAGGGAGATGGCCATGCCTCCGGCCAGGGCGCTGTGTCCTCCGATCAGCATCTCACCGCCCAGTAGGGTGCCGGCGGCCTGCCCCAGGTAGACGACCGAGGTGTTCATGGAAGTCGAGGCCGAGGCCGCGACCGGGTCCGCCTCGATCAGGCGGGCCTGTTGGGAGGCGATCGCCGGGCTCAGGCCGATACCCCAGATGAAAAGTGTTACACCGGTCAGCGAGAGGAGAAGGGGCTGGCTGACCCACAGGGTCAGGCCGAGGAGGATGACGCCGAGACAGGTGCTGACGGTTGCGCGGACGCCCAGCAAACCGACCACGCGGGTGGCGATTATGGTTCCCAGGATGCTGGCGCAGCCATAAACCGCCAGGAGAACAGCGGTGGTGTACGGCCCGGTGGTCAGCCTGGATTTCAGGTCAACGACGATATACGGGTATTTGATGTACTGCCCTGCAATGGCCAGGCTGGAGATGGAGAGGATAGCCCAGATTCTGCCGGAGGTTAGGACTTTTCCCCATGCGGCCATGGACAGGCGATGCGCCTTCAAGCCGGGCGGCATGGTGGTGAAAACGGCAATCGCGGCAAGGGCACTGGCGGCAGCCAGGAGGTTGTAAGCGGTCTGCCAGCCCCACAGTGAGCCGATCAGGTTGACCAGCGGTATGCCGATGGCCGAGGCCAGGGACCAGCCGAGAAAGATAAAGGTGATGGCGCTGGCCCTGTGGCCGGGCGATATGAACAGGGGCAAGGCGCTGGCGGCTTGAGGGGTGAAGGCGGCGACGGCGATGATCATGATCAGGCGGATTGCGAGCAGGGTATGAAAATCTGTGGCCAGCGCTGAGCAGAAATGACCGATGGCATAGAGCAGCAGGGCGCCAACCAGCAGGTGGCGGCGGTCCATGGTGTTGGAGAGGAAGGCAAGCAGCGGTGCCTCGATGCAGAGCAGGGCGCCGCCGTAGGCGATCAGCGTGCCGACAGTCGCCGCATCGACGACAAAGGCCTGGCTCAGATCATTGATCAGGCCAGCGGGCGCGAGGACACCGGTGCCAATGACGAAGTTACCGGTCAGGAGTGCCCAGAGGGTTGGTTTATGAGAGTGCGGTCTGGTCAAGGGCAGGCTCGGGCTAAAAGGTGGTTACTCGCAGGGCCTCTGAAAAACTGCAGGAGGTCTCTCTCGCATTGATTGTCGACAATAGGGCGTCCCTCTGTTTGTTGCAACAGTTATCAAGGGTGGATTTTTCAGCCTGAAAGGTGGGGTGTGCATTTTATTGCCGCACTTCCGGCAAACAGGGTTGACTGAATCAGCCTGTCCAGGTTATATAAATAGATTTTTTATATAAAAAACTAATGGGCGAGAGAGGCAAGGGAGCATTGCTGCACCAATTGTACAGTGGTCTTGGAGCAGGCGCGTATCTGCTTCTGGAGCTCTTTCGGCCCCTGATTGAGGCGCTCGGCGGCAGGTTTGCCTACGGTTTTTCGCAACGGTTGGGGCGCTATTCCGGGCAGGAGTTCACGGATCGATCCGGCGGCCAAACCCTTTGGCTACACGCCTCGTCGGTGGGTGAGGTGCAGGCGGCTCTGGTTCTCGTTACCGCATTGCACGCTGACCTTCATGAGTTGAGGATAGTGGTGACCTCGACCACAGAGCAGGGAAACCGGCTTGCTCGAAGCAGGATGCCGGCAACCGTGTCCTGTCTGATGGCGCCGCTTGATCTGCCTCAGGCGGTGCGTGGCGCTCTGCGGACCCTGAGGCCGGATTGCTATATTTGTCTTGAGACTGAGCTCTGGCCGGTCATGCTGACCGAAGTCCGGAGCGCTAAGGTCCCCATGCTGCTGCTCAACGGTCGCCTGTCGCAGCGATCGTTCGACCGCTACAGCCTCATTAGAGGCTATATATCCTCGTTGCTTGCAGGATTCCAGCGCGTTGCGGTCATCAGCGAGGCTGATGGCCAACGGTACACAGCTCTTGGTGTGCCGCCATCGCGCATTCGGGTCTGCGGCAACTTGAAATACGACATGCCGGCACAATCGCCGGACACTGTCCGGGCGGTCAGCCGGCAACGGCTCTGCGTAACCTCTGAGCGGGTGTTTCTCTGCGGGTCGACCCATGACGGGGAAGAAGCGCAGTTGCTCGACGTCTTCAGGGCGCTGGCGGCACAAGTCCAGGCGGTCTGGGTGATTGCTCCCCGGCATCTTGAACGACTACCGGCTGTGGAAGCCTTGCTGCGCCGGTCCGGCATGCCGTTCGACCGCTTTTCCAGGTTGGCCGAGAACGGCCGGAGCGCTGAGGTGATCCTTGTCGACAGCATGGGCGATCTGGGTGACCTGTATGCCGGTGGCGATTATATCTTCTGCGGCGGCAGCCTGATAAACCGCGGCGGCCACAATATCGTCGAGGCGGCCCGCTGGGGCCGGGCGGTGCACTTTGGCCCCCACATGAAGGACTTTCGCGACGCGGCCGAGATGTTGGTCCAGGCAGGGGGAGGCTTTCAGGTCGCCGACGCCGGCGGGCTGATTGCTCTGCTCCTGTCCCATGTGGACAATCCGGACCGGTACGCGCTTGCCTGTGCTCGAGCCGCCGAGGTGGCGGCCCGGCAGCGGGGCGCGGTTTCCAGGCAGGCGGATATCGTGCGTGCGGCATTGTCCTGCTGTTGATGGGCGGTTGAGTTTTTTCACCTGCTATCGATTGGCGTCGCTTGCGGCCATGCTTATTATACAACACCAACTGAATGGCCGTTTTTTGGGAAAACGCCTGTTGCTTCCCTTTGGGGGCAATAACCCATCTGTACTTCCAGGAAAAGAAAATACATGAAAGCATTAATCGGACTTGAAGATGGCACGGTGATGACTGCGCGGTCCTTTACCGGACCCGGCGAGGCCGTGGGAGAAATAGTGTTCAACACCAGCATGAGCGGCTACCAGGAGGTGTTGACCGATCCCTCGTACACCGGCCAGCTGGTTACCATGACCTATCCGCTGATCGGCAACTACGGCGTCAATCCGGAAGACATGGAGTCGGCGGGCGTTCATCCCCGCGCTTTTCTCGTCCGCGAATACCAGGACCGGCCGAGTAATTTTCGCTCCACCGGTACGCTCGCTGATTTTCTCAAGCACTACGGAGTTCTCGGGGTTGAAGGGCTCGATACTAGAATGGTGACCAGGAAGATCCGGACCACCGGGGCAATGAAGGCCCTGGTCACCACCGAGGACCTGGATCCCCAGTCGGTGGTACGCCGTGCCCGTGAGTGGCCGGGCCTGATCGGCCGCGACATGGTGGAACGGGTAGCCAGCCCGGTCAGCTACCGCTGGGAGGCCGGCGCACCGGTTCCCGGAACCGGGTTTCCAGAAGATACCGGCGGCCGTTTCAAGGTGATCGCCTTTGATTTCGGCATCAAATATAATCAACTACGGCTGTTGACCCGCAAGGGTTGCCGGGTACTGGTGGTGCCGGGCACCACTTCGGCTGAAGAGGTACTGGCCCTGCAACCGGATGGTGTATTCCTCTCCAACGGTCCCGGCGATCCGGCCGGGGTGCGGGGGGTGGTCGGCAATGTGCAGAAGCTACTCGGTAAACTGCCGATCTTCGGCATCTGCCTTGGCCACCAGATGCTCGGGTTGGCCTATGGCGGCACGACCTATAAACTCAAGTTTGGCCACCGGGGCGGCAATCAGCCGGTCAAGGACCTGCTCACCGGCAAGGTGGAGATCACGTCCCAGAACCATGGCTTCTGCGTCGATCCGGCCAGCCTGCCGTCCAACGTCGAGGTTACCCATATCAATCTCAACGACGGCAGCCTTGAAGGCATGCGCCACCGCGAGGTGCCCGCCTTTTCGGTCCAGTATCACCCCGAATACGCCCCCGGTCCCCACGATGCCGAGTACCTTTTTGACCGGTTCATTCAACTGATGGAGCAGGCGAGCTGATTGCTCGGCGAATAAGGAAAATATGCCAAAACGTACCGATATACATAAAATACTGATCATTGGCTCCGGGCCGATCATCATCAGCCAGGCCTGCGAGTTCGATTATTCGGGCGCACAGGCGGTCAAGGCCCTCAAAGAAGAGGGGTATGAGGTGGTGCTGATCAACTCCAACCCAGCCACCATCATGACCGATCCCGAGCTCGCCGACCGCACCTACATCGAGCCCATTACCCCTGAATGCGTTGCCAAGGTGATCGAACGGGAGCGGCCCGACGCCCTGCTGCCGACCCTGGGCGGCCAGACCGGTCTCAACACCGCGATCAAGGTTGCCGAGATGGGCGTGCTGGAAAAATACGGGGTGGAACTGCTGGCCGCCAACATCGAGGTCATCCGCAAGGCCGAGGGGCGGGAGGAATTCCGCGACGCCATGCGCAAGATCGGCCTCAAGGTGCCGGAATCAGCCATCGTTCATACGCTTGAAGAGGCGATGGAGGCCGGCGAGCAGATCGGTTTCCCGATCATTGTCCGTCCCAGTTTCACCCTCGGCGGCACTGGCGGCGGGGTGGCCTACAACCGTTCCGAGCTGAACCAGATGGCCTCGGCCGGCATCGATCTGTCGATGACCAACGAGGTTATGCTCGAACGCTCCCTGCTCGGCTGGAAGGAATTCGAATTGGAGGTGATGCGCGACAAGAACGACAACGTGGTCATCATCTGTTCAATCGAGAATGTCGACGCCATGGGCGTGCACACCGGCGATTCGATCACCGTGGCCCCGGCCCAGACCCTGACCGACCGTGAATATCAGGAGATGCGCGATGCTGCCATTGCCATCATCCGCGAGATCGGAGTGGAGACCGGCGGCTCCAACGTCCAGTTCGCGGTTAACCCGGCGGACGGCGAGCTGATGGTGATCGAGATGAACCCGCGGGTGTCGCGTTCCTCGGCGCTGGCCTCCAAGGCCACCGGCTTCCCCATTGCCAAAATCGCCGCCAAGCTAGCTGTGGGCTACACTCTGGACGAGATCAAAAACGACATCACCCGCGAAACCTACGCCTCGTTCGAGCCGAGCATCGACTACTGCGTGGTCAAGATTCCGCGCTGGACCTTCGAGAAATTTCCGGAGGCCGAGGATATCCTGAGCACGGCGATGAAGTCGGTGGGCGAGACCATGGCCATCGGCCGGACCTTCAAGGAGGCCTTCCAAAAAGGGATGCGCTCCCTCGAGGTTGGGCGGATGGGCTTTGGTTTCGACGGCAAGGAGGACATGACCACCCTGCATCAGGATGATCTTGAGCGGGGATTGAACCGGCCCAATTCAAAACGGGTCAGTCATATCTTCGAGGCCCTGCGGCGAGGGATGTCCATTGAGCGGATCTATGAACTGAGCCAGATCGATCCCTGGTTCTTGCACAATTTCAAGCAGCTGGTGGACAAGGGCGAAGAGATCCGGACGCGCGGCTTTGCTGGCCTGGACCGTGATTTTCTCTATGCGGTCAAGCAGCACGGCTTCTCCGACGTCCAGTTGGCCACCCTGACCGGGACATCGGAGGACGACATCCGCAAACTTCGCATCAATCTCGGCCTGGAGCCGGCCTACAAGCTGGTGGACACCTGCGCAGCCGAATTCGAGTCCTACACGCCCTACTATTATTCCACCTATGAGCAGGAGGACGAGGCCAATCGGAGCGAGCGCAAGAAAATCATGATCCTCGGCGGCGGCCCCAACCGCATCGGTCAGGGCATTGAGTTCGATTACTGCTGCGTCCACGCCTCCTTTGCCCTGCGCGAGATCGGCGTCGAGTCGATCATGGTCAATTCCAATCCGGAAACCGTGTCCACCGACTATGACACCTCGGACAAGCTCTACTTCGAGCCCTTGACCCGCGAGGATGTGCTCAACATCATCGAGCGGGAACGGCCCGACGGGGTGATTGTCCAGTTCGGCGGTCAAACCCCGCTCAACCTGGCGGTGCCGCTGGCCAAGATGGGCGTGCCGATCATCGGTACCTCGCCTGACGCCATCGACCGGGCCGAGGACCGCAAACGATTTCAGCAATTCCTGCAAAAACTGGGGCTGCGGCAGCCGGCCAACGGAACGGCCCACACCCTGGAAGAGGCCCTGGTCGTGGCCGGAGAGATCGGCTACCCGGTGGTCATGCGACCCTCCTATGTGTTGGGCGGCCGGGACATGCGGATTGTCTACAACGAACAGGGCATCCGCAAGTTCATGGCGATTCCGGGCATGAGCGGCGGCGAGCATCCGGTGCTCTTGGATCAGTTTCTCAAGGATGCGATCGAGGTCGATGTCGATGCGATTTGCGACGGCGTACGGACCGTGATCGGCGGCATCATGGAGCATATCGAGGAAGCGGGCATCCATTCCGGCGACTCGGCCTGCGTCCTGCCCCCCCATACCCTGCCGGCCGCGATGATTGCCGAGATCACCGCCGCCACCAAGGCTATGGCCATGGAACTGGGGGTCGTCGGGCTGATGAATGTCCAGTTCGCGGTCCAGGGGCAGACCTTGTATATCCTTGAGGTCAATCCCCGAGCCTCGCGGACCGTGCCTTTTGTCTCCAAGGCCAGCGGGGTGCCGTTGGCTAAAATCGCCACCAAGGTGATGCTGGGAATGAGTCTTGACCAATTAGGATTCACCAAGGAAAAAGTGCTGCACCATTGGACGGTCAAAGAAGCGGTCTTCCCCTTTGACCGGTTCCAGAATGTCGACACCCTGCTGGGGCCGGAGATGAAATCCACCGGCGAGGTCATGGGAATCGACGATGATCTGGGGCTGGCGCTGGCCAAATCGCAGATGGCCTCCAGCTCGCAATTGCCGCTGAATGGCACGGTTTTTCTCAGTGTCCGCCACGGTGACAAGGATGCAGTGGTGCCGGTGGCCAAAAAACTGGAACAACTTGGGTATGCCATCCTGGCCACCCAGGGCACGGCCGCCCGCCTGGCCGAGAGCGGCATTGCCTGCGCCGAGGTCAATAAAATTTCCCAGGGACGGCCGCACATTCTCGACAAGATCCAGGACGGTGAGGTGCAGTGGATTCTCAATACCTCAGCCGGTAACCGGACCACTGAGGATTCCTATATTATTCGCCGGGCGGCGCTCGATTATCATATCCCCTACACCACCACCATCACCGGTGGATTGGCGATGACCCTGGCCATGGAGTCGATGCGGCTCAAGGATGTCGGTGTCAAGACCATCCAGGAATTCGTAAAGGGCATTGACTGAGGGGAAATCGATGTTAAAGTTAGTGATTCAACTGGAAAGGAAGGAATTAGCAGCCTTGGGGGCCGCCGGATTTTCCTGAAGACCATTTAGTGGAGACTTTTTTTGAATACCTTTTATAAAAATCTCAGTATGTGGCTGGTCATCGGCCTGACCATGATCCTGTTGTTCCAACTGTTTAATAAGCCGCAAGGCCAGAGCAATTCGATTACCTACAGCGAGTTCTGGTCCAGCGTCGAGAGCGGAAGCATCAACAAGGTCAGTATTCAGGGCGCCGAAATCACAGGCATCGGCAAGGATGGCCGTCCCTTCAAGACCGTGGCCCCCGACGATGCCGGTTTGATCCCCATGCTGCGCGAGTCGGCGGTTGATATTCTGGTGAAGAGACCCGAGGAAACCCCCTGGTATCTGACCATTTTTGTCTCCTGGTTTCCGATGTTGCTGTTGATCGGCGTGTGGATTTTTTTCATGCGGCAGATGCAGATGGGTGGCAAGGGAGGCGCCTTATCCTTCGGCAAGACCCGTGCCAAACTCCAGGGCGAGGGCGAGGTCAAGGTCACCTTCAAGGATGTGGCCGGTATTGATGAAGCCAAGGCCGAGTTGGAAGAAATCATCGATTTCCTCCGCGACCCGCAGAAATTCACCAAGCTCGGCGGCCGAATTCCCAAGGGCGTGTTGCTGGCCGGTTCGCCAGGTACCGGCAAAACACTTCTTGCCCGCGCTATTGCCGGCGAGGCGGGTGTCCCCTTTTTCACCATCTCCGGCTCCGATTTCGTCGAGATGTTTGTCGGCGTTGGCGCTTCCAGGGTGCGTGATCTGTTTGGTCAGGGCAAGAAGAATGCCCCCTGCATCATCTTTATCGACGAGATTGACGCGGTCGGCCGGCATCGCGGTGCCGGACTCGGCGGCGGCCATGACGAGCGCGAACAGACCCTCAATCAATTGCTGGTGGAAATGGATGGTTTTGAGGGTAACGACGGCGTTATCATCATTGCCGCCACCAACCGGCCCGATGTCCTCGATCCAGCCCTGCTGCGGCCCGGCCGCTTCGACCGTCAGGTAGTGGTGCCGGTCCCGGACGTCAAGGGACGGGAGATGATTCTCGATATCTACGGCAAAAAAACCAAGTTGGCTCCGGATGTCGACATGGCGGTGATTGCCCGCGGCACCCCCGGTTTTTCAGGGGCGGATCTGGAAAACCTGGTCAATGAGGCCGCTTTGTTGGCGGCCCGGGAAAACAGGGAGGAGGTGGATGCCTCCATGCTCGAGCGGGCCAAGGACAAGGTGATGATGGGCGCGGAGCGGCGATCCATGATCATCAGTCCACGGGAAAAGGAGATCACCGCCTATCACGAGGCCGGTCATGCCTTGGTGGCGCGGCTGTTGCCCGGTACCGACCCAATCCATAAAGTCACGATTATCCCCAGGGGCCGGGCGCTCGGCCTGACCATGCAGTTGCCCATGGATGAAAAATACACCCATGCGCGCGGTTTTCTGCTCAATTCGATCGCCATTCTCTTTGGCGGCCGGGTGGCGGAGAAACTGGTGTTCAATGAAATCACCACCGGCGCCGGCAACGACATTGAACGGGCCAGCGAACTGGCGCGCAAGATGGTCTGCGAATGGGGCATGAGCGACGAACTCGGTCCGCTCGCCTATGGCAAGAAGGAAGAGCACATCTTCCTCGGCCGTGAGATTGCCCAGCATCGCGATTATAGCGAACAGACTGCGCAGAAGATTGACGCGGCGGTCAAAAAGATCGTGGTCGAAGCCAACGACAAGGTCACCCGTTTACTCCAGGACAACATGGACATTCTCAAGGCCCTCGCCGATGAACTTTTGGAGCGAGAGACTATTGTTCTGGAGGATATGGACCGGATCATCGCCAGTCTTCGGGACGAGCAATCCGGAGATAAGGCGGAGGCAACCGAACCTGTCGAGGCATGATAGGTGTTGCAGAAGAACCGTAGCAGCTTGTTGTTTGTGTAATTTCGACGCCGGGAGAACTCTCAAAATCGATAATTCTCGTCGCGTTGCTCTTCGAAATGACAAAGAAAAACGTGTTGCGTTCCTTCTAATGTAGGCAGAGCAACAGCCGTTTGTTCAAGGTGGGTTGTCTTCGCGCAGCGAAGGCGCCCACCTTTTTTGTTTATGGAGGTTTAGTCATGCAACCCGCCACCCAGATCATGGGCATTCTCAACGTTACCCCCGATTCCTTCTCCGACGGCGGCCGCTGGAAAAGCGAGGCTGCCCTTGAAGCCCGCATTTCGCAACTGTTAGCCGAGGGCATGGACATCATCGATATCGGTGGCGAATCGACCCGACCTTTTGCCGACCCGGTGAGCACGGAAGAAGAACTGGGGCGGGTGATTCCGGCAATCCGGAAAATACGCGATCGCAGCACTCTTCCCATTTCCATCGACACCACCAAGGCGGTGGTGGCACGAGCAGCCCTGGCCACTGGGGCCACCATGATCAATGATATTTCAGCCTTGCGCCATGATTCGGAGATGATCGAAGTGGTCCGCTCCTATACTGGTCCGGTCATTATCATGCACATGCAGGGTGTCCCTGGCGACATGCAGGTTGCCCCCTGCTATGCGGACGTGGTGGCTGAAATTAATGCGTTTTTTATCGAGCGCATCGGGTGGATGAAGAGCCATGGAATCAGCCGCGACCGAATCATCGTCGATCCCGGCATCGGCTTTGGCAAGACCATGGAACACAATCTTACTATTCTGCGCAATATTCCAGCCTTCAAGGTGCACGGCTGCCCAGTGTTGATCGGCCATTCCCGTAAATCCTTTTTGGGGCAATTGCTCGATGTTCCGGTAGAGAAGCGCGATGGTCCGACCGCCGTGGTGTCGGCCTTGTGCGCCCAACAAGGCGCCGATATTTTGCGGGTGCATGACGTTCGGGGTACGCGTCAGGCCGTGCGGTTGGTGGCGGCATTGACGGCATGAAGAGAGAGTGAGGGAAGGTATTGGTACCCTTTTTTTTGGGGGTGGCCAGGATGCAGTGCAACACAATCCGTGAGGAACTGCCCGCCATGATTAGAGTATTCCTGGATTCCGCTTCGGTTCCATCCAGGCTACTTGCCGGCACCAAGTTGCGGAAAGGAGTGGTGGCTGTTTTGTCCGGAAATCCGGAAGAAAGAGCGGAATTTTGTTTTATGTCGTGTTATTAAGTTATTGTGCGATCAAGTGTGCGAGGATTATTCGGTTTTTTTTGAGTTAGACAGTGGGTGCTGTGAAAAAATACCCATCTACCATTCGATTTGGGCAGGTTGGCAGACGGCTGAGCAGTGCCTGTGGGGTGCTAATGTTTTCCGTTTTTCAGGAATGTAACAAGGGTAGGAGTATCAATTCTCCCCAGCGCGGCACATGGAATATTAGGTGGCTCTGGGAAAAGAGGGTTCGTTCTCGATCGATTCAGGCTATTAGGTTGTCGGGGCGTTTGGAGGCCGGAGAGAAAATGGGTGTTTTAAATTGTAGTGAAATCATATGGTTGTGTTTGAATAAGCGTGGCCTGTCCCCAAATATTCAAATATTATCAACATTCACCGTTAATTTGGCACTTTTTTTGTATGTAACCTCCCAGGAAGATTTGAGTGTAGTTTACAAAGAAACCTGTAGGAGGGTGATATGAAAAAAGTATATTTGGGCACAATCGTAGCAAGTATCTGTTTGAGTTGTAGTCCTGCGTTTGCTTTATTCACAAACGGTGGGTTTGAAACTGGGACCACGAGCAACTGGACTGTTGTTTCAGGACAGGTTCAAGGTAGTGGGGCTCCTATTGTCTGGGGCGTGTCGGGTTGGGGAACTGGTTCAGGAAGAGCAGATGTCATTACAAGCGCTTCTGCAAATCTTTATAATCAAACGCTAGATGTCAACCCATATAATGGATCCTCTATGGTACGGATCAATGACATCGATGGAAACTATGATGCTACAATGATTTTCCAGGAAGATAACCTCACCCAACAAGATTTGGACGATGGTGGTATGCTTTATGTAAATTGGGGTGCCATGCTGGTTGAGCCATGGAATGAACATCCCGCCGGAGATCAGCCATTTTTCGGTATCAATGTCTATAGAAATGGTGTAGCCATAAGTACATTTGAAGCGAACGCACTGGCGCATGATGCTGATCCAACATGGATACTTGCTGGAGATGATGGCTATTCTTCAGAATTGTGGTACAAGAGTGGGACTTGGAGTTTTGATATTAGCTCTTTTAGCTTAAATGATACAATTAAGATTGAGTTGTTTGCCGCCGATTGTGGTTGGGGCGGTCATGGTGGATATGCTTTTCTGGATGGTATTGGCACAATTAATCCTGTTCCCGAACCCACCACCATGCTGCTCTTCGGTACCGGCTTGGCCGGTCTGGCAGCCGTTGGCCGCAGACGGGTACGGAAGTAATTGATTCAAGTTGCAATCGTTGATTTCATCACAAGCCTGACCGCTCCTGCGGTCAGGCTTTTTTTTGTTGTGCGCCAGCAAGTAGCCCGGATGGAGCATTAGCGGAATCCGGGAACACGCTTAAATATGTTTGCCCAAAGCCCGATAGCTTCGCCGCTATCGGGCTGCTTTTTTTTTCACCACCCGAGTCACCCCGGATTCCGTTGCACTCCATCCAGGCTACACAATCAATAGGGCCCCAAAACCACCTGCGGAAAACAACCGGTCAGGTAAACTGCAAGCCCACGGCGTTATAGCGCTCCCAGATGGCCTTGAACGCCTCCTTGTTTTCCAGGAGGATATCCACGAGCTTGGGATCGAAATGGCGCCCCCGCTGTTCCCGGAAATGGGCAAACACCTGTTCCCAGGTCCAGGCCTCGTGGTAGACGCGCCTGTTGGAAAGGGCATCGAAGACGTCAGCCACGCCGATGATCCGGCCATGGATATGAATTTCCTCTCCTCGCAACCCTTGGGGATAGCCTAGGCCATCCCAACGCTCGTGGTGCTGAAGAATAATGTTGGCCGCCGCCCGGATAATCGGACTCGAGGAACTGTTGAGCAGATCATGGCCACGATAGACATGCGTTTTGATGATCAAGTATTCTTCAGGGGTTAACGGGCCAGGTTTGTTTAAGATGGCATCCGGGATACCGATTTTGCCAAGATCATGTGGCGTGGAGGCGAGCTTGAGCATCTCCGCCTCTTCCTCGCTCAGCCCAGATTTCAGAGCCAGAAGCTGCGCATACTCGGCCACTCGCCGGACATGGCTGCCGGTCTCAGCCGAACGGCACTCCATGGTCTCGGCAATATGGAAAATAATTTCCTTCTGGGTATCCTCGATCCCCTTGTTCAAGAACAGATTGTCAAATGCCATGGAAACATTGGTGAAAAAGAGCTCCAGCAGATCATGGTCGTTTTCATCCAATTCCTTGGCGATCTCAAGATAGAGAAAATTCTCCGAACCGGTCTGGCTTTTGAAATACCAGGCACATTTGCCATTTTCGCAATAAAAACCGTGGGGCTGTGACTGGGCACGTTTGAGGGTGGTCTGCATCAGGGTCGTATCAACCTCGCTGACCGGCCGATCGATATACGGGCGGAACGCTCCGGTGGCCGCCAGCACCACCGATTGCCCTCCGATCCCTGAGGCGGTCAGGCCCGAAGCGTGACTGCTGAGAACGTCTTCCTGCAACTGGAGGATCGAGGTCAGCTGATTGAGCACGCCGCTCCCCAGTTTTTGCAGCGACTGGCGTTCAAAAATGTCGACCGAGGCATCGATGATTTTTTTCAGTCCTTTGCGATTATTTTCGATGGTGGTGATGAAATTGTAGCTGCGCAGGGCAGAGATGACGGTGACCAGCATCTTATCGAGGGTCAGTTCGGTCTTTTCCTTGTAATCGTTGATGTCGTACTCAAGGATCACCTTGGCGGCCGGCGCCTTGCCGGGCTGGCCGGTACGCAGGACGATCCGCACCGAACGATTGTTCAATTCTTCCCGGATATAGTGCACCAGTTGCAGGCCGCTGTCCTCCGTCTCCATCACCACATCCAAAAGAATCACGGCGATGTCCTGCTGCTCGGCCAGAATCTGCCGAGCTTCCCGGCCGCTGTAGGCGTGCAAGAAGGTAAACCTGCGCCCCAGGTAGTCCATGCCTTTGATCATGTAGGTGGTGACGCTGTGGACGTCGGCCTCGTCGTCGACGATGAGGATTTTCCACGGCTCGCCATTTGCCGAGACATGGGGGCTCGGACTCCGGGTCGGCTCCGGCGCTTCATCCTTGAACAGAATTTCATCGGAATCAGGCATTGGTTCTCCGCATCAAACGGGCATCGTGACATGAAAGGAAGTGCCTTGCCCTGGCGCACTCTCGCATACGATGGTGCCGCCTAGGGTTCGGGTGACGATATTGAAGACGATATGCAATCCCAGGCCAGTGGACCCCTGGCTCCGGGCGGTGGTAAAAAAAGGTTCGAAAATCCGGTCCCGGATCTCCGCAGGCATCCCTTTGCCATTGTCCATGTAACGGATTTCCAGGGTGCCGTTATTCCGGGTCGCCTCGATGCGGAGTACACCCGCCTGGTCCGGATCAAAGGCATGAAGGAGGGAATTGATGATCAGATTGGTCAATATCTGCGAAAGGGCACCAGGATAACTCTCAATAACAAGATCATTGTCGCAGAGGACCTCGATTTGATGCCGGGTTTTCTTGAGCTTGGGCCGCAGGCTGCGGAGGATCTCGTCGATATAGTGCTTCACGTTGAAGATCCTCCTCTGTTCCGAGACCTGATCGACCGCCACCATCTTGAAGCTGCGAATCAGCTCCGAAGCCCGGTTCAAATTCGCCAGAATCATTTCGGCACCCTCACGGGAATCGTCGAGGAACTGGGCCAGGTCGGAACGCTTCATCTCGCCTTGGGCAAACAGACCGGCCAGAGTTCGGTTTTTCTCGGCCAGCGTCGATCCGGCGGACAGCGCCACTCCAACCGGGGTGTTGATTTCATGGGCCACTCCGGCCACCAGCTCGCCCAAGGCCGCCAGCTTTTCTGAAAGAACCAGCTGCTTTTGCGTTCGCTGCAAATCCTCCAGGGTCTGCTTCAGGTCACGGTTGGCGCCAGCCAGCTCCTCGGTGCGTCGCGTCACCCGCTCTTCCAGTTCCTCGTTGAGGCGCAGCAACTGTTCTTCGGCCAAGGACCGTTCCCTTTCCTTGTGCTCCAACCCTTCCGCCATGCTGTCAAAGGCAGCGGCCAGCTGTCCCAATTCGCCTTGCGTGGCCTCGATACCGGTACGGGTGCTTAATTCACCGGATTTCAACTTGTCTGTAGCCGCGATCAAACGGGTCAAACGATGCATGATGGTGATTTCACTAACGAACCAAGCCGTAATCAGGGCCAGGATCGTCGCCAGAACGAGCAGGCCAATATTGCGGATGATTACAAATCGGGCCTCACCCAGGGCCTGATCCACAGGAATTCCAAGACGGATCATCAGATAGGGGAAAGAGGCGCCCTGAAAATGAAGCCGCATGAAACTGTACAGACGATTGACCCCATCCACTCCGGTTTCGAGAAAGGTGCCTTCTTCACTGCTGCCTGACATGCGCGCCACTATTTGGGGCAGATCGGGAACCCAGGTGTACTTCTCGGTTTCCGGAAATCGGGTCAACCGCATGCCGTTGGCGTCGGTCAGGGTAAAGACTGATCGTTCCGGCAGGCGGGTGTCGTAAAAGAGACGGCCGAAATAATTCAAATCAAAATCCGCCACCAGCAAGCCAACAGGTCGATCATCCGAACCGAGAACCGGTTGGGCGAAATGGACCACAACCCTGCGTTCGGTCTTCAGCAGGGTGTAGTCGCCCACCGTAAAGGCGCCGCTGCGCATAGCTTCTCGGAAATAACCGGGCGCTCCAATACTTTCTTTAGCAGCTCCGGCCGGTGCAGCCACCAGGATATGACCGTCGACATCAGCGAGCAACAGGGAGACGTAGGCGGCATTGCGGGCGAGGATATCGGTCAGCAAGGTCTGGCAGGCAACGGCGTCAAGACTCCGCACTTCCGAGGACTTAGCCAGGGCCATCAGCAACAGGCGGGCGTTCTCAACCACCCGTTCGTGATGGGCGGCCATGGCCTGGACCTGCCGCAGGGCATAGTTCTCGGCGTCATGCACTACCCGTCCGCGCAATTCTCGCCCGGTGTAGAGCAAAATCGCCAGCGCCGGCAGCACCGCCAACAACACTAAAACAATTAGACTTTTTCGAATGGAACCAAAAAAAAATGATCGCATTGCACTCCCAAACAATCCGCCTAAAGATAGATAATCAGCAAACCATGATCAATGCAATGAACAGGCGATCTCTATGCTCGCTAACGCCTCTTCGTCCGGTATTATTTTTACCAGATTTTGGGTTGTACCGCACAGGTTTGCGGTACGGCTTAACACAAGTTAACGGGAAAAATGCGGAAATGAGGCAAGAAAGGGAAGCGGCTTTAATCGACCGGATGCAGCACCGAAGTCTCGAGCTTGCCCGTTCGTACCGGAACCAGCCAGTATTCCACTGGGGTTGCACGGATGGCTTCGGCAAGCCCCGCGCTCACCCGGTGGGAATCCTCGACCAAGCTGTAGAAAACCGAATCGATACCGATGAATCCGTCGAGGAGATGGGTGAGGGTATGGAGAATTTTGGTGCTATATCCCTGTTGCAGATCAAGCAGTTGATCCAGGGTAGTCACCCCCTCTTCCTTGAGGTGATCAAGCATCCGCCGGGCAAAGCTTTCGTTGGCGGCCAGGCCGCGTTCAAGCGTCTGCCTGAAAGAATTGTCTGTCCCGTTCAGGATTTCCTCCGTCCGGACAAAAAACTCGGTATAGGTTATCAACTGGTTGCTGGAAAGGTAGCGTTCCACATGCCGCCCCGCCAACTCACTTGACTGGGAATGCACGAGAAAATAGTGTGAGACAGGATATTCCATGCGTCGTTTTCACTTGAAAGAAAAGATGGCGCCTAACAGAAAGCACCGTTTCAATGGTCAATACAGGCTACGGCCAGGACGTGGTTGAGACAGTTGATGTCCTGAACCCCGGCAAATCCCATGTCCATATTAACATACCAACTTTCGTGATGTCCATGGCGGTCGCAACTCCATACCCACTTCACCGGCCGGTCCAGGGACTCGGTAAACAACACCCGGCCGTCGTCATCCGGCAGGAGGCTGAGCAATTCATTGACCGTGGGCAGTCGCCATTGTCGACGGCCAGCAAATTCATGCCCGTTCAGTGCTTCGACATAAGTATGCGCTCCGGCGAATGTCAGGGGATACCGGCTACCCTGCCGCTGCCAGACAAGGCTCGTGGCCCGGTCGACCACTATTTCTGCTCCGATTTCAAGCCGGTTACACACCGGCTCCAGCGGCCGAAACAGCGTGTTCACAACGAAGGCATCCTGGGCACGAGAGCGACAGATATTGAGCGGTTCACTGCGCAACCGCAAGGATTCCTGACCTGGGGCTGGGACCGGACAAACTTTCGCGCCAGAAGATGCTCTCAGGGTGAGCTGCTCAAAAGCGGCCAGCATTTCGGCGGCGGACTGAAACCGTTCCTCCGGTCTCCAGCGCAGGGCCATGGCAAAGAACTCGTCCCAGAATCGGTCATACAGCGCATTGACCAGGGAAAGGGAAAAACTCTGCATCCCGGGCAGCTTGCCGGTGAGCATGCGATAGAGCAGCACCGCTGCGGAGTAGAGGTCGGCGCGGCCGTCCACCCCCTGGGGATTTTTCCGCTGTTCCGGCGGCGTGTAGCAGGGGGAACCGATCTGCATATTGTCCGGGCCGGAAAAAGCGATGCCGCCCACCAGGGCCATGCCGAAATCGCAAATTTTTATGCAATCCTCATCGGTCACCAGGATATTCTGCGGTTTGATGTCCCGATGAATGATGTTGTTGTGGTGGAGGAAATCGAGGGCAACGAGGAGCTGACGGCCGTAATGCAGCACCTTGGGCGCCCGGATAATCCGCGAATCCTCCTCGATGCGAAAGGTCTCGCCAATCATCTCGCCGAGATTGTTGCAGATATAGTCCATGACAAAAAAAGGCCGCCCCTGCTCGTCCTGATCGAAGTCATGGGCTGTGACCAAAAAAGGCTGGTTAAAGGCGGCCATGGTCCGGGCTTCGAAGGTGAATATTTCCCGCAATCGGTCCGCGCCGACAATATCCTCCAGCAGTTCGCTGGGATCGAGCAGCTTGATTGCCACCACCTTGTCGATGACCGGGACAATTGCCTTGTAGACCGAACCCATGCCGCCTTTGCCGAGGCGACGGATAACCTGATACCTGCCGATCTGTTTCATAGATTCACCAGAAGAGCCTGGTGGCGTTGCTCGCGGGGAACCCGCGCTCGCCGAGCAGACGGATAGTGGTCTGGACATCGTAAGGCACGGCCCGAACCTCGATGGTTGCCGCCTCCTGGTTCCATACCATGTATTTGGCGTACCAGTTGACGCTGTCGCGCGGTTGCCCGACACTGCCGGGAAGAAAAAGATATCGCGTGCTTGGATCAAGCCTAATCGACATCATCCGCAAATCACTGCTGGTGATGGTACCGTCGGCCTGTTGATGGCAACCAAGCTCATGGGTGTGACCAGCAAAGCAGAATTGTTCCGGATAAGAGGCAAATAAACGCCGTAGCCGGTTTTCCGTGGGTGCATGTAGGTACACTGTAACCGACTGCGGCGGGCAGCCATGCACAAATCGGGCTGCTCCGCTGAGGTGAAAGGGCGGCAAGGCCTCCAGCCATGTCAAGGATGCGGGGCTGAGCAGCGAGCGGGTAATGGCCAAGGAATCACGGGCCGTGGCATGCAGGCGGCTGTAATACCCTCGGCTGACCAGCGCCAGCTCATGGTTCCCCATGACCGAAACAATCTGGTGCTGCTCCAGTGCCCGCACCACCTCTTCGGGTTCCGGGCCATAACCGACATTGTCGCCAAGGGAGAAAACACGGCTTGCCCCCATCAAGGTAATATCGGCCAGCACCGCCTGCAGGGCCCGATAATTTCCATGGATGTCGGCAATGATCGCCACACGCATCGATTTTCCCTATGCCCCGCCGGTGCAGGTCCGCATCAGGGCCTCCTGCCGCCGGTCTGCCTGAGCAGATAGTCCTGCCGGACATTGCCCAAGGCGGCAAAGATATGCTCCTTGGCTCCGGGGATTTGCTGATAGATCTGTTCGGCGACCTGATGAATGTCCCGGCGCCTGGTTTTTTCCCGGAGCGGACAGCTGGAGCGGACTGGCGTCAGCCCCAACTCGCGGCCGATTGCCTCGATTTCGACTTTGTCGAGATAGGCGAGCGGACGGATGAGGGCCAATCGGCCGGAGAAAAGATCCTGTCGAGGCACCATGGTGCTGATATTGCCGGCGCAGGTGAGATTAAGCAAAAAGGTTTCAATGATGTCATCGCGGTGATGGCCAAAGGCGATGGTCTTGCATCCGCACTCTCTGGCATGGGCAAACAGTTGGGTACGCCGGGACCGGGCGCATTGAAAACAGAAATCATGACTGGCTGCACCCGGCAGGACCGTATGCGGATCAGGTCGCCACAGGGCGGGCAGGATGCGAAGGGGCAGATTGAGCGCCTCAATCATCCTGCCGACCTGAATAGCCGCCGCCCCGGGGCCATTTTCCCCGGCCTCCATATCGACATGGACAGCCTCGAGAGCATAGTTAACGGGGGCTTTCTTACGCCATTCGACGAGCAGCCAGGCAAGTACGAGCGAATCGATTCCTCCGGAAACCGCCACCAGTACCCGGTCGCCATCGGCTAGCATGGCATACTCGTGCATGACCCGGCCGACACGCCGGTTCACCTCCCGCGACAACCGCACCATAACGGACGGAACAATAAAAACTGGTTATTGCCCCCCAAGATAGGGACACTGGCCCAGTTTTTCCCGCAATCCGTCACGTGCCAGTTCCTCGGCGGTCAGCCAGACAAGCCCCCGGCTTTGTGCCTTGGGCAGCGTCAAAAGATTTTCCATGACCGATTGTTGCTTTTCGTCAAACCCGCCGTGGCAGAGCACCCGGCCCTCACCTACTTCGTAAAGCTTGTAGGTAAAGGTCACCGCTGCGGGTTGTTTGACGCCGTAGTCGCCGCCCACCCGCTCAACGTAACGGCTGAGCGTGGTTTCGAGAACGGCATTGCAGCCCTGCTGGGCGGCAATCCGGCGCGCAGCGTCCAGATTACTGACAACACCCTCCTTGCCGCCGGTCTGGGCAACGGAGACGAAACGGAGTCCCGATTTGCCAGCGAGCACCTCCTTCATCAGTCCGTTCATTACCTGAACGCCTTCCCGCACCATCTTTTCCTCGGCCAGCGACAGACCATCCTCAATTTCCACAGCGGATCGGACCGGCAGCACGGCAACACCGGAAACGGCGACAGCGGGTTCGTTGACGGCCGGCTTTACGTCTTCTTTCTGAGCGCATCCAGCAGCAATGACGAGACAACCCACAGCCAGTCCCATTTTTATTTGTGTTAAAACCGTCACTCTGTTCCTCCTTATTAAGTGTTGTGAATCTAAAGTCGGCCTGACCGGTATGCCCGCATAAAAGGCCGAACGTATCGCCTAGAATTATTATGAGGTTTCTTACAGCATGCCTTTTGAAGAGAGCTGACCGCTAACCCTTTGATTTGGCGCTGCGGCGGCAGCCAGAGCCCGCCCAAGAGCCTTGAAAACAGCTTCAAGAATATGGTGCCCGTTTTCACCATGCAGCAGATCAACATGCAGAGTCAAGCCGGCATGGAGCGACAGAGCGCGAAGGAATTCCTTGGCCAAAGAAACATCGAAACTGCCAATTTTATCTTCCTTCACTGCCACCTGGTAATGCAGGAAAGGTCGGTTGGAAAAATCAACACAGACCCGAGCCAGGGTTTCGTCCATGGGCACATAGGCATGGCCATAGCGGTTAATTCCCGATTTATCGCCCAGCGCCCTGGCAAAGGCTTGGCCCAAGCAGATACCCAGATCTTCGACGGTGTGATGATCGTCGACCTCGATATCTCCCTGCGCTGTGATTTCAAGGTCGAAAAACCCATGGACCGCCAGCAGAATCAACATATGATCCAAGAAACCAACCCCGGTGCGAATGGTTGCCTTGCCTGTGCCATCAAGAGCAAGGGCGAGCTGAATATCGGTTTCCTTGGTCGTCCGTTGAAGGGATGCCTTGCGGGCGGCGGTTTCTGCCATTGCTCGGTACCTCGTCGGCCTGCGGCCGCACTCAATTATTATGATTGTCGCACAACATGCAGAACAAAAAATCGTTATGTTGCCTGCAAAGAATTCCAGAATAATAAACAAGTTAAATCGCATACTATTCCTCTTTTTCGGAGTTGGCAACAGTTCTCCGCTCCCGGAACGCGGTTTTCGCTAACCATCAAACCAGTTTTTATTCGCCTGAGAAATTTTTTATTGACACAAGCCTGGTAAACTTGTTAAGTTCGGCGGCTGTTATGAATGACAAAGAGCGGGAATAACTCAGTGGTAGAGTGCAACCTTGCCAAGGTTGAAGTCGCGAGTTCGAATCTCGTTTCCCGCTCCAAAAGAGACTCCCAGGTTCGGACCTCTGTTCGAGCCTTTTTTTTTCAAGTGTTGAGGCGCTGAGAATGAAAACCTATTACACGCCGGTAAATGAGATTGATCGCAAATGGTATGTGGCCGATGCCGACGGCAAGGTTCTTGGACGCATCGCCACGGAAATCGCCCGTCGTCTGCGTGGCAAGCACAAACCGACCTTTTGTAACTTCCAGGATAACGGCGATTTTGTCATCGTGGTCAATGCAGAAAAAATTCATCTCACCGGCAACAAGTGGGACGACAAGGTCTATCATCACCATTCCGGATACCCCGGTGGCATCAAAACCCAGACAGCCCGCGAAGTGCAGACCAAGAAACCGGAAGAACTCATCCGCATGGCAGTTCGGGGCATGTTGCCGAAGAATAAGCTTGGCCGGGCCCAACTGAAAAAATTGAAAGTATACGCCGGTACGGATCATCCCCATCAGGCACAACAACCTGAAAATCTCGAGATTTGATTACGGAGCATTGAAACATGGCCCCAGAACAGACATACGCTACCGGCAGACGAAAAACAGCAATAGCCAGAGTCTGGATAACCCCCGGTAATGGCAAGCTCGCGGTCAATAAAATGGCGTTGGACGAATATTTCGGCAACATCTTTTTCGAGCCGAAAGTAGCCAAGCCCTTTGCAGTGACCGAAACCACCGACAAATTTGATGTGCAGGCCACCGTGAAAGGCGGTGGCAAATCAGCCCAAGTCGACGCTTTGGTTCACGGCATCGCCCGGGCTTTGCAGGAATTGGATCCGGAAATGCGCCTGCCTTTGAAAAGAGCTGGTTTGCTGACCCGCGATCAACGCGCCAAAGAGCGGAAAAAATACGGCCAACGTGGCGCTCGCGCCCGCTTCCAGTTCTCCAAGCGTTAATCGCGACTGCCGGAGCTGTTCGCCCCCCCCCCCGATTTTTTTCCTGTATTTATGTGTGCCCAGGGAATAACGAAAAGCTTCGTTATTCCCTTTTTTTTTAGCTTATTATGTTCAACTGATACAGAGTGAGGACTTCCGTCATGGTGCATGTTGGTATTGTTGGCGCTTCCGGTTATACCGGTGTTGAATTGGCCAGGCTTCTGGCCGGCCATCCGGAAGTTCATCTCACTGTCGCCACGTCACGGCAGTACGCAGGCAAACCGCTCTCCGAGGTCTTTCCCAATCTACGCAAACGGGTGGACATTCTGTGCGAAAATCTACCGATCCATGAACTTGTCAACCGGGCTGACTTTTTTTTCACCGCCGTGCCCCACAAAACCGCCATGGACATTGTCCCTAAATTGTTGGACGCTGGAAAAAAGGTCGTCGACCTGAGTGCCGACTACCGGATTCATGATCCCGCGGTCTACGAAACCTGGTACCAGGAACACACCAGCCCTGAATTGCTTGGCGAAGCTGCCTACGGCCTTCCCGAACTCTATCGCCAACATATCAAAACAGCCCGGCTGACCGCCAACCCCGGCTGCTATCCAACCTCGGTCATCTTAGCCTTGGTCCCGCTGCTGCGCGCAGGACTGATCGACCCCACCACCCTGATCATCGATTCAAAATCCGGGACTTCAGGCGCCGGCAGGGCCGCCAGTGTGGGAACGCTGTTTTGCGAGGTCACCGACGGCTTTAAACCGTACAAGGTGGGCGGCACACATCGTCATATCCCGGAAATCGAACAGGAATTGTCCATCGCTGCGGGTACACCGGTGACAGTTTCCTTCACTCCCCATCTTTTGCCCATCTCCCGAGGCATCTTGAGCACCATCTACGCTGCGCTCACCAGCGAGGGCAAGGACGCCGATTTGCAAGCTCTGTACGAACAAACCTATCGAGACGAACCTTTCGTCCGCGTGTTGCCCGCCGGCGTCCCGCCAGCAACCCAGCATGTGCGAGGTTCCAACTGCTGTGACCTTTCCCTGCAAAAAGATCCGCGCACCGGACGGCTGATCGTCATGTCGGCCATCGACAACATTGTCAAAGGCGCTTCGGGACAGGCGGTACAGAATATGAATTTGATGAACGGTTTTCCCGAAACCATGGGGTTGATGGGCGCACCGTTCTTCCCTTGATGCCGCGAAATGTCCGCCTGCTGATCGCTTATGACGGCAGTGGTTACTGCGGGTGGCAGCGGCAAGGGCAAGGAGAGCCGACCATTCAGCAAGAACTGGAGATCAGGCTGTCCCACCTGTGTGGTGAGTCGATTGCCCTGCACGGTGCAGGGAGGACCGACACCGGGGTCCATGCCCTCGGCATGGTGGCCCATTTTCACACCACGGCGGCCATGCCGAGGGCAGCATTCTTTCAGGGAGTTAATTCAATGCTCCCCAAAGATATCCGCATTCTGGGAGTTGAAGAAGCGTCGTTAGATTTTCATAGCCGGTTCAGCGCGCTGAGCAAAACCTATCGGTACGATTTTTTCACTGGCGCAGTGCAGATGCCCTCCGACCGCCTGTACCGGGCACATTGCCCCGGCCCCTTTATGCCGGAGCGCCTGACAGTGGCCTTGGACCATCTTGTGGGACGACATGATTTCTCCAGCTTCGAGCGTTCCGGTTCTCGCGATAAAAATGCCACCCATGGCCGTGGCGCAGTCCGTACACTCACTCAGGCCAGCTGTTTTCCCGTGTTGGGCAGCACTGACCACTGGTCAATTCGCGTCACCGGGGATGGTTTTCTCCGCCAAATGGTCCGCATCCTTGCCGGCACCTTGATTGAGATAGGCCAGGGAAAAAGACAGGGGGAAGAACTGCCTGCCATTCTCAATGCCAGGGATCGTGCCGCAGCCGGCCCGACCGCTCCAGCCTGCGGTCTGTTCCTCGAAGAAATCCATTACCCTTTATCAGTCTTCCACCAATAACCGGCTCCTTTATCCCATGTTTACTGCCTGCTGCCCACTCATCCTTGCCTCGACCTCGCCCCGACGAAAAGAATACCTTGCCCAGCTTGGTTTGAAATACCAGATTATTCCAGCTTCCATTGACGAAACACCCGAACCAGGCGAATTGCCCCAGCAATTTTCCCGAAGGATGGCGGCCTCAAAGGCCAAACAGATTGCGGATGACCATCCTGATTCCTGTGTTATCGCCGCCGACACGGTTGTCGCTCTTGATCACTATATCTTTGGCAAACCAAGGGATAAACGGGAAGCCCTGACAATGCTCATGTCCCTCCAAGGCAGGACGCATGCCGTGACCACTGGATTTGCTCTTCTCTCGAGAAACCGAAACATTGAGGAGGTGGCCTCCGTCACCACGGAGGTCACCTTCGGTATATTTACCGAAACGATTCTCCAAGCCTACGTCAATTCAGGAGACCCCATGGACAAGGCCGGGGCCTATGGCATTCAGGGGAAGGGGAGCTTTCTGGTGCAGTCTGTTACCGGCTCCTGCAGCAACGTGGTCGGCCTGCCGATCCATGCTGTTGTGCAATCTCTCCTCCGGCATGGTCTGCTGAACATTTGCTGAAATCACCTCATCAATCTGACCGAGCGACCGACCACAATCCCCTTGGATTCCTTGCCATCCTTGACTTCTAGGAAAACATTGTGATATCGTTCCCTAAACTCGGCACACCACTTCAGATTTCCCTACCCGGCAGCCAAGGGAAATCTGAGGATCGGTCCCCGGTTCAGAACGCTTGAGCATGATGCCATAGCACATCAACCATCCGTTCTTCTTCATCGACATGCTGATTATTTTCCGGACAATCAAGACGGTTCTCTTTCAAAAAGGTTCTCGGTAATGACGGAACAATCATGACCCCCCCCTTCCTCTCTCCAGCCTCGGAACGAAGCAGCCTTCTTCTTGAATTTCCCGTCAGACTGTACACAGCCCTCCGAACAATGCGGCTGTATCCCGCCGCCAACCCGCAGGTACAACGGAGTAACGATTTCGTCCTCAAGGCCTTCAAGGCGCTGCTGGAGAGTGAAGCCGACGACTCGGTCACCATAGCTTTCTCCGATGGCAGAATTCTCGTCTGCGGCGAACATCTTTCGGATAAAGACCTCTCGCGCCCCCAGATCCAAGGTTTGATCACCCTTTTTGGCCGGTTGAAAATTCATTCTTTTACCTTTCATTCACACTTTTCCTTTGTGGATTGCTCCGCATTCATCCACACCCTCTCCGCTCTCCTTGGGGAAAAGGAAATGACTGAACCGATCTCTACCCTCTTGGACAAGGCCGGCATCGCTTCTGTGACCGCCGACCTCAAACGGTATGTCGCGATCCGTGAGGGGGAGCAGGTTGTTCGCGATGAATTGATCGGTTCCGGCCTCAACATCAGTGACGAAGAACTGGCGAACTTTGTCCTCGGAAAGAGTGAAGCGGACCCTGCACAGAACATTTATCTGGAACTGGTACAAGAGTTGATCAACCGTTTGCCGGCGACAGGAGTCGCGCATCAACATCCGGAGGAGGTGACTAAGGGTGTCATCGATTTCCTACACACCCTCAGCAAGGAAACCGATTTCAAAAAACACACCGATGAAATCGAACAATCAGCCAGAGCCTTGTCCGGCCTTGATCCTTCTCTGCTTGCCACCCTGGTCGCCACCCTTCCGCCAACACCCGACGCAGACGCAATGTTGGGCTCAACCCTGCATCAATTGTCGCCGCAGCAGTTAAACACCCTGATTTCCAACTTGGTCGCGCAGCAAACCATGGCAGATGGGTTCGGCAACGTTCAGGGACCAGCGACTACCGGCAATCCACTCAACCGGCTGACCAGCTTGGAAAAAGGAAAGGAACCGGCAATCACCAAGGCCATTGCCCAGAATGTCGATGCCCGCCAGCTTCTGCTCAATCCCGACACCACCCCGGCCCAGTTGCCCGAGCATCTCCTCCAGCGCCTCAAACAGCCCGAGTGGTCGGCCCCGGTGCTCGCCACCGCCGCTCAGCAGGTGGCCGATCCCCAGATCCAGGCCGGCGGG